>JAABUQ010001592.1_pt1 | contig 48080 bp, 36 predicted proteins | sample 5560001 | NCBI WGS metagenome assembly JAABUQ01 (sample SAMN10711888, study PRJNA513371) | rock metagenome | isolation source: Antarctica rocks | place: Antarctica: Victoria Land, Finger Mt nord | collected 2015-12-18
GTTGGAGCGGACGATGACCTTGGCGTCCTCGTCGGGGCCGGGGGCGTCGGGAGCTGCCGAGTCGGGGCTGGTGGGGTTGGGAGCTGTGGCGTCGGGGCTGGTGGGGTGGGGGCTGGTTCCCTGCCCTGCCGGCGGCTGGATGGGAGCGGGCGTGGCGGGGGCTGATCGGTCGGGGTTGCCGGCGCGGCGCATGACGTAGCAGCCGCGGTTTTTGCCCTCGGACTCGAGGTAAAGGACGCCGCGATCAATCATGAGGCTGCGGGCGGCGTCCCAGAAGTGGAGGGAGAGGATCTCGGACTCGCGGGGGAGGAAGTCGTACTGGATACCGAGGCGCTCCATGCTTTCGAGGTGGCGGCGGAGGACGGCGGTGGCGATGAGGTCGGCGATGGTGGCGATGTGATTGGCGCCGGCTGGGTCTTTGCCGTCGGTTAAGTCATCGCCGCTGGGGAGATCGACACCGGCTTCGAGGGCGTGGAGGGTGTCGAGGCGGATCTGCTTGCGGGCGGCGAGCTGGTCGGGGTCGGCGGTGTACCACTGGGAGACGCGGGCGTAGAGATCCCAGCAGTAGAAGTCGATGCGCTGGTTGGTTTCGAGGAGCTCGGTGAGGAGCTCGCGGACGCGGTCGAGGTCCATGCCTTCGAGGTGGACGAGGCCGACGACGACGTCGGCGACCTGGACGCCGGTGTTGTCGACGTAGTTCTGGACGCCGATCTCGTAGCCGGACTTGTAGGCATCGGGGCGGAGGAGGCGGGCGAAGGTATCGCCGAGGATGGCGTTGCGGAGGTGGCCGATGTGCGCGGCTTTGTTGGGATTGATGCTGGTGTGCTCGACGAGGCGGAAGCCGGGGCCGCCGACGTCGGCGTGCCGGTCGGCGGCGATGTCGCGGAGAACGGCAAGACGATCGAAGCGGAGATTGAGGTAGCCGGCGCCGGCGAGCTCGACGGAGGCGATGCCGGGGAGGCGGCCGGCGGCGATGGCGGCGGTGAGGTTCTCGGCGAGCTCCGCGGCGAGGATGCGGGGGGCTTTGCGGAGGCGCTTGGCGAGCTCGAAGGCGATGGGGGTGGAGAGCTCGCCGAGCGCGATGTTGGGGGGCTGCTCGACGGGGATGTGGGGGAGATGGAGGTTGTAGGACTCGGCGAGGAGGTGCTGGATGGCGGCGACGAGGTTTTGCTGGATTGTGCGATACATGCTTGGGCGATCACCGGCGGGGCTGGATGTGAGGGGCTGGTTGAAGTTTACGTGAGGTGGGTGGTTTGGCTTGCGGGCTCGGCGCCCCCGTCGAGGCGAACGGGGATGGCGCGGCTCAGGGGAGCTGCTTGGGGAGCTCGTGGATGTCGTCGAGCAGGGGTTTGTGGGGGGCGGTGTGGAAGCGATGCCAGAGGAAGAGGGCTCCGCCGACGCCGGTGACGGAGAGGAGGAGCCAGGCGTGGAGGGCGAGGCCGAAGAGGGCGGCCCCGCCGAGGTCGGCACCGTGGCTGGTGAGCGAGGTTTTGACGGCCCACTCGAAGGTGCCGATGGCTCCGGGCGAGCTGGGGATGAGGTAGGAGAGGTTGGCGACGGAGACGGCCTGCCAGGGTCCGATGCGGTCGAGCATGTGGGCGCCGACGGCGTCCATGAGGCCGATGAGGTGCGCGGCGGAGACGAAGATCATGCCCTCGCAGGTCCAGATAATGACGGTCTGGAGGAGGAGGAGGAGAGAGCCGACGACGCCGATATCGCGGATGCAGTCAAGGGCGAGCAGGAGCCAGTGCTCGAGCTTGGTGGTGATGGGGGTGCCGGGGAGACGGAGGAAGAGGGCGCGGAGCGGGCGCTCGAGGATGCGGGCGCCGAGGAGGAGGGTGAGCAGGCCGATGGTGGAGAGGGCTAGGAGCGACTCGGCGAGGACGCGGGAGTGATGGGCGACGTTGGGCCCCATGAAGCGGACGAACAGGAGGACGAGGACGAAGATGTCGAGGAGTTTTTCGAGGATGACGGTGGAGAGGAGGACGGACGGGCTGGCGCCGATGTCGCCGGCGTAGGTGAAGACGCGCATGACATCGCCGATGCGGAAGGGGAGGATGTTGTTGGCGGCGAGCGAGGTCATGAGGACGCGGGCGCAGACGGGGAAAGGGGCTCCGGTGGGGCGGAGCATGCGGGTCCAGCGAATGCAGCGAAGGGTGTAGCTGGCGGCGGTGAAGGCGAGGACGCCGGCGATCCAGGCCGGGTGGCGGAAGCGGATGGCGAGGATCTGGGCGAAGGAGATGCCTTTGAAGGTGTACCAGAGGAAAAAGGCGCTGATGAGGAGGCCGGGGAGGGTCTGGAGGAGGCTGCGACCGGGGGATCGGCTCATGCTGATGGGCCGCCTGCGCGGAGAGGCGATGACACTAGGAGACAGACCATGCAGGTCTGATTGTATTGCCCCGGTTGGCCTCCCGGCGGGGGAAGACGACTAGTTGGCTGCGGAGCTGGCCTTTTCCTCCGCGGGTGGGTGCACTTTGAGGACCACGCTTTGCTGGTCCTTGGCTTCCATGCCGGCGAAGAAGGTGCGGAGATTGGGTAGTCCTTGGTGAAGTAGACGATTTCGCCGAGGGCGTAGTTTCTGCGGATGGTGAAGCTGGTGGGCGCGGCTTCCGACGAGAGGTTGTAAACGGCGAACTTTTCGAACTGGAGTTTGGCGCCGGTGGGGAGGGACTCGATGGCGAAGTCGCGGGGGAAGTTGACGCGGATGGCATCCTGCACGAGCGAGCCGTACTGGAAGCAGATGCCGACCTCGCGCTTTTCATGGGGGAAGGTGGATTTGGAGTTTGACTCGAAGAGATCGCCTGGAAGGATGAGGCGTTTGCCGGTTGCGGAGCCGAGGTTGCCGTTGACGTTGAAGGAGACGTCGAGAGGCTGCTCAAAGTCATCGAGTTTGCTGACGCTGGCGACCTCGATCTCCATGCCATGGGGGAGCATCTCTTCGAGGCTGGTGCGGAGGTCGCGACGGAGGCTATCGTCGTCGCTCTGGAGGGAGGCCTGCCGCCAGTGGAGAGCGGGAGCTCCGGTGTAGGTCATTTTGACGGTTCCGGAGACGGTTCCGTCGGGCCGCATGGTGAGATTGGCGACGCGCTGGGTGCGGGAGTTGCCGTAGCTCTCGCGCGGCGTTTGGTCGATGACGGTACCGCCATCGACCTGGCGGATGCCGCTCGACATGGTGTGCTTCCACGTGAGGTGATCGAAGGGACAGAACTTCGCGCCGGGATCGAAGAAGCGTTCCTTGCCGTCGACGTTGACGATGGCGATGTAGTCGTCGAACTGCGAGAGGCTGAGGTAGGCGGGGTAGAAGATGTGCTGGCTGCGATCGGTGACGTACATCAGGTACGCCTTGAGGCCGGCGGAGCGGGCCATGGCGACGAAGAGCTGGGCGAGTTGATCGCTGCTTCCGCGCTTGCGATTCCAGATGTCGTCGGTGGACCTGATCTCGCCGAAGCCCCCGGCCTTTTCCTCGGCACCGGAACGGCTGCGGGTGAAGTCGGTATTTTCTAGCTTCTGGACGGCGGCATAGAGCTTGCGGAGCTTTTGCTCTGGCGAATCGGAGGGGGGGGTGAGCTCCTTGACGGCTGCGTTGACGGCGCCTCCGGGGCCGATGAACTTGTCACGCTTTTTGGCCCAGTACTTGCATTCGTTCTTCCAGAACTCGTCACCGCTGCGGTACGGGGTGTAGTAAAAGAGGACGCGGTAGCTGAAGGAGGAGATGGGCGGCATGTACTCCTCATCGGGAGAGGGAGGGATGTCGCGTATCGAGACCTCGAAGGTGTTGAGGCCGCTGCTGGCGTACTCGGTCGATTTGACCTTGGTGTCGGAGGGGAGGATGGGGGTCCAGGAGATGCTGTTGCTCAGCTGTCCCCGATCGTCGCTCGAGATGAGCTGCTTCCCGGTTGGCCTCCAGAAATAGTGAGCGGCACGGGTGTAGAGCTCGGACTGGATGTACCACTGGGGCGGAACAAAGTAGTTGTCCTCGTAGCGGAGCTTGTAGCGGTATTCGATGATGCTGCCGACCTGGACATCGGGCAGGGAGAAGACCTTGGCCATGTAGCGGTAGCCCTGGCCTTTGACGATGAGCTTTTCGTATGGCTTGCCGGTGAAGGGGATGACGGAGCCGTCGGGATGGATGGTGCGGCCGGCGATGTCGCCGATGTTGAGGGCGGCGGGTCCGCCAGCGGCATATCTGAGTTCGACGTCGCCGTACTTCTTGCCGCCCTCGTTGAGGACCTTGAGACGGACGTAGGTGCTCCACATATGGAGGTTGTCTTCGGTGGTCTCCTCGCGGAAGAGGTAGACGGCGGAGGCTCCGGGGACCTGGGGCTGGGAGGTCATGGAGAGCTCTCGGGCGTGGGGGTGATCCACTGGTCGGCGCGGGCGTTGGGGGTTGCAAGGGCGGCGGCGAGAAAGGGAAGGGAGAGACGGAGCAGAGAGCGGGACAGGCTGCGGCGTTGCAGGAGCATGGGAGGGTCCTTGGGTTTCGCACCGACGCACTGCTTTGGGGCGCGGGTGGGCTGAGCTACTGCTTTTTGAGGATGGCGGTGCTTTGCTCATCGGCGGCGATGACACCGGCGAGCTTCTGGACGTCGGTGTAGCGCTCCGGGGGCAGGGAGAGTTGGCGCACGGTGTAGGTGCGGGTGTAGTGGAGGACGTTGTCGCGGAGTTTGGACGAGCTCTCGTAGGAGGCGAAGCCTACGTCGAGCTTGACGGGATCGGGGATCTCGTCGACGGTGTAGCCGGGAGGGAGTTCGATATCGAAGTCGTCGCGGGCCTGGAGGGTCTCGTTGAGATCCATGGGGAGGCGGCGGGGCTGACGATCGGGGTGGAGATCTTCGGAGCCGAGGATACGGGGCCGGAGCATGAGGAGCGGGCCGACGGACCTGGCGAAGCGATCGGCGGAGAGGGTGTAGGTGGTGGTGAGGTCCTTGTTGAGGGCGTCGGCGTTTTCGGTTTTGAGATTGGCGACCGAGAAGACGGGGAAGTCCTGGGCGAGGCTGTGGTCGAGGAACTCCGTTTGCTCTTTGCTGTTGCCGGAGATGTAGAGGTCGCGGCGATGCTCGGAGAGGTCACCGAAGCGTTTCTCGGTGACGGTACCCTGGAGGGAGCCATCGGGCTGGAGGTGGAAGCTGGCGGTGCGGCGGATGGTGTTGAGTTCCGGGGCGAGGATGGGCAGGTGGATGATCTCAGTGTCGGGACCCTCCATGAGGACGCCGTAGCCGCCCTGGAGGTTGTGCTCGAGCTGACCGAAGGCGGTCTTCTCCCAGGTGGGATCGAAGATGAGGTAGCGGCGTCCGGAGTGGGTGGTGACGACGCTGCGGAGCTTCGGGGACGTGTAGCCCTTGGGGATCTCGATCGCGGCGATCATGTGATTGCCGACGGTAGAGGGGGCGTCGGGGTCGACGACGCCGCGGCGGCTGTCGACCATCATGAGAGCGGAGTGGATGCCGACGGAGGAGAGCATGGCCGAGAGCAGGGTGGCCTTATCCTTGCAGTCACCGTAGCGGTTGCGGAAGATGTCGGCGGCGAAGTGGGGCTGCTGGCCGCCGATTCCGCGCTCGATGACGAAGTAGCGGATCTGTTTCTGGACGAACTCGGCGATGGGCTCGGTCCTATCGTAGAAATCAGTGGAGCTGCTGGCGAGCTGTTTGGCTTTGGCGGCGGCTTCGGGAGAGGCGACGAGGCGATCCTGCGAGAGACGACCGTACCACTCGCCGATGCTTTTCCAGGAGCCGTCGGTCGCGAGCGGGTTGCCGGGGGCGGCGTAGTGGATGGTCATGCGGCCGGAGAGGGCGGCCTCAGAGGGAGTCATGGGGACGCGGTCGAGGTCGATGCCGGCGGTCTGGTTCATCTCCCAGCGCCAGCGTCCGCGTTCGAGGTCGGCGGGCTTCATCGCGGGATGGTGGGCCCAGACGGTTCCGTAGCTGTAGCGGGGGGCAGTTCCAGGGTGAAGGACTGGCTGAGGTGGGGCAGAGTGTCCTGGAAGTGCCAGGTGGTTTCAGTGAGGTAGGGGCGGACGCGCTGCTCGTACTCGTAGGCGACGATGCCGCCGGGTCGCGACCTGGAGCCCGGGCGACCTTGAGCTTGATGTCGGCGTAGAAGTTTCCCTGGCCGGGGTAGCCGAGCTCAAAGATCTCGTTGTCCTTGAGGGCGAACTCATGACCGTCCGGCGCGATGCTCCAGACGTGGAGGTTGAGGAGCTTTGAGTCGGTGTCGAACGGGACGTAGACGATGCCGGCGTCGCGGCCCCGGGGGGCGGAGGATCTTGACGACGTAGCGGCAGTGCTCGGTGGCGTGGCCGTCCGGAGCGACGGTGTAGGTGGTGTCGTCGAGCAGAACGACGGCATCGGTTGGCGAGGGGAAAGCGGGGACGGTCTGGGCGGCGGCGGAGCGAACCCACGCGGGAACGCTATCTGGCCTGGAGGCTCGGGCGGGCGGTGGGCTGAGCAAGGCGAAGACGGCCAAGGCGAGGCATGAGCCTGCCCAAGAACTGATGCAGAGAGCGCGCACGCTATGAGTTTCTCCTCGCGCAAAGTTATTTCGACAGAGGCCGGCGATGCCGGTCTACCTCTGCAGGAATTCCCGATTTATACGGGTCGGCAAGGAGCCGAGCAAGAGAAATCAGCGGGATGCGCGGCACGGACGGTGGCCGAAAGGTTGTAGGCGGCCCAGATTGGGACACGCGAACCTAGGGGACACGCGAACCTAGGGGACACGCAGAGCGCGGAATCCGTTCACCGGGAAGAGGCCGGTGGGGTAGTCCTCGGTAGGCTGCTGCGGTTTGAAGAGGTAGCGGACGAAGAAGCCGCCGTTCGCGGTCTGGTAGTTGTTGGTGTTGTTGGCGGAGACGAAGGCGCCGACGTACCAGTGGTCGACGATGCGATAGGAGCCTTCGGAGTCGAGGGCGTAGTTCAGACCGGTGTTGCTGTTGAGGCCGTATAGGGCGTTGTTGAAGCCAGTCTGCAGGGGGCGATCCAAGGGGAAGTAGGCCTGTGAATCTTCCTGAAAGGTCTGGACGCCGACCGCGCCGTTGATGGTGTAGTGGAAGTCGGACTTGTAGTAGCCGTTGTAGGTGATGGGGACCGAGGCGAGGAAGTAGACGTTGGGGCTGAAGTAGCCGCCGAGGCCGTAGGTCATGCCGCGCTCGTTATGGTCGTAGTGCATGGCGTAGAGATTTCCGCCGACGTTGAGGGCGCCATAGCCGGGCCAGCGGGCGACGCGGAAGTAGGTGCCCATGAGGCCCTCGTATTTCCTGTTATCGAGGACGTGAAAGCCGGTGACGGTACCGCCGTCGCCGGAGATATAGAGGCCGGACTTTTCGTTGCCGACCTCGAGGCGGGCGCCGCCGAGGGTGGAGATGACGCCGCCCCAGATGTTTCCGGAGAAGACGTTGGTGACGGAGCCGGGATCGCGGAGGCCGGCGTAGGAGAGTTGGGTGTCCTTGACGCTGTCGCGGTCGCCGAAGAGGGTGAAGTGGGGGCCGAGATGGACCTGGGCGCGCGCGGTGATATTGGAGACGAGGAAGTTGTAGGGGGTGTATCCGGCGGCGACGCTGAGATGCGTCGAGGTGAGCTGGAGCTCGCCGCCGATGCCGCTCGAGAACTGCTGGGCGGGGGCGGTGAGGGCGTTGCCGGGAAGCGTGCCGAGGATGGGGACGGGGCCGACCAGACTGGCGAAGCTGTTCGCGCTGACGGCGCCGGAGTTGAGAAAGACGGGGCGCGGGACGACGGTGACGCGGAGGGATTTGCCGAGGACGGCGGAGGCCTCGACGGGGGCTTCGATGTCGATGAGGCGATCGAAGCCGGGGGTTCCGCTGCGGTAGCGGGCGGAGCCGGCGCCGCCGATCCAGGCGCTGTAGGAGGCCTCGAGCGAGGCGAGGTCGTGCTCGGTCTGTTCGCGCTGGGAGTTGTTGCCGGTGGGGACGGTGCCGCCGGGGTCGTAGGATCCGCGAAGCGGGGGGATGTTTTTGGCGGCGAGATCGGCGTCTGTCGGAGGCGTGCCAAGGGGGGCGGCGGGACCGATGACGGGGTAGGGCTGGGAGGAGAGCGGCTGCGCGACGCTGGGGTAGCTCAAGGGCGCGGAGCTGGTGGGGAGGTTCGTTGCCGGGGGGGCGCTGGTTCCGTAGCTGGCGCGGCGCCGGGTGGTGCGCGGGGTGGAGCCTGCGGATACGTCGGGCTGCGGATACTGTTGGCTGCTGCTATCGCCAGGCTGCCGGGGTGGAGCGGTGAACTGGGTGTTGCGCGTGTTGGCGGAGCCGGCGTTGGGCATGTAACGCGCGGTGGGGAGGACGTCGGTAACCTCGCGCTGCGCGGGGCCGACCTGGGGACTGTTGTCGCCGAGCTGAACCGGAATGGGAGTGGGGGTGAAGCCGGTGTTTCCCGCCAATGGGGCGTACGGGACGTAGGGGCCGAAGGCGTCTCGGGAGATGACGGGGGCGGGCTGGGAGCTGTAGGCCTGCTGCGCGGAGATTGGCTGAGACGACGCGTCCGGTGTAGGTGCGGTCGGAGAGGAGGCAGGGCCGAGGCCGATGCGGCGTTGAGGGGTGGCAGGCCGAGGCTTGCGGGCCCCTGTCTGGAGCTGGCTTGCGGGACGTAGTCCTTGAGGGTGGAGCGGCTGCCGGAGCGGCTGCCGTTCAAGCGAACGGACGGGTTCGCCATGTACGAGGGCACGATGTTGGTGTTGCCGTTGTAGGCGGCCGGGCCGACGGAGCCGGGGGGAGGAGCTCCCCCAAGCCGAGCTCCGGGGAGCTGGACGGGGGCCTGACCGCTCACGTTGCCGTAGCTGGGGAGGTAGGGACGGGCGGCCTCGGCGTTTTGCGCGCCGGTGTCCGCGCCGGTGTCGCCGCCGCCGGACAGGAGGGAGGCGAGATCCTGGGACTGGGTGGCGGAGGGGAGCCGGACGGCGGGGGTGGGCTGCGAGAGCTCGGTGGCGAGCTCGGAGCCGGGGTCACCGGGCGGGAGGGCGGCGAGCGAGGCGCGGAAGTAGTCGGCGGCGCGGCCGCTGTTGCCGCGGGCCTGTTCGAAGCGGGCACCGAGGGTGAGCATCTGCGCGTCCTTGGGGTAGGCGTCCAGGCCGTAGCGGAGCCAGGCCTCGGCGTCCTTGGTGTCGCCGGAGGCGAGGGCGGCGCCGACGGCTGACTTGTAGTCGGAGGCCGTGGCGGCGGTCATATCCTGCGCTTTGAAGATAAGCACCGACTGCCTGGGCAGGCCGGCGCGCGCGTAGCCGGCGGCCAGGGCGCGGAGGACGCCGGGGTTTTCCGGGAAGGCCTTGGCGGCGGCGTTGAGGATGGCGAGCGAGCGCTTCTCGTTGCCGGTGGAGGCGGCTTGGTTGGCGCGGCGAACGGCCCAGTTGGTCCAGATGGTCTGGACGGTGCGGCGCTGCTCGTCGGAGAGATCCTGACGGCCGCCGAGCAGCATGAGCTGGCGGTAAAGGCCGGCGTCGTTGGTGCCGTTGAAGAGGAGCCAGGCGTCCTGGATGTCGACGTCGGCGGGAGCGGCGGTGTGCTGCGCGGTGTAGTGCTGCTGAACGCGGCTGATGAAGACGGAGGCCTCGCGGGGCTGACCGAGGGCGTTGTAGACGGCGCCGATGGTCTGGAGGTATTCGGGGTCGTTCTCGAGCTGGAGGCGGACCTGCTGCGGGATCTGCTGGGCCTGGGCGAGGGCTTCGCCGTCGCGGTTGGCTCCGTGGAGGACGGTGAGCAGACCTTTCCAGGCGTCGGGGCGATCGGGGCTTTCGGAGAGGACCTGGCGGTAGATGGGGTAGGCCTGCGCGGTATTGTTGCGCGCGAGGTAGACGCCGGCGAGCTGGAGAACGAGGGCGGTGGAGGGCTTCTGGTTGGCGGCGGTCTGCTGGCTGACGGCGCGTTCAAGGATCTCCTGGGCGGCGTCGAGGCGGTTGGAACCCTGGTAGACGGAGGCGACGGTCTGCTGGAAGCCGGGCTCGCGCAGGGCCGACTCGTACACGGGCGGGGGCATGCTGCTGAGGGCCTGGAGGGCCTGGGGATCCTGTTTGAGGGCGTGCTCGAGACGGACGAGCCCCTGCCAGGCGGAGACGTTGTTGGGGTCGGCGGCGAGCACCTGGCGATAGAGGCCGGCGGCCTGATCGAGGTGGTTTGCCTGCTGGAGGAGGCCGGCGTACTGGAGCTGGGTTTCGATCTTGAGGCCGCCGGCGTCGGCGGGAAAGGGGAGATCAAGGGCGCTGCGAAGGACGCGCTGGGCGTCGGCGTCGCGGCCGACAGAGGAGTAGGCGGAGGCGAGGGAGCGGAGGAAGTCGGGGTCCTGCATGAGCTGCGCGCGGACCGAAGGGGGGATGCGGCGCTCGGTGCTGAGGGCCTGCGGGGTATTGCCGGCGCCGTAGTTGGCCATGAAGAGGCCGCGCCAGGCGGCCGGGGCGGAGGGCTTGATCTTGACGTAGCGCTCGTAGACCTGGATGGCGGCTTCGGGCTGCTGGGCTTTGAGGAGGGTTCCGCCGAGGCCTTCCAGGGCTTCGGGGCTGGTGGGCCGGAGGGCGAGCGCGGCCTGGTACTGCTGCTCGGCGGTGGTGAGGTCGTTCTCGTTGAGGGCGGTAGCGCCCTCGCTGAGGGTGGAGTAGAAGCGGGCGGAGGCGAGCGCGGTGTCGAGGCCGGCGTCCTTGGCTCCGTTTTCCTTGGCCTGATCGAGGAAGCTGATAGCGGCGCCGAAGTTGGACTGCTGCATGCGGATGTAGCCGATGCCGGCGAGGGCGCGGGGGCTGGCGGGATCGTTGGCGAGGATAGCCTTGAAGCGGGCCTCGGCCTCTTCGGTGTGCTTGGCGTTGAGGGCTTTGTAGGCTTCTTCCATCTCGGCGCCTTTGCCGCGCTCGGCGATGACCTCGGGGGTCTCCTCGACGGGGGCGGCGGCGTGCGGTGCGCCGGAGGTGGAGGTGCGGACCCTTTCAGACGAGGCCGAAGGAGAGGCGGCGGAGGGCTTGGGCTGGTTGCGGAGGGCTTCGGCGAGTTGGGGATCGTTGTGCTTGGCGAGGTAGGCGCGCAGTTCGGGGGCAGAGGCAGGGTTCTGCGAGTCCCAGACGAGGGACTGGCGAAGGGCTTTCATGGCGTCGGGGTTGGCGGGGTGACGCTCGAGGTAGCGGCGGCCCTCGGAGCGGGTTTTGGGGTTATAGGTGAGGATGCGGCCGAGGGCAATCTGGTAGCGGGAGTCGGCGGGGAACTTGTCGACGAGGGCATGGAGACCGGCGACGGCGTGCGGACGTCCGTCCTCGGTGGCGGACTCGGTCTCGTAGTAGGCGAGGGCCCAATCGCCGGGCGGCGGGGTGTTGCCGAAGACCTTGCGGTAGATGGCCATGGACTGCGCGTACTGGCCGGCCTCGGCGTACTTGCCGGCCTGCTGGAGGGCGGCGGTCTGGTTCTGCTGGGCGCCGATGTTGTCGACGCGGGCGAGGCCGGGGTCTTTGGGATTGATGGCGCGGAGCCGTTCGGCGTAGGTGTTGGCGAGGGCGAGGTTGCCGCTGAGTTTGGCGGAGCGGGCGAGGCCGCCGAGGGCTTCGGTGTTGTTGGGGTCGGAGAGGAGGACCTGCTGCCAGGTCTGGGCGGCCATGTCCATGCGGCCGCGGACTTCGAGGGTGTGGGCGCGGTCGAGGAGGGTCTGGGTGGCGGCCTGCGGGGTTTGTGCGTAGGTGGGAATGGGGACGATTGTGGCGCAGGCGATCGCGCCGCCGAGGAGAGCTACTGCGAGTGGCCGAACTGGCGGTTTGGGCTGCTTGGGCATCATAGATCGCTCATCGGGACAAGGGGGTAACCAAAAGAAGTAACCTTCTTTCTCCACCGAAGCTTACCGCGTTTCTTGGGATTTGCGCGGTCTAATGTGGAGAATTCGGGCTCGGGTGGCGCGAAAGTTGCAGGGCGGCTCGGAGGAGTTACCTCCAACGCGTAACTAATTTGCCATCTCGATCGAAGTGGTAACGACCCTCACTCCAGCCAGTGGCGAAGAGGATGAGGTTCTGGTCGTAGTAGGCGGCTTCCCTGCCGTAGAGACCAGATCCGGGGTCTCGTAGAGAGCCGATGCGGTCCATCTGGGTCTTTTCCTGCGATTTGAGGCCGAGCGCGTGGAGGTACGGGATGAGCGCAGCGGAGAAGCCGACGGGGGTGTCCGTGGCGATGACTCTTCCCGCCGCGTCGACCTTGTGAGGGGGCGTGACGTTCGCGCGGAGGAAGGAGGCCATGCCGGAGGTGGCCTCGAAGAGGCTTTTGAGGCCGGGTGTGGATTTGTCCGAGAGGCCGAGCCAGAGGTAGACGCGGATGGCGTCGTAGCTGCCGATGGGGGCGGCGGCGAAGTCACCGGAGCTGATCTGCGCGGGGGAGAGGGAGGGGCTGACGGAGAAGCCGGCGGCGACCCAGTCCATGGCGAAGCCGTTGGGCGATCCCCTGCTGAGGATGGGTTGGAGGGAGCCGAGGATGGCGCTCCAGGGGCCTTCCGGGAAGGCGTTCGAGAGGCGGACCAGGACGAAGGGAGGGAGGTAGCTGGGGTTGAGAATCCAGGTGCCGGGGTCGGGATGAAAGCCGATGGCTCCTGGGAGGAGGGTGGTGCCGACGCCGAGGACGGGGGCGACCTCGGCGTGGGCGATGCGCGAGGCGACCAGGGCGCCGAGGCGCTCGTAGCGTGGCTCGCGCCAGAGGCGGCCGGCTTCGAGGAGGTCGTAGGCGAGCCAGAGGTCGGCGTCGGAGGCGGGATGGGCATCGAGGATCTTCCAGCCGCCGTCGGGGTTCTTGCCCCAGCTCCAGGCGGGCAGGTGGGTGGTGAGATCGTTGCCGGCGAGGTTGGACTCGGTCCAGTTGAGGAGCTTGTCGAACTCGGGGCGATCGTTGGCGACGAGAGCGAAGAACATGGCGTAGGCCTGGGCCTCGCTGGTGGTGCGATCGCCGGCGGTGTGATCGAGGACGCGGCCGTCGCCGGCGATCATGCGCTGGTTGTAGGCCTGCCAAAGGGGCCAGGGCTGCTCGGCGTGGCAGCCGGCCTGTATGCCGAGCGCGAGGGCGAGGGCGAGGGAGAAGCAGAGGCGGGTGGTTGTGCGGCCTCGACGGCGCGGCCAAGGTCGGCGCGGCAAGGAGCGGCGCAGGGCGGAGAGGTGTGGCCCCATGCCGGTTAGTCGTTGCCCTGGAGGCGGGCGCGGGCACGGCGGCGGAGCGTGGCGCGGATGAAGGTGGCGAGGAGGAAGCAGAGGAAGAAGCAGGAGAGGACGATCAGCCAGGGGTACTCGGAGAAGAGCATGTGGAAGTGGACCCAGAGCGAGAGCGAGCCCACGTGGTAGACGTCGTTGCCGATGCGGTAGGAGACGAAGCGGGAGCCGTGGAGAACGCTGACGGACTGGGCGATGTCGGAGGACTGCGAGTTCTTGAGAAACACGGAGAGGAAGTTGGGGATGGCGGCGTGGTCGCGTACGGCCATGACGAGGACGGAGTGCGAGGAACCGGAGGGCCACTCGATGCCTTCGAGGAGAGCGTCGGGGAGACCGCCGGCGGTTTCAAGCTGGCCGGACTGGACGTGGTCGGAGCTGCGCACCTTCCACCAGGCGTGCTGGACCTGCGCGAAGAAGCCCTGGGTGTCCTGGATGTGGAGGCCGCTGCCGTCGATGCCGACGGGGAGGGCCTGGTTGAGGCGGGTGAGGGCGGGCTGGTCTTCGACCGTGCCCATGACGAGGTAGTCCTTCTGCCCGTCGGTCTTCATGCCGTCGTTGTTGGTGACGGAGACGTTGAGGACGGGGTAGCCGGTCTGTGCGCCGAAGTGCCCCATCATGGTGAGGTACATCTCGATCTCGTCGGCGGCGGGTGTATCGGGAAGGACGACGGTGGTGTCGGAGAGGTCGGCCTTGCGGGTGAAAGGGTAGCCGGCGTTGGCAAAGATCTCGAGGTTGGGGAGGACGGCCCAGTGGGGGATGTCCTTGATGTCGATGTAGGAGTCTTTAAGGATGGAGCCTTTGAGGTTGTAGGGGGCGGTGTCCTGGCAGCGGCCTTTCTTTGGCAGGAGGAAGACGAACTGCATCATCAGCGAGTTGGAGAACGGGCGCATGGGGACGGGGATGGGGACCAGGGCGTCGAGCTGGGCGGAGGCGCGGTCGCTGTGCGGGAGGGGGGTCGAGCTGACGTATCCGTCGTTGACATACACCTGCAACGAGCTCTCGTTGGAGATGGGGATGCCGTTGTAGCGGTAGCTCATGTGGAAGCTGACGTTGCGCTGATTGCCGTAGAAGAGGTCTGGCGGGAGGCGCATGTAGGCGCGGACGGGAGCGCCGCCGTCAGCGTTGAGGTCACCGGTCTGGGCGATGTCGCCGAGGTGGGTGACTTTGCTGGTGGAGAGCCATCGGGGAGCGTCGTCGGGGGCTCGGGGGGCGGGTGCGCGGAGGCTGGCGATGCGCATCTGGTCGCCCTGGAGCAGATCGCGCTGAAGCGTGAGGGCCATGGCGGCGGTGACGAGATCGTCGGGGTTATCGCCGGAGATGATGAGGAGCTTGGAGTAGGGGTCCGACGGGTTGGGCCGCATGGCGATGGTCGGGCCGGAGCTTCCGCTGATGCTGAAGCTGGTGGGGAGCTCGGCGGAGTTCTCGCTGATGACGATGACGTTGCCGGCGGGGATGCTGCCGAAGGAGACGGGGAAGCGGACGGGGCGGAAGTCGGTGTAGATGCCGAACCAGGAGGCGATGATGCCGGCGGCCTGCATGGCCTTGGGTGAGGGCTGGGCGAGAAAGACGATGGGAACGACGGGATGGAGGTTGACGGAGGCGTCGTAGAAGGGGAGCGGGAGGAGCTTGAGATCGTTCTGGAGCGGGAGGAGAGCGCCGGCGAGTTCGATGGTGGAGGTGGCGTCGACGTGGCTCCAGAGGGCGGAGCTTGAGGGATCTTCGCACTGGGTGGTGTAGTGGCCGATGAACTCGAAGTTGAGCTCGTTCTGGTGGACGAGCATTTCGGCGGGCATGGCGATGGTGGCTTCGAGGATGGCGCTTGATTCCGAGCGGGTGATGGAGACGCTTTGACCGGCGCCGGAGGAGGTCTGGTCGGCTTGCTGGGCGGCCTGCACGGCGCCGGGTGTGGGCTGCTGGGTGACGGCGAGCGTGGCGAAGAGGGTTCCGTTGAGCGAGACCTTGAGGTGGCTGAGCGAGGGGATGAGGCCGGGCGAGAAGTGATAGCGGATGTGCATGGTCGCCGAGCGGACGACCTGGGTTTGCGGGACGGAGAAGAAGACGGACTGGTAGGCATCGACGCCGCGGAGGACGATGGTGTCCTGGATCCCGACGTCGGCGAGCGAGAAGACATTGTCGAAGTTGCCGGGCGGGACGTCGCGGGCCTGGACGCCGCCGTCGCGGGTGGAGGCGGTGTTGGCCGATCCGAAGGCCTGTGCGGCCTGGATCTGGGTTTGTCCGGATGGGGCTTCGGCCTGCCCGAGGACGGAGCCGGACCGGGAGGCGAGCAGAAGGACGAGGAGGACGGGGACGATGCTGGTGGCGAGACGGCCCTTGGGGGGAGCGGGGGTGCGGGCCGGCTTGAAGAAGCTTTGGAAGGTTTTGCCGAGGCCCATGAGCGAGAGCTGGAAGATGCGCTTGAGGCTGAGGAGGGGGCGATCGACCTCGCGGGATTCGCCCCAGCCGAGCCAGGTGTCGGCGCGGGAGTAGAGCACCATGGTGAGCGCCTCCTCCTGCTGGAGGGTGAGCGGATCGAACTGGGCGCGGAGGGTGTTGCCGTCGGCCTGGACGATGGTGGCGGGGAGTTCGGCGTCGCCATCGAGGACGGGGAAGATGAGTTTGACGGACTCTGCGGGAGGGAGAAAGAACTCCCGCTCCATCTTGATCATGACGCCGCCCGGCGACATGTTGGCGGTGGTTCCGTGGACGGTGACGCCTGCGGGTGTAACGATTTTGGCGGGTACCGCCATCTCGATGCGAACGGTCTGGCGACGTTGCTGGCTCTCCCAGGCGACGGCGGTGGCGACGCCGAGGATGACCATGTTGAAGAAGACCCAGATGAGGTTCATGACGATGGTGCCGAGGTGGTCGGCGTCGTACATGCGGGCGAGCAGGTTGAGCGGGAAGATCATGCCGGCGCCGGGAAACTGGAAGTAGCGGGGGATGGCGGCGAGCAGGCCGATGACGTTCATGCCGAGCATGAGCATGAAGGGCTGGGCGATGCGGGAGTCGAAGAAGGTTTTGTTGACGACGCCTCCCTTGGCGGTGACGTTGAAGCTGCCGAACTTTGGGTTGACGAGGGCGAGCATGGTGGGAAGGAAGATGTAGGGCGCGAGGACGGTCTCGTAGATCTCGTTCCAGAAGGAGTGGCGGTGCTGGCCCTGGATGCGCGAGTTGGTCATGTTGGAGAGCACAAGGTGGGGGAAGGCGTAGGCGAGGATGGCGGCCCAGTAGCCGGGGACGTTGGTGTGTCCGAGCAGCAGGTAGATGAGGGGGGCGGTAAGGAAGATGAGGCGGGGAAAGGCGTAGAGGAAATGCGACATGGCGTTGAAGTAGCAGAGGCGCTGCGCGGGCTTGAGGCCTTTGGCGAAGAGCGGGTTGTCGGTGCGCATGATCTGGATCATGCCGCGGGCCCAGCGGATGCGCTGCTTGACGTGCCCGGAGAGGCGTTCGGTGGCGAGGCCGGCGGCCTGCGGGATGTTGATGTAGGCGGTGTTCCAGCCGTTCATCTGCATGCGGAGCGAGGTGTGGGCGTCCTCGGTGACGGTTTCGACGGCGATGCCGCCGATCTCATCGAGCGCGGTGCGGCGGAGGACGGCGCAGGAGCCGCAGAAGAAGGTGGCGTTCCAGAAGTCGTTGCCGTCCTGGACGATGCCGTAGAAGAGCTCGCCCTCGTTGGGGATGGTGCGGAATTGGTGGAGGTTTCGCTCGAAGGGGTCGGGCGAGTAGAAGTGATGCGGGGTCTGGAGCATGCCGAGCTTGGAATCCCGGAGGAACCAGCCGAGCGTGACCTGCATGAAGCTGCGCGTCGGGACGTGGTCGCAGTCGAAGATGCAGACGTAGGGCGAATCGAGGCGGGCGAGGGCTCGATTGATGTTGCCGGCCTTGGCGTGTTTGTTATCGTCGCGCGTCATGTAGCCGATGCCGGCCTCTTCGGCGAAGGCGCGGAACTCGGGACGTTTGCCGTCGTCGAGGATGTAGACGTTGAGCTTGTCGGCGGGCCAGTCGATGTTCATGGCGGCGAGGGCGGTGTAGCGGACGACGGACAGGGGCTCGTTATAGGTGGGAATGAGGAGGTCGACGGAGGGCCAGGCGTCAGGGTCGTCGGGGAGAGGGACGGGGGTTCGGCGAAGGGGCCAGAGGGTCTGGAGGTAGCCGAGGAAGAGGATGATGAAGGCGTAGGCCTCCGCGATGACGAGCAGAGAGATGAAGAAGGCGTCGAGCGGCGACCAAGCGGCACCGGGGTCGAGGAAGAATTTGACGGTGGTGGAGATGCGCCAGTAGCCGTAGCGGAAGGTGGAGAACATGGAGACAAACATCAGCGTGAGCGTGACGAGATAGGAGCTCGAGCTGCGGTCCATCCAGATGGCGATGAAGATGGTGAGGAGGCCGAGGATGATCTGCTGCGGCCAGGTGAGTTCGAGGATGCCGGTGAAGCCGAGGAAGAAGACGCCACCGGTGATGAGGAGGATGCGGAGGACGCGGAGACCGAGGCCTTCCCCTGACTCGAACTCACTCCAAGCGGAAGAGCGGTTCATCGTTCGCTCCAGCGGACGTTGCGGAAACCGGCGGCCGCGGGTGCGGCGACCGTTCTGAGCCAGGTTGCGGCGTTGAGGTAGTCTTCGGCGACGGGCGCCTCGGGGGAGTAGTCGACGATGGTCATACCTTCGGCGAGGGCCTCGCCGACGGCCGGGGCACGACGGACGACGAAGGGCAGGAGTCGATCGCCGAGCTGCCGGCGGAGGACCTCGCGGATATCGAGATGCAGGGGGAGCGACGCATCGAACTGGTTGAGCAGGTAGAAGATGTTGAGGGGACGACCTTCGCCGTCAACGACGCCCTCGAAGTACTTTTCGACGGCCTGAAGGCTGATGACGGAGTTCATGTCCGCGGCGACGGGGACGAGGACGGTAGGGCTGAGCCGTGCCATGCGGCGAATGATCCAGCCGGAGCTGACGGCGAGGTCGAGCAGGACGCGATGGGTTCCGCGGCTCGAAGCGGTGATCTCGTCGATGAGGCCTTCCTGAGCGGCTTCATCGCCAAGCTTATGCTCGACGTCGTAGCTGACGAGGTAGATGGGAGCGTCGGTGCTGCCAGTGGGTGGAGAGAAGGTGCGAACGGTTCCCTGCCGGAGTTCGCTGGCGCCGAAGTAAAACGGAAGGAGGCCGTGCGAGGTGGTGTCGGTGAGGAGAACCTTTTCGCCGAGCGAGGAGAGGGAGCGGCCGAGGGTAGCGACCAGAGAGGTTTTGCCGACGCCGCCGGCGAGGGAGAAGACAGCGAGGACGGGTGTGCGGATCTCTTTTTGGCGGACGGGAGCGGGTTCTGCCTCCTCCTGCCCGGGTTGCTCGAAGACACCCTTGAGGGCGTACCAGCGGGAGGCGACGCGCTCGCGGGAGTGCTGCAGGGTGTCCGCGACGGAGAACTGGGGGGTGACGGGCGCTGGCGGGGTAGCAGGCGGCTGCTCGGGCACGGTGGCGTAGAGCCATGCGGGACCGGACGGCTCCGGCGTTAGCGGAGGCTGGGGTGACGGGATCTCATGGGGGGTGCGACCGGGGGCGGGCGGGCTGAGCTTCGCCTGCGCGTGGAGGGTGATGCCGTCCTCGCGTCGGCGGCCGGCGCCGGAGTCGGAGGGATGTTCTTCCTTGTACCCGGGGGCGTCCTGCCGACGTCGACGCGGCGTGGGATTGCTGGCGTTCTGCTCGGGTTCTTGCTCGGAGAAGGGAGAGACGGGGCGCGAGCGGGTATCGGCCGGGGGGCGAGTGGAGGTGTAGATCGGAGGCAGGGAGGGCGGGGTGGATCCGTGCGCCGGCGGGCGAGCGGTGCTGGGAGAGTCAGCGCGGAGACTCGGAGCGACGCCGTCGGACCAGGCGGAGGCCCGTTCCTGGCTGAGCGACGCTGCCTGGGGCGGCTGGGGAGGGGTCCACGACCTTTGGTTGCGGGCGGCGTGGTCGTCGGGGTGAGGGGCGGAGCTTTCGGCGGGACGAGAGAGACGCGCCGGCGGGGGGAGATGGGGTTGGGCGGCAGGCTCCTGAGAGGGAACAGGCTGGCGAGCCGGTTGGGAGCGGTGGACCTCGCGGGGCGTTTCGAATTCGGGGCCGCGGTAGATTTGGCGGACACCGGAGGCGTCATCCGGGCGGTAGCCCTGCGGCCGGCGGGAGACGGGAGCGGACGTTTGCGGGGCGGACGATTGGGGCGTGGCGGCCGGCGGAGCTGGGGCGTACTCGATCGCGGGCGATGGGGGCTGGGGAGCGAGGTAGGGCGGCGCATCCGGGGCGGCGGGCGGATGGGTACGGTGCGAGGTGGAGATGCGGCTGGAGGCTGCCGGGGCCGGTGTCTGGTGTCCCGGGGTCGACGGGGTGCCGGGCTGCTGGCTGGGGAGCGGACGGGGCTGCGCGTTGGGCGTGGGGGTGTATGGATCGGAGATTTCGCCGGGCACCTCCATGGGGTGTTCGGAGGCGATGTCTCCATGCTCGACGTGGTGGCGGCGCCGAGTTTCCGATTCGGCGTACTGGGCGGCCTGCCGGCGGGCGGAGGCGCTGGCATCGGCAATTTCGCGCTTTTCGCGGCGAGCGATGGCTTCCGCAGCGGCGGCGGCCTCGGCGCGGCGTGCCGCTTCCATGCGCTCGGCAGAGGCGACGCGAGCTGCCTCCTCGGCCTGATGGACGGCTTGTTGATGGGTGTGCTCGGACTCTCGTGACTGGTTGGACATGGCGACTTCCTCCGCTTGACGGGCGGCTCTTTCGGCGAGGTTTGCGGCGGTCTCGGCGCTTGCCTGGGCCCTGAGCTCCTGTTCGTGCGCCTGTTCGGCGGCACGGTGTCGGAGCTGTGCACGATATTCGCGGCGGGAGGCGGAGAAGTCCCGGTACTTGGCGCCGTGAAGGTTCGCCCAGGAGTACAGAACGGCGACGTCTTCGGGCGTTTCCACGGTGGGCAGATCTTCGATTCGCTCGGTATTGCGCTTTTCCATGGTGGCCGGTCCTATTGTTACTGGTAACTGACTTGAGGCGGATCTTTGCAGGTGGAGGGAGAAGATCCTTGACGTGCGCCGAAGCTGCAGGCGTCTGTCAATAGGCTGAGGCTACTGTGTGGATTAGAGCAAGTCAATGAATGTGCGCTCACACTTAAGTGTCATGCGTACACCCATTTCCGGGAGGTTTGCAGAATGACACTGCTGCATTTCAGGGGCAGTTTGGTGGGCTGTTTGGAAGGAAGGAAGACCATTACGTTCCCGCGCTTAGGAGGGCTCTTAGCGCAAATCGGACACTCTCAAACGTAATCAGTGCAGCATTTGGTGGAGATTGTGATGTCGCTTCAAGGCGTGCGGAGAGAGGGTTCGAGCGGGCCATCCTGTGCTAACTTTGAGACAGGTTGAGAGCGTGTAGCTCAGTTGGTAGAGCATCGCCCTTTTAAGGCGTTGGTCCTGGGTTCGAGCCCCAGCGCGCTCACCACTCACCCCCACCATAAACAATCAGACTTCAACAGCTCCCGTCGAGAAGGGGTCGTTTTTCCGGCGTTTGAGAGCGACTACGCAACGGCTCGACGAGCCGGTCTGAATTGCCCGAGAGATGATGCTCAGGCGGTGGCTTTGTCGGGGAAGGGCATTACGGCGCAGAAATCGTGGAGGAAACGGTTTGCATAGCGGGTGGTGAGGCTTTCGATGCGGAGCGCGGACGACGACTGGACGATGACGCCGGCGTGGTGGTTCTGGTGCAGCCGGTGGACGACTTCGGGGTCGGTGTAGGCGGAGGTGTCGGGCTGATTCTGGCGGGCGAGGCAGATGATGCTGCCGGCGTAGCCCTGGCGGAGCGGGGGCAGGGTGTAGGTGCTGCCGGAGAGCGCGGAGACCTCGAGCCGGGCCCACTCGATCCAGGGATTGAGACCGGTGGCGAACTCGACGACATCGGCGATGTAGGCTCCGCCCACCCGGGCGGCGCTTTCGAGGAAGTAGAACTGCTGGTCGGCGTCGGCGCGGATGAACTCGGTGTGGGTGACCCCTGAGACGAGGCCAAGCGCGCTGAGGACCTCCGCGTGCATGGCGTTGAGGGCGATGGCCTCGGGCGATTTGCGATCAAGGGTGCGGGTGGTGAAGACGCCGCCCTCGTGCATGGTCTGCATGGGCGGCTGACCGTACTGGAAGGGGATGGAGAAGAGCACGTCGCGACGCGAGGTGACGCCCTCGACGTGAAAGATCTCGCCGGGGAGGAAGCGCTCCAGGAGGTAGTGGCTCTGGAGATCGCCGAGCGAGTCGAGCAGGGGCCAGATCTCGGCGGCGCCGGTGAGCTTGTGGATGCCGATGGCGGAGGCGTTGGTACGGGGCTTGAGCAGCCAGGGGCCGGGGACGCCGGAGAGGAAGGCGCGAACGTCGTCATAGTGGAAGACGGGGGTGAACTCCGGGACGCGGACGCCGCACTGCATGGCGCGCACGCGCATGGCGAGCTTGTCGCGAAAGAAGCGGGTGGAGCTCTCGCCCATGCCGGGGAGACGGAGGTGCTCGCGAAGGAGAGCCGCGGTCTCGAGATCGAACTCATCGAGGGCGACGATGCGATCGATGGCCTGGGTGCGGCAGAGGAAGGTGACGGTGTTGAGGACCTGCTCGGGCGTGAGGCCTTCGGGCATGGTGAGGAGGCGGGAGATGGAATCGCGAGGCCAGTCGGCGTGCTTGAGCGCCTCCACGGTGAGGAGGATGACGTCGACGCCGAGGCTGGCGGCTTCCCGGAGGAAGGGCTGGCCTTTTTCGTAGGTGCTGATGCAGAGGAGGGTGGGTTTTGGGGATGGGTCGGACATCAGGGGCTCCCTCGTGCAGATAGCTTATGGATCTGGATGCAGCGCCTGGGGACAGGGTGGTTTTCAGGTCTGCCGCGGCTCCTGGTTGGTGCCCCGGTTGGGCGCCTGGTTGGGCACCTGGTTGAAGGTCTGGCGGGTTCCAACTTCGAGGGTGGTGAAGGGATGGGTGTAGCCAGCGGCGCGGAGGCCGGAGAGATCGGCTTGGGTGAAGTGCTGGTAACGGTCTTTGAGATCGCCCGGGAAGGGGATGAACTCGATCGTGCCGGGGCGGTGGGTTTGCATGAGCGCTTCGGCGACGGCCTTGAAGGTGCGGGCCTCCCCGGTGCCGGCGTTGACGATGCCCTGGGTGGGCGAGCGTGGGCTGTCCGGGAGGAGGCCGGCGAAGAAGAGATTGATGCGGGCGAGGTCGTCGACGAAGACGAAGTCACGGCGCTGCTCGCCGTCGGGGTAGCCGCCGGAGCCCTGAAACATGCGGATGGCGCCGGTGTCAAGGAGCTGTTTGGTGAAGTGATGGAGGACGGAGGACATGCGGCCTTTGTGTGCCTCGCGCTGGCCGTAGACGTTGAAGTAGCGGAGGCCTACGACGGTGGAGGTGAAGGTGGGCAGGAGGCGGCGCACGTAGTTGTCGAAGACGAGTTTGGAGAAGCCGTAGACGTTGAGGGGCCGCTCGTTGGCGGGGTCGACGGCGAAGTTGGTGCTCCCGCCGTAGACGGCGGCGGTGGAGGCGTAGACGAAGGGGATTTCGCGTTCGGTGGCGAAGTGGAGCAGGACCTTGGAGTAGTCGAAGTTGTTGCGCATCATGTATTGGCCGTCGTCTTCGAGGGTGTTGGAGCAGGCGCCCTGATGGAGGATGGCTTCGATGGGCTCGTCGTCGAAGTCGCCCTCGATGAGGGAGTCGAGGAAGTCGAGCTTGTCCATGTAGTCGGCGTAGCGCGCGCCCTGGAGGTTGAGGAATTTGGGAGCGGAGAGGTGAGGAGCGGGCGCGAGGTTGTCGACGACGAGGATGTCGCGGTGGCCGGCTGCATTGAGCTGATGGACGAGGTTGGAGCCGATGAAGCCGGCGCCGCCGGTGACGATGATCAAAGCTGAACCTCCTCGGCTGCCGCGGGTGCGGGCAGGTCTGCCGCGGGCTCGGGGTTGTGGGCGACGGGCTTGGGGGAGAGCGCCGGCATCGTGAGTTTTCTGACGATGTGGGAGGTGGAGAAGCCCTCGACGGTGGGGACGATCTCGACGCGGCCGCCGGCGGCGAGGACGTCCTGGTGGCCGACGACGGTCTCGACGGTGTAGTCGCCGCCTTTGACGAGGACGTCGGGGGCTAGGGCACGGATGAGATTGAGGGGCGTGTCCTCGTCGAAGAGGACGACGGCGTCGACGGAGGCGAGGGCGGCCATGACGCGGGCGCGTTCGCGCTCGCCGACGATGGGGCGGCTGGGACCCTTGAGGCGGCTGATGGAGGCGTCGGCGTTGAGGCCGAGGATGAGCTTCGAGCCGAAGCGCCGGCAGTCTTCGAGCAGGGTGATGTGGCCGACGTGGAGGAGGTCGAAGCAGCCGTTGGTGAAGACGATGGTTTCGCCGGAGGCGCGCCACTCGGCGACGCGCCTGGTGACGCGGGGGAGGTCGAGGATTTTTTCCTGTGCGGTGACGCCGGAGCTGGGGGTGAGCGCGGCGACGAGCTCGTGAGCGGCGATGGGGACGGTGCCGGTCTTGCCGACGACGATGCCGGCGGCAAGGTTGGCGAGATCGACCGCGGTGTTGACGGGGAGGCCGCCGGAGATGGCGGCGGCGAGGGTGGCGATGACGGTGTCGCCGGCGCCGGAGACGTCGAAGACCTCGCGGGCGCGGGCGGCGAAGTGGGTGATGCTGCCTGGGGTTTCGCGGGTGCCTGGGTCTTCGAAGCTGGCGCGGGCATCGGGGCTGCCGGGAGCTTCGGGGCGGGTGGGTGGGCGGAGGACGGCGATTCCCTTCTCGCTCATGGTGACGGTGAGGAACTGGAGGTTGTGGTCGGCGGCGAGGGCCTGGCCGGCGGCGAGGATATCGGCGGTGTGGTGCGCGGGGATGCCGGTGGCGAGGGAGAGCTCATGGAGGTTGGGGCAGACGGTGAGGGCTCCGGTGTACTTGCTGAAGTCGGGGGACTTGGGATCGGCGAAGACGGGGATGCGGTGGGCTCGGGCGAGATCGATGACGGCGACGCACAGATCGGTTTCGAGCACACCTTTGGCGTAGTCGGAGAGGATGACGGCGTGGACCTTGGGGACGAGGCCGGAGACACGGTCGCGGAGGCGCTGGGCGTCCTCGGCGGAGTACCGGTCGCGACTTTCGATGTCGAGGCGAAGGAGTTGCTGGTTGCGGCCGACGATGCGGGTTTTAGAGATGGTGGGGAGGGGTGTGGAGACTACACCGAGGGTGTCGATGGAGGAGCGCTCGAGGATGGAGCTGAGTGCGGTCCCCTCGGCGTCCGAGCCCCAGAAACCGGCGAGGAAGGCCTGGCAACCGAGGCCGGCGAGGTTCATCGCGACGTTGGCGGCGCCGCCGGCGCGATCGTAGCGCTGAACGTGGCGGAGGACGGGGACGGGCGCCTCGGGCGAGATGCGGTCGACCTCGCCCGTGAGATAGCGGTCGAGCATGAGGTCGCCGACGACCAGGATGCGGAGGTCGCGGAAGCCGCCTTCGAGCAGGTTGAGGGTTTGGTGGAGGTCCGAGAGCATAGGTCTGGTTGAGACTCCTCCCACCATCATCGCACTCCCGCGGGGGCGATCCGGGGAAGCGGGGAGATGCCGCCGAGGACGGCTTCCACCCCGGTGAGGACCTCGTCGACGGTGATGGAGGTGAGGCACTTCTTCTTCTGCACAGTGCAGGTTTCGAGTTCGCAGCCGGCGCAGTCGACGTGGTGGTAGAGGACGCGATGGCGGGGTCCGAAGGGGAACCAGATGCGCGGGATGTTGCGGGCGGCGAAGATAGCGACGCAGGGGGTCTGGACGGCGGCGGCGAGGTGCATGGGGCCGCTGTCGTGGCCGAGGAAGATGCGGGCGCGCGCGAAGACGGCGGCACTCTCGCGCGGGGTAAGTTTGCCGCACAGGTTGACGACGGGGCTGCCCGAGGTGGCGTGCCAGTCGCGGGCGGCGAAGTCGCTGGCTTCGCTCTCTTCGGGGGCGCCGGCGAGGGCGAGGGCGTGTCCGGGGTAGAGGCCGGCGAGGCGCGTGAGGAGGAGCTGCCAGTTGTCACGGCCCCAGTCCTTGGCCTGGACCTTGGTGCCGACGCTGACGGCGATGAGCGGGAGGCCGAGGGTGGAGGAGAGGGCCTCGTCCGCCCGCGTGTGCTCGGCCTCGGTGAGGTGGAGATTCCAGCTGGCGGGGTCGTCGAGGTTTGCGGGGCCGAGCTCCCCGAGGTTGCGCGTGAGACGGCTGGCTTCGGGCTCAAGGGTGCGATCGGGACCGGTGAGGAGGTTGTGCTGCATGTCTTCGGTGAGGGGGACGCCGATCTGGCGCTGGATGCCGCAGAGGCGGAAGAAGAGGGCGTCGCGACGCGCGGACTCGACGCCGCGGGGGGCGCCGAGGTAGATGAGGACGTCGGGGCGCCAGCGGGCGAGCTGAAACCAGAGCGGGAGTAGTTCGCGCGGGCTGCGGGTTCCGACGGCGTAGCGGAAGAAGCCGTGGACGAGGCCGGTGTGCTCGAGGATGGCGGCGGCGGGTGGAGCTTTGACGTTGACGGGGAAGTTGGTGAGGAGGCGGCGCTCTGCTTGAGGGAAGGCGCGAGCGACGAGATGGAGGGCGGGGAGGGCGACCAGGGTATCGCCGAGGCTGCCGAGCCGATACAGGAGAACTCGCTGGATGGGTTTGCCCATGTCACTGTCTAGTCTGCTGGCTGTGCCGCGTGACCGCAACCCCGGGGATGGAGGTCCGATCCGGGTGAGGCGGTGAGGGGTGAGTGTGCGAGTCTTGGATGCGAGCGGATGGAGCGATGATGGATGTCTACGAGTTAGGGCGGCTGCAGGTGCACTGGACGGCTCTGTGGCACGGGGACGGTACGGAGAGCGGCAGTGCGGCGGGGCTGGAGGGGCTGGTGGGGGGAAACCATCGAGCCAACTTCGACCTTTGGCACGAGGAGGACAAGGCTCGCGCGCCGGGGGCGATCGACGCGGAGATTGCCGGCGTGAAGCGGGCGATCGATAGGCTGAACCAGCAGCGCAACGACCTGGTGGAGCAGATTGACGAGCTGCTGATGCGGGGGATGGTACAAAGGGCGGAGGCGCCGATGCACTCGGAGACGCCGGGCATGATGCTGGACCGGATGTCGATTCTGGCGCTAAAGGTCTTTCACACACGGGAGCAGACGGAGCGAGGGGAGGCGTCGGAGGCGCACCGGGAGCGCAACCGCGAGCGGCTCCAGATCCTGGAGGAGCAACGGGACGATCTCCTACGATGTCTCGACAACCTGTGGACGGAGGTGACGCGAGGCAGCCGGCGCTTCCGGGTCTATCGGCAGATGAAGATGTACAACGATCCGGAGCTGAATCCCGCGATCTACGGAAAGCTCAGGGTACGACCTTTGTAGCATCCGGCCCCCAACGGAAGAAGGGTTGACCGGAGGGCCCAGTCTGCGTATAAAACCGAGACGAGAGCTGGTTTGGGTGAGCAGGCTGCCGTGAATCGGGGCTGGGCAAAGCACCACCAGCGAGGATCACATGGCACAGACGAAGAGCCCCATGACATCGACGACGAAAAAGGTACCGCGAACGCTTGCTGGAACGGTGCCGCCCGCGGCCGACAGTGAACGAATCCAGACATTGGCCTTGTATGAGGTTGCTGTCCGGCTGATGCACGAGGGCAAGTACGAGAAGGCCCACGCTGCTTTCGACAAGATGCTGCTGTCGAGCCCACCGGATCTGGGCGACCGGATTCGCATGTACATTAACGCGTGCCTGCTGCAGGTATCGAAGGGGAAGGCGACGTTTCAGAGCCACGAGGAGCATTACGACTACGCGATCTCGCTGTTGAACGACGGCCACTATGAGGATGCGCGTGAGCAGTTCAAGGCCATTTTGAAGGAGAACGACAAGGCGGACTATGCGTTCTACGGCCTGGCGGTGCTGGCGAGCATGACCAGCGACGCGCACACGTGTCTGGAGCACCTGACGGAGGCGATACGGCAGAATCCGCGCAATCGGATTCAGGCGCGGGCCGACTCCGACTTTCAGGATATGGCGGATGATCCGCGGTTCACGGAGTTGCTCTACCCGGAGGCTTAGCCGGTGCCAGCATGTAGGCTGGAGATCGGCAGGACGGCCAGGAGCGGCGAGCGAACGATGAGCAATCTTCCATGGATGCGGCAGGGCGAGCGCTCGCTTCGCATTGTTGCGATCGGTGGAGGAACAGGTCTGTCGACGCTGCTGCGCGGCTTGAAGCGGTATGTGGCTACACCTGGGTCGCTCGATACGGGCGAGTCTCCCCGGGACGATGCGCCTACCCTGATTCGGGACCTCAGCGCGATTGTGACGGTGACGGATGATGGTGGGTCTTCCGGACGTCTGCGGGAAGACTTCAAGATGCTGCCGCCGGGCGATGTGCGGAACTGCATGGTGGCGCTGTCGGAGGATGAACACCTGCTGTCGAAGCTGTTCCGGTACCGGTTTGAGCAGGGGGAGCTGGAGGGGCACAGCTTCGGAAATATCTTTTTGGCGGCGCTGTCGCACATCACGGGGGACTTTGCGCAGGCGGTGCAGATGTCATCGCAGATTCTGGCCACGCGCGGCCGCATCTTTCCGGCGACGAACACGAATGTGGCGCTGGCCGCGTTGATGGACGACGGCAGCCTGGTGCGGGGCGAGACGAATATCACGGCGAGCAAGCAGCAGATTACGGAGTTGATGCTGGAGCCCGCGGCGGCCGACCCCTTGCCGGAGGCGCTCGAGGCGATTGCGAACGCGGACCTGATTACGATGGGGCCGGGGTCGCTCTACACCTCGCTGATCACGAACCTTCTGGTTCGAGGCATACCGGAGGCGCTGAAGAGCTCGAAGGCGACCAAGGTGTACCTGTGCAACCTGATGACGCAGGCGAACGAATCTCTGGGCCTGAGCGCGTCCGAGCACATCGAGAAGATCAGCCGGCATGCGGGTGAGGGCCGGTTGTTCGACTTCGCGCTGATCAATACGGCGCCGATCTCGGCGAGGCGTCTGGAGCAGTACGAGCGCGAGGGGCAGAGACCAATCTCGGCTGATCTCGAGAGGATCGAGGCGATGGGAGTGAAGGCGGTGACGGGGAACTTTGTCCACGAGGGCGACGTGCTGCGGCACGACTACGACCAGGTGACGGAGAAGCTGCTCGACGTGGGCTTTCGAGAGCGTCGTAAGGCACCGAGGGTTGAGGCTCCGGTGGCTTAGACGGCGGGGACGTCGATTGAGACGAGGTTGGAAGCCGTGGCCGACTGCAGCAAGGGGGCGGAGTCGACGGTGCGCTTGAGCTGACCGCAGGCGGCGTAGATGTCCCGACCGCGTGGGCGGCGTATGTAGGTGGGCATGCCCCCGGCCATGAGGGTCTTCTGGAAAAGGGCGACGGCTTCAGGTTCTGGCTGCGTGTACGCGATGCCCGGGCCGGGGTTCCAGACGATGAGATTGACCTTGGAGCGGGTGCCCTCGAGCAGGTGGAGGACCTCGCGGGCGTGGACTGGCTGATCGTTGACACCGCCGAGCAGGACGTACTCGAAGGTGATCCACTCGCGGGTTCGCAGGGGGATGGTACGGACGGCGTCGAGCAGCTGCGCGATGTTCCATTTGCGGGTGATGGGCATGATGCTCTGCCGCACGAGGTCGTTCGAGGCGTTGAGGCTGAGGGCGAGTTTGGGGCGGATGGGCTCCGCGGCGAAGGCTCGGATGGCGGGCTCGATGCCGGAGGTGGAGACGGTCATGCGCGATTCGGGGATGCCGACGCCCTCGACGAGGAGACGGACGGCCTGCATGAAGGGCGCGTAGTTGAGGAAGGGCTCGCCCATGCCCATGAAGACCAGATTGATGCGGGCGGGGCTCTCACTGCCCGAAGCGCCGCCGAGCTTGACGTGGTGGCGATTGAGCACGGCGGCGACCTGCCCGGCGATCTCTCCGGATGTGAGGTTGCGGCGAATGCCGAGTTTTGCGGTGAGGCAGAACTGGCAGTTGACAGCGCAGCCGACCTGGCTGGAGACGCAGATGGTGGAGCGGCGGAAGGAGGAAGCGGGCTCGTCCTCTGCTTCGCTGGCAGCTTCTTCGCTGGCGGCGAGGCTGCCGTCGCCACGCTCTCCGCCGTCGCCGTCGGGCATCCAGACGGTCTCGACGGTTTCGCCGTCGGCCATGCGCACGAGGTAGCGTTCGGTTCCATCGACCGAGCGCGCGGACTGGACGATCTCGGGGAGGCCGATGGTGTAGCCATCCGAGGCGAGGCGCTCCCGTAGATCGACGGGAAGGACGGAGATCTCGTCGAAGGAGGAGACGCGCCGACGATAGAGGGCCTCGAAGATCTGGCGGGCGCGGTAGGGCTTTTGCGCGCGCTCGGCCAGGAGCGCGGTCAGCTCGGGGAGAGCTAGGCCAAAGAGCGGCACGGTGGGGACCGGCGGGGCGGCGGCATGGGGAGTTTGCATCATCGTGGAGGGGTGCGTCTGAAACGCTCCCGAGCATAGGTTGCGGCTCATTGCAGCGCTATGGGTGAGTTTACTGTGTTTTGACACAGGGGTCTTCGCGGTGGGGATCGGAGGGAGACTGGTGGGAGGGAGAAGGGGCTGATATGAAAGAATAAGGGCGAAGGAGAAGCATGTCCGCCACACTGACCCGAGAGCTCCCGACGCGGCGCAACGTTCCGCGTAACATTCGAAAGACGGTTTTACCGAACGGCCTGATGGTGCTGACCGAGAGCATGCCGGATGTGCGCAGCGTGTCCATGGGTGTCTGGATCAACTGCGGATCGCGGGACGAGAGCCTAGCGGTGAACGGCATCTCTCATTTTGTGGAGCACATGGTGTTCAAGGGGACGACTTCGCGGTCCGCGCAGCAGATCGCGCGCGAGGTGGATACGATTGGGGGGAACCTCGATGCGTTTACCGGAAAAGAGACTATCGGGTTCAATATCAGAGTGTTGGACGAGAACATCTCGCCGGCACTTGAGCTTTTGGCGGACCTGGTGCTCCATCCAACCTTTGCTCCGGAGGATATCGTTCGGGAGCAGGGTGTGATCCTCGAAGAGATCAAGATGGACGAGGATAACCCCGACTATCTGGTGCACGAGATCTTTACCCAGAGGTTCTGGAAGGACGACGCCCTGGGGCGACCGATCCTGGGGACGGCGAAGACGATCTCCAGTTTCGACCAGGGGATCGTATTTGACTACTACGCCGACCGGTTCACACCGACGTACATGGTGTTTTCGGCGGCAGGGAATCTGGATCACGATGAGTTTGTGGCCGAGGTGGGGCAGCACTTTGGAGCTTTGAGTGCGAGCAGGCAGGACGGAGCGGCTGGCCGACGGGCGCCGACCGCGACCCCGCATATCACCTTGCGCAAGAAGAGGTCGCTCGAGCAGGTGCAGATCTGCCTAGGGGTTGAGGCGCCGCCGGTGAATGATGATCGGCGATACGGGGTGTATATGCTGAACACGATCCTGGGTGGGGGGATGAGCTCGCGGCTCTTCCAGACGGTTCGCGAGGATCGGGGGCTGGCGTACTCGATCTACTCGGAGATGAACCCTTTTCGGGATAGCGGGTCGATTTGCGTGTATGCCGGGGCGTCGGTGGCTAACACAGAACAGGTAGTGCAGCTTACGCTGGCGGAGTTGAGTCGTCTCAAGAGGGAGACGGTCGCCGAGGCGGAGCTGAAGCGGGCGAAGGACCAGCTGAAGAGCAACATCGTGATTGGTCTCGAGAGCTCGGGGAGCCGTATGTCGAACCTGGCGAGACAGCAGATGTACTTCGGACGATTTTTTGGTGTGGACGAGATTATCGCTGATATCGATCGGGTCGGCGTCGCTGACGTGCAGCGGCTGGCTGGCGAGCTCTTCCAGACCGAGTCGATTGCGCTGACCCTTTTGGGCAATCTTGGGGCCATGAAGGTGTCACGCGGAGATCTGGCTTGCTGAGCGGGTTGCTGATACAGTCTGCAGTGCCTGAGAACGTGAGACTAGACGAGGCGGGAGCTTGATGACGATGTGGACCGAGAGACGGCGGCGAAATGACGAGGATGGGTTCACGCTGATCGAACTGCTGATCGTGATGTCGGTGATGCTGATCCTGATGACGCTGGCGGTTCCGCAGCTGCTGAAGCTGAGGAAGCAGGCTAACCAGACGTCGGCAATCCAGTCGCTGCGGGCGGTGGCGCAGGCCGAGCTGCAGTACAACTCCACGTATCCGGCGAACGGCTTTGCGTGTACGCTTTCGGCGCTGGGCGGGCAGCCGGGATCGGGCGCGCCGACGCCGCAGAGCGCGCAGATGATTCCGCCTGACCTGGCCACGGGACAGAAGGCCGGGTACACGTTCGCGATCAGCAACTGCACCAAGGTGACCGTGAACAATCAGGATATGTTTACGTCGTATCAGATCACGGCCGTTCCGCAGTCGGCAGGCAAGACGGGCGATCTTGGGTATTGCACGGATGAGAATAACCTGATCCGCTATGACCCGGCGGGCGGAACGAACTGTACGCAACCGCTCCAGTGACTGGTTGCGAACGCTCCTGGGTGCTTGGGGCGGTGCTTGGGGCGGCGCTGTTGCTGTTGTGCCTTGGAGTCTCGCCGGCGGAAGATCGGGCTTCCAGCGCGGTCCTGAAGCAGGTTGACGAGCACTATAACCATCTTTCTTCGCTTCGGACGCGGTTCGCGGAGCAGTACACGGGGCTCGGCATGGACCGGACCGAGACGGGTACGCTGCTGCTGAAGAGGCCAGGGCGGATGCGGTGGGAGTATGCCAGTCCAAAGGGCAAGGTGTTTGTGCTGGACGGCAAGTTTGCCTGGTCGTACACGCCGGGAGATGCGCAGGTGCAGCGAAGCCCCGCGAAGGAGGTGGATGACCTGCGATCCCCGCTGCGGTTTTTGCTGGGTCATACGCAGCTTAAGAAAGAGTTGGACGGTATCGCGGTCGTGTCGAGGGGCGGCGGCTACGAGATCTCCGGCGTGCCGAAGGGCATGGGGGAGCGGGTGAGGCAGCTTCAGCTGGAGACAACCGGAGAGGGTCGGATTACGCGGATACGTTTGGACGAGGTAGACGGGGCGCGAACCGAGTTTCGTTTCGAGGACTCTGAGGAGAATGTGCGCTTGCCGGAGAGCGAATTTCACTATGACCCGCCGGCTGGAGTTGCGGTCGTTGAGGGATTGCCGCCGCTCTAGCTGGAGCTCGTCAAGCTGGGACGCGGATCGAAGGTCCTGTTGGGGAGGGGACCCATCCTGCTGTACCAATCGCAGGATGGGTCCCGGAGCTGAGGCTATATTTCGCAGCTGAGGGTCTAGCTCTTGAGATCGACGCTGCCTGTCGCTCCAAGATCGACCTTGCCGCCGGTAGCGGCAGCGGCGACATACTTCAAGCCGCGGAGGAGCTTGCTTGAGGATGCCTCCCAGTACTGGGCCTCGGTGATCTCCACGCGGAGGACGGCGATGTGGGAATCCTGTTCGCCATCCGGGAACCAGGCCTTGTACATCGGGTTCCAGAGCTCGTGAATCTTGGCGCGGTCCTTCGAGACGGACGCACGACCCTTGGCGGAGACGAACTTCGAATCGCCTGGGTTCGCGTAAACGAGCGAGACATGTGAGTCGGCCTTGATCTCCTGAACCTTTCCGGATTCTTCCCGGGTGAGGAAATAGACAGTTCCGTCGAAATCTGTCTCCTGGGTGGCCATGGGCCGGCTGTCAAAGGAGCCGTCGGTCGCCGCGGTGGTGAGCATGGCAATCCGGATACTTTTGATCAGCTCCCCTATCTTCGCTTTTCCCTCTTCCCCGCTGAGGTGTTTCTGTTCGGGCATCGTGAAACCTCCAGAGCCCTTGGATGCACGTGGGGAGTTGCTGGCTCGGTGTCACTGGGCTTTCGAGAGGGTGGATTAGACTACGGATGTGGCCGCGTGGAATCGCGAGCCTGCCGATGTCTAGGAGTGTATTTTTTGTGGCTGACGTCTTTACAGATCTGATCTTGTCCAAGCCGGAGTTTCTCGATTCCGTGCGCACGGCTGCGCCGGAGATCGCGGTGTTCGACTGCGATGGAACACTGTGGTCGGGGGATGCCGGGTCTTCGTTTATGCGATGGACGATCGAGACGGGTCTGGTCTCCCGTGAGGTGACGGACGCGATCGATGCGCGCTACCGGATGTACCTTCGCGGGGAGGTCTCCGAAGTGGCGATCTGCGGAGAGATGGTGCAGATGTACCAGGGGCTGCGCGAGTCCGAGATGCGGCAGGCGGCGAAGGTGTTTTTCGCGAGGCTGATCGAGCCGAGTATCTTTTCGGAGATGCGGGGGCTGATCCGGGAGCTCGAGGCGAGCGGGACGGAGATCTGGGCCGTCAGTTCGACGAACGACTGGGTGATCGAAGAGGGAATGACCCGGTTCGGGATTCGGGCCGAGCGGATTCTTGCGGCGCGTGTACGGATCGATGACGGCATCGTGACGAATGAGCTGCTCGATGTACCGACGGACGAGGGAAAGGTGGCGGCGCTGGCGCGAGCCGGCGTGACGGCACCTGACGTGGTGTTCGGCAACTCGGTCCATGATGCGGCGATGCTCGCGATTGCGAGAGCAGCGTACCCGGTGAACGCGTCTCCGGCGCTCCGGGAGCTAAGCATTGAGCGCCGGTGGCCGGTCTACTATCCGGAGTCGGTGTTGGCGTCGGTGAAGTAGGACGTGAAGCTTTCGGCAGGGCTGGACCGTCTAAACGCCAGCAGTGAAAGAGCCTATTCGCAAGTTGGACGGACGAGAGGGCAGCAATGGCGGCTCGAGGCCGGTACGCTTCGTGGTTGCTGGACTCATTGTGCGTCTCGGCAACGGGGCTTCGCGGGAGGTGCTGATCTGCCAGCGAAGGCCGGATCAGCCGATGAGTCTGAAGTGGGAGTTTCCGGGCGGAAAGATCGAGCCGGGCGAGAGCTCGGAGGCGGCGCTTGCGCGAGAGCTGAATGAGGAGCTGGGGATTGACGCGGTGATCGGGCGTCGTATCGCGAATGTCCGGCACAAATATCGGAACGGGGGGACGATCGATCTGCAGTTCTTTCTGGTCGAGAGCTTTTCCGGTGATATGCAGAACCTGATCTTCAACGACATGCGTTGGTCGCCGCTGGCGTCCCTGCCCGGGTACGACTTTCTGGCGGCGGATCTTGGCCTGATCCGCGATCTGTCGGAAGGCAAGCTGATCTAGAGGCGTGCGCGTTTAGCCGGCGTGATGCAACCAGTCGCGGAGGATCCCCAAGGCGTAAACGGCCGAGAGCAGGATCATGACGATAGATGTGACCCAGGCGATGACGTTCAGCAGAAGCGAGTTGGTGTACTCGCCCATAAGATCGTGCATGTTGATCAAGCGCAGCATAAAGACGAGGATGACGGGGAGAAGCACGCCGTTGAGCACCTGCGAGAGCACCAGAACCTTGACCAGCGGAAAGCCGGGGATCAGGACGACGGCCGCACCGAGGAAGATGAGCAGGCTGTAGAACCAGTAGAAGAATGGAGCTTCGCGAAAGCTTTTATCGAGGCCGCTCTCGACTCCCAAACCTTCACAGACGGTGTAGGCGGTTGAGAGCGGAAGGATGGACGCGGCGAAGAGCGAGGCGTTGAAGAGGCCGGCGGCGAAGAGGATGAAGGCGTAGCGTCCGGCGATGGGCTTCATGGCTTCGGCCGCATCCGAGGGGACGCCGATGTTGCGAATGCCATGGACGTAGAGGGTAGCGGCGCAGGCGACGACGATGAACCAGGCGACGACGTCGGTGAAGATGGAGCCCACGATGACGTCCAGCCGTGAGGCCTTGTACTGGCGGGCTTCGATGCCCTTCTCGACGATGGAGGACTGGAGGTAGAACTGCATCCAGGGTGCGATGGTGGCGCCGATGACGCCGATTGTCATGTAGACGTAACTGCTGTTGCCGAGGACGGTGCGCGAGGGGAGCTTGACGGTTTCGGCGAGTGCGAGATGCCAGTTGGGGCCGCTGAGGACGCCGGCGACGATGTAGGCGATGTAGAAGACGCTGGCGATGAGGAAGACCTTTTCGACGCTCTTGTAGTCGCCTTTGACGACGAGGGCCCAGACGAGAGCGGCGCCCATGGGCACACTGATGTACTTGGCGACATGAAAGAGCTGCATGCTCCCGGCGATGCCGGCGAACTCCGCGACCACGTTGCAGAAGTTGACGATGACGAGCAGCATGAGGATGAGCAGGGTGACGCGCAGGCCGAACTCTTCCCGGATGAGATCGCTGAGACCTTTGCCGGTGACGGCACCCATGCGGGCGCACATCTCCTGCACGACGATAAGGGCGACGGTGATGGGGATCATCGTCCAGAGCAGGCTGTAACCGTACTGGGCGCCTGCCTGGGAGTAGGTGAGGATGCCGCCGGCATCGTTATCGACGTTGGCGGTGATGAAGCCGGGACCGAGCACGGCGAAGAGCAGCAGAGCGGAGGTGCGGAAGCGGCGCCAGGAGAGGCGGGTTGCCTTCGGTCTGAGATCGGCCGGCATGCCTCCACCTTACAGGTTGTTCTGCCGTTGCCGACGTGCGGAGGAAGCGACTCCCACGGCGAGGCGCGGGGGAAGTTTAATGGCGCGTCGATTTTACGAACCTGCCCGGGCGATCTGCCGGATGCGATCGACGATGAGTTTTACCTGGTGGTCGTTGTCGTAGCCGCTGCGTAGAGCGCGTTGGTAGCCGGCCTCGGCGATGCGTTCACGGGCGTCCTGATCGGGGAGGTAGCGGCGAATCTGGGTGACGCACTCCTCAAAGGAGGAGAAGAAGACGGCCTCCTGATTCTCGACAAAGCGCTCGGCGTGCCCGGGGGAGCGCTCGGCGAGCAGAAAGCCCCGGCAGGCGGCGATTTCGAAGCTCTTGTGCACGAACTCGTCCTGGTTGGAATGGGTCAGAAAGCTGAGGTTGATTTTGGATTTCCAGATGCCTTCGCGGTACTGGTCGAGGTAGATCTCGCCGTCGCGGTAGATGGCCCGAGCTGCTTCGGGGCCGAGCGCCCGATTCCAGTTCGAGTTGCCGGAGACGACGACCGGAAGGCCCTGTTCCCTCCAGAGGCGGGCGAGCATGGTGGCGCGGTCGTCGTAGGGCGTGCCGATGAAGGAGACGCCGCGGGTGCGCTGGCGGTCGCTCCAGATCGCGGGCGGCGGGAAGTGAATAGTCGGCTCGAAGGCGGTCTGGATCTTCATGACATCGCGAGCTCCGCACGCCTGGTAGTCCCGGACGCTGACCTCTCTTTGCGTGATGTGCAGATCGTAATGGCGGATGCACTTTCGATAGAGTCGCCAGCCCGGATCGCGGCGTGGACCGAAGGCGTTGTCGATCATGTAGCTGGCGGTGACGATGCCGAGTTCGCGCAGACGATCGAGGGTTGCGGGTTGCATGCCGAGCAGCTTGTCGGTCCAGACTGCTTCGACACCTTCGCGCTCGGCGAGTTCTAGGAGGTCACGATTCATGCGGTTGACCTGAGGGCCGGCGGCGAGGCGGAAGACGATCTTTTGCGCGACCGGGCTGCTGGGCAGGTACTCGACCGCGTTGAAGGGCATGGGGGTGTGGCCGAGGCGCTGGAGGGCCCACATCCTGTAGAGGGTGGAGTCGTGAGGTGTGAGGTTTCCGGCATACAGAATCTTCATTGCTTGGGCTTCGGACCTGGTGTTTCCGCTTAGTGCCTGGATCGCAGAGAGGCGATCACCTGCTCGGCGTGGACGACGCCGACGAGGCGCTTCTCCTTGTCGACAACAGGGAGGGAGCGGAGATTGTACTTGTCGAAGAGCTCAGCTACCTTTTTGCCGGGTTCGTCGGCTTCGCAGCTAACGAGGTAGCCATGCGGAAGCGAGGTGAGCCGGGTCTCGGGATCAGCCAGCAGCAGATGGACGAGGGGGATGGTAACGCAGATGCGACCGACGGTGTCGGAGAGGTAGATATCGTTGATGAGTTCGACATCGCCACCGAAGTCGCGGAGCAGATCCCTGGCGGTCTGGACGGTAGCTTCGAGCGGAAGGGAGACGTAGTTGGTGGTCATCTGGCCGGCCGCGGAGTCTCCGGCGAACTCGAGCAGGTCACGAACCTCGCGCCGTTCTTCGGGATCCATCTCCTCAAGGATGGCTTCGGAGCGCTCTTCGGGGAGTTCAGAGAGGAGATCGGCGGCGGCGCCGGGATCCATCTCCTCGACGATGCCAGCGACGGTTTCGGAGTCGAGTGACTCGAGCAGCGCCTGCTGCAGCTTCGGCTTCACCTCTTCGAGCGCCTCGGCGGCGACTTCGTCATCGAGGCTGCTGAAGAGAGCCCGGCGCTCGGAGGGGGCGAGTTCTTCGAGGATGTCGGCGATGTCGGAGGGGTGCATCTTGGAGAGGCGGTCCTGCTCGATCTTGAGCCGGACCCGCCGAGCGGGATCGCGGTCGATGAGGTCGACGAACTCCCACGGGATGGCGTTGGAACGGAAGCGGGTGGCCAGCCGATCGACCGAGGACGCGGGCAGACCTTTGAAGAGGCGGCGGACTGCTCCGCGAAGGCCGATCTCCACCTCCTGTATGCGAAGGACGGTGAATCCATCGTCGTCGGGTGAGCTTTCCCAGACCATGCCGACATCGTTGACGCGGACGACCTTGTGGCCATGCACATCGATGATCTGCTGGTCGAGCAGATCGCGCTCCAGCATGAGAAAGTTGTTGTCGGCGTCGAGATCAGCGAGGTCCGCCCCGGCGTGGAGGCGGATTGTGCCGGCATCCGTGAGCTGGACCTGCTTCATATCGACGATGGCGAGCGGCGTCTTCCGGGAGGCTCCCTCGCGGCGAAGGACGAGACTGGAGACGTGTTCCGCGTCGGTCATTGGGGAGACAGCGAACTCTTGCAGGTGGCCGAGGGCGGCGCCATCGGCATGCTGCACGACTGCCCCGAGGAGCAGGGCTGCGCTCGTTTTATGGGCGTTTCTGGTCATCGGCGGCCTCCTTAGAATCTACACGCGCGATTGCGGATTACGCAGCCGCCAAAGAGAGCTCCGGGCTGTTCGGGATGGCGCGCTTGCACGTGTCGCCGACCGCGTCTCCGGAAGCAGCGGCCTTTGGGCGCTTGACTTTCAAGGTCCATGCAAGCACACTGCCTTCAACCTCGGACCTCGCATTAGGTTCACCGGCAACCCTAAGGACAGCTCTTGGCCGATTCAACCACAAGCCGCGTCAGCCTCACACTGGGCTCGAACCTGGAGAGCGTGAACAAGATCGAGGAGACGGCGGAGCAGTATGCCGAGCGGGCCGGCTTCGACGAGGACACGGCGGCGCATATTGCGATGGCTGCACGCGAAGCTGCCGTGAACGCAGTGATGCACGGCAATGCGTACGACCCGGAAAAACAGGTGAGCGTCGTGTTCGAGACGACGCCTGAATCCCTGACGGTGCGCGTGGGAGACCAGGGACCAGGGCTTGATCCCGATACCATTCCCGACCCGCTGTCGCCCGAGAATATCCTTCGCGGATCCGGTCGCGGCATCTTTCTCATCCGGGCTTTCATGGATGAGGTACACTTCCGCCAGTTACATCCTGGCACGGAACTCACCCTGATCAAACATAGAACTCCCGGGCTGCCGGGGACCTAAGGAGACTCAACGCATGAGCATGAAAGTCAACACTCGCCAGGTGGACGGCGTCACCGTACTTGATCTGAGCGGCAGGATTACCCTGGGCGAGGGGAGTGTCACGATCCGCGATGCGGTTCGGGACGTGGTTGCCAAAGGATCGAAGAAGATTCTGTTGAATCTCGGCGACATCAACTACATTGACAGTTCGGGCATTGGGGAGCTTGTGAGTGCGTTCACGTCGGTGAAGAATACTGGCGGTGAGTTGAAGCTGCTGAACCTGACCAAGAAGGTTCACGACCTGCTCCAGATTACAAAGCTCTACACTGTGTTCGACATCAAGGATGACGAGGCCGCGGCCATCTCTTCGTTTACCAAGTAAGGCGGTTCCGGGATAGCAAAGGCCGTCGCGGTTGCGACGGCCTTTGAATTTACGCTGGCGCTACTTGCCGAAGTCCACCTTGGGCGCCTCGGAGTTTGCTGGATTGCCTTTGAAGTACTCGTCGCGCACATGGTATCCCGCGAAGCTGGCCCAGAAGCTATTGGGAAACTGCTGCACGTAGACGTTGTAGTCCTTGAGCGTCTTGTTATAGCGGCCGCGCTCGACGGCGATGCGGTTCTCGGTGCCGGCGAGTTCGTCGGAGAGCCGCATGAACTGCTCGCTTCCCTTGAGGTTGGGGTATTGCTCCTGCAGCCGGAAGAAGGGCCCGAGAGCAACGTCGAGCTTCTGGTTGGCCCCGATTTGGCTGGCGCGATCCGGAGCTCCCAAGACGCCTGCCCGGGCGTTGGCGATGTTGGTGAGGACGGTCGTTTCCTCTGCCACGTAGCCCTTGACGGTAGCAACGAGGTTTGGGATCAGGTCCAGCCGGCGCTGCTGCACGACATTGACCTGCGAGTAGGCCTGGTTGACATCCTCATTCTTCTGGACGAGCGTATTCTTCGCGCCAACGTAGCTTCCTCCAGCAAAGAGAAGCACAACGATGATGAGTCCGACGACACCCAGCACAATCCACAACGGTTTCATAGGTAATCCTTTGTCTTTCTCCTGAGTTGATACGCTGACGGATGTTCAGGGGTTCACCGCTGTACTTTACCATCCTGCGCCGGCTAAGGAGCGAGGGCGCAGAGGGTTAGACCGCCTAGAAGTCACCGCTGGCTCCGCCGCCACCGGAGCTTCCGCCGCCGAAGCCGCCGAAACCTCCACCTCCGCCGCCATCGTCGTCGCCACCTCGCCGGCCTCCTCCGCCGCCGCCGCCGAAGCCGCCCCCACCGCCCATCATGTTCCCGAGGAAGAGCCAGAGGAGGGGACCGCCGCCGCCGCGCATGAGGAAGAAGAGGATGACCAGGACGACGAGCCCGGAGAGCAGAGCGCGTCCCAGGCTGATGGGCTGGGCTGCCGCGGTCTGCCGATGGTACTGGCGCACGATGGGCGTGATGGTGATGCCAGCGTCGGCGGCGATGACGCCGGCGAGTTGCTGGACGCCGAGGGGAACCGCGCGATCGTAGTCGCCGACCGCGGCCGCAGGCTGCATGGAGCGGCCGATGTCGCCGACCTTGGCGTCGTTGAGGATGCCTTCGAGACCGTACCCGACCTCGAAGCGGCCTCGCCGAGGATTCATGACGAGCAGCATCAGGACGCCGCGGTCGGTGCCCTTAGCGCCCACCTTCCACTTGTTTTCGAGCTCGGTCGCAAACTCTTCGATGGACTGGTCGCCGTCGATGGTCTGCACGGTGACGACGGCGATCTGCGCATGGGCCTGGCGATCCACGGCGGTGCAGAGGTCTTCCACCTGCTGGTGGACTGGCGAGGAGAGAACGCCAGCGAAGTCGTTGACGTAGCCGGTGGGTGCGGAGAGGCTAGCCACGCTTTCGGCATGGAGCGGCGGGTGCAGCCCGAGGCACACCAGCACGGTGACGAGGTAGAGCCAGCGGGAGAGCGACTTCATCTACGAACAGTTTACGCGCGAGGCGCTCGGCAAACAGTTTACGCGCGAGGCGCTCGGCAAACAGTTTACGCGCGAGGCGCTCGGCGAACAGTTTACGCGCGACGCGCTCGGCGAACAGTTTACGCGCGACGCGCTCGGCGCTGGGAAAGTGTTACTGACCGGCCTGCCGAGAGAGCCGGGGCGACACTGTATTCTTGCGGATGGAGCGGACGCATGCCAGAGACAACCAAGACGCCACCGGTAGCCCGGGAAGAGCTGACACAGACTGCAATCCACGGAGAGACGCTCGAGGACCGCTACGCGTGGATGCGGAACAAGACCTCCTCCGAGGTGATTGCGTATCTTGAGGCGGAGAACGCCTACACGGCTGATGCCATGGCGCCGACCGCTGAGTTGCAAGCGAAGCTGTATGCGGAGATGCTGTCGCACATCAAGGAGACGGACGAGTCAGTTCCCTACCCCTACCGGGGATGGCTGTACAGCACCAGGACGGTGGAGGGGAGCCAGTATCCGATCCACTGCCGGAGGGCGGCTGGAGAGGGAGACGGCGGGCCCGAGCAGGTGATGCTGGACGTGAACGAACTTACCAAGGGGCAGGCGTTTATGTCTGTCGGAACGATGAGCGTGAGCCCCGATGGGACGCTGCTGGCGTATTCGACCGACAACACGGGTTTTCGCCAGTACACGCTCCATGTTCGCGACCTGCGATCGGGAGAAGACCTGCCTGACAGGGCGGAGCGGGTGGGGTCGATCGCCTGGAGCACGGACGGGATGACGATCTTCTACACCACGGAAGACGAGGTTACCAAGCGTCACGACAAGCTCTGGCGACATGCGCTGCGAGGCGACACGGCAGAGGACACGCTGGTTCTGGAAGAGACGGACGAGCGGTTCAACCTGGGTGTGGGCAGATCACGCGACGGCCGCTACCTGCTGGTGGAGGCTGGGAGCCACACGACGAGTGAGTGCCGGTGGATGGATGCGGGAGATCCGATGGGCAGCTTCGCTGTGATTGCACCGAGACTGGAGGAGCAGGAGTATTCGGTCGATCACCGCGACGGCCTGTTCTACATCCGGGTGAATGATACCGGGAAGAACTTTCGAGTGGTTACGGTGGAGGTTGGAGCAGGCGGGCGGGAGGCGTGGAAGGAGTTGATTCCCGAAGATGCAGAGGCGCCGCTGGAGGACTTCGACCTGTTTGCAACGTTCTGTGTCTGTTCGCGGCGGCGCATGGGGCTGACGACGCTCGAGGTGCAGCGATTTTCCGAGGATAGCAGGCTGGAAGCGGCGCGGGAGATTCGTTTTCCTGAGCCGGCGTACACGGCGCAGAGCCATGTCAATCGAGAGTTTGCGACGAGCGTATTCCGGTACAGCTACCAGTCGCTGGTGTCGCCGGCTTCGGTGTACGCGTATGACGTCGCCACGGGTGCAGCGACGCTGCTGAAAGAGCAGGAGGTGCCGGGCGGGTTTGATCGCGCGCGATATACCTCGGAACGGGTTTGGGTAAACGCAACAGACCAACAGGCCAGGGTGCCTGTGTCGCTGGTTTACCGAAGAGATGCGTTTCTAAAGAACGGCACGAATCCACTGTATGTCTACGGATACGGATCGTATGGATACCCGCTGCCGATCGGGTTCAGCCCGACGCGGTTGTCGCTGCTGGACCGTGGTGTGGTCATCGCGTATGCGCACATTCGCGGTGGCGGGGAGATGGGGGATGTGTGGCACGATGCTGGCAAGATGATGGTGAAGCGAAACACATTCAGCGACTTCGTCGACGTGGTCGAGACGTTGATTGCGCAGGGCTACGGGGCGGAGGGCCGGGTGGCGATCGAGGGTGGAAGCGCGGGCGGATTGCTGATGGGAGCGGTGGTCAATATGCGGCCGGAGCTCTTCCGGGTGGTGCTGTCGCATGTGCCTTTCGTAGACGTGATGAACACGATGCTGGACGCGTCGCTGCCGTTGACGGTGGCGGAGTATGAGGAGTGGGGAGACCCGAACGAGGCAGAGGCGTTTGAGTACATGCGAAGCTATTCGCCGTATGACAACCTGAAGGCCGGAGCGTACCCGGCGATGCTGGTGAAGACGAGCCTGAACGACTCGCAGGTGATGTACTGGGAGCCGGCGAAGTACGTGGCAAAGCTGCGGACGCTGAAGACGAACGATGCGCCGCTGCTGCTGCACGTGAACATGGACGCTGGACACGGCGGAGCATCCGGGCGCTACGACTACCTAAAGGAGATTGCGATGGACTACGCGTTTTTACTGCGGGAGCTCGGGGTGGAGGGGACGGCTTAGACCTTGACTGGGGCGAGCTCGTCGACCTTGTCACCTTCACCGGGGGCCAGGAAGAGGTTGGTTTCGACGCCGTGCTGGCGGGTGTAGAGGTCGTGGTAGCGGCCGCCGAGGGCGTAGAGGGTGTCGTGGGTGCCCCGCTCGAGGATCTGGCCTCCCTCGATGACGAGGATCTGTTCGGCACGGCGGATGGTGGAGAGGCGGTGGGCGATGACGAAGGTGGTTCGCCCCTGCATGAGATAGCTGAGGCCGTTCTGGATCATGGCCTCGGACTCGGAGTCAAGGGAGCTGGTGGCCTCATCGAGGATGAGGATGCGGGGATCGGCGAGGATGGCGCGCGCGATCGAGAGGCGCTGACGCTGGCCGCCGGAGAGCTTGACGCCGCGCTCGCCGACGATGGTGTCGTACTGCTCGGGGAAGCGCTCGGCGAACTCGTCCACGCGGGCGATCCGGCAGGCATCGATGAGTTGCTGCTCGGTGGCCTCGGGACGGGAGAAGAGAATGTTCTCGCGGATGGTGCCGTCGAAGAGAAAGGTCTCCTGGAGGACGACGCCGAGCTGGTTGCGGTAGGAGGAGAGCTTGACGGTGGCGAGGTCGGTGTCGTCGACGAGGATGCGACCGGTGGTGGCGGTGTGGAAGGCACAGATGAGCGAGATGATGGTCGACTTGCCGGAGCCGGAGGAGCCGACGAGGGCGGTGACGGTGCCGGGGCGGGACTGGAAGGTGACGCCGTGGAGGACGGGCTTGCCGGTCTCGTACTCGAAGGTGACGTCCTCAAAGGCGATGTCGCCGCGGATGGTGGGGAGCTCGATGGCGCGTGTGGGGTCGCGATCCTCTTCGCGTTCGGCGAGGATCTCGCTGGTGCGGTCGAGGCCGGCGACGGCTTCGGTGAGCTGGGTGCCGATCGAGACGAGCTGGACGATGGGGGCGATCATAAAGGCGAGGAACATGACGTAGGTGACATACTCGCCCTTGGTGAGGTGGCCGGCGACGACCTGGTTGGCGCCGAGGTACATGACGAGGGCGCCGACGAGGCCGAGGACGGCGGTGGAGGCGAGCGCCATGAGCGACTGGGCGGTGAGGGACGAGATGACGTTGTTGAGCAGGCGCTGAGCGCCGGCAGCGAAGACGTTGGCCTCGCTCTGTTCGGCGTGGTAGCCCTTGACAACGCGGACGCCGCCGAGCGACTCGGTGAGGCGGCCGGTGACCTCAGCGTTGATCTTGGAGCGCTCGCGGAAGATGGGGCGGATGGTCTTGAAGGCGCGCTGGAGGATGAGGCCGAAGAGGATGAGGATGACAAAGGTGAGCAGCGTCATCTTGACCGAGAGCGCGATGAGGTAGCAGAAGGCGAAGACGGCGGTGAGGACGCCGCCGCAGAAATCGACGACGCCGGTGCCGATGAGATTTCTGACGCCTTCGACGTCGGTCATGATGCGGGCAACCAGGGTGCCGGTACGGTTCTCGTCGTAGAAGGCGACGGGGAGGCGGCCGATGTGGGACTGAACCTGCATGCGGAGCTCGGCGATAAGGCGCTGGCCGGCCTTTGAGAGGAGTTGGGTGAGGGTAAAGGAGGTAATGCCTTGGAGGAGGGTGGCGACGACGACCACACCGACGATGATGGGCAGAAGACCGACGTTATGCTTATCCATGACGTCGTCGATCAGGTAGCGCGTGGATGCAGGAAGCACGAGGCCGCTGGCGCGATTGATGATCATGAGACCGAAGCTGCCGGCGAGGAGCCAGCGGCGCGGCTTGACCAGCTTCCAGATCTCAGGGAGGACTTTCTTGAGCTTGGGTTTGGGGCGCAAGGCGGTGAGCGTGGCCGTGGTGGCGCGGCCGGTACCGCGCGAGGGGCGGTCGGCGGAGGGCATACCCGGGGAGCCGATGTTGGATTGGCCGAACGAGGACATTGCCTTGAGATTACTCTGCCTCGCGACGGGATGGGAACGGGTCGCTACGGTGTCGTCGCAAAGATGGCAGGGATCGGACATATCAGGCCAGGCGCAGGCGGCGGGCGGCGATGAAGGAGCGGACGCAGAGGAGGACGAAGAGGAGGCAGAGGAGGGAGGTGGCGGCTTTTTCGATGACGGCGATGGGGTGTGGCACGTCGGCCCCGTGCGCGAGGCGGAAGACGCTGATGTCCGCCGGAACGGTGCCGAGGAACATCAGGAGGGCGACGGTGACGGCGATGTGCATCCAGAGCATGCGCTTCCTGGCGTCTGCGGAGCTGGCGAGGGCGCCGAAGAGGACGAAGAGGAGGCCGACGGCCCCGGGGATGAGGGCGGTGGGGTGGGAGTGGCCGGTCGCTACAAAGCCAGCGATGGCGATGAGGATGAGCAGGATGCCGAGTGCGACGGTGAGTCTGGCCATGATTCTTCTCCGAGTGTGTCCTGGGTACCCCTCCTCCTCCCGTACTTTTTGGCAAAGTCTTCGATCGATTGAAGTTAGGGATGGGGTACTTGCCTACCCCGTTTGGGGCACCACCATTAGGATGGACTTCTATCTCTAATGATAGCTAGTTGAGCCAGTGATTGCGCCACGGCTGGTGTGCTGTCTGACGTTTGGGCGGGGGGGCGGTTGCGGCTACGGCTCTGGGTGTGTTGGTTGTGGACGCATGTCTTTCGATTCGCTGAGCTTCGCTGAGGAGGACAGCGTTTGGTGGACCGTGCCGAGGGCAGTTCCCAAAGGCGTTAGGCGGTCACAGCCGCTTTGAGTCTGGTGAGCACCTCGGAGGGCTGCCAGTCGTTGGAGGGGTACCAGGCGATGACTTTGCCGTCTTTGCCGATAAGGATGGTGGAGAGGGAGTGGGTGAGGGATTTGGGGTCGGCGCCGGTTACGCCCAGGTCGAAGTACTGGGTGAGGGCAGCCAGATCGGCGGGGGGTGGGGCGGCGAAGTCCCAGTGATTGAAGGTCTCGTCCGTGAAGCGGCCGGTGTAGGCGCCGCCGTAGCTGCGCAGAACCCCCGGGGTGTCGTAGGCGGGGTCGAAGGAGATGCTGAGGAGGTGGGTCTGGCGGTAGAGGGCAGGGTCGGCTTGGAGGGCTTTATCGATATCGGCGAAGTTACGGCTCATGCGGGGGCAGAAGTCGGCGGTTTGGCAGCGGGTGTAGATGAAGGTGAGGAGGACGGCGCGGCCGCGGAACTGGTGGAGGTGGATGGTGCGATTGCTCTGGTTAAGCAGGGCGAAGTTGGGCACGATGTCGCCGGGGGTGGGGACGTGGTACTGGACGGCGGGTTTGTAGTCGGGCCTGGCCTGCGCGGTGATGACGATGTTGTCGAGGACCTCGTTGTTGAAGCCGTCGGGCTCTTTGTGGACGAGGAGGTTGGCGGTGATGAGGTCGCCGGAGTGGAGTTCGGAGGCGATGCCGGGATCCTTGAGTTTGTAGGACATGGTCATGGCGTTCATGAAGCCAGGTATGGCGTCGTGATCGAGGGTGACGTCAGAGCCGTGGACGGCTACGATTCTTCCGCGGAGGTGATAGGTCGTGGTGTCGGCGGAGAACTCGCTGGCGGGGACGGGGACGGGAGCTTGGGTTTTTGGCGGGGTGGGGGACGGCCGGCAGCCCGCGGCGCAGACCACAACCAGTGCCAGAAGGAGGCTGGGGACAGGCGTGAGCGGAACTCTCATAGGGATGATGATACTGTCTGGGAATTATTTGGGGATTGTTGGGCGGCTGCCTGAGGGCAAGAGCCGGGGCGGGTGCACACGGGGCGGAGACGCCCCCACAGGCGAGGACGGATGACGCGGAGGGCGGAGTTGGGCGAGGGCGAGCGACCAAGGCCGACGGCGGCGCTGATGCACTTTGCCTTTGTCCTGACGGGTCTAGGAACGGCGATGCTGGGGCCGATTTTGCCGTTGCTGACGCACCGGTGGGGGCTGCGGGACGAGCAGAGCGGGTTGCTGCTGATGGCGCAGTTCTGCGGATCGTTTCTGGGCGGGGTAAGCATGTCGTGGAGGCTGCGCCGGGGTCTGCTGATCGGGATGGGGGCGGCGGCGGTGGGAGTCGGAGCGTTTGCGGTTGCGCCAGGGCTTCCGGTGGGGTGCGCGGCGCTGCTGGTGGCGGGGTTTGGCCTGGGCCACTCGATCACGGCGGTAAACATCCTGGCGGGGCAGCGGTTTACGGAGAGGCGGGCTTCGGCGCTGGCGCTGCTGAACTTTTTCTGGAGCCTGGGGGCGATGCTGGCGCCGCTGCTGACGGCGGCTTTGGCGCCGAGGTTTCCGCTGCGCAGTCTGCTGGAGTGGTTTGCGGTGCTGTTTCTGGTGTGCGGTGTGGGGATGGCGGTGCAGATGCGCGGGGGGGTGGCGGAGACAAGGGTGCTGGAGAGCGATGTGACGGGGGCGCGGGGGCTGCGCCGAGGCGTATTTGTGTTCTTTATGGGGATGTTGTTTCTGTATGGGGGGGTGGAGACGTGCCTGAGCGGATGGCTGACGACCTATGCGCTGCGCTACGGGGACAGGACGCTGGCGGTGAGCGAGACCACGACGCTGCTGCTGTGGATGAGCCTGACGGCGGGCCGGGCGGGCTCTTCCCTGCTGCTGCTGCGGGTGCCGGAGCGGCTGTTGCGGAGGCTGGCGCTGGGGTTGACGGTGCTGCTGACGGGGTGCCTGGCGCTGGCGCACACGGCCGGGACGATTGCGGCGTGCACGGTGCTTCTGGGGTTGAGCCTGGCGCCATGGTTTCCGGTGACGTTTTCGCTGCTGATGGGGGAGCGACCGCGGGCGCGGCAGGCGGGGATGGTGATTGCGGTGAGTGGTTTGGGGGCGGCGGCGATGCCGTGGTTGATGGGCGTGATCTCGACGCGTGCGGGTAGCCTGCAGGCGGCGCTGGCGGTTCCGCTGGCGGCGGCCGTGGGTCTGCTGGGAATGAGCTTTGGGAGGGGTTCTGAGCCCGATTTGGGAACGGGGTCCTGAACGTGTCGATAAAGCTTGGGTAAGGCGAAAGAAAGGCGTATATAAAGGGTATGGATCGGGTGATGGACGGGGGTATGTTGTGGGGCGAGGTCGGTGCGGCACTGGGGCGCGGCGCCCTGGTGGTGACAGCGAACGAGCGCGCGGCCCGGACGCTGCGGCGGCGGTTCGACGAGGTGCAGAGATCCGACGGACGGGAGCGGTGGGGGCCGGCGAGGGTGTTGAGCTGGGCGGCCTGGATGGAGTCGCTGTGGCGGCGGATGGTGTTGGAGGGTCGGGC
>JAABUQ010001593.1_pt1 | contig 48064 bp, 35 predicted proteins | sample 5560001 | NCBI WGS metagenome assembly JAABUQ01 (sample SAMN10711888, study PRJNA513371) | rock metagenome | isolation source: Antarctica rocks | place: Antarctica: Victoria Land, Finger Mt nord | collected 2015-12-18
CAAGCCCGGGACCGGACCCAAGGCGGATGGGAGCGTGACGCCGATCGGGCCCATGACCAAGAACGGCAACGTGATTGACCTGTCGGTGCCGTCATGGAGTAACTGCCAGATCCGGGTTTCCAGCAACAACGCGTCCAACACCCAGGATCAGGCCTACATCACCTATGTCCTGCCCAACACCCCGGTAAGGATTGCGCCCGCCATCTCCGCAGTCACGGCCGTACCGACCACGTCGACGGTGGGTGCCTCGGTGACCCTGACCGCGACCGTCACCGGCACCGCCGGCCCCACGCCCACCGGTACGGTCAGCTTCAACTCGGCGGGCACGGCCATCGCCACCTGCTCGACCCAGGCCATCGACGCCACCGGCAAGTCGACCTGCACGACAACGACGCTGCCGGCGGGTACCGACAGCCTCACTGCCGTCTACAGCGGTGACGGCGTCTACGGCACCGTGACCTCGACGCCCTCTTCCTTCGTGGTGAGCCGGGCCACCCCGACAGTAACGCTCACCTCGGTGCCGGCCACCCGGGCGGGTACGGGCAGCACCGTCACCTTCACCGCCACGGTCGCCGGGGGCGCAGGCGCACCCTCGCCCACGGGCACGGTGACCTTCACCAGTGGCGGCCCGCTCAGCGGCGCCTGCGCCATGCCCGCCCCGATCGCCGCCGGCGTGGCCACCTGCACGACCTCTTTTGCTGCCGCAGGCACCCCGACGGTCACCGCCGCCTATTCCGGTGACCCCAACTACCTCGCCGGTACCCCGGCTACCGAGGCGTTCACCGTGGTGACGCTGCCCAAGGCCGACGTGGCCGTATCGACCACCCCGGCCGCGCCCACCTACGGCCAGCCTGTGACCATCACCGCCACGGTGACGGCACCGATCGCCTTGCCGGGTTCGCCGCCCTCGCCGGGGGGCACGGTGAGCTTCACCTCCGGCGCCAACCCCGTGGCGGGCTGCACGGCGCCCGTGGCCATTGGTGTCGACCACACCGCCAAGTGCACGCCGTCGCCGCCCCTACCGACGGGCTCGACCCCGGTGACGGCCACCTACTCGGGTGACCAGAGCTACTCGGGCAATGCCACCACGGTGACCGTCGCGGTGGCCAAGGCCACCCCGGCGGTCAGCGTGACCTCGCCCACCCCCACGGCCAAGCAGGGCCAGCCCGTCACCTTCAACGTGTCGGTGACCGGTCCTATGGGCACCACTCCGGGCGGGTTGGTCGACCTCACCGTCGGTGGCCAGGCCATCGACGCCGCCTGCACGGGCGTGACGCTCGCCGCTGGCGCAGCGACGTGCACGACGACCAAGTTGCCGGCCGGTACCGACAGCATCAGCGCCGCGTACAAGGGTGACGCCAACTTCGCCACCGCCACGTCGGCCCCCCCGTTGACCGTGACGGTCAGCGCCACCTTTGCCACCACCACGACGGTGGCCGCGCCCACGCCGGTGTCGCCCCAGCTCCTCGGCACGGCGGTCACCATCGTCGCCACGGTGGCCCCGAGCGGCACCCACGATGCCACCAGCCCGACGGGCACGGTGCGCTTCACCGTCAACGGCACGCCCATCAGTGGGTGCAGCGCCCAACCGGTGACGACGGCATCGGGATCGAGTACCGCCACCTGCACCACCTCGTCGCTGCCCGAGGGTACCGACAGCATCGCCGCCGCCTACGCCCCGGATGCGGCCAGCAATTATCTGGCCAGTGACAGCACGACCGCACCGGTCACCTACACGATCACCAAGCTGCCCATCACCATCGTGCCGCTGCCGTCGGGCTATGTGGAGGTCGGCCGAGACGGTGGCGTGTTCACCTTCGGAGGCGCCGGCTTCTTCGGCTCCGTGGCCGGCCAGGCCATCAACGGCGCGGTGGTCGGCTTGGCCGAGACGGTCGATCAGAAGGGTTACTGGCTGGTGGGCACCGACGGTGGGGTCTACAGCTTCGGCGACGCTGTCTTCTTCGGCTCCCTCGGAGGTCAGCACCTCAACGCCCCCATCGTGGGCATCACCGCCACGATCGACGGCGGGGGCTACTGGCTGGTGGCCTCCGACGGCGGGGTGTTCGCCTTTGGCGACGCCTCGTTCCTAGGAGCCATGGGAGGTCAGCATCTCAACGCCCCGGTCGTGGGCATGGCCGCTCGGTCGGACAACAGCGGCTACTGGCTGGCGGCGGCTGACGGTGGGGTCTTCGCCTTCGCCAAGGCCGGCTTCTTCGGCTCCCTCGGAGGTCAGCATCTCAACGCCCCGGTGGTGGGTATCTCCGGAACGGCCGACGACGGTGGCTACTGGTTGGGCGCGGCCGACGGCGGCGTCTTCAACTACGGCGATGCCGCTTTCGCCGGCTCGGCCGGCGGGACAACGCTCAACGCCCCGGTGGTGGCCATCTCGGCTGCGGCCGAGGGGGGTTACCGCCTGGGAGCGGCCGACGGCGGCGTCTTCAACTACGGGGGGGCGCCGTTCTTTGGCTCGCTGGGCGGCAAGCCGCTCAACGCCCCCGTGAGCGGACTCACCTCCACCGGTGGGTTGCTGCTCATCATCTCGCTACCCGCTCTGAAGTTCTGACCGGCGGCTGGCGGGCCCCGCTTGCCGATGGGGGGAGCCTCCCGGCAAACTCCGGGTGAAGCGGTCGATAACCCTGGGTGAGAAGCGGGGTGGTGAGGGGATGCGAACGGCCGTCTTGGAGTTGAATGGAGGGCGTGAGCATCGGCACCCTTCCCTGGTCCACCTCGGCCCGAGACCTGCGCTCGGATTACCAACGCCGCTGGCAGGATGCCCCCCCCGCCACCCGGGCTCGACTCCAGTTCGCGGTGTTCTGCGTCGTCGTGTTGGTGGCCTATCACTACTCGTTGTCCAGCCTGGTCCGAAACCTCAACCTGTCGACCCCCCTGGCCTACGTCGGCCTGGTCCCGGCCATCGCCTTGGCCCTGGCTGCCACCCGGGCCCGGCCGCAGCGGGCGGAGCCGGCCATCCACGACCGCCAGCTCGACTACATCGTTGGCCTGCCCCTCATCGCCACGGCGCTGATCATCGAGCTGCTCCTGCCCAACAAGTTGTCGTCGATGTTCTGGGTGTGGCGGATCGATCTGCTGTCCATGCCCTTGTTTGTGGCCGGCGCCATCGCCCTCATCTTCGGCACCCGGATCCTGTGGCGCCAGAAGCTGGCGGTCGCCTACCTGATGCTGGCCTGGCCCCTCCCATACTCATTGTTGCTCCTCCAGGTGCTCAACGGGTTCACGTCCGTGGCGGTGGGGGCCTTGCACCTCGTGGTCAAGATCGTCCCCGTGGCCGCTTCCCTTCCCGGCACCGACGGGGGCCTGTTCCAGATCAGCCATGCCGGCAAGTCCTTCCCCCTCAGCGTGGTGTCGGCCTGTTCGGGCGTCGACGGCATCGTGGGATTCCTGCTCGTCGGCTCCGCCTTCGCCGCCGTGGTCACCGGCCCCCGGCTTCGCAAGGCGATGTGGTTGATCGGCGGCATCGCGTTGCTGTGGGCCATCAACATCGCCCGGATCACCTTCATCTTCTGGGCCGGCGGGGTGTGGGGCGAGAACGTGGCCATCAACATCCTCCATCCCTACGTCGGCCTGTTCACCTTCAGCTTGGGCGTCGTGGTCATGATCCTGGCCATGAACCGCCTGGGACTGCGTATCGCCGTGGGGGCCAAGCCCGCCCCCGAGGCCGGGGGCGCCGATGTCCCCCCCGCTCGCCGGCCTCCGCAGGCCGTGCCGAAGATCTTCGGAGCCTTCGGGATGGTGGCCGTCGCCGCTTTGGTGCTCGGGGTCAACAACACCGGGCTACGTAGCTTCGACTTGGTGGCCAACTCGACGGGTGAGGCCAAGCTGGCGTCATTCAGCGCCCACCCGGCCGCTCCGGCCGGGTGGAGCACGTCGTATGAGACCGCTTACACGTGGGCCAAGCCGTACTTCGGGGACAATTCCTCGTGGTTGCGCTACCAGTACTCCCCGTCGGGCAACGGATTCGGCAACCTCCACACCAATGTGCCCATCACCGCGGATGTGGTCAACACGACCAACCTGCAGAGCTTCTCGGCCTACAACGTGCAGGCCTGCTACAACTTCCACGGTTATTCCATCCGAGACGTGGCCGACGTCAACCTGGGCGGCGGCATCCGCGGTCAGGCCCTGTCGTATGCGACGGGGGGCAATGGCAACTGGACAATCGTCTACTGGATCTGGCCGGTCAAGGCGTCGGGTACCACCCACTACGAGCGGGTCATCCTCTACCTCCTGGACTCGTCGAGAACCACGGTGTCGAGCTCGGACGCCCGGACGGGCGTCAAGAACCTGCGCGGGGCGCTCGACGCCACCAAGGCCCGCGACCGCCGCCTCCTCGATCAGCGGTCCTTCATGGTGGACTTCGCCCGCCAGGTCGTTCAGGCGCAGACCAAGGTGGCGCCCGGTTCTGGCTTCTCGGAGCCCGCCAGCACGGCGTCCGGGGTGCCCAGCTCGTGACGGCGCCCTAAATCCCGCCGAATGCGTGCGGCAAACCACACCTCGCGTTGCTTCATCGGCATTTCACCTTTTGATCGCTGGCGCGCCACCGTCCATAGGCCGTGATGTCGCCGTCCATCGAGTGAAGTACCTGTCATGGCATGGGCACCGGGTCGGACCGAACATCGTGGCAACTACATCTTCGAGCGAGGCATCTGGCGAGCCACGTGTCGCTGCTGTGGGTGGCAGGCCTCCCACCTGGTCCGCCGGCAGACGGCGCTGCTGTTTCGGGCCCACATCCGAAGCACAGCCGAAGAGGGCCGCTTCCTCGGCAACCTTGAGCAAGGGGCGGTGAGCGAGGGGTGAGTCAACCCTTGGCGGGTCAGCCGTTAGCGTGGTCGCATGATCACCCGGTGGGCGCGGAGGTGACCGCCGAGCACGCTGGTGGTGGGACCGGTGTCGGCGCTGGTGACCCCGGTGCCGGCGCGGAGGCGCTGACAGAGCGACTGGAGGCCATCTCCGCGCGGATGACCGACAGTCACCAGCGCATGGTGCATCTCCTCGACGGTGCCATCGCCCAGATGAGTGCCCAGCCCACGGCACCGTCGGCGCCGGCGCTGGCCGGCGAGGGGCCAAGTGCACCGGGGAGCCAGATCGAGCCGCCAACCGAGGCGGTGACACCGAGGTTCCCGATCGAGTCGCCCGACCACGGCGCCGAGGTCCCACCGCGCCCCTGGCCCGACGAGGCGGCTGCCGTCGAGGATCACACCGCCTCCGCAGCGGCCCTGGGGCCTGCGGAGCTCGAGGTACCCCTCGGCGACGCCGAGGCCGTGGCGACGGGGCCGACCGAGGCCGTGGCGACCGAGGCGGCGGGCACGCGACCGGTCTGGAAGTCCAACTTGATCGTGGGCCTGCTGGCCCTGGTGGTGCTCCTGCTGGCCGTGGAGATCGTCAATGTCGTCTGAGGGCACTCCATCGACCGGCGGCGCCCCTACGGCCATCGGCACCTGGGCGGCGTCGAAGCGCCCCCGGCCGGCGTCGAGGGCCAGCTTCCGGGACTCTCGGGCCGACGAGCCGCTCCGCCGTCTGGCCTGGATCGAGTCCCGGCTCGATTCGCTCGAGGGTGACCTCGAAACGGTGCGAGGCGGAGCGCGCCTGGCACCCCTGCGCCCGGTCCCCACGTCGTCGGTCGACCGACTCCGTCAGATTGCTCCCTGGCGGCTGTGCGTGGGCCTGGGGGCGCTGCTTCTGGTTGCCGCGTTGATCACGGCGATCTGGTAGGCGGAGGCGGATCGGCTGCAGGACCGGGCGTAGCAGCGGGGCCAACGGGGTCCTGGCAGCGGGCCAGCTCCCGCAGCGCCTGATGGGTGATCGAGAACAGCTGGCCGACCAGGGCCTCACGCTCCTCCAGATGGCGGCGCAGCTCCACCAGTATCTCCACGAACGTGTCGCTTACGGGGCGGTGGCTCTCGGGGCCGGGCTCGGCGCGGATGGATTCGGCCTCCCGGCGGGCCTCGGCAACGATGGCCATGGCCTCTCGGCGGGCGGACGCCAAGAGACGCTCCCCACCGGGTTCAGCCAGCAGGGCCGACTGGGTGGTGGCGGTGCCCGACTCGGTCCGGGCCCGGATCGAGTCGGTCTCGGCCCGGGCCTGGGCTGCCGAGAGCGCCGCCTCGGCCCGCTCGGCGCGCGCCACTTGGGCGGCCAGCTCCTGGCGGAAGCCCTCCTCCAACTGGGCCAGGCGGGCCATCACCGCCTCCAGGTGGCCGGCATCCACGGCTTCGGCGGGCTTGACCGTCTGAGTGACGTCTTGGCTCACAGCAAACAGCGTAGGGGAGGCGTGGGCGCTCCACGGACGGGGCCCCGATGATGCCTCCTACACTGAGCCGGACCCTCCCCCCAAGGACCACCCGTGGCCAACGACGTGCAACCCTGCTTCGAGTCTCCCCACGCCGTTCGCCAGCAGCTGGAAAGCGTGGCCTACCTGGCCGACGATGGCATCGCCAGCGTGGTGTTTCTGGCCGAGAGGCTGGGCAAGCCGGTGCTGGTGGAGGGGCCTGCGGGCACGGGCAAGACCCAGCTGGCCAAGTCGGTGGCCGCCGCACTCGGCCACCGCCTCATCCGTCTGCAGTGCTACGAGGGCCTCGACGAGTCCAAGGCCCTCTACGAGTGGAACTACAAAAAGCAGCTCCTGCGCATCCAGGCCCGGCGCAACGAGGAGACGAACCTGCCGATCGCCGACGTGGAGGAGGACATCTTCTCCGAGGAGTTCCTGCTCAGCCGTCCCCTCCTCGAAGCGATCCGCGCCTCCGACCCGGTGGTGCTGCTCATCGACGAGGTGGATCGCGTCGAGGTCGAGACCGAGGCCCTGCTCCTTGAAGTGCTCTCCGACTATCAGGTGTCCATCCCCGAGCTGGGCACCGTTCTCGCCACCCAGGTGCCCCTCGTGTTCCTCACCTCCAACAACACCCGGGAGCTCTCCGAGGCCCTCAAGCGCCGGTGCCTGTTCCTTCACATCGACTACCCCGAGCTGGCCCGGGAACGACAGATCGTGCTGGCCCGGGTCCCGGGCCTGTCTGAGGGCCTGGCGGATCAGATCGTGGCTATCGTCCGCTCCATCCGAAGTCTGGAGCTGAAGAAAGCCCCATCGGTGTCCGAGACCCTCGACTGGGCCCGGACCCTGGTGGTGCTGGGAATCGGCGATGTCGACGCCGAGGCGGCCACGGCGACGCTCAACGTCCTGCTCAAGTACCAGTCCGACATTGACAAGGCGGCCAAGGAGCTGTTCACCGGCCGCCCAGCAACCCGGTCCTCCTAGCGACTAGGTTGTATCGACAAAGATCAATCTATAGGAGGACCTGTCCGTGTCCCGAGTACAGCTGGCCCTGAACGTCGCCGACATCGACGAAGCCATCAGCTTCTATTCCAAGCTGTTCAACACCGTCCCGGCCAAGGTCCGCCCCGGCTATGCCAACTTCGCGGTGCTCGACCCCCCGCTCAAGCTGGTCCTGATCGAAGACGCCGCCCAGACCCCGGGAACGCTCAACCACCTGGGCGTCGAGGTGCCCTCCAGTGAAGACGTCGCTGCCGCCCAGGCCCGCCTGGCCGGCCAGGGTCTGGCCACCGTGGTGGAGGAGCAGGCCGCGTGTTGCTATGCGCTGCAGGACAAGGTGTGGGTCGACGGACCCGGCGGCGAGCCCTGGGAGATCTATACGGTGCTGACCGATACTGACGCGCCCGCCGGCCAGCTTCGCTCCGCGGCCCCGGGCCAGGCGGCCTGTTGCGCCACCCGCCCCGATTTGGCCGGCGCGGAGCCTGCGGGCGGTACCGCCAGCCCGGTCTGAGGCGACACCGGAGGCTGGGCCAGGGCATAGTCGAGGATCGACTTGTAGACGCTCAGCACCGTGTGGCCGTAGCCGGGGTCGGTGGCCCAGGTCCCGCTCAGGGACTGCCACGACGGGCAGCAGGCCCCCCGGAACTGCCCGCCGGGGGCGACAGCAGGGATGATCGCCGGTTGCATCAGGGCGGTGCCCGGCGGGCTGGCAAAGATCCGTAGCAGCTGCACCTGGCCCCGGACGCCACCCTGGGGGCTGGGAAAGGCCAACCCGGTGGCACACGAATCGCAGTGGCCGACGCCTGCGTAGTTGTTGAACTTGATGGCGTCGGGCGAAGCGAAACCGCCGGTCTCCACGATGGCCTGGGCGAAGGCCACGTCGCCCCGGACGCCCTCTGCGCTCCCCTCGGTGACATAGAAGGCGGCGAGTTGCCCGGCGGTGACCGGCGTCTGGTTGTGGTAGTACGCGGAGTTGAACCATCCGGCAAGCTGGGCCGGCTGCAGGCTGGGCGTGCCGATGATGGTCGGTGACCCGTCGGCGGCCGGTGCACCCATGGTCCCGAGCGCCTTGGCCTGAGCCTTCTGGGCGCCGCTCAGCGCCACCTCGGCGGTGGCCGAGGCGCTCTGGTCCCGGGCCACCGTGGCCTGATCGGCTTCCACCGTGGCCACCGCTTTGTGGCTGAGGGTGGCGGCGTCGTCGAGGGCGGCGCGGTCTCGGGTTACTGTCGCTGCCACCTGGCGCTCCTGGTTGGCGGTGGCGGTCACAGCTTTGACGTCGTTGCCGACCGTCGTCGAGGTCTCCCGGCGGGCGATGCCCAGGTACTGGGCCCCGTCACCGTTGCTCTGGGCCCCGGTGAGGTCTCCGCTGATGGTGGCCACGGCGGGCGGCGGCCCGATGTAGAGGGCCACTGCGATCTGGGCCAACCGGGCCCGGTCGGTGCCAAGCGAGGCCACCGCCCGAGCCTGGGCGCTCACCGCCTCAACATGGGCGGCCATGGTGGCCGTCAGGCTCTCCGATGCCGTTTGGCGGCGGGAGGCGGCGGACTCCAATGCCATGGTGTCGCCGGCCAGGGCTCGATGGGCCCCGTCGAGCGCGCCCTTGGCGTTGGTCATCGCGGTGGTGGCCTGCTCGACGCCGGCCTGGAAGTCGCGGGTGACGATCTGGACCTGTTCGGCATGCAGAGCGGCGAAGTCGACGGTCACGGCCAGGGCCGGACGGGCGTCTATGGCGCTGACGGCCACGATGAGCAAAGAACCGACCGCAGCCATGGCTAAGGCGTCCCCGAGACGCGCCCAACGAGCGAACACCCGAACAGGATGGCGCACGGCGACACCGAGGTGGCGTCACCGCCCGGCGCTGGGGTCTGCGGGCCGAGATGCCCCCTAACATGGCCGACCATGGCCGATGTCGCTGCCGGCGAGGATTCGGGGTTGCGAGCAGCCGCCCCCGGCGCCACCGCCGGCCCCGGCGTCGAGGTGGGCGCCGGACTGCTCGATTCCCTGGCCGGATTCGTCAAGGAGCTGCGGATCGCCGGTATTCCGGTGAGCCTGACGGAGAACCTCGACGCCATGCAGGCCCTGTTGCACGTCCCGCTGCAGGATCGGGAGGCGTTCAAATACGCCCTGGCCGCCACCATGGTGAAGAACCAGGCCCACTGGAAGGCTTTCGAGACCGTCTTCGAGGTGTACTTCTCTTTGCGCAGCCCGGAGTACTCCTTCGCCGCCGAGGCCCTCGATGATGCCGAGACGGCCAACCGGTCGAGGATCGATGATGATGATCATGTTGTCGGTGCCCGCCCCGGCCCGGGCGTGCGGGGCGAGGAGCTGAGCGCCGAGCAGCTTGCGGCCATGGTCCGCCAGGCCCTCCGCAAGGGCCATGATGCCATGCTGCGCGCCATCGCTCGTGCTGCGGTGCTCCGCTATGCCGGCATGGAGCCGGGGCGGCCAGTGGCCGGGACCTATTACCTCTACCGCACCTTGCGCCACCTCGATCTCGACACCGTCGTCGAGGCGTTGATGGACTCCGGCGAGCCGGCGCGCAGCGAGCTCGAGGAACGCCTGGCCCGCGAGGAGTACCAGGCCCGCCTCAACCGGCTGCGCCGGGAGATCGAGGGCGAGATCCGTCGCCGCTTGGTGGCCGATCGGGGGCCCGAAGCGGTGGCCAAGTCGTTGCGCAGCCCGCTGCCCGAAGACATCGACTTCATGCACGCCAGCCGCGAGGAGCTGCTCGCCCTGCGCCGGGCCATCGGGCCGCTCACCCGGCGCCTGGCCGTGCGCCTGACCCGCAAGCGCCGCCACGGCCGCCACGGGGCTCTCGATTTTCGCAGCACGGTTCGCCACTCACTGTCCTATGGCGGGGTTCCGGCCGAGCCGAAGTTCCGCGACCCCCGGCCGGCCAAGCCCGAGATCATGGTGGTGGCCGACGTCTCGGGGTCGGTTGCCGCCTTTGCCCGTTTTACCCTGCAGCTCGTCTACGCCATCAGTGCGCAGTTCGCCCGGGTCCGGGCATTCGTCTTCATCGATGGCATCGACGAGGTGACTGACTACTTCAAGGGGAGCGACGACATCGGGGAGGCCATTCACCGCATCAACACCGAAGCCGACGTGATCTGGGCCGACGGCCATTCCGACTATGGCCACGCCCTGGAGTCGTTCTGGCGGCGCTGGGGCGACGCGATCACGGCGCGCACCACCGTGTTGTTCCTGGGCGACGCCCGCAACAACTACCACGCCTCGCATGCCTGGGTGGTGGCCGAGGTGGCCCACAAGGCCCGCCACGTGTTCTGGCTCAACCCCGAGCCCCGCTCGTACTGGGACACCGGCGACTCGATCGCCAGCCAGTACGCCATCCACTGCGAGGGCTCCTATGAGTGCCGTAACCTCAAGCAGCTCGAGCGATTTGTCGAGCATCTCGGGTAGGCCCGCGTTTCTCGACCGTGACGGTCATCTCCAAGTGTTTAAGCCGCCGGCCCAAAGTCCAGGGCTGCTGCGCCCATCCCTTGCCGCGGCGACCGGGCGTCTTCTCGGTTTGAGTCGCACCGGGGGGGTGGCAGTGCTCGCCATGGCCGAACCCTTTCTGGCAACCCGCGCTGGCCGATTCGGATGGCCGAGATCCTGACCGGGACCCTGGCCATAGCGATCATCGCCGTCCCCCTGGCGCCCGGCACCCCGTTTGTTCATCTCGGAGATCGTCCCGGCACGCATCCAGGCCACCTGCATCTCGCTGATCGACCTCATGGCACCGTGCCCAGCGTGGTGTACGGGCTCTGGGGGTGTACTTCCCCGAAGGTCAGGTGATCAAGGTGGCCCGCTGGATCAACACCTGGATTTCGTGGATCCGGGCGGAGCCCCGCCGTGAGGCACTTCAGGACCCACTGGAGGCATCATCGGGTCGACTCCCCGCATCCGAGGGACTCAGCCATCTCCACCACGCCAGGATACCTGCTGGGACTCAACCCGTCGCGAATCGGGGGATTCGTCGGATTACGACCGTTCCTCAGGTGAAGAGGTGGTGACCAGGGTATGAATTCAACGGTTATGGCTCAAGGCTGCCTATTGGGCCGTCGAAGCTGTGCTGGACTCGTCCGTTGGGGCGAAACGTTGGCGCTCAGTGCGCCGCGGCCGGCCGAGAGGACGAGGATCAGATTGTCATTTTCACGCGAGACAGGCGCCACCCACCGTCGGATTCTGGTGGCCGCCGCCGCCGCCGCCGCAGCAGGCCTGGCCCTGACCGCCGGTGTGGGCCCGGCCCTGGCCTCCTCGAAGTCCAGTGCCCCTCGTGCTTCGGTCCGCGCCACGATGCGGCCGCCGTTCTCCGTGCCGATCACCAAGTTGCTGGCCCCGCAAAGGTCGCCGGCGCCCACGGTCAAGGCGCTGGGCACAGGTATGTCCTCGTCGATCGGGACCCCAACGCTGCCCCAGGTGGTTCGTCGGGGCGCCACCCTCCGCCAGGTCGACCCGCTGCGACCGGGCAGCTTCGCCGGTGATGCCTACCGCTTCGCCGGGGTGGATGCCTATGAGCTGAACTCGCTGTGGAGCGTCAATGTGGGTTGTGGCCCGCAGCTGTCGGACGATCAGCTCGATGCCGTCCTGTCTTCAGTGGGCGGCAACGGCGTGGTCAGGGCCTGGTTCTTTCAGCAATTCGCCACCAACAAGTACAGCGGTGAGATTGAGTGGACCGCACTGGATCGGACGGTGGCGGCGGCTGCGGCTCATGGAGTCCGCCTCATCGCCACCCTTGGGAATCAAGATGGGACCTGCGACGACGGAACCTGGAAGAACCCCAGCTGGTACACGGGGGGGTATGGCGCTCGCGCCACCAGCCCGGCGCTCAGCTACATCGATTGGGTCCAAGCGGCCACGTCACGCTACGCCGCCAGCCCGGCCATCTTGGCCTGGGAGCCGCTCAACGAGCCCCGCCCCGACACGTGCACCAACACATCGAATTGTTGGGCAAACAGGGTGTGTCCCGACACCCTCGCAGCTCGGAGCGCGCTGCGGAAGTTCTACGACGCGCTGGGGACTGCCATCCGAAGCCGGGACCCCAACCATCTGATCGCCGATGGGGGCCCCCCGGTGCAAGGCTGCGGAACTGCCACCTTTGCCGATCTGGCCTATATCGAGTCCTCTCCGGGCATCGACTTGGCCTCGTATCACAAATATGACGGGGCGCAAGCCATGGCTCCGAGTGGCGCGGCCAGTTGGAACGCACTGAGCGCTGCGGTGGCGAAGCCGTTCTTTGCCGGCGAGAACGGTAACCTCAACGCCACGCCGGTGGCCCTCGCCGACCGGTCCTGCCCGCTGCAGTCCGAGCGCGCCGTGGCCTACGACGCGGAGATGACCACCGACTTTGGGCAACTGCCCGGCCTTGCCGGCTGGCTGTTCTGGAACGCCATGCCTACGGCGCGGTCGGCCACGCCTTCTTGCGACTACGCCACCTATCCCGGTGACCCGCTTCTGACCGTGCTGCGAACCGAGCAGGCCCGGCTCAACACCCGGCGGCCATGAGCGGCGTCGTGGTCAAGGTGCCAGATACTTCATCGGGGGAGTGAGGCGCCGGCCAGAGCAGCAGTTGGGCGCTAGGGTTCACTTGGTCAAACGGCGACCTCAGGCAGGCAATCATGCGACAGTTCCGCCACTTACCGCACCCGCCGCGCTTTGTTGACACGCGACTCAACTATGGTCGTGAGGTCGTTGCCGAGTTCGGATCTGTGATTGCGCCCTTCAGGGTGGCTCTTGACCTCGGCGCCGGCCCGGGGGCCGATCTGTGCTCGCTGCGGTCTGTCTGCTCCGAGGCCCATCTCCATGGCGTCGACGTGATCTCGGACAACCAAGACACGTTACGCAGCTACGGTTTCACCGCTCACTCGCTCGACTTGGAGCGCGACCCGCTCCCCTTTGAGGACGAAGCCGTCGACCTCATCGTCAGCAACCAGGTTATGGAGCACCTCAAGGACGTCTTCTGGGTGATGCATGAGATCAGCAGGTGTCTGGCCGTCGGGGGCCACCTCATTGTCGGTGTGCCGAATCTCGCGTCTCTCCACAACCGGATCCTTTTGATGTCGGGCAGGCAGCCGACGTCGATCAATAACTCCTCCGCGCACCTGCGCGGATATACGAAGGGCGACATGGTCCGTCTGATGGAAAATGGGTTTCCCGGCGGGTACGAGTGCCTTGCGGTGCGAGGAGCCAATTTCTATCCTTTTCCGCGCTATCCCGCCACCTGGCTGGCTCGATGGTTTCCCACCTTTGCGTGGGGCGTATTTCTGCTGATGAAAAAAACCATGCCCTACGACAAGGGATTTTTGACCTGGCCTGTCGAAGCGAGCCTCGAGACGAATTTCTACGTCGGCCGGTAGGTCCGACATCGCGCAGAAGCCCAGCCTGGCCTGGCTGAACCGAGCCTCGACGATGCGGGTGGAGGGGGGATGAGGCCACGAGCTGTTCGCCCCTTGGCAACCTACCCGTCATGTTTCGCTGGCTAGAGTATTTCGGGTATGGGTTATTACGAGCGGATTGATCAGCCAGGCAACTGGAATGAGATCGTCCGCCACTTCGACCCGAGTACATGTCTGTTGGACCTCGGATGCGGGTCCGGTTGGATCTCATGCCACTTCGACCACTACACGGGGCTTGACGTAACTCCCGCGGCGGTGAAGATGGCTCAGGAGCATGGCCGCAACGTGCTGCTTGGCGACGCCGGCGAGCGGCTGCCCTTCGATGACGGGAGCTTCACCGGCGTCATTGCCAAAGACGTCCTCGAGCACGTGGTCACCCCGTTTCAAACCGTGCTGGAGATCCGTCGGGTACTGGAGGCGGGGGGCCTGGCGTACGCCACCACTCCAGATGCCCAGAGGTGGGTTTGGGAGGACTACACCCATCGACGACCCTTCACCCGCCTTGGTCTCCGTCGCCTCTTCGCCGAGCAAGGATTCGAGGTCCTCGATGGCGGCTGGGCGACCACCGTGCATGGTTCGAGCATCATCTCGGGCTGGTTCAAGTCCGGACGTCTTCCGTTGCCGCTGCGGGCAGTCAGCTACATCCCATGGATCCGACGCAACACCTGGGTTCTCGCTCGCGCCGTCTGAATCTGGGCAAAGGTATCGCGTGGGGCGACCTGTCCATCCCGAAGTCGAGGAAGCGCATCTTGCCTGCTGCACACAGGAAACCAACATGGTCTCGAAGGGCGCTGGCCATCCTCACCGTGGTCGTCGTCGTCGCCTCCTACCCGTTCGTCCGCGCCGTGGACCGGGCCACCACGGCTCCGGCCGTGTCCCCAGCAGCGGTTTCGACGGGATTGCATCGCACCACCGGCACGCCGGCAATGCCCCAGATCGTTCGCCGAGGAACGGCTCTTCGAAGGGTCAACCCGGCGACGCCCAGTCGGTTCTTGCCTGGGAACTATCGCTTCACCGGTGTGGATGCCTACGAGCTCAACTCCTTGTGGAGCGACAACGTTGGATGTGGACCGCAGCAGTCCGACGCCCAGTTGGCCAGCCTCTTTTCGCGTCTCGGGCCTGGCGCCGTCGTCCGCGTGTGGTTCTTCCAACAGTTCGCCACCAACCGCAATGACGGGGCGCTGGACTGGACCGCCCTTGACCGCACGGTGGCCATCGCCGCCGCCCACCGCGTCCGCCTGATCGCCACCCTGGCCAACCAGGACGGCACATGCGACGATGGCATCTGGAAGGCTCCGTCTTGGTACGGCGGGGGTTTCCGGTCCTCCGATGGGGTTTCCGGCCTGTCGTATCTGGGATGGGTTCAGATGGTGACCGCCCGCTATTCGCCCAGCCCCGCCATCTTGGCCTGGGAGCCGATGAACGAGCCTCGCCCAGATACCTGCACGGTGGAGGGCGACTGTTGGAACCACCGGGTCTGTCCGGACTCGTTGGCGGCCCGCAACGACCTTCGGTCGTTCTATGACGATGTGGGAAGGGTGATCCGGGCCGCGGATCCCAACCGCCTCATTTCTGATGGGGCGCCGCCGGTGCTGGGCTGCGGCACGGCGTCGTGGGCGGACATGGCTTTTCTCGGCGCCTCGGCGGGCATCGACCTGCTGTCCTATCATGAGTATTCGGGCTTCGAGCCCATGGCGGATTCCGCTGTCATGGTCCGCGAGGCGCTCACCGATGCCGACAACAAACCCATGTTCGTGGGTGAGAGGGGAGGGGTGAACGCCTCGCCGACGGCGTTCGCCGGTCAGGTTTGCCCGCTTCAGTCCGATCGCGCTTCGAGCTTCGAGGCAGAGATCTCGAGCGACTTCCGTCGACTGCCCGCCCTCGTGGGGTGGTTGTTCTGGGATGCAATGCCGGGTCCGGGTGACGCAGCTCCCTCATGTGAGTACGCCACGTGGGTGGGCGATCCACTCATCGACATGCTGCGGGGAGAAGGGGTACGGCTGAACCGTTGGCCGACCGCAGTCAAAGCGCCGCCCTACGCCGGTATCTTGGTCCGGTGAGCGCCGAGGCGGCAGGAGAAGATCCGGGCCGGGCGCTGTCGATCGTTGCACCACGAAAGGGCCTCGCCGGTGTCCGGGTGGCGCTGGTCTATGACTGTCTCTTTCCCCTGACGGTCGGTGGCGCGGAGCGTTGGTACCGGCTTCTGGCTGAAGCCCTGGCAGCATCGGGCGCCCAGGTGACCTACCTCACCCGTCGCCAATGGGACGGTGAGATGCCTCCGATCCCAGGTGTGGAGGTGGTGGCCGTCAGCCGGAAGGAGGACCTCTACGACGACGTCGGCGTGCGTCGGCTGGGTCCCACCCTTCGCTTCGGTGCGGGCTGCGGACGCTACCTGGTCACCCACCGAGATGATTTCGATCTTGTCCAGGTAGCCAACTTCCCCTTCTGGTCGCTGCTCGCCGCCCGGGGCGCACTGGCTGGGACCAAGGTGCCGGTGGTCGTGGACTGGCATGAGGTCTGGTCGTTGCCGTTCTGGCGGGACTACGCCGGTACGGTGACGGGCTTGGTCGGATTTGCGGTCCAGCGGGTCTGTGTGGCGGCGTCCGCTCATGCGGTGGTGACCTCGGCCCGCAACGGGCAGCGACTGAAGCAGGCCGGGTGTCGGGCGGTACCGATGGTCCTGGCCGGCTACCTTCCAGCCGAGTCCACCGGAAGGGGTCCCGACCCACAACCCTCGCCGGCGCGCAGTCCTCCCTACGCCCTCTTCGCCGGCCGTCACATCTTCGACAAGGGCGTCGATCTCCTGGTCGACATCGCCGCCGGCCTGGCCCACGGTAACCAACCAATTGACCTGGTTGTCGCTGGCGACGGCCCCGCCCGAACGGCGCTCGAGGCCGACGTTCGGGCTCGTGGCCTCGGCGGCACGGTTCGATTCACCGGATTCGTCTCCGACGAGGAGCTGACGACGCTGCTGCGGGGTGCCAGCTGTGTCATCGTGCCGTCGCGCCGGGAGGGCTACGGGATGGTGCTCGTCGAAGCTACCAGCCATGGCACTCCGGCGGTCGTGGCCGATTTCCCGGAGAACCTGGCCATCGATCATGTCGAGGACGGCCGAAACGGGTTCGTGGCCAGCCCCCCTACGCCTCCGGCGGTGGTGCAGGGGGTTCGCCAGGTCATTCTCAGCGGTGAACCCTTGAGACGATCGACCCTGGCATGGTATCGCGACGCGGTGGCCACCAAGACCATGGACCACTCGGTCCGCCTGGCCCTGGCAAACTACGCGCGACTGGTCGCCGGACCGTGATGCGTCGCCGTCTCGGTCGATCTCTCCTGACGATCCTGCCGGCGGGAATGGGTTCGGTGGCCCTCGGGGTGGCTCTGTCGGGCATCTCCGCCTACGTCTTCTTGGCGCTCACCGCTCGGGCGTTCGGCCCCGTGGACTACGCGCCGCTGGCAACGTTTTGGTCCTTCGCCTTCGTCATCGGGCCGGGCTGCTTCAGTGTCTTGGAAAAGGAGACGGGCCGGCTGATCTCGGCCGGGCTGGTCCTCGAGGACCACACGGGGCCGGTTCTCCGCCAAGCCGTGGTCCTCGGCGCCTGCCTCACCGGCGTGCTGATCATCGGATTCGGCGCCACCAGTCACGTTGCCGTCGAGCGCCTCTTTGCTGGCAACTGGGCAGTCTTCGCCGCCTTCTTGGTGTCCCTGGTGGCGATGTGCGCCCAGTTCCTCGGCCTCGGGGTCCTGGCCGGCAACTCGCGCTTCGCGGGCTACGGGGTTCTGACCGGCTCGGAGGGGGTGCTGCGCCTGGCTGGGGCCGGGATGCTCTTGGCCATCGGGAACCGCAGCGTTGGCTGGTTTGGCCTGGTGATCGCCTTGGCCCCGGCCCTGGCCCTCGTAGTTGTCTACCGTCCGCTCGCCAACTCTTCACTGCGAGGCGAGGCCCTGGGCCTGGGGGCCATGACCCGGTCAATGTCTTGGCTGCTGGTTGGCACCTTGTTCAGCACCGTGCTGGTGGGCTCGGGCCCCATCACCGTCCAACTCCTCGGAGGTGGTCACCAACGAGCCCTGACCAGCCGGTTTCTCTCCGCGTTGGTGCTCGTGCGGGTGCCTCTTTTTCTCTACAACTCGGCGGTGGCCACGTTGTTGCCGGCCCTAGCCGGCCACCTTGCCGGCGGAGAGGTCCGTCTGTTCCGCCGCATGCTCAACCGTCTCATCATTATGGTCCTCATCGTGGGGGGGGCCAGCGTGGTTGGCGCCTGGGTGCTGGGGCCCTCGGTGATGACCGCGGTCTTCGGTGCCCATTACAAGCTCCCCGGGCCCGATCTGGCGCTGCTGGCCGGCGCCTCAGCGGCGATGATGATCAGCCTCACATTCTCCATCGCACTGACCGCAGCGGGAGAACCTCATCGACTCGCCTTCGGCTGGGCGTTGGGAGTCGGTGTCATGATAGCGGTCACTGCGGCCGTACACCCGCTGTTGCTTCGCGTGGAGCTTGGACTTCTGGCCGGATCGATCGCCTCGACGCTCGGCATGCTCCCGCCGCTCTACGGAAGGCGACGATTCAGGACGAACGACGACACGCAGCTGAGCGGGTCGTCGTTGGGAGTGACCAACCCGGCGTGAGTGACGAACGGGGTTGCATTGTCAACCTGGCGTGCAATGGATATCGATCTCGGCGTTGGTCGTCGGTCATGGCCGCGCCATCGAGCGGCTCGTGGCCTCATAGACCTCAAGTGTCTGCCTGGCCATCGTGGCGTAGGAGTACCTGGTCACATAGGTTGGGCCCTGATCACCCATCCGCTTCATAACCTCGGGACTGCTGATGGCATCACTGATGTCAGCGGCCATCTGGGCAGCATCGGTGGGGTGCATGTAGGCGGCGGCCGGCCCGTAGACCTCCGGGAGGCAGGATGCCCGGGCGGCGATGACCGGAGTACCGGCGGAGAGCGCCTCAAGACCTGGAAGGCCGAAGCCCTCCGACAGAGAAGGAAATACGTACGCCATGGCGTTGCGGTAGAGCCACCCCAGCTCGGGGTCGGAAACCCGACCGAGAAACCGCACCCGATCGTCGATCCCGAGATCGCGGGCTCGTTGGCGCATCAGGTCATTGGCGTGGTCGGTCCGGCCCACGATGAGCAAGTGAAGGTCGGGGTGACCCAACCGAAGGTCCACCATGGCCTCGAGGAGCGTCCCGACGTTCTTGTGTGGATAGCAGGTGCCCACATAGAGCAGAAACGGCGTAGGCGGTAGCTGGCTCGGTGCGCTGAGTGCTCCCCAGTCAGCGCGGCGCGAGCCCGGATAGACAACCGAGACGCGTCCTTCTGGGATGCTGTACATCGAGCGAATCTCCCCGGCCACATATTCGCTGTCCGTAACGATCCGATCCGACAGGTGCGCTCCGGTGAACATCAAGAATCGAGCCGGGAGCCTTTTCAGCCGTAGCAGACCACCCATGAAGCCGGGACGCAGGCTCGGCGGATACCGAAAAGCGGTCAGATCATGCACGGTCGTCACCCGCCGACCCCGAAAGAACACGGGCGCGAAGTTGGCGGGAAAGTGCACGACGTCGGGACGAAGACGGTGGAGCAGGGCTGGCAACAACAGCTGCTCTCGAAGGGAGTAGTGAGGAAAGGAAACGAGAACCTTGCGAAAATTGCCCTGACCGGGCCGATAGCTTTCGTAGTTGACATGGGCCAGGAGCACGACATAATCATTGTGATCGTCAAGCTCTTCCAGGTTCTCGATGAGCTCCTCTATGTAGCGACCGATGCCCGTGAAATGCGGTCCATACATTCGGGCGTCTATGACGATTCTCATTACAGACTTCCGCGTCCGAATGAGGTCAGCTGATCGAGCTTTCCGTGCCGGTAGGCCTCGGCCCGCCACCGCTATTGGGTACAAAGTGCCAGATCTGCACGTACGTTAACTGGTGCACTACGTTCTCTGCGTTCCCGAAGCTGCGGACCAGGTGCCATCCCTCGGGGTCGAGGCGGATCAGGTCCGCCCCCTGGTCGGTAGCGTAGCTCGCAGCGGTATCGGGCAGACCCGTTGGCGATGATGACTGGGTCATGATATAGGTGATGTTGGTGGGTTTGGCGACGGTTTTCTGCCAGTCCCGATCGTTGCGAACGACGAACAGCTTTGGCCGGGTGGTGAACAACGAAGCCGCATAGTTGCTTGCGTTGTCCGCTAGCACCCGATCACCCGAGGTCAGGTGGGTGTCGATCCAATGATCCGCTGAGGCCCACGGCGCCAGTCCGTCACCGGGTCGACTACACGCGTACTTTCCGACCTGGGGGCGACCGAGAAACGGAAGGAAGTGGGCCACTCCATACTGGAAGTAGCTGCACTCGCCTTCCACATGGGTGATCCGCCCGCTGGTCAGGGCGTAGCTTCCCGTTCCTCCGGCAACGACAAGCGCCGCGGCGAGGGCCAGGTTCCACGACCCGGCGATGATGCCATCTCGGGCCGACGCCAACCAGAGGGCTCCGACGGTGGCGAACAGGATGGTCATCACGAAATAGCGCGGATCGCCGAAGCCATCGGTGAATGCGACGGTGTACATCTGGATGGCCAGGAACACACCGATTCCGGCCAGGATGCCGAGCGTTCCCCGGTTGCGCCCCGAGAAGGGGCGCACGATGAGCGAAGCGACCAGCACGAAGAGCACGGGACCGAGCACCGCCACCCAGCCGAGCGCCCAAGGGACAACCAGCCACTTGTCGATGACCGTATTTGGCAACCAGGTAGCCGTGCCGGACTTCGGCCCGGACCCGCCGTTTTGGTGAAGGAAGAAGAGTGGGTCTTTGAGCAAGACCCACTGCACGATGATCCAGAAGGTGAACAGGGCGAAGGGAGGGGCAGCAATGAGAACGGTATGCCAGAGGCCCGAGCGCCACCGGCGAAGGCTGAAGGTGGCGATCACCACCATGGCAACGACGAGAATAGGACCCTCCAGCCTGGTCATCACCGCACCGCTCAGGCCGAGGCTGAAGATCAGCAGGTCGGTCGTCGACCGGGTCTGGATATAGGTCAAGAAGCCAAGCAAGGTAACCGCTCCACTCAGCAGGAAGCAGGCCTCGCTCATCCCATTGGAGGCCGTGTAGATGATGTCGGGGTTGATCGCGAAGGACGCGCAGATCAAAAAGGTCGTGGGGCGGCCCAGCCCGAGTCGCCTTCCGAGCTGGCCCAAAACGGGTATCACGGCGGCCATGCAGATCGCCGAGGACACCGGTCCGGCCATGATCGCCGCCCCGAACGGTTGGAAGAGGGGGACGAGAGGCAATTGCAAAAGCTGGGGAAGGGGCGGCCAGTAGAAGCCAATGGCGCCCAGGTGGGGATCGCGCCCCACGGTGCTGTAGAGGGCGTCGTCGGTCCGATTGATCGCATCGTTGATCCAATAGTGCAGGCCATAGCGCATCCAGTAGGCCGACGCGATGTAACCCGCCAGGGCAACGATCGCAAGCACACCAATCTCGCGGATGGCGGGGCGCCGACCAAGCCGTCGGACCGTCCGGGGCTCGTCCCAGTGCGGTAAGTCAAGTACTTGGGGCCCAAGCAGGGTCGTCGGCTCGCGTATCGGGGTGATCGTCACGCCACGGCCTCGCCCTTCGTGGAGGCGCTCGTGGTGGAGGCGGGCTGCCCGTCGAGACCGTGCTGAGTCTTCTCCCAGTACGACGGGGCGGTGAAGAGCTGGACCAGGGCCTTGACGGCGGCGGCGGACATCATGATCCAGTAGAGAGGGCTGAGGATGGCGGCCACCCACAGCTTCTCCTTGGGGTTGCGGGTGCTCAGCATCCAGGAGTAGAGCACCAAGAGGTTGCCCGCCAACCAACACAGCTGGCCCACGAAGTAGGTGAAGGTGGGAATGACCTCGATGATGACGTGGGGATGCCAGATGAACCACACGATGGTCACCAGCCAGAAGACCGGGTTGAGGATGGCCAGCAGGGGCGTGCCGGCGACGAAGAGGAAGAACAGCAGGGCCGGGCGAGCGCCAAGCGCCCGGGCCAGCTCAATCGGGTGGCGCAGGTGGACCAGGGCCGTCTGGGCATAGCCCTTGTACCACCGGGAGCGCTGCTTGACCCAGTTCACCAGGTCGCTGTTGGCCTCCTCGTAGGTCGTCGAGTCGACCACCCCCGTTCGGTAGCCGGCCCGGGCCAGGCGGATCCCCAGGTCGGCGTCCTCGGTGACATTGAGGGCGTCCCAGGCCCCGACCTCGAGGAGCACCTCGCGACGGAAGTGGTTGGATGTGCCTCCCAGGGGAATGGGGGCCCCGAGCTGGCTTAGGCCCGGAAGCAACTGGGTGAACCACATCCGGTAATCGAGGGTGAACCAGCGGGTGAGCATGTTCTGCGTGGGGTTGAAGAAGTCGAGTCGGGCCTGCACGCAGGCCACTTCGGGGGGTGCCGCGGCCAGCGCCAGTGCCGCCTTGCGCAGCTGCAGGGGCTCGGGGCGATCCTCGGCGTCGAAGATGGTGATCACCTGGCCCGTCGAGGTGGCCAGGCCGTAGTTGAGGGCCTTGGGCTTGGTCCGCGGCCCCCCGGCCGGCACCAGCACGGTGGTGATGTCGGTGCTGCCGGCCAGGAGGTCGCGGGCCGCCTGCACCGTGGGCTCGTCATCCTCCTCGAGGAGAAGGATGATCTCCAGGCGGTCCCGCGGGTAATCGAGCGCCCGCAGGTTCTCGACCAGATGATGCAGGACCTCGGGCTCCCCGTAGGCGGGCACCAACACGCTGTAGGAGGGCAGAGCGCCGTCGGGCACGGAACGCGCCGAGCGTTCGGTCACATGGACCGTGCCTCGGCCGTTGAGAGACTTGACGAAGAGCAGCAGGCGAACGGCGAGCGACGCGAAGTACAACAAGATGATGCCCCCGACCACTACGACCATGGTGGGGTTCGGAGCGAGGATGACCAGGGCGACGAAGACGGTAGCGGCACCGAGCAGGGCCTGCTTCTGGCCGGGCGCGAGGGTCTGGTCGGCGCTGAGATCGGGCGTCGACGCCCTTAGGGCCTCCACGCTGTACCAGAGCCGGTCGGTGTCCGCCTGGACCCGTCCGGTGTTGGTACGGCGATAGAGGTCTCGGGTGGGCACCGCGGTCACGCACGCCTTGTCCCTGGTCAGAAGGACCAGGCCGGTACCGAGGGCGGCGACGCCGGCGGCACCGAGGATCTGACTCAACAAGGCGAGCCTCAGTCCGCAAGGACGATGGTCTGTTCAGACGCCTCGTGGTGGGTGATGGCGTGGACCTTGATCCGGAAGATGCTGAGGAAGAAGGCGGCGAAGATCATCTGGATACCAAGGACGATGAAGGTCATGGCGAAGAGCGCGGGACGAACGGCGTCGATGGCCCCGAGCGACCGGCTGATCCATTGGATGAGCACGGCCAGATCCATGGCGAAACCAACGACGAAGAACAGGCCTCCGGTGACCAGACCCCGTTCGAGGGAGAAGTCCTTCTCGACCCAGTCGGACAGCCGGCTCGGGCTCTCGAAGCCGACGCTCTTGCTGTATGCCCGGGCGAAGACCCCGAAGACCACCGCCTGGCTTCCCACCAGCGTGAGCAGGGTGAAGAGGATGGAGAAGTGAACGTTGAGGACGCGGTCGCCGATCACGAAGGGCCCGGGGAGGAGGGCACCCTGTCCAACCAGGCCGAGGGAGAACAGCACCAGGCCGGGATAGATGAACAGGTAGTTGGGAGCCAGGATCAACATGAAGCGAAGGTGTCGCCAGGCGTCGCGGACTCCGTTGAGCTTCGAATCGCCGATGCGGGGGTGGTAGGTGATCGGCACCTCGGTCACCCGAAGCTTGGCCCGGGCCGCCTTGACCACGATCTCGGAGGCAAACTCCATGCCCTCGCAGCACAGGGCCATGCGATCGAGGGCCTCTTTGGTGAAGGCCCGCATGCCACTGTGGGCGTCGCTGCTCCTGAGGCCGAAGAACCTGTTCAGAACCCCGGTCAGGATGGGGTTGCCGATATAGCGGTGGCTCCAGGGCATCGCCCCCTTCAAGATCTCGCCACCGAAGCGCGAGCCGAGGACGTAGTCGCTCTCCCCGCTGGTCAGGGGTTGCACCAGCTTCGAAAGCTCGGTGAAGTCGTAGGTGTCGTCGGAATCACCCATGACGATGAAGCGGCCCCGAGCCTCGGCGAAGCCCATGCGATAGGCGTTGCCATAGCCGCGCTCGGGCTGATGGACGACACGTGCCCCGGCACGGGTGGCGACCTCGGCCGAGGCGTCGGTCGAGCCGTTGTCGACCACGACGACCTCGCCGCTCAGGCCTGTTCGACGAAGGCCGTCCAGGGCCTTGGTCACGCAGATGCCGACGCTCTCCGCCTCGTTCAGGCAGGGCATGACCACGCTCACGTCGATGGTACGCGGGTCGTCCGCTGCTGCAGCGGATGTCGGGAAGGGCAGATCTACCGTGGTCATGGTTCCTCCAGGGAAAGATGGGCTCGCACCCAGGTTCTCAGCCGTGGCCGCCCCTCTCTAGGGGCTGGGTCAATGCTCATGATCCCGATGGTCCCACGTCGTTCTCCGTTCACCTCACTGTTGCCAAACTAGCGGCAAACGGCTCCCCAACCCGCCCAATGGGCGGGTTGCTGCCCGGCGGTGCGCGGCTCCGCTCTGGTGCGGCGCGGTCCCGCTCCCGTCCGGTTGCCCGCCTCCTGGTCCGGCGGCGCCTCTGGCGTCTCGACGGTCCGCGCCGGTGACCTTCGTCTGCTGTTCACCTGGAAGAACCAAGATTTCGCTCTCGTCCCATGTCAGGGGCGCCGGGACGCCGGGGTTGCCGATCGCCTACGACCGCACGGTGGCGGGCAACGACCTCGTGAGCGGCCGCCGCCGGCTATCCCCTGGGCACGGGAGGAGGCGCATGGGTGGAGTTCCGTGCGGTTTCCCCGCCCGACGTGCTTGGCGTCACGCTGCAGCCGGCTCTTGGCGCCACGTCCAGTTGACCGTGATCTTCGCCGCGAATCCGTTGGACCACGCCGAGTATCCGATCTGGAGGGCGCGTATGGCCAGCGGAACGCTTCATTTCGCGGTTAAGGACGCCAGCAAGCACTCCTTCTTCGATGGCGCCTTCGGCCATGAGTCCCTCGTCGGTGGGTGGCAGCCCCATGTGTACTCTTTTGTGTCGAAGGCCGGCTCCATCGCAGCCCTACGCATCGATGGAGTGAGCTACCCGATCTCCGGCGCGGGGCGGTACCCTCCGCGTCACCGGTATGGACTTCTTTCCGAGTGGATCGCACGGAGGCTTGGCCAGCGTAGTGGTGGCCAGTGTTGAGCTCGATTTCGCTGAGAATGGCTCGGGGCACCAGATCGAACAATCGCTTGGGTTCTCCTCGGGGATACCGGTGGCCTAGCTGAGGGGGGCCCCCGGGCTGTATCCCTCGTCCGCCCGTGCTCCAGCCGGGGGGCTAGCGTGGATGGCAGCTCGGACAACATGAGGAGGCCGAAGCATGGCGATCTTAGGGCGCGAGTTCATAGCTGTCCCGGATGACCGCAAGGGCCAGATCGTGTTCAAGTGGCCCGACCACAACATCCGGAAGATGACCCGGGCCATCGTCAACGCGGACGAGATGGCCCTGTTCGTCAACACCGGCAAGGTTGTGGCCGCCATGGGTCCGGGCCGCCACCAGATCGACGCTCAGGAGCTCCCTGGCCTCGGCGCCATCATCGACTTTGCCACCGGCGGCAATGCCTACAAGGCCGAGCTGTACTTCGTCGGTACCCGTGAGTTCGCGGGTTTCACCTTCGGGGGCCGCATCGATGACGTACAAGATCCCCAGACCGGGATGATCGTCACCCTTCGGGTCTTCGGGGACTACTCGCTGCGGGTCCAGGATCCGGCATCGCTGCTCACCAACCTGGTGGGGACCGTGGACGTGACCGACAACGGCCGGATCGCCGGGTGGGTCAGCGACCAGCTCCTCAAGGTGATGCGCACCCAGGTGACGACCCAGATCGTCCGCAACGGCTGGCCCATCCTTGGGCTGTCGGCCTACACCCCCGACATCGAAAAGACCGTCATCGCCTCCGGGAACGCCCAGTTGGCCAGCTACGGCGTGTCGATCGTGCGGATGGGCAACTTCGACGTCAACCTGTCGGATGCCGACGAGCTGTCGCTGAAGAAGCTGGCCAAGGACACGGCGTACTCGCGGCTGGCCGGCAGCTTCAACCAGTACGCGGCGGGGGAGATGCAACTCGGTGCCGGCGAGGGGATGGCCAAGGGGGGAGCGGCGACGGGTGGGGCATTCCTGGCCGCCGGCCTGGGTCTCGGTGGGCAGGCCGCCGCGCCTCAGCAGGCCGGCTCGCCGCCGCCCCCCCCGGCGCCAGGCTTCGCCGGCGGTGGGCCGGGTTTCTCCGGGGGTCCGGGTGGGGGTGCGGCCGGGGGTCCGGGTGGGGGTGCGGCCGGGGGTCCGGGTGGGGGTGCGGCGCCCGGTGGTGCTTCGCGCCCCGGTGGTTCGCAGGCGGCCGAGTCGGGGGTGGAGTGCGCGGCATGCCACACGGCCAATGCCCCGGGCAGCAAGTTCTGCGCATCATGTGGGACCTCCCTGGCCCCGGCCACGGTGGCATGTTCGAACTGCCAGACGGCCAACCCGGAGGGGGCGAAGTTCTGCTCTGCCTGCGGGCAGTCCCTGGTGGCCGCCGCCGTGGCCTGTCCCTCGTGCGGCACCGAACAGCCCGCCGGGGCTCGGTTCTGCGCATCGTGTGGCACGGTCATCGCCGGGGGCGGGCCTACCGGCGGGAGCGGGCCTGCCGATCCCGACTCTGGCCACTGATCGGTAGGTGGGGGCGATGACGGGGGCTGAGGCGGGCGGGCTGCCAGCTCGCGCCGGAGGAGGTCACGGCTTCAGCGGAGGAGGGGGTGGCGGTGGAGGTGGCGTCCACTCCTTCGGAGGTGGCGGAGGTACGCATTTCATCGGTGGCGGCGGTGGTTTCGGCGGCGGCGGCAGTGGCGGTGGCGGCGGGCTGGCCACGATCCTGGTTCTCATCGTCATCCTGGTTCTCATCGTCATCGTGGTTCTCATCGTCATCGTGGTGCTGGTGTTGCGCTCGCGGCGACGCAGAAGGAGCGGTGGGGGGGCTCCGCAGGGTGACGCCACCGGTGGGGCTGGTCCCGGTGGGGCTGGTCCCGGTGAGGCTGATTCAGGTCGGTGGGCTCATGATGATCGGCCGGCGATCGAGTCCGTGCCGGGCGATCTGTTCTCTCGCGGTGCGGTGATGGGGCCGAGCGCCGACGGTGGCGAAGACGGGGTGGCGATGGCCGGGGGAGCGGCGACGAGGCCCACGGTGGAAGGCGGTCTTGCTGCCATCGCCGCCCATGACCCCGCCTTCGACAAGGAAGCATTCCTGGGTGAGGCCCAGCGGGCGTTCTTCATCGTCCAAGAGGCCTGGACGGAGCGCAAGCCGGAAATGAGTCGCCAGGTCATGGCCGACGGGCTCTGGCAGCAGCACCGGGTCCAGATCAAGGGCTACATCGACGAGAACAAGCGGAACATCCTGGGAGATCTGGCCGTCGGCAACTTGGACCTCGTCGCCGCCCAAAGCGACGCCAGCTACGACACCGTCACCCTTCGGATCCGGGCGGCGTGCAGCGATTACGACATCGATCAATCCAACGGCAAGGTGATCCGTGGCAACCGCCGCGTCGGGGAGTGGGCCGAGGAGTGGACCTTTCAGCGGTCGGCCCGGGCGACGACGCAGATCGGTGGTGGGACCTTGTCGCAGAAGTGCCCCAACTGTGGCGCTCCCCTCAATGTCGACCTCGCCGGTGTCTGTCCCTACTGCAAGGCCCCGGTCATGTCCGGTGACTACGACTGGGTGCTGGTCCGGATCTCCCAACTACCGGCCTACGGCTGAAGCCGGACCGCCGACTGCCGGGCGTCGGACTTGTCGTGCAACTGAGCCGGCGACTTCGGCCCTCAGGGGCCGGTCGGAGCGAGGGTGGGGGCCCGGACGACCTCGGTGGTGGGCGGCACGACGGGACCGGGGGCCCCGGGTGCCACGGAGGGTATGACGGGCAGCGGGGGCGCGGAGCCGGGGGGGGCAAGGCCGGCGGCGATCAGCTGTTCGGGGATGGCGAAGTCCAAGATGGCCTTGTAGACGGTCAGGATGGAGATGCCGTAGGACGGATCCGTAGCCCAGGTCCCGGCCAGGGCCATCCAGGTCTGGCAGCAGCCACCAACCCCGACCGGCCCGATGAGGGGAGTGGGAACCTGCGTCGGCGAGGCGTAAGCCTCGAGCAGTTCTTCCTGAGCCGTCACCCCGGTCAAGGCGTCGGGAAAGCCGTAGCCGTGGGCGCAGCTATCACATGCCCCGATACCGGCGAAGTTGTTGTCAGAGGTCACCAGCTGGCCGCCGGCCGGGAACGCGAAGTACCCGGTCTCGATGATGGACTGGGCGAACGCCAGGTCGCCGCGTACCCCGGTGACCTGGCCGGCGGAAATGTAATCGGCGGCCAACTGGGGGATCGGAACGGTGGTGTTCGCCTGGTGACGGTTCGTCATGAACCAGCCGGCCAGCTCGGCGGCCGTGACCAGTGGAGGCCCCAAGATGGTTGGCGAGACGCCCTGGTCTGGCTTGGCCGGAGACCTGGCCGCCGGGCCCCCTCGCCCGGGCGCCGTTGTGGTCGGCGCCGGCGCCGGCGCCGGTGCCGGCGTTGCGGTGGCCGCGGCTCCGGCCACGGTGGCCACCCGCAGGGTCTGGGCCAGTGCCTCCTGCCCGCTGGCCAGGTTTGCGCCGGTGGTCTCGAATTCCGCCTTGGCTGCAGCCACCCGGTTCGAGGCGTTGGCCTGGACGCTTTGGGCGTTGGTCACTGCCTTCTTGGCCTCGGCCAGGGTTCGCCGCTCCTGGTCGGCGATGAGCGAGATCAACTCGTTGGCGTCGGACCGCAGCGTGCCGGTGGTTGCGAAGGCTCCTCGCGGCTGGCCCGGGTTGTTGATCGGCGCGGCGGCCGCCGAGGAGTAGGCCGCCCCCGTGTAGGCGGCGATGGCGATGGAGGACAACTTGTCGCTGGCGCCAGCCACACTTTGATGAGCAGCGGCCACTGAGCTGCTGGCCCCGGCCTCGGTGGCGCGCACGGCCGCCAGGTTGGCGGCAGCGGCGTTGGCCGCGGCCTGAGCGGTGGCCACGGCGGAGCGGCTCTGGGCGATCCGGTTGATGGCCTCGATCTGATTGATGTCAGCCTGCACGGCGGCAACAATGGGACTGGAATCGGACGTTACCGGTCCGACACTCGGAGGGGCGGTGGCCTTGGATCCGCCCGTTGGAACGGCGGGCACGCCCGGGGCGATCGTGGTCAGCGGCAGTGGCGGTCTCGTGGTGGATGGGCCCGTTGCCGGCGGCTGGGTGTTGGTCGGGGCCGGCGTCGGCGACCCTGGGCTCGATGGCGGGGTAGGGGGCGCGATGACGGTTGGCTGGGCGGCGTCGATTCCGGGACGGGCCTCGGCGGGCCAACTTCCCCCGGCGAGGGCGGCGGTGGTCATGGCCACTGCGGCGGCCGCCACCCCCACTCGGGCCAGGGCGCTTCGGGGCGCTCGAGGTGCTCGGCGTGCTCGGTTGCGAAGCGCGTGTCCCTCGGACCGGGGGTCGCCGCGTTGGCGGCCGATGAGAACCGCATGGCTAGGAATGACGGTGGTGCTTCACGGGAGAACGGATGGCACTCAACCTGGAGAATATTCGGCGGCTGGGATAGCGGACCTCCGCCGACGGTCGCCCACCGAGGTCGGCCAGAAGCTACCAGGTGACGCCCCATTCCGCCTGTGCGGCATTCAGACGGCGATCATGTGACCGTTCAGGCGCCGGTGGACGCAGGTCACGGCTTCGATCACCGTTTCGGGCTGGTCCACCACCTGTCGCCAGGTGAATGCGAGAATCGTCCAGCCGTCGGTTGTGAGCTCCGCCCGCCGGACGTAATCGCGGTCGAGTTGCTCGGCACCGGCGTGCCAGACGTAGCCGTCGACCTCCACCGCGAGCTTGATTGCCGGCCAGGCGAAGTCGAGTCGGTACCGGCCCTCGTCCCAGGCCAGCTCGGTCTCGGGATAAGGGACCGCGTCCTCGACCTCCATTCGCTTGAGGAGACGGCCCATGCGGCTTTCGAGCACGCTTGGATGCGGTGCCCCCACGTAGCCGCACCCGACGAGGAGCCTCCGAAGGGCGGCCTTGCCGATCAGGTGAACGTCGCGTCCAATGCGCGTGGCTCTCGCCAGTCCATCTACCGTGACCAGGTGGAGGGCAAGCGAGCGCTCGACCGCCGCGGTGGTGTTGGCCCCCGAGGCGCTCAGGTCGATGAGCGTGGGGGCGGGATCCGTGAGGGGGAAGCCGGCGTGCTGGCGGCGGTTGAGCACATTGGTCGTACGGTGACAGACGACGTCATAAACACGCACGCGTCTGTCGGCGGGAACGCTGATGTGGGGACGAGCCGGTGACTGGTCGATCATGCCCCACAGCCACGCCGCGGAGCGATGGGAAGCCACAGCTTCACCGCCCCCCAGGGCCAGTGCCACTCGAAGGGCGGTCCGGGGCCCATTCCCGGACGCGTTGGCCACGAAGACCCCCCGATGCGGTCGGCGCCACTGTCCCGACACCACCAGGTGGCGCCTCATAGCTGCAGACAGGCCCAGGTCGGCCGCCTCGTTGCCGCTGATGACCCCGTCGTGGGTGGCCAGCCACCGGGCCAACGCCATCCGGTCGGGAACGGGGGACATCCCCCTGATGTTACAACCTATTTCAGTGGTTTTCTACCAGTCGACCCTGGCTGGCGGAGCGACCCTGGGACGTAATCGTCACCCTGCGACGATTACGTCCCAGGGTTCGTCCCACGCCCACCCGGCGACGCCTCTGGCCGCCACGCCGCCACGCCGCCACGCCACCCCCCACCCCACCACCCGCCACCCGCCGCCCCGCTTGGCCAGAGGTGCCCGAGGCCCCTCAGCGCCGGAGCAGCTCGGCGACCCGAAAGGCCAGGTCCAGCGACTGCCGGCCGTTGAGGCGAGGATCGCAGGTGGTGGTGTAGCGAAGCGACAGTTGGTCGGCGAAGATCTCCTCGGCGCCCCCCAGGCACTCGGTGACGTCGTCCCCGGTGAGCTCCACGTGGACCCCACCCGGCCACACGCCCTCCGCCCGGCAGATCTCGAAGAAGCCGGTGATCTCGGCCAGCACATGGTCGAAGTGGCGCGTCTTGCGTCCCCCGGGACCGGCCACGGTGTTGCCGTGCATCGGGTCGCACTGCCAGACCACGGGGTGGCCCGATGCCCGTACCGCCCGGAGCAGGCCGGGAAGCACCTCGCCAACCTTGGCGGCCCCCATCCGGGCGACCACCGTCAGCCGGCCTGGCTCCCGGCCGGGATCGAGGACGTCGCAGAGGGCGACGACCTCGTTGGGAGTGGTCCGGGGACCGATCTTGGCGCCGATGGGGTTGGCGATGCCGGCCAGGAAGTCGAGGTGCGCGCCACCGATCCGCCGGGTCCGCTCGCCCACCCAGAGCATGTGGGCCGAGGTGTCGTACCACAGCCCACTGAGCGAGTCGCGACGGGTCATGGCCTCTTCCCAGCCGAGGATGAGCGCCTCGTGGCTGGTCCAGAAGTCCACCTGGTGAAGAGTCTCCTCACGCATGAGGTCGATCCCGCAGGCCCGCATGAACCGCAGCGCCCGCTCGATCTCACCGGCGATGGCGTCGTAGCGCCTTCCCTCGCTACTCGAGGCCACGAACTCCTGGTTCCAGGTGTGGATCTGCGAGAGGTCGGCGTAGCCACCCTTGGTGAACGCCCGGAGCAGGTTCAGGGTGGAAGCCGCCTGGTGGTACGCCATGAGCAGCCGGTCGGGATCGGGCGTCCGGGCGGCCTCGGTGGGGGCGTCGTCGTTGACGATATGACCCCTGAAGCTGGGTAGCACCACGCCGTCGATCACCTCGGTGGGGGAGGACCGGGGCTTGGCGAATTGGCCGGCGATGCGGCCAACCTTGACGACGGGCACACCGGCGCCATAGGTGAGGACCACTGCCATCTGCAGGATGACCTTGAGCTTGTCGCGGATGGCGTCCGCGGTGAAGTCGTTGAAGGACTCGGCACAGTCGCCGGCCTGCAGGAGGAATGCCTCGCCGGCGGCGACGTCGGCCAAGGCGCCCCGCAGGCTACGGGCCTCCCCGGCGAAGACCAGGGGCGGAAGGCTCGAGAGGGTCTTGAGCGTCTGTTCGAGGGCGTGGGCGTCGGGCCATTCGGGCTGCTGTTCGACCGGTAGATCTCGCCACCGGCCAGGGGTCCACACGCTGGTCACGCCTCCAGGGTAGCAACACACCCTCCGTGAGCCGGCGGGACAGCTGAGGTGGCTCCCACCTCGGTGCACTCCTTACCACCACTTTTGTATCGTCTGGCTCCACCATGGGTGAACGCATCGGGATCTTCGGGGGCACCTTCGACCCCATTCACATCGGTCACCTGGTAGCCGCCGTCAATGCCCGTGCCGCCCTGGGGCTCGACCGGGTGATGCTCATGGTGGCCAACGTGCCCTGGCAGAAGGCCGGTCTGCGGATGGTGACCGGCGCCGGGGAGCGCTTCGCCCTGGTCCAGGCGGCGGTGGGTGATGTGCCGGGCCTCGAGGCCGGTCGCCTGGAGCTCGACCGGGGTGGGGAGTCCTACACCGCGGACACCTTGGCCGAACTCGCCGCCACCATCGCCGGCGCCGAGCTGTTCTTGATCGTGGGATGGGATGTTGCTGCTGAGCTGACCACCTGGGACCGCATCGAGGAGGTGCAGCGCCTGGCCACCCTGGTGGTCGTCAATCGACCGGGAGCCGGGCGGCCGTCGGGCCTCGATGTCCACGGCTGGCGGGTGGCCGACGTCACCGTGCCCAACTTGGAGATCTCCAGCACCGACCTTCGGGCTCGGGCCCGGGAGGGCCGCCCCCTCGACTACCTGATGCCCCAGGCCGCCGTCACCTTCGTGCGGGCCCGGGGGCTGTACGCTGACGACGGATGATCACCGCTGGTCCGGCGACGAGAGCCAAAGCCACTCACCGCCAGGCGCGGTCGCCCAAGGGCCGAGTTGAGGTGGCCGACGCCCGGGCCCCTCGGGTGGCCACCGATCATGGTGGGGATCGAAGGCAGCGCCGGCTGCAACGTCGGCGGACGGCCCGGGAGGAGATCGTGGTGGCGGCCGTGTTGGTCGCCGCTCTGATCATCACCGTGGTCGTCCTCGCCCTCCAATGGTTGGACACTACGCCGTCGGTCACCTCGTCGATCCCGGCGCCGGCGGACCTCATCGCCAGCGGAGGTCTGAGTTGATCGTTTCGGTCGGGAACAAGCGCGCCGTCACCCGAGCCTCGCTCGAGGAGGTCAAGGGCTGGGCGGCCGCAGCCGCCCGGGCCGCCGCAGCCAAGAGCGGTCGCGACACGATGATCCTGGCCGTTGGTCCTCTGCTGTCGGTCACCGATGCCTTCGTGATCACCAGTGGGTCCAACACCCGCCAGGTGCGAACGATCGTCGAGGAGGTCGAAGAGCAGGTCAAGCTGGCAGGCGGCCCCGGTCCGTTGCGCATCGAGGGACTCGATGATGCCACCTGGGTTCTGATGGATTATGGCGATTTCGTGGTCCACGTCTTCGGCGACGAGGCTCGGGAGTTCTACGGCTTGGAGGCTCTCTGGGCCGACGCCGATCACTGGGAGTGGGAGCTGCCCGCAGTGCCGTAGCGAACATACGTTCGATACAGTGCCGGCATGGGCTGGGAGAAGCCGCCGATGTCATGGCGCGAGATGGAAGGGAGGTTGTCGGACCGAGTTCGGCCCTTCCCGGTTGATGGGGATGGCGGCGACAGCCCGGCATGGTCCTACAAGCGGGCGCCCTACCAACCTCCTACCGGGCTGCTGGTGGGGTCCAGGAGCGGCGGACCGGTTCCCTACGCCGAATTGCACTGCCATTCGAACTTCAGCTTTCTCGACGGGTCGTCCCATCCCGAGGAGCTGGTGGAAGAGGCGGTGCGCCTTGGCCTCGACGCCCTGGCCCTGACCGATCATGACGGTATGTACGGGGTGGTCCGCTTCTCGCAGGCGGCGGCCGCCGTAGGCCTGCCGACGGTCTTCGGCGCCGAGCTGTCCCTGGGCCTGGACCGCCCCCAAAACGGAGTGGCCGACCCCGGCGGCTCTCACGTCTTGGTGCTGGCCCGAGACACGGTCGGCTACACCCGGCTGTGCCGGGCCCTCTCGGTTGCCCACCTGAGTGGCGGGGAGAAGGGGCGGCCGATGATCGATCTGATGACCCTGGCCGCGGTGGGGGCGGGGATGGTGCCGGACCTGAGTTGCCCCCGACCCGGAAGCCGACCACTCCAGACGGAGGAGCTGGCCGGCTCGGCAAGCGATCACTGGGTCATGCTCACCGGGTGTCGCAAGGGGCCGGTACCCCGGAGCTTGGCCGAGTTCGGTCCCGCCCGGGCGGGTGCGGAGCTGGCCCGGCTCCAGGGCCTCTTCGGGCGGACCAACGTGGTGGTGGAGCTGTGGGACCACGGAGACCCGCTGGATTCGGCCCGCAACGACGCGCTGGTCACCTTGGCGGACCGCTTCGGTGCCGAGGTGGTGGCCACCAACAATGTCCACTACCACGTGCCCGCTCGTCGACGCCTGGCGGGAGCCCTGGCCGCCGTGCGGGCCCGGCGCAGCCTCGATGACATGGACGGGTGGCTGCCGGCTGCGGGCGCCGCCCACCTGCGTAGCGGGGCGGAGCAGGCCCGCCGTTTCGCCCGCTATCCCGGGGTGGTGGAGCGCGCCGCCGCCCTGGGTCGGGACTGCGCGTTCGATCTGGCCCTGGTGGCCCCCCGCCTGCCGCCCTGGCCCACCCCCGATGGCCACAGCGAGGCCACCTGGTTGCGGCACCTGACCGAACGGGGCGCCGAGCAGCGTTACGGACCTCGCCATGCCCCCAGGCATCCCCGGGCGTGGACCCAGATCGACTACGAGCTCGATCTCATCGCCCGGCTGGGATTTTGCGGGTACTTCCTGATCGTGTGGGACATCGTGGAGTTTTGTCGGTCACACGACATCTACTGCCAGGGCCGGGGCTCGGCGGCCAATTCGGCGGTCTGTTACGCCCTGGGGATCACCAACGCCGACGCCGTGGGCCTGGGCCTGCTCTTCGAGCGGTTCTTGTCCGCGGCGCGCGACGGACCGCCCGACATCGACGTCGACATCGAAAGTGGGCGGCGGGAGGAGGCGATCCAGTACGTGTACCGCCGATACGGACGGGATCGGGCCGCCCAGGTGGCCAACGTCATCACCTACCGGCCCCGGTCCGCGGTGCGCGACATGGGCAAGGCCCTCGGTGCCGCCCCCGGCCAGCTCGACGCCTGGTCCAAGCAGATCGATGGATGGGGGCCGCTGTCGGCTACCGCGGCGGCGGGTGATCACGACATCCCTGCCTCGGTGATGGAGTTGGCCGACGCCGTGCAGCATTTCCCCCGGCACCTGGGGATCCATTCGGGAGGCATGGTGATCTGCGACCGGCCGGTGGCCGAGGTTTGCCCGGTGGAGTGGGCCCGCATGGCCGATCGCAGCGTGTTGCAATGGGACAAGGACGACTGTGCCGCCGCCGGCCTGGTGAAGTTCGACATGCTCGGCTTGGGCATGCTCACCGTGTTGCATGCCACGGTCGACCACATTGCTGCGGCCCACGGGGTGAGCGTGGACCTGGCCACGCTCCCTCAGGATGACGAGGTCTACGAGATGTTGTGCCGGGCGGACTCGGTCGGGGTGTTCCAGGTGGAGAGCCGAGCCCAGATGGCCACCCTGCCCCGGCTCAAGCCTCGTTGCTTCTACGACCTGGTGGTGGAGGTGGCCCTGATCCGGCCCGGGCCCATACAGGGTGGGTCGGTGCATCCCTACATCCGCCGGCGCAACGGCACCGAGCCGGTCACCTACCTCCATCCTCTCCTAGAACCCAGCCTGGCCAAGACCTTGGGGGTCCCGCTGTTCCAGGAGCAACTGATGCAGATAGCCATCGACGTCGCCGGGTTCAGCGCATCGGAGGCTGATCAGCTACGCCAAGCCATGGGTTCGAAGCGCAGCGTGGAGCGCATGGAGCGGCTCCGGGCCCGGTTGTTCGAGGGGATGGAGCAACGCGGCATCACCGGTGACATCGCCCAACAGATCTACGGGAAGCTGGTGGCCTTCGCCAACTTCGGGTTCCCGGAGAGCCACTCGGTGAGCTTTGCCTATCTGGTGTATGCCTCGGCGTGGATGAAGTTGCGCTACCCGGCGGCGTTCTGCGCCGGTCTGCTCGACGGCCAGCCCATGGGTTTCTGGTCGCCGCAGACCCTGGTGGCCGATGCCCGCCGCCACGGAGTGGAGGTCCGGAGTCCCGACGTGGCCCGAAGCGAGGTTCTCTCTGTTTTGGAACCCGGCGAAGGAGTGGGCCCGGCGGTGCGGATCGGGTTGTCGTCGGTCCGCCATCTGGGGACCGAGCAGGCCGAGGGCATCGTGGCCGGCCGGCCCTATGAGGACCTGGAGGACATGGTCCGTCGCAGCGGGATCACCGTGGCCCAGGCCGAGGCACTGGCTACCGCCGGGGCATTCGCCGGATTCGGGCTGGACCGGCGAGAGGCGTTGTGGTCGGCCGGGGCGCTGGCCGGCGCGGGATCCGCCCTGGAGGTCGGAGCCCGACCCGCCACCCGGGTCGGCGTCACCGCTGGCTCGGGCCCCCAGGTGCGACGGGCCCGGCTACCCGGCCTGGTCACCGGCGCCGCCCCGCCCCGCCTGCCGGGCATGGATCCGGTGGAGGCCAACCGAGCCGACCTGTGGGCGTTCGGGTTGTCCCCCGAGACCTATCCCACCGAGTTCATACGCGAAGAGCTGACCGCCCTGGGCATCGTGACCTCGGCCGGCCTGACCGGAGTGGCCAACGGTGAGCGAGTGGCGGTGGCCGGGGTGGTCACCCACCGGCAGCGGCCGGCCACGGCCCGAGGGGTGGTATTCGTCAATCTGGAGGACGAGACAGGCCTGATCAATGTCATCTGCTCGCGCGGGGCCTGGGTCCGTTACCGGCGGGTGGCTCGTTCCCAGCCCGCCCTGCGCGTCGACGGGCGACTGGAGCGCGTCGAAGGGGTGGTCAACATCGTCGCCGAGCGCATCGCCGCCCTGGTCCTGCCCTCGACCCTGCTACGTTCCCGGGACTTCCGCTGACCCGCCCCGTCCCCGCCGCTCGCCGGTTGACACTCCCGGGTGGCATCCTGAAGAACAATGCCTGACCACCAGCAGCGCCCCGAACTGCTCCGGGGCCCCCTGTCGGCCATCGAGATGGCCACCGCGTCGGTCATGGCCGGGGTTGCCGTCGCCCTGGTGGTCATCGGTTGGTTCTTCCCCCACGCCAGCTCCCTGGTGTCCCTGGCCGTGGTGCCTCTGGGCGTGGTCGCCAACCGATTCCGCCTTCGGGCTCTGGTTGCATCCACCGTTGCCGCCACCGCGGTCAGCTTTTTGGTCGGAGGCACCGGGCCGGTCACCGGCGTCTTGAGTTGCGCCCTGATCGGCGGCCTGGTGGGTGACGCCAAGCGAAGGGGTTGGGGCCTCGGTCGGGTGGTGGCCTGCTCGCTGGTCATGGGCCCGGTGCTCGCCGGCCTGGCCGACGCTCTGCTCAGCGTGTTCGCCTCCATCCGAAAGCTGTCCCTTGAGCTGGTGACCAACATCTGGCACGGGGTTGCCCGCCTGCTCGGCACCGTCGGGTTCCTCGACGGCGTCATTCACGTTGTCGATCGGGGGGTCAGCCTGGTGGTCCGGGACTGGTGGGCGTCCATTCCCGCGCTGATCATCGTCGGCGTGCTCTTCGCCTCCATCATCACCTGGACGCTGCTCGGAGCGGTCCTCGAGCGCCTCGAGTGGATCCGTCCCGTCGACGCCCTGGCCGTCGTCGCCGACCCCAGACCCGTCGCTCCCATCCCCGCTGTGCTTCACGATGTCTACTACCGCTACCCCGACGTCGATGGCGACGCGTTGGCGGCGATCAACTTGAGCATCGACGCCGGATGTTTCATCGGCGTCGTGGGCCACAACGGGTCGGGTAAATCGACGCTGGTGCGCATCCTCGCCGGCCGAGCTCCGAGCGGCGGGGCCGTCGAGCGGCCCGGCGGGCCCGGACTCGGTGGACCGGGAGGCACGGCTGTGGTGGCGCAGCGTCCCGAGACCCAGATCCTGGGCGTCCGGGTGGCTGATGACGTGGTGTGGGGCCTGGAGCCCGACGCCGAAACCAACGTGGCCGGCCTCCTCGAGCTGGTCGGCCTGAGCGGCATGGACGAGCGCGACACCTCGACGCTGTCGGGTGGAGAGCTGCAGCGCCTGGCCGTGGCCTCCGCTCTGGCTCGCCGCCCCCGCCTGCTGCTCTCCGACGAGTCGACGGCCATGGTCGACGCCGCGGGGAGAAGTCAGCTGACCAACCTCTTGGCCGGGTTGCCCGGGCGCAGCGGAGTCACCGTGGTCCACGTCACCCATCGCCGCGAGGAGGTGGCGGAGGCCGACCGCGTCGTCATCTTGGAGGGAGGGCGTATGGTCGCCGCCGAGACCTCCCGCCCGGTTCCGGCCGCACTGCTGGCGCCTGTCTCGGGGACCGAGGCCGAGCACCGAGGCCATTCCCCGCCCGGTCATTCGTCCTCACCCGCGCCCTTGGTGGTCGTCGAGGGGATCTGCCATACCTATGCCCCGTTCACCCCGTGGGCCCAGGTCGCCCTCTCCGAGCTCGACCTGGTCGTCGGCGAGGGCGAGGGGGTGCTCGTTGTCGGCGGAAACGGCTCGGGAAAGTCGACCTTGGCGTGGATCCTGGCCGGGCTCATCCGCCCGAGCGTCGGGCGGGTCACCGTCGCCGGCCAACCAGTCAGCGGGCGGGTGGGGACCGTGGCCCTGGCCTTTCAGCATTCCCGCCTCCAGCTGCAGCGCCCAACCGTCAGGGCCGACGTCGCCGCCGCCGGCGGGGTGGAGGACGACGCCGCCGACGCCGCCTTGGCCTCGGTGGGACTCGACCCGGCCCGTTTCGGCTCTCGCTGGATCGAGCAACTGAGCGGCGGGGAGATGCGCCGGGTGGCCCTCGCCGGCCTGTTGGCTCGCCAGCCCCGCCTCCTTGTACTCGACGAGCCACTCGCCGGGCTGGACGACTCCAGCCGATCCGACCTGCTCGACCTGCTCGGGCGGTTGCGCGTCGAGCAGGGCCTGACCCTGATCGTCATCTCCCATGACCTGGAGGGCATGGGGCACGTCTGCGAGCGATGGGTGGGCCTCGAAGCGGGTCGCATCACCGCCGACAGGATGCTGGCCGGGAGCCGGCTATGAACCCGGTCACGGTGACCGCTGCCGATCGAGGCCGACGCCGACGGCTGTCGACGTCGGTGGTGTTCCTTCGCCAGGTCCCCGGCACCAGCCCCATCCACCGCCTGTGGGCCGGAACCAAGCTGCTCGTCGTCGCCGCCTTGTCTCTGACCTTGTCGTTGGCCCCGTCATGGTCGTCGGTGGGGGCCGTCTTCGGCCTCCTGGTGGTGGCCGGAGTGGTGGGCCGGATCCCTCTTGGGGCCCTCCCTCGCTTTCCCAAGGTGTTCTGGGCGTTCCTCGTCTTCGGGGCGGCCCTGTCCGCATTGTCGGGCCGCGCTCCGACCGCCAAGGTGGCCGGCATCGTCATCAGCTTGCACAGCCTGGACCTCTATGCGCGGTTCACCGCGGTGAGCTTCCTGCTTCTCGGTGCGTCGATGATGGTGGGCTGGACGACGCCGCTGGGTGAGGTGGCCCCCGCCCTGGCCCGGCTGGGCCGCCCCCTGCGGTGGTTGAGGTTTCCGGTCGACGAGTGGGCCCTGACGGTGTCGCTGTGTGTACGCACCCTGCCGCTCATGATCGACGAGCTGCGGACCCTGGTGGCCGCCCGACGCATCCGTCCCCGACCCCGCATCGAGGGTCCCGGGTCGGGATCTCGCCTGGTCGACGAGCTCATCGACTTCGTGACGGCCGGGCTGGCCGTGGCCATGCGCCGGGCCGGGGAACTGGGGGAGGCCATGACGGCGCGAGGGGGGGTGACCACGGTGGTGTCACGCCGGCCGGGCCCCGGGCGATCCGACCTGGTGGTCATGGTCAGCACCGCCGCGCTGTGCGCAGGCGCGGCCATCGTCTACGCCCTGCGTTGAGGCCAGCCCGCGCTCCCCACGGGCGGCCTCCGCACCGGACGGCCGCCACGTAGTAGCGGACCCGCGACTCGACAGACAGAGAGGTTGATCCCGCCTCTAACCCTTGCTACGTTCGCTTCTTACGACCGGTTCTTCCAGAGGAGAACCGTCTTTTCTTTGGGAGAATCAATGGCGATACTTCGTTGCTTTGGCCACTCTCGTTCGGGGGGGCGGTGGGCGTCGGCAACGGTGGCCGTTGCCGCCACCCTGGCGCTGATCGGCTGGCAACCCGCTTCTGCCGCGCCGGCAGCCAAGCCGGCCCCAGCCCACGGGGTGAAGCGCGCCGACAGCTCGTCGCGGGCCTATTACACGTCCCAGATCAACACGGCCCTGCCCGAGGTGTCAGGCCGATGGGGAGAGCGCTTGGCCAGCGCCGCCCTGCCCGGGCCCCACGGCGGGGCACCGCTGCCCGGGGCGGCGGGCGACATCAACGGCGACGGGGTCAACGACTACTTCGTGGCCGAGCCCAGCTACAACGTCCCCGCCACCCCCACCTCTCCCGCCCTGCCCAAGGCCGGGCGGGTCTACGCGGTCAGCGGCAAGACCAAGAAGGTCGTCTACACCATCGACTCGCCGTCCCCCCAGGCCGACGCCGTGTTCGGCTTCGTCATCTCCGTCGTCGGTGACGTGAACGGGGACGGGACCAACGACATCGCTATCGGGACAAACTCCCAGACCGTCAACGTCAACGGTGTCAACGAGGTCAACCAGGGTGAGGCGTGGGTGTTCAGCGGCCACGACGGGCACCTGCTCTACGCCCTCAACGATCCCGACCCCGGGCGGGGCGCCCGGTTCGGGTCGCGCCTCGGTCAGGTCAGCGACGCCAACGGTGACGGCATCCACGACATCATTGTCGGTGCCCCGGGGAGCGACGTCTGCGCCCCGTCCGCCGGGCCTACGCCCTGCAGCACTGCCACGGCGGCCACCCCCGGCGTTGCCTGCGGGTCGATGACGCCGATCCCGGCCGGCTGCCGGACGGGCCAGGGGGAGGCCTTCATCTTCAGCGGAGCGGACGGCTCGTACATCAGGACCCTCAGTCTGCCCGACACCGACCAGCCGATCGGTACCTGCTCGAAGGACTGCGGTGACTTCGGTCTGGCCGTCCAGGGCGCAGGAGACGTCAAGGTCGGCGGATCGCCCGTGCCCACCGTCCTGGTCGACGCCGCCAACTACAACTACGACACCTCCACCAGCGGTGGCCCCGGGGCCGCCGGCGGTGCCTGCCAGGTGCCGGCCACTTCGGCCTGCAACCAGGGCCAGGGTCGGATGTACCTCTTCAACGCCACCGACGGGACCCTGATCGCCCGCATCGACGACCCGACGCCCCAGGCCAATGCGTTCTTCGGCTTCCAGGACGCCGCTCCGCTGTCGCCGGGCGACGTCAACAACGACGGCTCCAACGACCTCTACGGCGAAGGCTTCCTCCAGGACGGTCCGCTGGGTGCCGGCCAGGGAGAGGCCTGGGTCTTCGACGGCCAGGCCACGGCCAACGCCGGCCACGGGGTGGTCCTGTACCCGGTCAACTCCCCGCAACCCGAGGCGGGCGGCCAGTTCGGTTTTTCGATGACCACCACCGACTACAACGGCACGGGCCAGGCCGACGTCTACGTCGGTTCGTCGCCGCACCACGTTGTCGGTGCCTTGGGCAGTGGTGTCACCGCCGTCTTCGCCGGTCAGGACGGCTCGGTGCTCAAGACGCTGCCGCTTCCCCAGGGTGACATCCAGCCAAGCACCGCGGAGGACCTCGGCCCCAACATCGGGTGGTCGGTGGCCGCTCCGGGTGACCTGGACGGCGACGGGCGCCCCGACTACCTCGCCGGGGCCCCCTTCTTGGACGTCGGCGCCCACAAGGACCAGGGTGGGGTGTTCGCCTTTCAGTCCGGCAAGCAGCCTTACACGATGGCGGCGTCCGACGGCGGCATCTTCAACTTCGGCAGCGCCGGCTACTTCGAATCCACCGGCGGCGTCGTCCTCAACAAGCCCATCGTGGCCGCCGTGAACACTCCTGACGGCCAGGGCTACTGGCTGGTGGCCTCGGACGGCGGGGTGTTCAACTTCGGCGACGCCGGCTTCTTCGGCTCCCTGGGCGGGGTTCCCCTCAACGCTCCCATCGTGGGCATGGCGCCGACCGTCGACGGTGGTGGCTACTGGTTGGTGGCCGCCGACGGCGGGGTGTTCAGCTTCGGCGACGCCCCCTTCGACGGGTCCCTGGGCGGCGCCCCCATCAACCAGCCGGTGGTGGGCATGGCCGCCACCGCCGACGGGGGCGGTTACTGGCTGGTGGCCGCCGACGGCGGGGTGTTCACCTTCGGCGACACCGGCTTCTTCGGCTCCACCGGCGGCGTGGTGCTCAACAAGGCGATCGTGGGCATGGCCCCCTCCGCAGATGCGCGCGGGTACTGGCTGGTGGCCTCCGACGGCGGCATCTTCACCTTCGGTGACGCCGCCTTCTACGGCTCCACGGGCGGCACGCCGCTCAACAAGCCGGTGGTGGGCATGGCCGCCACCTCCGACGGTGGGGGCTACTGGCTGGCCGCCTCCGACGGCGGCATCTTCAACTTCGGTGACGCCACCTTCCAGGGATCGACCGGCGGCGTCCCCCTCAACCAGCCCGTGGTCGCCATCACGTCACGACCCTGAGGCTGCGACCGCTCCGGCGTGAGGGGGGGTGACCGCGGTGATGTCACGCCGGCCGGGCCCCGGGCGACCCGACCTGGTGGCCACGGTCAGCACCTCCGCGCGGTGCGCAGGCGCGACCATCGTCTACGCCTTGCGTTGAGGCCAGCCCGCGCTCACCACGGGGCGGCCTCCGCGCCGGGGGCCTCGATGACGGGCGGCTCTGCCACCCGACGAGGGCGCGCCATGGCCGCCCGCTCGGGGACCGACGTCGGCGTCGGTTCCGGCGACGGCGGGCTTGGCCCACGTACCGGAGCGGGGGTAGGCGGCGCCTGCCGGAACGGCTCCATGGCCCACCACGGCGCCAGGTCCACCCGGCAGGGGGCGCTCGGCCCGGACAGAAGCAGGGCGGAGCCGGGGGGCTGCTGGTGGACGGCATCGACGGGCAGGCGCCGCTGGCGCTGCGCGGACCAGGTCTCGCTGCGGGCGCCCCCACCTCGGACCCACCATGGGCTGCGGCTGACGGATCGGGCGGGGACGTCGATCTCCCCGCCGAGGCGCGACACCAGCTCCAGCGTGCTCAGGTCCCCGATGCCGCCGAGGACCACCTTGGACCCGAACAGCGACAGGAAGCCGTCTGCCGCCGGGCCCCATCGATCACGGGCCTGGGAAAGATCCTGAAGACACGCCAGGGTCACCACACCTTGACTCCCGCCCTCGCTGAGCAGGGAGGGACGGGGAGCGATGTTGGCCGCCTCGTCGAGCACCAGGGACATCGGCGTCTCCAGCTCGCCGCGCCGCGCCGCCTGGTAGGCCCCGGCCCGGGCCGCGTCGATGAAGGCCACGGCGATCGGGGCGAGGAGCTCCTGCTCGCGGGCCGGGGCGCAGACAAAGACTGTGTCGGTCGTCCCCACCAGCGCGCCGGGGTCGAAGTTGACCCGCTCGCCCACGGCCAGCGCCGAGGTGGACCGGTAGGCGGCCAGCACGCCGGCGGTGGTCGACAAGATGCCCGACAGCTCCCGGGCATGGGTGTCGCCGATGCCGGCCAGGACGTCGGCGGCCACCGCGGCCCCCCGGCCGGCCAGGACATCGCCGGCGGTGCTCAGATCGTGGCGCAGCACCCAGCTCTGCACGTCGGCCATGCCCCGGCCGCTGAGCGACGCCGCGAACAGCAGCGGGGCCAGGGTGGCCTCGGCCCGCTCCAGCCAGTGGCCGGCGTCACCCGAAGGCGGCCCCGGGCGGGTGGCGCCGACCATGGCCCGGGCGCAGAGCAGCGACTCGTCCCAGGTGGAACACACCGCCACCGGGCTCCACCGGATGGGCGTCACGCCGGGCGGAGCCTCGGTGGTGCCGCCGGGATCGAACAGCCAGCAGCGACCGTGGTCGCCGCCCCGGGCCGCCGCCGTGGCCGCCATCACCTCGGGCTTGGTGGATGTGGTGATCACTGCGCCCGGGGCGGCAAGCACGTTGGGGATCACCAAGGTGGTGGTCTTGCCGGAGCGGGGCGGGCCCAGTACCAAGACCCCCTGTTGGGGCGGGGCGAACACCAGGCCGCCGGCGCCGACGCCCACATAGAGTGGCGCGCTCCGGCTGCGAAGGTAGGAACGCAGCTCGTCAATGCCCGACACCTTGCCCGACACCTTGCCCGACACCTTGCCCGACACCTCGCCGGTCACCGCCCCCCGGCGCCGCTGGCCTCGATGTCACGTCCCAGGGCACAGAGGCGGGCCTCGTGGCCCGGGCCCCCGACGAGTTGTAGGGAGGCCCGCAGCGCCGCTCCCCGCAGAGGCAGGGGCAGGGCCAGGGCGGGCAGGCCGGCGGCGGAGATGGGCAGGGTCCAGGACAGACCGATCCGAGCCGCAGCATCCGCGCCGAGGGCGGGGGCCAGTCGTCCCATGGTGGGCAGGGCCAGGGCGTCGAAGGCGATCCCGTCGCCCGCCATCAGGGCGCGCAGCTCCTGGTCCCACCGGGCCAGGGCGAATCGAGCATCTCGGACGCGCTGGTGCCCCAGGCGGGCGCCATGGGCAAAGCGTTCGGCCACGTCGGTGCCGATCTCGTCGAGATGGTCCCGTACCAGTTGGCCATGGGCCTCGAACGACTCGGCACCGATGACGGTCAATGCCGCGGCGGTGGCCACGGCCCAGCCCTGGGGGCGCACGACCTGCACCCTCCATCCCGCAGCGGCCAGGGCCCGGTCGACGGCGCCATCCACATCGGGATGGGCGTGGATGCCCAGATGGTCGAGTCGGATCCGACCGATCACCGCCGGATCGGACCCGGGGAGCGCCGCGGAGGGAACGGTCATGGCGAAGCCCTCCTCCAGCAGATCCATGCCCGCCATCACCGTGGCCACGTCGGCGGCCAGGGGACCAACGGTGTCGAGGCTGGGGGCCAGCGGCCACACCCCATCCAGGGAGATGCGGCCCCAGGTCGTCTTCAGGCCCACCACACCACAGCACGCGGCGGGGATCCGCACCGATCCGGCGGTGTCGGTCCCGTAGGCCACCTCGGCCTGGCCGGCGGCCACGGCCACCGCCGATCCGCTCGACGATCCCCCCGGCACCGCACCCGGGTCGAGGGGGTTGACCGGCGTGCCCGACCACCGGTTGATCCCGGTGATGCCGTCGGCCAGCTCGTGGAGATTCGTCTTGCCCACCAGCCGGGCCCGGCCTCCGGCCATGGCCGAGCGCAGTCCAGCCAGGCAGGCGGCGTCGCCGGTCGCCGGTCCGGCCCGGCGGGCCACCGCCTGGCACCCTGCGGTGGTGGGCGTTCCGGCCACGTCGAAGAGATCCTTGACCGCCACCCGGGGCCCGGCGTGGCCCTGGTCGAGGCGCAGCATCCAGGTGGCATCTCCCCGCTCGGTCATCGTCGCCCAGGTCGCGAGCCGCCGCCCTCAGCCCTCGGCCTGGAACAAGGAGTGCTCGGCCAGGGCCAGGGGCAGGCTGGGCGAGGCCCCGATGGCGTCGTGGAACTCCTTGAGGGTGCCGCGGCCCTCCGCCGCCCAGCGGTCCCGGATGCGCTCGATCTCGAGGGAGCCGGTCAGGTAGGCGGCGGCCTGGGTCGGCCACGAGCAGTAGCGGTCGACCTCGGCGCGAGCCACTCCTTCGGGAAGGGCGGCCTTGTCTACCATGTGGTCGACGGCTTCGTCGACGGTCATCTCGCCGGTGTGCAGCGCGGTGTCGACCACCACCCGGGCGGCCCGGAACAGGCGGGCACCCACGTGGCCAACCGCGGCCTTGGGGTCGGCGAAGAATCCCTGCTCGTGCATCATGCGCTCCGCGTAGAGGGCCCAGCCTTCGACGAAGTACGGGGTGTGGATGACCTTTCGGATGCGTCGGTCGGAGCGGTTCGACCACGACAGCTGCCAGTGGTGCCCGGGGTAGGCCTCGTGCACCGACGTGGTGGGAATGGCGTGGTAGCTGTTGTCGGCCAGACGCTGGTCGACCTCGGCCGGCGTGGCTCCGTCGGGCGGGAAGGGAACGTTGAAATGGCCCAGCGTGGAGGTGGAGAAGGCCGGAGGGGCGAAGTAGGAGGCCACGGCCAGCACCGGGCGCTGGAAGAGGGGGGAGGGCTCCACCTCACAGCGCTCGCCATCGGGCAGGGTGACCAGGTCGTGGTCCACCAGGAACCGGCGGGCGTCGGCGCACGCCGCCTCATAGGCCCGGCGCATGTCGTCGGGGGTGGCGGGATGGTCCGACGCCAAGGCGGCCACCACCTCCCGCCAGCCCGGCGCTCCGGGATCCACCCGGGCCGCCAGCTCGGTGAGCTCGGCGGCCAGGTGGTCCCAGGCCACCAGGCCGCGGGCGTGCATCTCCGACGCCCCGTAGCCCAGCAGCTCGCCAGAGCGGAGCAGGCCGCTGTAGTTGGCCTCGCCGATGGCCCAGTGTCCCCGGGCCCGCTCGGCCAGGCCTTCGAGCACGGCGGCGAAGTCCTCCACGGCGGTCGCCGCGTGGGCCGATGCCGCCGCCAGGTCGGCCCGGAGGCGGTGGTCGCCCACCTCGGCGGGCAGCAGCTCGCGCAGGTAGCGGACGCCGGCCTGAGCGGCGCGCAGGCCCCGATGGACCAGCAGCGGAGGGGCCAGGTCCGGGTCGAGGTTGGCTCGGGCCGCCCCCAGCACCGAGCCCACCTGGGCCAGCCGGCTCACCGCGGCGGCGACGAGTGCGGGCTCGGGGCGAAGTCGGTGCAGGAACAGGGAGAACACCCCCGACAGGCACGGGTCGAGGTAGATCGACGGGTCCCGGCGCCATGCCTGCCAGTCGTTCATCACCGCGCGACCCGCCAACCGACACAGCACGACGGTGATGTCGATCCGCTGAGGAAAGGGCAGATCGTCGAGCTTCAGGCGGTCGAAACGGCCGGCCCAGTGCCGGTCCTGGTCGGCCCGGGCCTCGAAGGCGGCGGCGGCGAAGTCGCCCAGCTGGTCGTCGTAGCCGTGAAGACCGAGCCTGGTGGCGGTGACCGGGTCCTGGGCCAGCTCCGCACCAAGCCATTCCTCGAGCAGGGGGTCGGCGTCGGCCATGCCCCGGCACCGTAGTGGGTGCCGTCGCTGCGTTAGCAGACCCAAGCGAGCACAATGGGTCCCATGCCGCTGCCCCTGGCCCCGCCGCGCCCGGCCGGCGCCGGGCCGGATGGCGGCCACGGCGGCGGCCGGGCTTCCCCATTCCCGCAGTGGCTGGGGGCGGACGCCCCGCCGGTCCCGCCGACGCCCCAGCCCCTCTCGGTCACCGAGCTGCTCGACGAGGGCTTCCGCGTCCTGCGCTCGCAGTACCGCACCATCGCTCCGATCGTCGGCGCCGTGGCCATCCCCGTGGCCGTGCTGTCCGCAGTGGCCAGCCGCCAGGCCCTGACCGACCAGGGCTCACCGGATGTATTCACGCTGAGCCTGCTGGGCGCGTCGGGCGGGCAGGGGGCATGGGCGATCGTTCCCTACCTGGTGACCCTGTTGTGGCCCGTCTTGGTGGCCGGTCCGGTGTGCCGGGTCACCGCCGCCCAGTGGTTCGGTCGTATCGAACCCCGCCGCTCGGCGTGGAAGGGCCTGGGCCGGTTGCCCTCTGCCCTGGTGGCCGTGGTGGTGGTGGACCTCATGATCGCCGTCGGGTCCGTGCTGTTCTTTCTCCCGGCGCTGGCCGTCTGGGTCCTGTTCCGCCTGGCCCTGCCCGTCTTGGTGGTCGAAGACGTCGGACCGTTCCGGGCCCTCCGCCGCTCTGCGGTGCTGGTCGGCCGGCGGTTCTGGCCTGTCTTTGCCGTCTCGTTGCTGTCCGTGCTCGTCGGCCAAGCCGTCAACCGCCTTCTGTCCTTCGTCCCCTCGCTGCTGGCCGCCACCTTGGGCGACCACGTTGGCTTTGTCCTGGTGGCTGCCATCTCCGTGGTCGTCGAGACGGTGACGTGGTCGTGGGCCACCATCGTGGCCACCTTGGTCTACCTCGATCTCCGGGCCCGCTCTGAGGGCCTCGACCTCGTCGTTCGCGCCGACACCGGCCGGCGCTGAGCGCCCGGTCGGCGACCATGGGCCCCGAGGCGCCAGGGGCGTTCGATTCCGCCTTGGTGGTGACCGTGGGCCAGGGCGTCGCCGCGGGTGGCGACGCCCTGGCCCGCCTG
>JAABUQ010001594.1_pt1 | contig 48040 bp, 43 predicted proteins | sample 5560001 | NCBI WGS metagenome assembly JAABUQ01 (sample SAMN10711888, study PRJNA513371) | rock metagenome | isolation source: Antarctica rocks | place: Antarctica: Victoria Land, Finger Mt nord | collected 2015-12-18
CTTAAAAATAACAAAATAAATATATATTATAATATTAAAATTAATATTTGTATATAATATAATTATATAATATATATTCACAAAAACGAAAATATATATATAATATAAATAATTTTTAAATTATAAAGTTTATTTAAATAAAAATTAAAAAATTAAGAAAATAAAAAATAATTTAATTAATTTAAAATTTAAATTTAAAATTTAAAATTAATTTATATATATTATAAAATAAACCAATATTCAATATATTAATTTTTTATTTATTATTTTATTAAGTTATTATTTCCGTTTTATAATTTTTTATAATTATTATAATATTTCGTTATTTAAATTATTCGCTTTTTTTTTAATATTTAATTTGCTATCGAATTATATATTAAATATATAAATAATATTTTAAAAAAATATTTTTTTTATACTTTTTTATAATTTATAATTATATTTTATATTTTAATTATAAAAGGCTTTTTTTTTAATATATTTATCCCCGCCTTTTTTTAACAAATATTGTATTAAGCTCAAAGTATAATAAAGTTATTTACTTTTATGAAAATTTTAATATTAAATTATTAATTTTCAAAATTAAATTAAGCTTTTTTATTATATTACCATATTAATAATTGATAATTATAAACGAAATAATTATAAAATCGGAATTTTTATATAATAAAATATTATATATTCTTCATTTAAAATTAATATATATTTTTATTATATATATTTTTAATATTATTTTCTTTTAATTATATTAATATAAATTATTTTATTTTAAAATATATTAAAACATTTCTAATCCTCTTTTAATCTTTTCGATTTTTAAAATTATTATTCTTTTATAAATTAATAATAAATCATATTTTTAAAAGACGCAGGAGCAATATATATTTTATTATATATTTTAATTAATAAATAAATAAAAAAGTATTTATTATATATATTGTATTATTTTTTGTATTTACGATAATTATATTATTATTAAAATTATAATTATAATATTATAAAAACTTTATATTACGTTCCGTATATATAATATATTTTTTATATTTATATTATATTTTCTTATAATTATTTCAATAACAATAAAGTCTTTTAACTTTTTATTTAAATATAAATAAAGGTTCGTAATTAATATTATATATAAATAGACTTTTTATTAAATTATTTAAGTATAATTATTATAATAATAAAACATATATAAAACGAATAAATTTATTCATTTTAATTTTATTATTTTATAAAAAAATAAAAATATTAAATATTATTTAAATATTATTTAAAAATTTTTTTTTTTTAAAATAATAAAATTAAAAAATTTTATTAAAAAAACTTTTAATCATTTTATTCTTTAAAGCTTTTGGGTAATAAGTTTAATATTAATATAATTTCCGATTATATATTGTAATACATACAAAATATATATATTATATTAAAATTTGCGTATAATTTTATATTAATATATAATATTAATAATAATAATAAATTTAATATATATTTTTTTTAATTATTTAAATTAATTCAAAAAATTTAAATTATAAATATAAAATATAAAATATAATATTAAAAAATAATTCATTTTTTTTAATAATATTAAATTTAATTAAATTTAATATATTATAAATTTAAATTCTTATTAATTAAATTAGTTATTTTATAATTATTAAACTTTTTAAAACAAATTAATTTAATATACTTTAATTAAATGCTTCATTAGTTATAAAACTTAGAAACATCTATTGTGTATATCGATGAGCCTGCATTCCTAGGTAGATAAAGCAATTGCTGTGGAATTCTGGGCAAAAGTTCCCACGTCGATTGGGCAGCGATACAGCCACTAATTCCTTAGCTCGATCTCGGCTACGAATAGGCAAGACCTGCTTGCGACCTAATATGCACCGCAGAAGCGTACCGGACGTAGATGGCGACAGCTATAAGTGCAACCAGAGTTCGTAGTCATTTTGGGGTTGAGTTCACCGCCGAAGCAACCAACAATAGGTAAAGCCACACCAGATTTTCATACCTTGGTAGTAGCTGACAAAGAATGCTCCAGACAATCCAAACACCATAGCTCTACCGAGCCAGACCCTATTTTCGGAGAATCCTAATCTCCGACTTTTGCGGGCTTTCGTCAACGAAATCTCGAATACGCAGGAATACAATGCCATCATGAACAACGTAATATCCAGAGGCACATCTCACAAGAGTCTGATGGAGGCGGTCACTCTTCTATACATGCTGAACGAATGTCCCGAAAGTCCAAAAGACAATCAGCCGTCAAAAGCACTTTCAGTTCTCTCGAGCATATACCAACTACCCTTCCAGTGTGAAAAACAGATTGTGGAGAATTTGGCGTTCTTGTCAGCTACTACACATGACTCGGCTAGGGTCACGGCGGTCTGCCTCGAGGAAGCTCGTGATTGTCGCAGCTGTACAATTCGATTGACTTCGAACAATGGTGACATTAATGAGATAGTGCTTGGGTTCAAGCTTATGGCAAAAATCTTGGAACAAGCAGCGTCAAGAGGTGTACACCCTACATTCGATTAAACATGGTTATAGTAAACTGACGATGTTCTAGCGAATAGCAAAGATGATGATGCAAAGGCTCTTTTCCGATGCATAGTCACTTTAGATTATGACCGAATCCTATCTCGGCTACGATCAAGGCATGCTAAGAAAACTTCGAGAAACAAGGACAAGTCTGCGCTAATCACGTTGCTGGATACTGCCATACGAGACCAACGTATAGAGCCCAGTCCGAATGTCACAGTTATGCAACTGGCGGACATCCTAACAAAGATAAAGACTCTCAAAGCTTTGTTCATGAAATTAGAAGACATTCAAGAGCATTCTGCAGCATCTTCCGAGGTACAAGATGTGGCCATGGAATTGATAACTCAGATGCATGATTTGGCTTCACAAACGAAGCTTAACTCGGCTCTCAGTTCCTCGAAAAGGCTAAACCCTGAGCTCAAAACATTCCTCCCTGAAGCTGTGGGGAAGCTTGGTCGATACTATACAATCAGCTACGAGCTTGTTTGCGTCGCTCGAAGCGAGGAGTACTCTATATTCAACAGCATTACAATTGGGACTTCTCCAACCCTGTGTCCCCCTCAACCTTCAAGCGTAGATAAGAACGTTCATCCTCTTACAGCACTCCAAAACATACTTCGACCTGGAAGTGCTGTGCAAGCAAGGTTACTCAAGCCCTCGCTAGAGAGATGTTTGGGGAAGCCTATCCAAGTCATACTTGACGAGTTCCGTGTGACCATCGCAGATTATTATAAATCTGTCAAAGTGCATGCAGAGATTCAGCTCCTCTTCTTCTACGAGCTGAATTCGGAAAGGCTACGACCAAGGACAATCAGTTCCAGCAAGAGCGCATGCTATCTTTGTGATCTTTTCTTCAGGCTTCATGGTCAGTACCACGTTCCTCGGACTCATGGCCGTCTTTACCACAGATGGACTCTGCCAGAGTGCCACACATTACTACCAGAGATGCGTCGGCGCGACTTTGACGTTATTCTGAGAAATTTCAGTGACATTCTGAAAGTCAGGGTCAGAGTAGCCCTAGATAGGGGGCCAGTACGGGCTGATCACCCAAATGAGAGTACCCTGGCCAGGTCTTTACTCCGTATCAACCAGGTACTTGCCCCAGTTTCCTAATTATCAACTGGCCTTCGCTTGGCACTAAGCCGGGAGCAGTTACCTGATAGAGTTATGCCCAATTTTCCGGTCTCCTCGGAGGGTCCTGCTTCTTTGGGCTTGACGAGCCCAGACCCATTATTATCCGAAGTACCTCCACAAGGCGAACTCCTAACTGGTGCAACATCGTCCATTTTACCAAGCACTTCAACCCTTCATCCACCAGCCCAAGCACCTATGACCGCGAGAGAACTCCCATCACGAGACGCATCTACAAATACCCCTGCCGCATCTCCTCTCCCACCCCTGAGCCCTTCTTCTACAGCATCAGCAAAACCGCATCACGAATTGACCGAAGGCGAACCCATCCGGCGCCCACTCTCATACCCAAACATATCTATCAACGTCAGCACCACCCGCCTCAATCTGCACTTGTCAAGTGACACCACTGCGTCCCCCAATCCAGACATAGTCTCTAATCCTGGTAGTCGCTGTTTGGTACGAGTCAAATGGCTTCAAGGCACCGAGACCAGAAACGTTAACTCGCAAGTTATTAACGCGGAAGGCTTAAGCTATGACACCGAAATGGAATTCTACCTTGGCGCTACATGTACTCCGACAGAACTTCACCTGAGACGGGGAGAAGATATCGTGTCGATTAAGTATACGTTCGACGAACCGAAATGAGATTGAAATTGGTTAGTTGAATTTATGATTTACAAATTGGAATAGGCATCAAATTGCTTATAGCTTTCCACGTCTTACGTTTAAAATGAACTTTGATACTTGTAAAACTTACTCTATAATAGTCATTTAGTTCAATCTCAAATATACTAAGATCGGTTGTGTAACGGGTCGTTCCGCCAGGACTTTTCTTATTGGCGACAAATAAGGAAGTTGCAGTCGTTTTCGAAAATAAAGTAATTCCTTGTCTAGGCTTAAGGTCGTTAAGATCCTGCATGATCTTAGACATTTTACTTCGCTAGTAAACCCCTGCGTCCCTCCTTACGAAAGTATACAGCGCAAGGCCAGGAAGCAAAAGCGGAGAAGAAGGTAGCACCACAAATCGTAACGGAACTGTTTTATCTCAGGAGAGTCCATGAGGACATAGAGCACAATTAGAGTGTGTTACCTACTTTCTTCACAGCGTTCTACATCAAATGAGCAGGACTAGCATCTGGATAATAAGGAATTTTGAGCGAGTAAGAACTTGAAGGCGTCCAAGGCCTATAAGCTGACTTGTCAGGAGACAAAAATCAATAACTAGTCTCAATCGAAACCGGTCGCCAGATGCCAACTGTTGATTGGCTGCAATTTGTACAGGAGCTACCAGATAGTGTGATCAGTCATAAGCTATTACATCGCCACTCGGTGTTATAGACCATTCCTGCTTCGGTAAGGCTGGCACCAGCCCAAGAACGCTGGAACCAGGAACTACAGGTACCGATTTGCGGTAAAGGCAGTACAGAAGCAGAAAGATAGGAAAGGAAGTAGGCATTTGTTTGACCCTGAAAATAAAGTTCTTGTTTTAACTATTGATTATATAAAACTTCCAATATACAAATAACAAAAAGATAAAGTTAATATTGGTATAAATAGCTTTATGAAAGCGTAGTAAAAACCAAAATATTAAAAGTTGTATTGCAAAAGTTAATATTATAAAAAGCAATATTAAAGGAAGTAATATAATAAAAGTTAATAATATAAAATATTGAAAATAAGTATAAGTTATATTTAATTCTTAAAGTATATAATTTGCTTTTGAATATAATATATATTAAATAAATTAAAATTGAAAAGTTTTTAAAATATAAATTTTAAGTTTGAAATTTAATTTGTTATAATTAAAATATAAACATAATTAAGCTAAGAATATAAATTATAAAGTTTAAAGAGAAATATGTTTTTTACAATATTAACTTTTATATTATTACTTTTTACAATTATAATTATTTCCAAATATATAATATTTTCAATTAAATATTTTTAAACAAAAATTTTTTATAAATAAATATTATTTGCAAACAATAGTTTCTAAATTAATTATTTGTATATTATTTTAATTTTTACAATTATATATAAAAGTCTTTATAATATAAGTAATTTTTTTAAATATAATATTTGTTAAAGTTTATATAAAATTTATATATTATATTTTTATTAAAAACCTTTAGTAATTTTTCTATTATTTATCTATTGAATTTAATATATAAAAAATATTTTTTTTATATTATTGAAAATTTGTTTTATATTTCTATATCTTTTTATTATAAATTTTCTTTTTTTAATATATAAATTAAAAATAATGAAATTTAAACTTATAACTTTATAAATCTATATGCCTTATAGATATGTTTCTTGTAATTACCAATTTAGCCTCCTGCAATGCTGCCACTACGCCACCACCCTATTAAATATATTAAAAGTGTAATAGCGGTACAACTTGACCGAGCTTAGCTTTGGCTAATCTATACCCCGGCTCAACTTTTTTACACCCCTGCCCAATTGCAAGCCCAGGAATTGCACTCCAGATTCTCAAGCCACGCCTTTGGCTCTCTTAGTGGTTGTCATTTCTTGGACTCCCACAGGATTACTATCCCCGTTGTCCTGAATCTGAAGCTCCTAATATGATCTCCGGTGCCGAAAGATTATAAGGCCATCCGTTACGCCGCCCACAACAAGCACACTCGGTCAGCTTACTATTAAGGATTCGAGGTCTAGATCGAAAGCAAAATGTTCAACCCAGGCTGTCATCAAGCTAAATAATCGCTGCACGTTTTAAAGACCGCAAACAATAGAATCTACCGAGTAGGCAAGTACCAACACATCAGCGCCAGCCAACAAAATTTGCTCCCGCCGCAGCCAATGCCAAGAACTCCGCGCCGCATATCTAAGCCTCGCTCCCTAAATCCTACTTATCCATCAAGCACGTTCTGCTGTGATCTGTTGCTTGAAAGCAGAAGGACTCCAACAAGCGTATCGCTTGGTATTCAGGTGAAACACCGATCCAGTAATCAAGCGTTCTTGATCTTTGTCGAGGCTTGGATGAACGATGCGAAACCTCCAGCCCTCCAAGCTGCACTACGGTCAGCGCATGGCTGGGTGGTGAGAGTCTACTTCCCACTACCTCACCGGCAACTCCCAAGTCCCAAGTCGCATCCCCACAGTAAGGTACCCAGGTTCCAGCGGTCTAACAGCCTAGAATGTCAGCTCAGGCCAGTCTGAAACGGCTTGGCGGTGCCCCTCGGCCAATCCGTCAGGCACCTGCATTAATAGGCAAGCCTGAAAAGGGCAAAGCTCTTGGCGTTCCAATCGCCCTATAGCATTGGAACCCTCGGCCGAGCGTTGGGGAGGGGTTGGTTGGTGACGGAGTTGGAATACAGCCATTTTATAGGGTAGACCTGTCCTGATTGACGGGACGTAGAGGACTAAAGCGGGCTTAATGTTTTAGTGTTTGGGGGGGGGAGGGCTGAATTTAGGATTTGGGCAGTGCTTACTCTCTATATATGGTGCTCTTGCACCATTATATATGCTTGATGCTCCGCTTGTCCTCCTCCATTGCTTATGTGTCTACTGTTGCTATCGTTCTCAGCCGTTGCTTGACGTTTTTCACGGAGATTAGGTAGAAGAGCCTAGACGAGGCGAGGGCCCATGCTTCAAGAAGAGACATCTGTGTACCAAGCATTCCCCTGAAGAAACCCATACCCTCGACATTTCACGACCTCCATATCACTTTGCAACCCAATCGCCCCCCCCGACTGCCCTAAATCCTCTCCACCAAACCCTCCGCGAGCCCTTCACCAACGTTCTACCAAACCTCCTCTACTCAAACCCTCGCCCTCCACCCACAACAATGGCCCCAGCCGACCTAAATCAAGGCCCCATATCCGGCACCTTCACCCCCCCCCGCGCAGTCGCCGCCCACATCTGCGACCACAAATGCGTAACCATAACCCTCGCCATCACCATCCCGCTCATCTCCCTCCTCGTAATAGGCGTCCTGGTCGACTATATCTGGATGCGGCGGCGCGTCGCCAATTGGCGGACCATGAACAACAACAACAACAACAGAGCACACGCCCCGCCCGAGGAGATTGATGTGGGGGACGAGGGGAAGAGGGAGCAGGAGAGACGGATTGAGGAGATGAAGATGGGGAGGGAGAGTGGGAGTTTTATTAGTGTGGATACGTATCCGGGGCGATAGGTGACGGGGTGTGGGTTTTTGGTTTGTTTGGGAAAAGCGAGGTGTTCTGGGCAAGGGGTTAAAGGTTTCGGCATTGTTTTGGCCGCGGGTGCATTGGTACCGTTTGGACGGCGGGAATGGGCTTGAAAAGCATGAAGGGATCGGGATATGGTCTTGATGATCATGGTGATGCATGGTTTTGGGCCCGCAATGATACATGATACCCAGGCTTGTTTGTAGTCGAATCCGGTTGACTCTCACTCCTGCTCCAGTCTGGTTTTTGCAGCGCTGCGTTTGAGACTGTGCTTTCTCGTTTGGGGACACTGATATGAGAGGGGAAGACGTATCCACCTACGTGAGCATGGTGAATTGCTCGTACCAGGTTATCATCCTGTCCATCCGACCATCATTGCTCTCTCCACGACTGAGAATACCAGCCCATAGAAAAGGCTCCTGCGACGCTACTCATGGAACTGTCCATCCTGATCTCGACTGTCTTCGCAAGAAAATGTTCGTCTGCTGGATAGAATACACGATCGGTCTAACGAAATGACCAATTGGCATTCTGGCTTCACTCCTTGACCCACACGGCCGCCATGCCCATCCCAGTGCCGACGCACATACTCGTAACACCAATCTTCTGGCCCGTCCTTCCAAGTTCGTTGAACAGCGTAGAGACCTGTCTGGCGCCGGTGCAGCCCAGAGGATGGCCAAAAGCAATCGCACCACCATTGGGATTGATCTAGAGAAGGCCCAGTCAGTGGGAACAGTTCCGTACATCCTCTCACAACGGAGACGACACACCTTCTTCTCATCCAGCCCCAATTCCCGTAAGCACCAAAGGCATTGACTAGCAAATGCCTCATTGATCTCGTAAATGTCCACATCATTCTTCGAAATCCCTGCCTTGCTTAATGCGACGGGGATGGCTTTCCACGGTCCAATCCCCATAAGCAACGGCTTAACCCCCACGACCGAACTCGCCACAAACTTCCCAATGATAGTCTGTCCCAGCCTCGTAGCCGTCGACCGCTTCATCATCAACACCGCCGCCGCTCCATCAGAGATTTGACTCGCGTTCCCAGCATGAATACTCCCATCCTTGGCGAACGCAGGCTTGATCTTCCCCAAGCTTTCCTTCGTCATCCCCTCCCTGATCCCATCATCCCTCGCCACCGTGATAGTCTTCTCCTCGTCCGTCTTTGGATCCACCCACCTCACCCCATTCATCTCCGCAATCTCCGCATCAAACTTCCCCTCCCGCTGCGCCTTCAACGCCTTCTGATAACTTCCCGCGGCAAACGCATCCTGATCCACACGGGCTATCCCCCTCTCCTTCGCCATCTTCTCACTCAGCACTCCCATAGGGACTTTGCAATTCTTCGCCTCGGGATGATTCTCCAGCAGCTCGCTGAACTCCGTCACAGCCCCCGGCCCGTATTGCGAGGACATACTCTCCACCCCGGCCCCGACCCCCACCTCGATCATCCCAGCGGAAATCGCATTGGCCACATCCACGCACGCCTGCAGCCCGCTGGAGCACTGCCGGTTCAAGCTCTTCACCGCCGTGCTCTCCGGGAACCCTGCCACGAGCGCCGCAGCGCGGAACTCGGTGGCGCCGCCACCGGGGGCGAGGACGTTACCCACGGCGATGTCCTCCACGAGGGCGGGATCGATGCGGGAGCGGGCGATCAGGGATTTGAGCGCGTGGACGAGGAGGTCGGCGCCCGGGGTGTCTTTGAAGCCGCCGCGGCCGCCTTTGGTGAAGGGGGTGCGCAGGCAGGCGGTTATTACTATGTCGTTGGGGGATTTGGAGAGGATGGCGGTGCGCCTGTCCGGGATGTCGGTTTCCGAGGTGGAGAGGTGGGATTGGAGTTGCGTGAGTCGGGTTTGTGCTATTGGGTGTGAGGGGGGCCGGGTAGAGAAGAGGGGGTGGGGGTTACCGTTCGACATTATGGAGTTTGGTCAGGGATTCTTGGTTGAGGGGAATGGTTTGGTGTGAGAGGATTAAATGACTGGAAGGACGTACAGAAGGACAGGGCGACGCTTGGGTATTAAAAAGAGGAGAGAGGATGACAAATAGACATGGAGGAGAAGTGAGAGATGGAGGAGCACGATGACAGAGGAAGTACTTGTATCTATTGCAAAGAAGAGGGAGATGCCTCTTGACTCCGTGCCGAGGCTCGTCCGCTTCTGGCTTAGTGCAATATCTTTTGCGGTCCTGCCTCGGATGATAGTAGTATGTCAAGGAAGGGGGGGAGAGATGCGTACAATGTGTGGTAACACATTAGACAATTCCAGAGTATAATTTGCTTGTTTAATCCTCATGGTCATAATAGTACATTTGATACACCACAGTTATGCTTACAATTACATCAAGCAATTCCGCATGATAGCAGCAGCGCGGCAATGGTATCTCTATCAAACCCGCTCTACCCCATCCCATCTTATCCCATTATCATAAAATGAACCAATCCCTATACCTGAAACCACACTTACCTCCACAAGACCTCGGGAGATCAAGAACCCCCTAAAGCTCCTTCAGCGGATGAGTCCCGTCTCATAGTGACATAACTGGCCCTCCACGGATCCGGGATCGAAAAACTCCCTCTCAGCGCCGGATGTATGGCCAACATATCCTGAGCCGTCGGACTCGTCTTCTCGGCCGTCTTTTCATCCCCTCTTTGGTCTGGCCAGTAATCCCACGTTGGATTTCCCTTCTCGACTAATGGATTATCCTCGGCCTCAGCTGGCCAGCTACCGTACTCCCCGTTGTACACAGAACGATCATCAAACCCCAAAGGAACTTCCTCATCGTCAAACATCATCACAGCATCATTATCCAATTTTTCATCGTCTCCCTCCCGCTTCTCTACCGTAATTCCTAGCCCCGGACTCCTGTCCCCTCCTATTTCTCTCGGTGATACCGGTGACCCAAGTTGCGAGCCTTCCGGTGACCCCTCCCGCGGCGGTGTGAGATTGACGTCAAACTGTTCCTCGTCGAGCGTGACGCGGCCGAAGACCGCAAAGATCAACTGCATCCCAAACGGGTTTCGTTTATCGCCGCGATGCTGGCCAACATGCCTTATAAAGGCCCTCTCACCGCGGGCAACAGTAGGCGGCGACCCCTGGGCGGAGCAGAAGACGCATTGGTAGTCGTATTCACGGTTCTTGACTCTTCCGGTAGGCACAACGTGCGATTTGGCAAGGAATTTCCACCGATACCGTACACCGTAGGCAGAGCGAATCGATTCGTCCAGAGTCCAGTCCTTGCCGGACTTGATGGCACCGCCCTCGAAGCTGCACTTTGAGTTTGAGCAGGCCCAATAGTGCGATTGGCCGGTCATGGATGTAGACTGGTTGCGGAGGATCATGCCTTGGTTTCCTGTGCGCATCGTGCACGCGCCTTCACAGAAGCCCCCGAAGTCGCCTTTCATTGCTGGGGAGCTGGAGAAGGACCATATCCTGCTTGGCTTGACCGTTTGATCCTTTGGAAGCCCCCTTGGTTTCGATTTGCGCATTGAAGGTGAAGACTCGGAGTGCCATGGATTCTCGCCTACGGGGATCTGGGGCGAAGTCGAATTTTGAAGGTCTGGTGACGGTCCTACAGATCCTGGAGAGCTAGAGCCAGTCAGGCTCTGCGAATCAGGGGACTTCTCTGCAATGGACGCTGGCTGAGGAAAGCTTATTTGCTGTTTCTTGGTGTCATCCGGTCCGAAGGTACTGATGCGGAGTATTGGTGAGAAAAGCTGTCGTAAGCCTTTCTTAGGGTTCGTTGGCGACTGGTGAGATTCATCCATGACCGTTTTGACTCTCGTAGGCGATGTGGGCTCAGCATAGAGTATTTCGTTAATCCCGGTCGGGGCCTGGTTGAGCAACGGGTCCCGTGGACTGCTCGTCAGGGAGGCCACGCCAGTCATAGATCGTTGAGGATCCCGTGTAGGGCTTGTTGATGTGGTCATGCCTGTCATAGAGCGCTGCGCTTGTGTGTTCCAGCTTCGATCAGATGGTGGTGGCGATGTCGCAAAACCCTGGCTGCTGGGAAGCATATGCTGAAGTCCCGGTGCTGCCATCTCTCGGTTTTGTGAAGCTCCACCACCCTGCCATCGATCGATCGGGGCAGCTTGCGCCATACGCATGTATAATTCATTGAGGACCAGAACCGACCTGGTCCTCCCAAAATCCGAAACATCGACCAAATGATGGAAGTCATGGATAGAGTCATCATTGTCTTGTGCAGCTACCAGGTGTGTCAGAAGCCTGCTTTGTAATTGTATTATGATATCTTTGAAGGCGTCATTTGCGATTCCTGGGCTCACAAGTCAGGATGAATTCAGAGCGATGGAGACTGCACTCACGATCTCCGGCCTCAAAGGCAGTCCCATATCGTGAAGTCCCAGAGTCGAATCCCTGCCTCACCGCTGGCGGTCCCAGGGCGAGCGAAGCCTCGAGCTGTTCTGGTGGTAGTCCCTTCTTTCTAGCAGCACGTTTTACTCTAAGCCTTTTGACAAGCATGTCTCCCTGCTGGAAGGCTTGCACAATGGCCGCAACACAGCCGATGACGGCGACGACCTCCATGCCACTCATGGCGGGTGGTGGAAGGCTGTGTACGACCGAGGCCTTTGCTGGGGTGGCAGTGGGTAGGATCCACTGATGTTGGTTTGTATAACAAGAGAATCATAGAGTGTAGCCTATGGATTTTAGATATGGCAATATTTGAAGAAGCCGAATGAGACTGAGGCTCAACCCGCAGGTGGGGGGGGATGTCGTAGGCGTATGGGACCCTTTTGCATATCGAGGACGGATAGTGATACGAATAGGCGTAGAGCGATGAGCGTGGTGGGTAGCTGCATACGCGAAACATAGACTGCCCAGGCTGACTGGGGTGTGGGCCAAGCCCAAAAGAGAAAGGAGATGGGTGTGGATCTGCTGATGCAGCCATTATGACATTTGCATTATCTCGTCCCTGGGTCATTTGTCCAACACACAACTCCGACGTTTGATCTGACAGGAGGAAGATGATCCGGTTTGCACGAAGGAAGATACCTAGGATTATCAGATAGCTTATCATATCATTGGCTGGGGCTTTTTCCTTTGTTGCGTCCCAATTGGCGATGGCGCCGCTGGCTTTTTGGCGATGACAGGTAGGGCTCATTCTTCCTCTAAGCCTGCTAGAATAGGAAAGATAGGACCTATATACGACGAGCAAGTCACTATCGGACCCTGGGAAGAACAATGAGAACCCACTGGTGGGCCATAGATCTCGTAGTTAAAGGATACTCTGGGGAGGAGATTCATTGACGACAAGAAAGTGCTCACTCTGTCACACAAACTATGCACGGCCCTTCCCACTCAGACAGTACCTCATCCATCCCAACACCTCCTAATAATCCTGGTACGTCAAACCTTCTTTCCCCACGCTGCTACATAAAATAAACCCGAAACGTATCATGTCCTTCGCTCCTGGGCATGGGCTGAAATCACGCCATTGCTATCCTAATACTGCAACAGCCAAAAGTGCCACCTGGTGGGATTGTGACCTTTCTCTCCCACAAGGCACCCCGCCAATCTGGCCACTTTTGTATTCTTGAACGTTTGCGGGCCGCCGTGGTACCTTCCTCGGTGGCGACATATGCAATTCTGGAACTAGCTCCCTCTTGTTTGTGTTGCTAGGTATGGCCAGCGCGAATGGGATGTACCTGCTTGGCTGCTTGTATCTACAAAAACCCTGAACCATCCACCGTCCTGTCCCTCCACTCACACAATCGGCCTCTCCATAGCCCCAATCACCCCCCCTTTCACAATTACCCTTGGCTTCGTCATCCCCTGAAACGTCTCCTTGGTTGTCCACTCCGGCCCCACCGGCAGCCTCAGACTGCGCTCGTACTGCTGCCTAGTCTCGAATGGATGCGGTAGATTGCTGGCCAGATACTTACTATTCTTCTTCACGCGCTTCTCATTGATGATCACGTTCGCAAGTTTTGCGTCTTGGCGTTTTTCGGGAGCGATGCCGGGTGTCGTGGTGAAATTCTTGTTGAACGCTTTTCTTTGGTGTTTGATTTGGCGGGCGAGCGCTTTGGATCCGATGCCTGAGCCGGTCCAGGTGCCCCAGCCGGGGAGGGCCGTAGATTGGATTTGAGGTTCTTCAGCGTGGGTGAGCTCTTCCTTCTCTTTTGAGAAGTCGAGGGCGACGTTGTCGCCTGCAAAGGCTTGGGCGATTAGTTCTTGATTGCGAAGGATGACGGGGTGAATGTCTGTCTCATCATCGGAGTTTTGGCTGGCGGTGGATTTGGGCAACGCAATAGTGGTTCTTTGAGGTTGGGTGGTTTGAGTTGCTTTTGCTGCCACTCTAGAGCCTTGGAGGATAGAGCGAGGTTTGGTTTGCTGTTTGTCGATCGGCTGCCCAGTCGGGGGGGTATCATCGACGTTCATATCTGGCTGCAGGGCCTGGTATTCGCTGCTGGAAGCTTTCAACCCTTTTCCGTTCATCGAATTCCATGGCCCGGCAGTCAGCTTTTGATTTGTCCCCCTGTTCCCCAAAGAGGGCTCGCTGAACATTTGGCCGCTCGAATCGTTGGTACTTGCAGTCGCAGTCGCCATAAAACCTGAAGGCTCGACAATGATGTCAACGTCCTCCTCCTCGGCATCTCGGTAGTCATCCTTCTCGTCGTCAGAGCCATCTCTCTCTTCGAACTCGCCTCTCTGCACCTTGTTGGAGATAGCCGAGGGAAATGACATGGCCTTCTGAGGCCCAAACGACTGCCTTCCCGAGGCCTCGTCTGCTTCTTCGAAATGTTGTGTCTCCTCTCCTGCTAGCTCTCGGCGCAGATCTTCCAACTCAGCATCATTTCTTGCGCTCTTAGCAGCTTCTGCTTTTTTCATGAAGTCCATGTTCGATAATCGATTGCCTCGATTCTCACTCTTTGATTTCCCGTCCTCTTTTAACCTCTGCACTCGCTCGATAAGTCTCTGGCGTTGCACTTCATCGTCATCGTAAAGATCGTCTCCATTTTCGTCTTGATCGGACTTCGATATCATGCTGTTTTCATCGTCATCATCAGCGCGCACCCGCTTGCCCGCAATCCTCATCCTAAGCTCTTCCCCTCTCCTAGCCATCTCCGTGACACCATTACGGGCATCTTCGTCCCACTTAGCCCTTCCGCTATCCTTGACTCCCTTCACCCACTTACTCTCTCGGTGTCGAGCACCCATCCTCTCCTCCGCTCGACGTCGATCATTCTGTTCTTTCTCGTGCTCTGAATCACTTATACCGTTCGCAGCCAATGCATCTCTCTCAAACTGATTGTTTCTTTCTCTTTCTTTGCGGTGTATTTTCCGATACGACTTGCTCTTGATACGTTTGATTCGCTTGGCTCGGATCTCTTCTCTAAAAAGCAGTTCTCGTGCTCTCCGTAGCTCTGCTCTTCGAGCTTGTACTTCTTCAATTGGCATCTTGTTGGTCTGCATTTCCTCAAAAGCCTGTAATTGATCTTCTTCGGATTTACCGTTTTGAGGCGCGAGCCCACTCTCTTGCAGGATGTTCTGTATTGTTCCCTCAAGATCTGTCAGAGGCTTTGATTGGCTGCTATTTAGTAGCCGCTGCGAGCCTTGAGCAGCAACGGCCTTTGGATTTTGTAATGGAAAAGAAAGGTGCTCTGCCCTTCGGTTATGTTTCACAGTGTCAATCCACCTATTGAGGGTCTCTTTGCTTTTCTCGTAGGCAACCGTCCGATCTATACGATCTTGTTGCCTTTTGGGAAGTGGAGCTTCGAGCTTCCTTGGTATACCACCACGACCACTCGAGCCTGTAGAGCCACTCTCGGCCATGAGCTTGAGTGACTTCTTTAACCGCGGATCCGTTACAGAAGGCATCAGATCCGCCACCGTAAGCTTGCGTCTTGAAGTCAGGCTAAATTCAGAGGGTGTGATCGATTCGTGGACGTCGGCCGGTACTTGAAGATCCGATGATGTATCCTTTTCTTTCTTCATTGTAGACACGAGGGCATGTAGAGATGCGAGCTTGGTTGGGTCAATAGTGTCGTTCTCATCTTCGGAAATGGAGAGTTCAGATTGCGCATCTTCGAAATCCGAAGCCTTGTCGCCATCCTCGTCCTCACTCTCTGATCCAGACGCATCCTCCCCAGACGACTGTGACTTCTTCGAGATCCCCGGCTGAGCTTCGCCCTCATCATCAAGCATTGTAGCCAAGTCGACAACATCATCACCCAGCCCCTCACTCTCCTCAGACTCCTCCACATCATCGTCTTCTCTTAAGTCCACTTCACCAATTCTATCACTCTCAGCATCCCCATCTAACATTGCCCGCGTGGATTTCCTCTTGGGATCTGTAGACGAGCTGCCTCGGAACGTGAAACCCTCGAACCTTTCATGGTCGCTCGAGCCCATAGCTTCATCGCTATCCAGACTACTGTCGTCGTCGCTGTCCACCTGCCCTACCATCCACTCATTTCCACTGCTATCGCTCCCCAGTTCAACATCATTGCCATAGCGATCTTTCTGACCCTTCCGTCGCTTCACAGAAGCTGCACCCTCATCTTCTTCCGAGCCTTCGTCTTCATTATACTGCCTTTGACGTTTGTGGCCTTGATGCTCGCTTTCCCCCAAACGATGATTTCCGATTTTGATACGCCTAGGGTTCTGTTGTTCTGCTATGGCCAAGGCATTGAGGGATCGTTTGGCCTTCAGCTTCTTCGGCTTTGGTATTCGAATTGAGGGCGGCCCGGTAGACTGTCTTCCAGGCATGCTGTGTGCCTCGGGGGCGACAGTTCAGACAGGTCAATCAGTACCCTCCCAGTGCATTCTCAAGGTAACATGGAAAGGCCCGAACGCGCATATGACTTTTTTGTGCCTGAGATGTGCGGGAATTTCCGCCCTTAGCGGACATCTTGGATTTTCGCGCTAAAACTTCTCTGTCGTTATCTACAATCCTTGTTACAGTACCCCAAACGATCGTCCCTGTACCACCCACCAACATCAGAACTACTCCACCCTTCACAACATGAAGCCCACCCCATCCCTCGCCCGCAAGCTCACCCGCCTCAAGCTTACGACCAAACAAGTAAACGGCGGCTTCTACAAAGGCACAGGCACCGGCTCCATGGGCCGACACACGAAACATGGCGGCTACGTTATTGAATGGCCGAAAGTGCGCACATATGTTGTTCCAGCTGAGTTGGCCGAGTGTAAGGTGAAAATACCCTTGCAATATCCCAAGACCCTAATACCCCAGTCCCCTTGTGCCCCGGAAGAAGAGATTCAGATGTGGATTGGTTGAGGACTCTTGGCTGATTGTTTTGAGTCTTTGGCATAGCTGTCGCCCTTTGTCACAAATCTGATTACCCTGCGTGAGGCGAGGAAGAATCCGGAGGCATACTACAAGGGGAAGATGTATGGGAGGGACTATCTGAGGTTGTGGAAACGAGAGAACGGGACGGATTGAGGCGGCCTTTTAACTCATTCTTCTATACCTAGCAACGCTTCCTAAGGTTCTCAAGCTAGATCTGAAGAAGGGGAGCACGTCGCTACATTGACACTGCTATTCCGACGTGCTGCAACCCCCACGCAAAGCAAGGCTATTCTGGCCTCAATGATCACTTTCTGTGGATTTTCAACTACTAAGCTCCCTAGGAAACCACTTTGCTAGACGGAACGCCTTTTGAGTGGAGTAGTGGAGCTCAACTGCGAAATGGATTGATATTCTGGAGTTCGCAAGCTCCAGATGATGTTATACAAAAAAAACCTCTTAATTTAGTGTAGCGTCTTGCTTAGAGGAGGAGTAAGTCATTCATCACGTTGTGGTGACAGTGGAGCGGAATTCTGGCGGGGGTGGGAATTGGCAGAGTACGGCCGAGATGCGGCGAGGGCGTGTGGGGCATGCTCGAGACGGGCTCTTGTGATGCGATGGAGCAGATCTGTGCAATTTTGGCTTCAAAGTTCCACGACGAGAAGCGACTGAGGAGAACAAGGAGGATCTTGGGATGTGACCCTGGTCGAAGCTCTAAGGATTGAAATCATGGGCTGTGCTCTACCACGAACCAACATCACGAGTTGGTCTTCTCCCCGGAAGAGACCCAAAGAAGCATTGAGAATCTCCATCGTCTCAAAGTCTTTTTGGAAGGCACAGTACCGTGGAGTCCACATCAACACAATAGCAGGGCCGAGAAGCCGCGGAGGCTCGGAGGAGATCGTTGACTCTGTCTTGGCAGCATTGCTTCAGGATATCTTCAAAGAAGATAGGTTCGTTACGATGTCACCCATCTCCTAGCAGAGGCGAAGGTGCTGTCAAACAGCGATCTTACTAGAGGGGAGAATAATCTACCCAATTTTGTTCTTCTTTCCTTCACTAAAAGGCGTATCCAGCGCCAGGCCATGTAATTGAAGGACCGATTCAATATCCAGGTGCCAAACGACTTACATCAGTTCTCAATATCTGTTTTGATCCGAGCCTCTCCTGTCTTATCGACTTGGAACCTCTCGAGCACCAATAGATATTTCGAAGCGGACTTGGCAACACAATGTTGCCCCACGTGACCCTTCCCTCCCGGAAGTCGGGCGGGTGTTGCCGCTTTAGCAGCTTTAGCTAGCGTTGAAGTGTCTTGAGGTGAGAGCGTTTCCGCAGACCTCCTGAAGATGCAGAAGACTAAATGCATTCCACTATCCCTCCACTTCGATTTCTGTGATGAAGAATTCTTGAAGTTTTTACCAACGAGCTCAGATTCCTTGACACTAAGTCCTCCAACCCTCGGCCTAGACTAGCACCCTCAGAACTCTTTCCTGTCAAATGACTGTCCTGTCATCCCAAAATTTCCACATCCACTGCATTGAGGCATCGAACAAACAGCCTTAGCGAATCATCTAACCCATCTGCTCATCAATCATCAGTGGACCAATCATTTCCTCATGTCTTCTGAGAATAGAGGACCTCTGGCCATATCGTTCATGCCGATGGAACTTACAATAATGATCGCTTGCAACCTGCCTCCTAGCAGTCGAGCTCTACTTGCACTTACCTGCAAGCGTTTCTGGAACGCAATACCCCGCCGAATGTCGACTGCACCGTTTTCTTTTGGCAACCCAGAAAGTCTATGTCTCGGAATACCAAGAGAATTGCCTTCAAATTTTCACGAGTCAGCTATGAGCGATCTGCAGATATTCCAACCAGAAAGATGGGAGTTTCTCCGGCTGTTAGAGAGAGACATTTATGATAAATGGCTGCTCTGCTTCGATTGCTTCATACTTCACCCATGTCATGTGTTTGTAAATCCCAAGATACCGCTGCTGCCTTGGCTCAAGAGTTGTGGTGGACTTCTTGATCCTCAGGGTCCTCCGAGAAGTTGCCGTTACCTTTCACCCGCGACGGCGAAACAAGAAGCTGGCTCATCCTCACTCAGTGGGGTCGTTGATCTTTGTCCTTGTGTTCACATAACGCCAGCGAAAAAGACCGCATTCAAGCTTTGCGCAATGAACTCACCCAGAACAGACCTTATGGGAAGAACAGACGTTATGGGCATTCATGTCTACAGATCTACGATGACATCAAGCTAAAAATCAGTCTCATCCCTTTTCTATACGAGAAAGACGGTGAACTCGGCTTTCGCTTACACTATCACCTTACGAGTCCTATCGTCTCCTCGAGTGTTTGTCCTAAGATGTTGTGCCCACATACTTCTCTGGATACCTTGATTAAGACTTTCTCGCAATGTCGGGATGTGCACTCAGAGAATGTCGTTTGTGCAAGATGTAAAGGGCTTCAATGTTGTCCGGAATGCCACATGCCTGTATTTGGATTCGCCAAGGATACTGGACCTACCAGCGGAATGATTTCATATTTTGTCAATCTTGAACGACGTTTGGATGAGAAGCTCTGGAATAAGCACACAGTGTTCCCTGTCGCAAGGCAGAGGCAGTATGAATCGATACGAACAAGGCCAAATTGGAAGCTATGGTAGCTGGATGAGAGGCAGCACGGGGTCGCCTCATCCATCACATTACCCACGGAACGTCCTTCCTTAGGACAATGGCTTGAAAAATGACGCTGGGTCTTTAGTCAGTCCTACCGCACGGACCTGTCTATCTAGTATACTCAAGTTTATTTGAGATACAGCATTTCACAGTACTCCTTAGTCTATCATGGGCTCAAGCTGGATGCGTGCCAGGAGTCTGTATTGATGTTGCGTATGAATTAGTAGGAGGCTTCACCAGTGTTGCGTCCCCCGATCACCCTTCTCGTCGATTTGAATAGGTGGCTACTGCCGTTAAGAGCGTGGAGCTTGCACTTTGTTCCGAGTCGTGGTTGCCCAGTTCGTTGAGCCAAGCGCATAAACCACCTTCGCCGCCTGCTTTCGTTTCTATCCTCTCCAGCTACAGCCATAAGAAATTAGGGTGCATGAGCATCAGTGACATTCGAATCATGTTGGATAACGCAGCTCTTGTGGCTGTGTCAATAGGGGGTATGTCAATTTCGCAGCGATTCCTCCCTTTTCAGGGCCTTGTACGAAGTCGCAAGACGGTCTCCGGTGGAAGGAATTTTATAGCTCTGTTCACGTTGCCTCAGTGAGTACTGCTGACTCCGAATTTTGCGTAGTAACAACGGTGACAATAGCGTTCTCGGGCTTATTCAATCGACCTATCACAGTCTTCTGGGATAGGTACTTGAAGCGTCGCGGTTGGCTCCCGCCGGACGTGGGAAGTCAGACGCCAACGGCTCTTAATTGTCAAGACAGGTCAAGTGGTGCGGTGGGCGGATCCAATCAAGGGATGGTGGATCCGCTTGTTTCGGTGGGTGGTGAAGCCAGTCCCGCGAGCGGTGAACTCATTCGTACCGAAGAGTCGATGGAGTGCCAGGTGTACTATGATGCCGAAGCCCAGCTCCTGGCCCTCGTTGCCAGCGAGCAAAGAGGCTGGACATAGTACCCGTTGTTAAACCGCCCTGCTCCCGTCTCCGGATGGGCCTTGCAGGGTGTCAAGAAGCTAGGACCCGTTAGTGGGCTAGCACCTCCTCCCACCCTTTCGAGGGGGGACCAGGGGGGGGTTTCCCGCCAATCGTCATAGTAGGTCTGGACGAAAGGTATTGGGCATCAACACGGTCCTCGTCCGCTCGTCAGCCAGGCAATCGTCACATTTGCCCCGACGAGGAACCTCGGGCATCAACACGGTCCTCATTCGCGCGTTCAATAAGTATTCTTTACATTTGGCCCAGACGAAGGACCTCGGTCATCAATACGGTCCTCAGTCCAGCGCTTGTCAGGCTATGCTCTGCCCAGCTTCGACGGAAGCACTAGCCCATCAATGCAGTCCTCGAAACAGCATGTACCAGGCTATTCTCTGCCCAGCTTTGACGAAAAGTCTTGCCTATCAATGCCCTACTCGATTCAGCGTTCTTTTCATCAGGCTATTCTCAGGCCCAACCTTGCAGCTAACAAAATGATCGAATCATTGGCTGGAATTGAACTCGATTGAAATGCACAGAACTCCGCAATATAAACATTCAGAGCATATGTTTATATTATGGAGCTACAATTGACATGGGGAGCTTAGACCTTACCTGCAGACATAAGCCTGAAAGGGAAATGCCATTGCCTGGAAATGAACAGGAGAGACACTACCTTTGCGGGCGATACACTTGTCTTATCGCTAGCGAGCCAGCTTCGACTAAAGGCCTCGCTCATCAACAAGGTCCTCAATCCAAGCTACGCAAGATTCGGAAAGGCTGTCGTTCTGGTCTACATCGACCAGTCCCATAATATCATCAACGAGGATACCCGTTCGACATGTTTCGCCGTCCGAAAAACAGCTATTTGAGTCAGCGCTATGGGAACGACGATTCACCCACAACACCGATTGCTCATCGCCACCAGACTGCCCCCTTTGAGCTCTTTGATTACCGCCAGAGACAACCCAATCCATGATGAAGCGGCAAGACCAGAGTCCATCGCTTTCGATCATTGTCCAGGCTCACAATCGACTGCAAATTTCTATGCCGCTACGAGACTCCCACTCACATCGATTGGTATTTGGGAATTGATTGGAGCCAATCTGTCTCGGACTACAGGACCATTAAAAACGTCCGTCGACCATCATCTGATCCACACATCAATTGGTGCCAATCCAATCAAAGCTCCAAGGCTGAAACTCGAGCCAATCCATTACGAAGCTACGAGACCATAATCCGTACTATCTATCATCGTCTGGAATTATCATCAACGCCAATTGGCTACAAGAGTGAGAAGACTACAATTCTTTCCGACCAGCCGTGAAATCCGGAACAATAATACGTACGATCGGTCTTCGTCGAAAGTCACAGCTAGAGCCTATCCACTACCGAGTCAAAATTACATTTCAAGCCGTCGTCCTCAAGCCAACTGGCCCTGAGGTCCTGGCACTTCGAATGATACCCATCAAATATCATTCAGGACCACAATTGAGTCCAAATAAAGCGATAGAGCCCGATGCTCCACTCCGAGCGGAATCTGATTACGCTTTCGGGGTCAGGGTTCACACCATCAATCATCATCTCATTTCGTGAGACCATACTTGGAGCCACCTAACTGAGAGGCTTGGAGGGCTACGCTACAGTAACATTCTTCTAGAACAATGCACACAACCATCCCAACCATTGGATTAACAAAGAGAGATACTGTTTGCCGCTGATTTAGCGTGCACCTGTCAGGCTAATTACAAATCGCAAGATGGATTCTCGATATTGCCTGCTTTACGCACTCTGGATTCTCGATGAAATCTTACGCAGTACCAAATCCTTAACCCCTGAGTAGATGACGTTCCACCCATCGAGAGTTTCAGAAGCACCTCCACTGCGCTCCCATAAGCAAAGTGTGCATCAGCACCGTGATCGACAGGAAGAAGGCGGTCTTGATCCTTGCCAATCGCCGACATACACGTTTCAGGTTTGTCAGTCAACGGGGCCTACTAGGATCAGCTCCAATGCGATCTTGTGCTGCTCCAAAACAGTCAGAACAGCATGATCGGTCAGCGTGAAAGAAGAGCGTAGCCACAGGTTGGAGTTCTGTACCATTTGCGTATGTCAGAGTCAAAGCCTCAAAGAATAAGACAGAGTACTCGCTCTCCAAAGAAGACATGCAGGCCTTTAGCGCCGGGAACGTCACCGTGGGGAACTCAACCGTCTATGCGCCTGCGGACGGGCTGCAGCTGGTGTACTGCTTGTTCACGCAGCCGCAGTATGAAGGGGATAAGTAGTGTGCGAGGGTCCGCGGAGGAGACTTGATTAGCGGGCGGGAGAATAGGGCGCAGAGTGATATAAATCATGGTGGAGGTTGGTTGGAGTTGTTTACTGTTGCGTGTGCGACTAACGGGGGGGGCGATATTGAAGGAGCAGGTACCAGATTTGAGGGAGGAGACGTATGAGGCGGGGTCTTTGTCGAGGAATGTGGCTGCTATCCGGGTTTCGAGTGGGGGGCCGCGGTAGCGAATGGGGTCCGTGGGTACAAGGACGGATATTTGATTTCTGATGAGCGCGGTGGGCACGGAGGACGGTGGGTTATGACTTTGTGACACCCCTTTCCGCGGATGAGAAGACACACCCCCCACCCACCCCACTCGCCAACCCAACACATTCATCAACCAAACCACACCACCCTCCTACCCATACCTTTATCCATAAGCAAATACAGCCCCCTTAAAACCCTACCTCCACCCAAAGGATTTCTGTCCCAAAACTATACCAAAGCCACTCTTCACCAAACAGATCACGCACATCAACCCTCCACAGGCAGAGCCCACCCCCTTGACTCATTCTCCATCGCTTACACCATTCTTGGTATTCAGTGCTATGCTGCACAAGCGGTGTGTGGAAGACAACTGGAAATATGTGAAGTGGTGGGATTAGTAGTTGGGTTTGAGAGGGGGCAGCTTACAACGAAGATACGGCTGGAGAAGTGAAGAGGTGGGGAGGATGGTGGGGTGAAGGGGCGAGAGCGGGGGGTGGAGGACATGGGACATGGTTGTGCCATTGTGGATAGGTGAGAGCGGAGTGTTGTGACCCTACCCTGGAGGGTTAAGTGAATATATGCTGAGACCAGGGTGTGTGAGGGGGTGAGACGCAACATCGATGTAAATACTGCGCCAACAATGATACACGCGGGACGAAAGGAGGCAAAAGTATCATATTCTACTACAAACAGTGTTACAAATGTAATCGTATCAACAGCGTTCCACCCTCAGCCATTAGACAACAAGCGGTGCTTGTTCCGCAAGTGCCGTCCCCGTCCTCCACGCACCACGATCTCACCCTGGAGATATGCTGTGCTGTGGAGATCCTGAATCGATGAGTTGCAGAGGGAAAGTGAGACGCTATGCTATGCGGGAAAGGCCGACAGATGCAGATCGTGAGTGCGTGTGCTATGGCTGTGTTTTTCAACGGGGGTATCGAGACTGTGCTGTGGGTTTTTGTGGTTTGCTGAGAGCTTGATATGCTGCGACGATAGGCGTATGTCAAGTTCAGACGCGGGGGAACCTAAGTAAGGCTACGTGTGCTTTACATGCAGGGAATGTTGGTATGTTGTGGTGGTTGGTTTGTGCACTGGGGCGTATGGCATACGTTTGAGAGGGGTAGGGACGGCGAGATGCTGCGTGGATTCAAGGATCGTCTTCAACGATCTCAGCCTCGGTGGCCATATCACGCACATCGAATATCTCGTGCCCGTCAGCGTCGACCACGATGCGTTTCCCGCGCTTATTCTCTGGGACACCATCACGAGAGGCGCCGAAGTCGAGGACCTGGGTTGAGAGGCCTGATTAGCATCGTGTGGGATGTGAGCATGAAAACGCAAAGTAGACTTACCTCGATGTACGTGAGATTATTCCGCTGAACCGCAGCAACACATCTCCGGTCATTGAACTTGACTTGCCACACGCCGCTCAGATCCGTCAAGAGATCTTTGACGAACTCGCCATTTGAGACATTCCACATCTTGAGCGTTCTGTCGGAGCCCGAGATTACTTTCTGGCCGTCGTGTTGGAAACATGTGATAGCGCCGGTGTGGGCGCTCAATGTGCTCTTGCAGTGTCCATTTTCGGGGTCCCAGATACGAAGGGTGGAGTCGGCTGCTGCTGAGACGAGACGGTCTTGTTGTAGGTCGAGGAGGCCGACAAGAGAGGAATGGCCTTCGAGGTTAAACAGCGATGTCCCAGTTTCGAGGGACCAGACTTTGACGACATTATCCATGGAGCCGCTTATGCACCTATTGCGCTTATGGTCTAGAACCACACTATAGACTTTCTGAGTATGCCCTTGCAGACGATGGACAGTCTCCCCAGTCGAGATCTTCCAAATTCGCACACTGCAGTCGTAGCTCCCGCTCACAAGCGTATCGGCATGTGCTGCTATTGCGCGAACGGAGTGATGGTGGCCCGTCAGCAATCGGACAAAGTACGGGCACTCTGCATCATTTACGGCAGGACCCGCTTGGTGGAAAGCTGGCTCTCCGGGTTTTGGCAGCCTCCAAACGCGAAGATACGTGTCGCGAGATCCAGTGATGATGAGTGGTTGTTTTGGCATCAAAATGTTTCTTCCGTCTGCTGCCTTTCCAACAACAGTCGGCATGAGGATTTGCAGGCATCGAACGGTGGATGTATGTCCTTGGAAAGTCTGGGTACATACGCCTCGCTCGATATCCCAAACCCTGACTGCACGATCGGTAGAGCCAGAGACCAGGACGTTTCCTTCGTACTGTAGCGCCCACACTCCGCCTTCATGACCCTCGAGTATGGCTCTGAGGGCGCCCGTTTGCGTGTCGTACACGTTGATCTTCGCATCGTCACTGCCCGTAAGAATCTTATCGGCATCGAATTGCAAGCAGGTCACGACATGGCGCTGGTGTGCTCTAAACGCGATATGGCGTGGTGTGATCTCATCCTGCATCCAAGTCTTCTGCATGATATGATGCCTCATGTATATGGACTTGAAAAGATGCAAGTGCTGAAGACTGGGAAGGCCAACTCGAGGATTCGGCACGGCAGCATAAGCAGCCGCCGCCGCCGCGTATGGCCCTTCATTCGCCGATGTCATGTCGAGCAATGCCTCCTCATCCAAATCTACTGAGCTTGTGGACAGTGTCTTGCGCCTTTTAGCCTGCTTCCGACCTGACAGCTTCGGCCTTGCTTTGCCCTTTCTCTTCGATCGTGTTGAGCGTGAGGCAGCCGATGGCGATGTGACAGAAATTTCTGTATCTGAAGAGCCAATCCCCAGCAGACTAAGGTCTTGCTCGGCATCACCAAGCTGAGACGCGAATTGCCAGCCCCAACCCTCTCGCGTTGCTCTCGGAAGCTCGCCTTCCTGTAAGGTGTATCCATCTGCATTGAAGCGATGCGTCCAGACTTTCTCGGCGGAATTGATAAGGTTCCGCCACCTTTTGGAGACTTGAGCAGCAGAGCAAAGGCCCTTGACGTCAAGGTTGCTGATGACGTTGAGACAGAGCTCCACGGGAAGAAGCTTGAGGAAGTCACATTTGAGGGCAGGGTTGACGACATCAGCTACAAGGTGGAGGACTGATTTCGAACAGCGTTTCAAGAATTGATACATCATGTAACTCTTCAACTCTTCTGGTACAGCTTCAAAGCAATCGACCATTGTAGGTATAGTCATCGTCGACTGCGTCACAGGCTGTTCATCTTGCCTATCTGTCTCAGGAAACCCCACTTCCCTCGAAGATGATTGTTGTGAGATTTCCGGTGTCCTGTTGAAATCACGGGTAGAAATGGATCGTAATACATTAGCAGATCTTTCGAAACTAGAAGCACCACTGCTCTGGTCGGCGCTGGGCTGCTCAAAGTAGTTCCGGCGGTTTTGCAAGTTAGCTGCCGCTGTGACCGGCGACAGACTCGGACTGGGAAGGCTGGCATCTTGTGCGGCGGGAAAATGCAGATTACTGGGCCGACGCTGGGGTTGTCGTATGGGGCGTTGAAAACGTGACACTTCATCACCTGCCTCACCGTCTACACGCGGAGTAAGGGCAGAACCAATACCAAGGTCGCTCCATGCTCTTTGCGTTTCTCGGTCTGTGAAACTCTCGTTCTCAGCGTTCTCAGCATCTTCTTCTGCGAGACGTGCGCTCTCTGCCACGTCTGATTTTGGGCTCAATACTTGGGCTTCTTCCTCGTGGTCTTCAGACATGTCAAAAGTGCTCGACGTGGACCTGGACATCTCAACGCCCAAATTGCGTCCTTGCATCGGTCTTGAATCCCACCCTGCTGATTGTTGATCTTGGGCCACATCGTTATTGCCAAGGTGGGGTGTGATTGGCGTTGATGTTTGCATTATTTGCAGTTTCGAAGATGCCACTCTTTTTGCTGAAGGACCAGCATTAGCAGCATCGGGTCGCTTCTTTTCGTCCAATACAGCCCGCCTCTTGCGAGATCCATGCTGGCCGGCCAATCGTGCAGCTTCTGAGATGGAGACTGGAGATGCCGGTCGTTTCAATCCACCTCTTGGAGCCAATCCCGTCGTCTGGGGAGGTGTTTGCACTCCCTGCATGGTGACGACTGGTCTAGCTGGCATGGACCTTTCAGTGTCCGGGTCGAGATGGGTAACGGACTGTAACGCGCCATGGGACTGCGATAGAGCTTCCCGTTGCTTCTTGAGCTAGAGTAGAGGTCAGCCTGCTCAATCTCTGTTCCCACGGTCATGATGGAGCCAACCTTCTCTATCGTGTCGAGGGTGTCATCTGCCTCTTCGAATATCGTCGGTTTGCCTTCAACTTCGAAGCAAAGCTTTTTGATTGATTGTGGTGTTGGAGAAGCAGCTAGAGGGTACTGTTTTGGGTCCAAATCATGTAAGTATTGTGGGGCTTTCAACACGAAGGGTGGAAAGTTAGTGGTAGTGGTAGTTGTAGTGGTAACGACGGTGGTTTGCGTAGCAGGGCCGTAAGAGATTTGACCAAGGACATCCTCTGGTCGCGGTTCTTCTTGACTGCGCGATTTGGGTCGGGTTTTGGTTCCAGTATCACGCCATGGAGGGTCCATCGTGCAGTGAGGGTAGGTCGAAGCAAGAGCACATCCAGCACGAAGATGACACGGGCGAGGGCGCGTGCAGGAGACTCTGGGACGGAGGTGACGCTAGCAATTGAGCATATACGACAGCATCATGCGGATCTAGTCACAGTGCTTTGATGTCTTGGAGAATGCGCGTGAAATGAAGTGGTGACTGGTGGAGACATAGAATACATCAGATCAGGAAAGTCCGGTAGGCGTACGTTTAAACTAAGCGGCGGGGAAAGACGAAAGTGGCGTGGGATCTCACGTTTTCTCTGGGGCGTAAATTGAGACCGAAGCTACCAAATCTACACAGGCTTAAGATCAGATCAATTCTCAAAAATCCAAGCAGCCTTGAAGGTCTTTTCTTTGTTTAATTCAATCTGCCTCCGATCGTTCGGAGAATCTATTTCTTCATGCGCACGGTTGTGAAAACAGTCTCGTTGACTTTTCTCTATCAAAGCATCGACCTTCCGGCCAAAGCCGTGCTGGATGTGCCCCGGATGCTACGATACATTCTCATTCTCGGATCATTCCCCTTTCGCCAGCTACTAGACAATAACAGACAGGCGACGTTTGAGGAAAAGAAGCCCAAGCTCTCAGCCCAGCGGGACAAGTCAGACATGTTGGTTGTCGAGGCGTTCTTGCTGTCACTCTCCAAGTACCCGTTCCAGTGGACGCCAGTTGGGTTAGTCCCATCGCCGACATCCATCCGAGGATCCCTTCTTCAAACAGTCCCACGTACAATGCTGCACCTCCCTCATAAGTCGCTTTCTATAGTCATGTGAAAGTCATTTCCATCTTCGAACAGGCACTGAGCATGACATCCTTTCACTACATGCCAGTAGCTTTCTATTACCTCAACTCTCTCCTGTTGCCAAGAGGCGTTCTATTGCTGAGAATTTTTCCGGTTTCTTGTTGGTATTCTCCTTTAGCTTCAAAAGAGAAGAGGTCGAGACTAGATCTGATTGCGCTACTGACCCTTCCACAAAGCATTTTTGTTGCGATCATAGGACACGTGAGCAGGATCATGGCCAGGCATCGGAATCTGAGTCACCCGCCCAAGTCCTGCAACGCAAGGCTTTGGCTGTCCAGTTCCTGTCTGCTGGAAGCCTGCCTGGTATGCTCCTTGCTGGATGAAACCTAGGACAGGCCGGACATTCTTCGTCTGGTACTGGCTCTGTGAGTGGTCGGAATGATATGGTGAGGTTGGCGGGCTGACATTGGGGAACCCTTTGGACTGATACATGGACCCTGGACCACGTCCATGTGGCCTTCTATGCTGAAATGCCACTCTCGAAGAACTGACACTGGGGAACGGCCCAGACGCACAATGGCCTCGATCTTGATATGCCGGTATGGGTGGACCAACGCTAGGGAATTCCCCAGGTACACAAGGAGCACCGTTTGGGTACACCGGCGTAAAAACATCGACGCATGGGGAACGCCCAGTCATACGAGGAGCTTGAATTTGGTATGCCGGCATAGGACGATTAACGTTGGGCGATGGCCGGGGTTGATACCTCACGGGGAAAGGGTTGAAGCCAGGATTGACGGCCTGTGGCATGTATGAATTAACCGTGGGACGACCTTGGGGATGGTAGACGGGCGCAGGAGGGTTGTACAGTCGAGCATCTGCTGGTTGGTGCACTTGAGCTGGGGAGTATCCATAAGGGTACCTCGTGTGTCCGTACGGCCTATACCCAGAGTGATGCAGAAGCGGCTGGTTCTCCAAAAAGCCTCCTCGAGGCAGAAGCGACACATAGTCCGCGTGCGCGGCCTCAAAAAACTTTTGAACTGCGTCTCGTCCAACCTTGCCAGGGATTGGATTTGCGTGCCGCACTTCTGTCACTGGGACCTGGCCATGCCGCAGGTGGTCAAAGAATGAGAAAGGGACATCCTTAGCAACTAGCCATTGCATTGGAATGACACCAACGGTGTCTCTCCGTTTATCCGCGCTGAAAATTGGTCTGGCATAGGGTTCGTATGGACCAGTCATTTCGGCCATACCAAGGAACCGTCCCCTAGCACAGTATAAGCAATATCCATCTGTGTACTGATGTTTCTGACTCACCCATGGACGACTGTGAATAGGAAAATAATCTTTCCGGATGCAGGCGTTCTTTCCCAAGCCTGCTGCAAGACATTGCTGGCTCCTTCTCTTGTGGACCAGAGATTTCGGTCGATTGAGATACGTAGATGAGTAATGTGTGAAGCCTTCATCACATACACAATCGACTGCGACACGAGTGAGCCAGCAATCGTCCACAGGAGATGCGGCGCAATTGACTTACTCCTTTTGGAAGTGTAAATGTCTCCGGGTCAAGTGTTGAAGCTCTACGAGCCGCATAGCCTCGCATTTGGCTCTTCGTATCGAAGGAAGGACCTTGTCGGACCCAGGTCACTGGCTCCTCTTCAATTTCAACACTGGCATTGCCCAAATTCGGATCCTCCTCAAGACAGGAGAACTCCTCGCCCCCTGTCTTCACGCCGCTGACAGTGTTTGTTTTAGCATGGCCGCCGGGCGATAGGATGGCAGGCTTTTCCTCCACAACATCTGTGAGCGATCGCCTTCTATGCACCATACGAAGATCAGATGGCCGGATGACGCAAGGAGTTATAGGCTGTCGAAGCGGCCCAGTTTCTTCAACCACAAGTAGTTCATACATGTCCACGTCAGGGGTCGAGTCATCGACCAGATCCTTCAAGGATGGCTGCACGGGATCTTCGCTATGGTTTGAAGAACGCTGTGGTGTCGGTACCTGCTGAAGAGTCGTATAGCTTCTAGCTGTCGATGGCGCTGATCCTTTCGTCGGAAGATGATCTCCTATCGTACCAAAGCTATTTGTTGTCTTACTTCCGCCGGACAGAGATGACGAATATGTGTAGAGAATTGACTTGTCAACAAATATTGGCCCTGTGAGCAATTGGCCTGCGATATGTCGATTTGGGATAGTGATCTTCAATGCCGTCTTCGACTTGCCAGTCCTTCGTCGAGTCGTCCCCCATTCCAGCAGGTTCAGGTTCTCACTACTCGATGATTGCCAGATGGTCCTTTTGGTTCCGCCTTTGGCATTAGTGTTCTGCACTTCGCGTGGCAGCCTTTCTTCATCGTGGAAATCCATGAAGCCGGGCCGGACGGAAGCAGTATCTGACAGGAGAACACCCCCGTCACTCGAAGATTCCGTCTTGGGTGTTGTGTGATGCTCCATGGTTGGTTTTCTCTTATATTCTCGTCAGCAGATGGCTAGGTAGTGTCAAAGCTCTCGATGTGTTGTGGAGTTCTTCCTATGCTGCTCAAAGTGCCTTGCTAGCATACGAACTTCAGCTTCCGGCTTTCAGGGGTAGGAGAAAAGGGTCTTGTGTTCTCGACTATGTGAATTGTTTTCTACCTACTGTTGTTACATGTATGACTGCCGTCATGTAATACAGAGCCTGGGTGTTGTGCGGTGAATGACAAGGTGTTGGAGACTCGACAGAAAGGTTGTGTGGACAGGTAGTGTTGGAGATACAGCAGGTTGAGATATTATACCACAACGATGCAAAAAGTGATCCCGCAGAAATGTGTGTGAACGTACAGACGGAGCAAGGCTAAGCTTCACGACAAGGATGGCAAGAAGGGGTAAAGAAGGAGGCGCTCATGGTAGAAGAGAGCGAGGTCAAAGGTGGACGATTAACCAAGCGACGTAAATGAAGGAATTGTCGGCGGAGCGATGGTCGTCGCCATGTCTTGATGACGACCTTAACTATGCACCAAATTGTCACATGAAGCGTCTGTGTCCTCATACCATCCAGTTTGACATTTCCTGACACGCGCTGGCATGCAGATAGGCACTCTGGTCAAATTTGTATGGACAGATTGAGCGTCTTGGACTGACAAATATAGGAGTGTCGAGGATATACCTCTACATATTCTTGTCCACCAATCTGGCTTGATAGATGTTCCTTGTCGTAATTCACATTCTGGTGATATTGATCTGTGCGCCGTGAGGAAAGTCGTCAAAACGGCCCTGAAAGTCTGTGCCTTCATACTGTTACTGGTCACAGTCATATTCACACCTGCATGCAATCCGGTGGCGGTAGCAACTTCTGTCTAAGGATTTTGCATATACTCTATTCCAGAAGCACAAGACCCGATTTCCATATACGGAGAAAAACTCAACAAGGAACGCGGGCACAGAGATGCAATATTGTAATAGTAGAAGAGGGCTTCGCTGGAAGCATTTTTATCTCCAAGCAAAACTCTCCTCTTTGCTTTCTCAATATCTTGCATGCAATTGCGATTGATTTCCTGTGAACGGCATACATGAAGCACACTATCTACCTTGTCGACCTAAGGGAAATACGAATAGATGTGGTTGGAAATCCACTGTTGTACCATTCTTGCAGACTAGAATTGGGGGACATGGATCAAAGCGAGTGCATTATTGCCAGTCCATCCAGATATCTACCATTGTACCCTTAGGGGGACTATACGGAGGTGAACAGAGCATTGTGGTTCGGGTGACCAGGCAGACGAGAATGTACTTTACGTACCCAAATACTCTGGCAATGGAAACAGAAGATGTCAGAAGAGACCATCTACTCATCTGCTCAGGAGATCAAGGGGCGGGTTGGGGGCCATCGTTTTAGTTTTCGATCTTTTGATGGCTTTCGCCTAGCCCGGAGCTTGCCTTCTCGTGGACATTAAGTTCGGGGGGGTTCCCTCCTCTAACCCTTTTAGACTCCTGACGAACTACTCCGCCGCATCCACGGAGACTTCTTTGGCGACGATCTTTTCTGAACACGCGCAAGCGGCGCTGCAACCAATTACCAACAATCCAATCTAGCAAAGATGTGAGGGCCATCCGCAGACTTCCCTCGGAGAAGTGAGGTTTGGATCGACTTCACATTCAGGTCGGCCAGTCCGCCCAGCTAGGATGGAGGGAATCGAGAGTATGGAGTCGCCACATACCCCACAGAATGGCCGATTCAGAGCTATCAAGATGGTCAATCTCGCTTGGGGCCACGAGTTAGAACTTAGAACACAATTTACAAAGCGGCAAGACCCATGATCTCAGTTGGAAGTTTCATTCTCTTCCATGTCTGGTGGGTTTGCGTTCTGAGCTAAACTTGGGTTCTGAGGCTGCCGAGACACTAAGGGTACCTTTACTCCTTTAGTCACCTAGCTCGCCCACTTAGCAGTACCTTAAGTATAGTACCTAAGGTATCCATGGTGCGCGGACAGGGGTGGGGAGTGTGGGTGGGTGAGCGCTGCCGAGTTCAGGACTCCAGGATTTCAGGATTTTCGCAATTGTACTCTCTAATCTCTGTCACCAACATCCATTCATACATCTCATCATACCTGGCCTGCGGTATTTGATCACCTGCAAGGGCAATCGACCGTTCCCACGTTTTGCGCATGGACCCCACATGAACCCTATGCTTTGGACCCAGGTACCAAAGTAAGACGAACATACTTCAGCCACACAAATCCTGGACAGAGCTCCACCTTCATTCCTCCAAGAACATCGTTAGACAAATTGGACGGTGGACAGGCTACAAGTATCCATCGCTCCAATGGCCTGAGAGTGGATTGACCCTCTGCGTTTCCAGGACTTCATCACCCTAGGCCACAATGACACGGTCGTTCAAGGTCTCCTTTCCATTGCCCGGCCGGAGACCCACCAATTCTCCTGGGACCACTCCTGGTTCACAGATTTCAGCCAGAAAAGAGGGCGATGGATCTCCATTATGTCATCCCGGAGCGAAAGCTGAAAAGGTCTTGGGCGCATTAGACGGCGACGGAAGCGAATTGTATAAGAAGACAAAGAAAGAATACAAATCGTTGCGTAGATATCCCAGCTTTATGAGCGTAACATTATCCGATATGGATGCCGAGTCCGTCCAGGCAGAGGACGGATTCCCTTTTCCAGGCGTGAGAACACCGAGTGAAGTAATCCGACGGACCACACAAGCTATCAGTCGACATGGTTCTTCTCCTTTACTCGGAGAGCATCTCAGCACTGGTTCAGCCACAGACTACTTCAGTTGTGCGTCTCGTCCTCCGCCTCACCATGCCGATTCATCTTCAACCTTGCGATCTCACTATGAGAAAACGAAATCGACCCTTTTGGTCAGCCAACAAACCTCGTCATCCTCCGTGCGAGATATGGCATTGCGTAAGGGACTTCCCACCGTGTCAAGCCCGTTGAACCACGATGTTGTCAGGGAGATGAAGACAATGGAAACGAAAAAGATACATACCCGCAATCTCTCCGATGACTCGAAGCTTTCCGGGAATTCGAAGGTCTCGGCAAATTCGAAGATAGCTGGGATGCCACGGCGGAGGCCATCAGTCAATGATCCTCCAACCTTATATCCAAACGCCCCTCGAGCATTTCACGCTGTTTCTCCACCATCTGCGCTCATCAATTCGGCGGTACCAAAGGAGGAACATCCGGGAATACTCCATTCAAAGTCATTCCACCGTCCCAGATGGTGGGATCGAAAAAAGTCCAAGACACCTCCATCTCCTCCTAGGGTCGAACACATCGTCGACCCGCCTCCAATCGAACGTAACTATTCATCAGTCAAAATACACGTCAAGAAACCAAAAGCAGGTGCGAGAAACTGGTTTGACGGTCTTGATGATGACGAGAATATGCCAGAACTTCTACATCAGGTTGACGGCTTAAAACGACCCTTTCCACAGCCTCCATCGGGGCCCCTATCTATTTCTGAGATCATGTCTCAGCAGCATCTCACACCAGCTCCACCAGTGATGAGTTCCTTTGGACATAAAAGTCAACCTAGCGGGTCTTCCGATCCAAGGTCGAATAACAGCGTGATATCGCCCGCACTGACGCGTATTCACGGCGAACTTTCGCCGCAGCCTTCTGTTGTTGGCAGCCTGCCAGGTAGCCCTAGCGTAAGGAGCTTGCAATCGACCGAAAGCAGCAGAGGCATCCATCCTGGGATTGACTTGCAAATACAGAGCGTCCTCAACCTCTCTTCATCTGATGATGAGGATGACAGTAGCGCCCTTGCGGAGACTAGCCATCGTCGTCATAGAATACGTGCGAGCATTGAGAAGGCAGACTACGGCAGTGAAGTCCTGCTTGGAAATGCGCAACGAGTACAGCCTGCAAGACCACGGCCGGCAGTCAACAGAAATTCACGGGGGCCATCATCAAGAAGCTCACAAATGTCGGAGATAGTTCCACCGGTGCCTCGCATACCCAATAGGCCGCAATTAGCGGCAAGGACTTCGTCAATGAAATGGAAGGAGATAATGGAAGAGAGATCAACCAGCACAACCACTGACGCCGGGGAAAGCACTTATGAGAGTGGTGAAAGCTCTCTGAATCTCAAGGCTGAAGCTCGAGACCCTGTTTCGCGCTCGAAGAAGAATAAAAATCTTCGTGGTAGCAAGTTGATGAAGGTTACAACTGAAGAAGAAAGGCTCCTAGAGGCAATGCGGGAGAAGAGAGCAAGTGTCCGAAGCAACGACTTCCAGAAAGGTTTTAAAAAGGCCATGCAGCTCCAAACCCAAGATCTTTCTCCAAGACCCCAGACTGCTGGTGCAGATGGGCGAACCTCCCGTTCCTCTCTATACCGATCTAGAGCTTTGGTCTCACCTCCACCTTCTCAGCAGCAGAACAAATCCTCGCTTAGCTCCGTGGCTGGCTCTCGCCTCTCAATGTCAACAGACAACATCCTAGAAGACGGCTACCCATTTCCCCACGTATCTAGCGTCAAGAAACCTCCAAACATCTCACCACCGAAGCCGTCCCCTAGCTTGAGTCTTAGTCATTCGGACAGAACGATGTCCACGCCAACGAGTCATAATTCTCCCATGACACCACCCCCTAACCTTGGCGCTTTGAGCATCTATGGGCGGTCACCGTTCAGAGGTGCAATGCCTACGAACAAGTACGGACACGAGAGGACGAGGACTGCTAGTAGTGGCATTGTCATGGTGGCAGGAACGGAGCATCATGACAATGAGGTGGGTGAATGGGAGATGGACAATTTCTGGTCATGTGCATAGTGTGTCGTCGAATTTCACGTAGGGAGGAAGGGTGTTTCATTCGTAAGATTCGCATTCGACACCATTCAAAGCATTCTAGGAGGTCCAGATGGCGTTGTAATAGATAGACACCATAGTCTCTTAACTTAAATCATGGTTGCAGATTATCAGCTTTACTACATCAAGTGCCGAAGACGGTGATGGAGGGTATCTGTTTGGGTCCAACATTGTCCAAGATCGAATCCAAGTGGGTCTGTTGACTCCAAGGTAGAAATTTCCGGATGGCCCTCGTTGTTGGCAACCGAGGCTCAGGCAACATCTTGAAGGTGCGCTTAGTTAGCACGTTATAGGGCTGAATATTTATATCATCAAGTATCTGCCACTTGCCAAGGAACGTCGAGAAATTATGTAGCATCTTCCACTCCTTTAACTTGAATCATCGTCGTTCTTTTTGGTGGAAGTAACGGAGCTGGTGTCTCTGTACGACTTGGTGTACGACAACTTCATAGGTTGACCGTCACAATTGCTGGAGTACCACTGGTCGCGTGTCATGATGGCATCGGCGCCCAGCCGTCAGTATGAGGGCACTTGGCCAGGACTACCCCTGAAGCAAATGTCTCTTGTCACTGTGAGTATAAGATTGAGCTTCAGCGATACCGCACGCTGACAGCCAAGTAGCTCACTCTCCAAAACAGCGCTCTCATTCTAGTAAGCCAACGCGCCAGGGGGAAGCGCTCCAGAAGATGTCCTGCTATCATGCTGATGCTGCGGTAGCTACTGCACTATTCGCGGGTCATGCCACTTATAGGTGGTCATCGATACCTCTCTTCGACAGCTGTGTTCATGAATGAAGTCCTCAAGCTCGCAGTGTGCCTGACGTTCGCCCTCTTCGACATAGCATACAGTTCGCCTCCTTCGTTACCTGCAACGTTACTTTTCGGTAGTGTCTCGAGTGCAGTCTTTGCAGGGGATTCATGGAAGCTGGCTATTCCGGCAAGTCTATACGTACTACAAAACTCTCTTCAGTACATAGCGATCTCCAACCTGGATTCCGCCGTTTACCAGGTCACATACCAGTTCAAGATCCTTCCCACGGCTATATTCAGCGTCATATTCCTCAAGCGGCAATTATCGATACGAAAATGGATAGCTTTGGCGCTTCTCATGATTGGCGTTGCCGTTGTTCAGATTCCGGCCACAGACCCTACAGTTGCACCCTTCAAGACGACTTCTTACTCGGGACCATACTGGTCGCGGTCGCTGAAAGACTGGCGGGTATTTGGCGGAGTCGGGTCTCATCCGGTATACAAACGATCAGCGACATATCAGGGAATAGCGGAAGATGAAGGAATGCTGCACCCACAAATGAACGCTGCAATTGGATTGGCTTCCGCACTTACGAGCTGCACGGCCTCTGCTGCGGCATCCATCTATTTCGAGAAGATTCTGAAGGACTCCAACACGCCAACTTCGCTGTGGATAAGGAACGTTCAACTGGCTTTCTACTCGCTGTTTCCTGCGCTGTTCATTGGGGTAAGTTCCCCAAAAACCCTCTATGTGGTCAGAAATATGGCGACCCCGAGGTATTAATTGCCAAATAGGTGATGTTCGTTGATGGAGAACAAATTGCCCGCCAGGGTTTCTTTGTCGGCTACAACCCTGTCGTGTGGCTCACAATTGCCTTCCAGACGATTGGTGGAATACTTGTGTCACTGTGTATAATGTACGCTGATAATATAGCCAAAAGCTTTGCGATGAGCATTAGCATCTTGATTGGCTTGTGTGCGAGTGTATGGTTCTTCAACTTTACAGTGACCACCAACGTGAGCTACTCTTCTTCCTCTTGCCCTGGATTCGGCTTACTCACGTGCATAGTTCATTTTCGGCACCTCTCTTGTTCTGTTCGCAACCTATCTCTACAACAGCGGACAGGAGCGAGCTCCGCGCCCGGGGCCGATACAGATACACGGTTATGAGAAGACCACGATTGACAAGCAACGGTCACGGGAGAACCTGAACGACCCACCCCGAAAGCTACCTATAACGCCATTGAAAAGTGCTGGGCTGTCGTCATCTCGACCGAGTTCGCCAAGGCTTCATCATGCGAGAGCAGGCTCATCGCGACAGTACTTTGGCTCAAGGGATCGGGACAATTGAGGACTCGATTGCATGAATGTTGTATAGATGCCACGAAAGACCTCTATAACAGGACCTGGGAGGGGGGTTGGCAGATCCTTACGAGAAACTTGATGCTGATCTGCACATTACAATAGACGGAAGGCATTACGACGGTGTAAGGCGAGATCACAGGCTAATCTCTCCATTACGAAGGCAGTGGGACGTGGTGGGCAACTCATGAGAGCATTTACGTGGCGTTTCCTTTGCCCCTGACTGCTCAAGGTCTTGGGAGGCTGTTCTCCTATACACGTCCGTGAAATCGCTTCCTGTTTGTAACATTGGAAAATGTGGCATGATTGAGACCGGCTTCCGTTCATTGTGTAAGAGACCCTTCTTAAACAACCAAGCAATCGAGGTGCTCATGACATAGAGAAAGTACATAAAGAGGTTTCAATACCACTAGTGTATTCATCCCGAGGTTACGTCTACCTCACCTCCATCTCTTTCCAACCTTTCTTCCTACATCTTGAGCACAGTCATGGCCTTGCCTGATCCCTCTCCTGCCGTCTTCCGAAAACTTGTTCCGTTGCGGCAACAGTCTCGGTTTTGCAGCAACTATGGAAGCCTACCAGAACGATGTGCAAGCTCTTCTACGAGACATTGAAAGCAACCACGGAACCAGCGGACATGAGCAGCAAGCTCTGCCATACTCCAAACCCGGTTCGAATGGATCCAAATCTCAAGTACAGGCATCACGACATCATCAGCAACCGATCTACGGCAAGCAGGCTTTGGAGCCGTCAAATGCCTATCATCAAAAATTTCGTGACGAGGATGACTTCGTCGATGACTATCGTGAGAATGCGTCCGATTAACGAACAAGAAATGCGCTGACGGAACTCAGGCCTATCTCTATTAGGGGAAGCCCAACCTCGCACCAGAGTACAAAATGGGCATGGCTCAAGCAGCAGACCTACTGGAAGAGTCTCGTTACCTGGTCACACTGCCCCGTATTCCCAGAGCCCTTTCTTCCAGCAGCCACAGTCCCATCGTACGCACTCGAAGAACAGTCAGTATCCACTAACTTTTGCACCGATCGTTGCTGATGGTCATCAGTCGCACCATCTCCGCGGGATTTCAGAGCTATGATAGGTATTCAACTCTGTGAAATTCGCTGGACACACAGTAACTTAACAACAGCCCCAAATACTCGTACGCCGCTTGCTCAGAGAGCTGCAAGCTCATCCCCTGCCAATGAACCGCCCTCAAGCCCCTCGCTGGCAATTAATCAGCATCGGAATAAACAAAAGAACCTCCGCGGAACCCTGGAGTCTTGTGCGGTATCTGGTGCTACGACCAACAAAACCAGACAAAGGGAACCCTCATACGCACATGCCCTCCACCATAGGCAAAACAAACATACGGTGTCAAGTTCTTCGCCGTCAGTGCAGTTGCCTCAGATCACATCACAGATTGACCTCAACCAAGCTCCACCAATAGTTCAGGGCATTCAGCTTGTTTGTACAAACGATCTGCCGGACCGCTTTCGATCCATTTTCCCTTTTGAACTCTTCAACGCCATCCAATCCAAATGCTTCCCAACTGCGTACCAATCGAACGAAAACCTTGTTGTCTCGGCACCTACTGGAGGCGGCAAAACAGCCATTTTGGAGATGGCTATATGCCGTCTGGTAGCAGGCTTCCAGAGCGATCAGTATAAGATTGTTTACATGGCCCCGACCAAATCCCTTTGCTCTGAGAGACAAAAAGACTGGCAAAGCAAATTCGCCGCGCTGGGATTACAATCCGCTGAGTTGACAGGCGATACAGACCACGCACATTTGAGGAACGTCCAGAGTGCAAATATTGTCATCACCACTCCTGAGAAGTGGGATAGTATGACTAGAAAGTGGAAAGATCATGCGAAGTTAATGCAAATGGTGAAGCTTTTCCTGATTGACGAGGTCCACATCCTGAAAGACGCTCGTGGCGCCACATTAGAAGCTGTAGTTTCTCGAATGAAGTCCGTTGGCTCCAGTGTACGCTTTGTGGCTCTGAGTGCAACTGTGCCCAACTCTGAAGACATTGGAGCTTGGCTAGGATTGGAGCCTGCCAATCAGAGCCTGCCCGCCCGTCGTGAAACATTTGGAGAAGAATTCAGACCTGTCAAACTTCAGAAACACGTTGTTGGTTTACAGTATAAAGGCAACGACTTTGGGTTTGAGAGTGCTTGCGATCGAAAGTGATTTCCCAGATCCTCTCTCAAATAAAGGCATAGCTGATTAGGAACAGATTACCAGACATCATAGCGAAGTACTCCCACAGGAAACCTATCATCATATTCTGTATTACTAGGAACTCTACAGTAGCCACTGCTAAGCTTCTCGCCAACTCATGGGCAATGAAAACACCTCGAGACCGCTACTGGCAAGGCCCGACTCAACAGATCCACGTTGACGATACTGAGCTATGTGGTATGTTGTTCATTAATACATTACAATCTAACCAGCTCACGCATACAGGTACTCTCGCATCGGGTGTAGGTTTCCATCATGCAGGCCTTGACAGCCAGGACCGACAAGCTATCGAAAGAGGATTCCTTGACGGTCAAGTCAACGTCATATGCTGTACATCCACTTTGGCCGTTGGAGTCAATCTTCCATGTCATCTTGTCATCATCAAGAATACTGTCAGCTACCAGAAGGATGGTCTAAAGGAGTATGCGGACCTAGAAGTTATGCAGATGCTCGGTCGTGCCGGAAGACCTCAATTCGACGACAGTGCTGTTGCTGTGATTGTCACAAAGCAGGAGAAGGTCAAGTTTTACGAGACGCTAGTATCTGGAGAAGAGCTCTTGGAAAGCTGTCTCCATCTCAACTTGATCGACCATCTCAACGCTGAGATCGGACTTGGTACCGTCTATGACCTTCACACAGCAAAGAGATGGTTAGCTGGAACCTTCTTGTACGTGCGACTGGGACAAAACCCAAAGCACTACAAGCTTGATGGTGATGTACCCGATCAGGACCTTGATGATAGGGTTGAACGTATCTGTAAAAGGGATCTGGTCCTTTTGGAAGAGACAAGATTGATCTCTTCCAACGGTAGGGTCAAAGCTACAGAATTTGGCAAAGCAATGGCCCGATATTATGTCAAATTTCAGACCATGCAAATACTTCTTGCACTTGGGCCTCGCTCCAAGATTTCAGAGATTGTGTGTTTCCCTCGAATTCCGATGCTCATTGACTTACGAATGTAGCTTTCCGCCCTTGTTCAAGCGGATGAGTACTACGAGGTTCGCCTTCGAGCTTTTGAGAAAAAGCTGTACAAAGAGATCAATGGTGCCACTGGTATTAAGTTTCCGATCAGAGTCGACATAGCCTTGCACGCCCACAAGCGAAGTCTGCTCGTTCAATCTGAGCTTGGCGGTGTGGAATTCCCCGCAGACGAACAGTATGCCAAACATAGGAGACAATATCTGCAAGACAAGAATCACATCTTCAACTCTATCCACCGATTAACACGTTGCGTGATCGATTGCCAATTACATCTTCAAGACGCTGTCACAGTCAGACATGCCCTGGAGCTTGCACGCAGCTTCGGCGCACGCGTCTGGGACAATTCACCCTTCCAAATGAAGCAGGTCCCTCAGATCGGCTTGGTGGCAATACGAAAGCTTGTTACAGGAGGAATTAACAACATTGATGCCTTGGAGGCCGCTGAACCGCACCGCATTGAAATGCTTTTGAGCAAGAATCCGCCTTTTGGAAGTAGGATTCTGACAAGTCTCAGAGAATTCCCAAAATTGAGAGTTTCGGTGAAGATGATGGGCAAAGTAGGTCGGATCCAAGGCGAAAACAGTCCTCATGCTAAAACCTGTGCAGGAGATCAGAAAAGGGCGGCCACCCATCATCAAGATCAGAGCAGAATGTGGCTTCATCAATGACAAAGCGCCAGTATTCTTCCAACGCAAGGCATTACAAATTTGCGTGCTTACCGAGAGATCTGATGGCGTTGTTATTGACTTCCGACGATTTAGGTATATAATCCTCAACTCAAGTATTACGCAGGGCTTACCATCGATAGCGCAAGAGCACTTGACAATAGTCAAGATATGCTCATGTCTGCAGAAATGGTCAACCCTGCGCAACACATCACAAGCTATGTGATGTGTGATGAAATTGGTAGGATATCCAACCTTTTTCTCCAGTATGACTCAAAAACTGATGTCAAGTATAGCTGGAACAATGCGATATGCCGAACTCAGACCAGACCTACCGGCATACTTATTCCCGGCATCGTCTCGAGATTTGACAGGCACTACCCAGGCCAACGGTTCAATCTTTGGGGACAGCGCGAGTATACGGGTCAGCAGTGGAGACAAAATTAGCCCTGAAACGTTACCAGAGGATGACTTTGGGGGGAGTCAATTTGATGATCAAGACATGATTGCTGTCGGTATGTTGATTTTATCTAGGCTGTCGTCTCGTTTCTGACATCGATTCGACAGCTGATGGAATGGACTTTCCCGACATTGATCAATTTGATTCGGAACCAAGACAGACAAAGTCAACTGCAAGCGAAGCGAAAACAAAAAAGGTTGGCAGTAGTGATCAAAACCCTTGGAATCCAAGAAAGCTTGACAATGGCAAATGGGCGTGCAACCATGCCTGCAGAGACAAGACAGCGTGAGTCTCTTCTTTTTCAAAGCTACGCATTTAAGCTTAGGCCTCTTGTACTTTAGCTGCAAACATCTCTGTTGCAGGGAAGGCAGTGACAAAGCGCCGAAACCCCCCAAGAATGCCTTCGTATCCGCATCAGCTCTAACAGATCAGTCAAGTCTTTCAGTAAAAGACTTGGTTAAAAGGGCGGCGGTGAAGAAGACGCAATCCAGGTTAAAACCACCGAGGATTGACCCCACCACTGGAATAGAGAGCTTGGACCTTTCGAATGATAGCAGGTCTGACGAAGTCTCTGCGAAAGCGCCTCAAGGGTACAGGAAATTTGAACGCCTGAACAACATCGCCAACGGTATTCCTACTCCACGGGTACCACGGTACGAACAGGTCGTCGATATAAGCAACGTAGGCCAGTTACAGACGTCGATCTTGGACAAGACCGATGCGAAAGATCTTAGCGACAGACCCTCCACGGACTACAGCGATGACTGGATGTCTGATCTTCCGTCGCCGTCTGCTCTACTCGGCAAGCAACAAGATAGAAGCAAATCAAATACCGGGAGTATATTGGCTGAGCAGCGACGCGAGAGGATGACCCATCCAGGATCTCTTCCGCATTTGTCACATACGGAAAACCTAGCCAATGATGGTGTCGTTGACCCGCAGTCCTTAGAAGACGTGCACTCCTACTGCTCTGACGACGAAGGATCGGATCTCGAAGCAGCAATGATCGGTTTGAGTGATTCGTTTAATATGCATGGTGGACTGCAAATCGAGGAGGAAGACATTTTCGTAGATTCGCATCCTAATTCCACTTTAGGGGGAGGGACTTCAAGAAAGGCGAGTGGGTCAGATACCGTCCTCGATCCGTCAGGACGTCGAGCCGCCGATCCTTTCCTCGCTGCGCCTGATGATCTATCAGAGAAGCTCCTCCTTTCCACGGATGATGTCGACAAAGCAATACCATTTCCATCCAAGCGTGCCGCATCGGAATCTGCGGAGGAAAACATTTCGCTGGCAGCACCTGTGTCCAAGAGAGCTAAGACGGGCGAGAATGGGGTGCTGGCCCTTCAGGCGCCTTCGAGTTCCGAGACAGGCGGTCGAGAAGACAAGGAAGGCAAGGCAGTCATCAAGCCTGGGCTGCCAGGGTGGGTGTACGAGTTTGATCCGGCATTTATTGCAGAATGGCAGGACATTGTGAATTTTGTGTGAGAAGAATCAAGTTGCTTGAGCTTTGGTGGCATATTTGTGCTTTAGGAAGATGGCATTTGTTTTGCTTTTACTCTACACTATCACAGATGGTATGAATGTTTGCTCAAGCTAGGCAAAGATCAAGAGCTAGATAGTTCAGAGGTTAGAATGGAAGCCGTTAGTCGACGATGTGGGGGCGTATATGCACCTACTGTAGCCGCAAGGCGTGATGGTGGTAGAACGTGGAAAATATCGAGACCATCGTAATATCCCCATTTACTGGAGATAATTCTCCTACAACGCAAGTTCCGATAGCATGGTCATGGGGACGAATTTGCGACCTTCTTTGCGACCTTCTTTGCCAATATCCTGTCCGAATATCAGTAAGGGCGCAGCGAAGAGAAAGGTCGAAGAATTGATATGGCCACCTGAGTCGCTTTGATGGATGATGATTTGCACTCATCGCGGGATTCCATTCGATGGGACAACATATCTCTGATATTAGAAGGCTGTTGCTCGGAGGAACAGCATCGCTTTGTAGGGAGAAAGTATTCGCACTGGTCCCTGCAGGACTAGCCCGATACTGAGAGCTTGGGTGGATGAATCTCCTCTGTACTTACCGACTCCGGACTATCAAGCTGTTACACGAATACAACATCTTCACCTGTTCGCCCATCAGACTGCCCAGACTCCCCAGGAGCCCTCACAAGGAAGCTAGTCAAAAGCTTTCTGGGTTATAGCAATCTTGCTGTCACACTCCAAGAGCTTGTCCGCAGATAATACACCTGATCTCTCACTTTAATCCCAAACGGGAAAGCAGATAAGTCGAAGCAGATTAGTATTGTTAGCACCAGCGCAGACCAATCGAAGCCAAAGTGAGGCCTTCCTGTCCAAATGTAGACAACATTGCTCACCCTTGCAGTGCCCCGAATGAGAGACGCTCGACGCCGTTCGCCCAACCCTTCTCTTCTCAGATATTTAGAAAGCCAAGAAGGCCCCGGAATACCTCAACGCCTAGCTCGAGATGCCACAGTCCCAAACTCCGACAATTATCGAGACTCGAGCTATCATGGAATGGATCCAAGCGAGCTCGCAACGTCAAAAATGCTTTGCGGTACTGGCTGCAGTGGGAACGACTCCCTTCCCGGTTGGACAGACTCCACGAGATCCGAAGCCCCCGAGTCAATACCCTCAAGTATGGGCAGGCGAGAACTCGATCGACAATGGCGGGGTATCGTTGAAGATGAGAGAGGCGACTTGATTCTCTACCCTCCACTTCGCCCGGACCAAACACCAATTCTCCAGTGCCCATTCAACCTCCTCGAATGCCGCAGAGAGTTCCACATCGATCACTTTGACCAATGGCGTGCTCACAGCCTGACTCATTTTAAATTCCATGGCCCTAATCCACGAGTCTTCGCTCCTCCAGTCTCCAACCGCAGCTGCTTCTGCGCGGCAACGTTCCACGACCCAGACGGGTATAGATGCTGGGAGAAGCGCATGGAACATGTTGCATTTCATCATCGATGCGGAGAAAGCCTTTCACATGCGCGTCCAGACTTTGCGCTCTATCAATACTTGTGGTGCCATAGGCTCATCAGTCTGGAAGTCTACAATGACATCAAAGCAAACTCCGACGAGCGCACACGCATGATCCATGGCGAACCATCACCTCCAGCCAGCGAAGACGGAGACGGAGGAAGGCCATATATTGTTATGAATGAACGCAGACGTGAGAGACGGGCAAGACGGCCAGAAAGCTGAACCGTTTGTTTCAGAAGAAGACAGGCCTGAGCACCCGCAGACTTGTGTATGAAGGAAACATGGAAGGAGCAAATGAGAGAAGGATTGTCCACGATGATGCCGTCAAAAAAAAAGCAGACTTTGAGGAATACGGGTGGTTTGCTGCTGATATACGGAATCGCCACTGCGTGGCGAAAAAAAGGGGGTGGAAAGGATGCCTAAAATCGCCACTGAATTTTGCATCTGCTCAGCACATCACCACGAAACCAATCGCCACTCGAATTCACAATTTTTCAAGCAGGACTTGATTTCACATATCCGGAGTGCGGGCAGAAAGAATGATATCTGAGGTATATATGGGAAAAAATCTTCATTCCTCGGAAGGCTCCGGCACTCCCAATTTCGGCGACACAGCCCCTTTACATTCCATAATTTCGCTCTAGATGCTAATGACGCTACGAATCAACACTTTCCATTTTCACTTACCTACACGAGAATCAATTTTTAACGCATCACACATTTTGCTTGCATGATTGGTGCCAGCCGCGGTCCACATGGTACTTAGGTAGCTACCGGCTCCCGTCCAAAGCAGCGAATCGGCATCAAGGTCACTATAAGTCTGCATAAAGCGGCAATGGACATCTATCAGAGGCTGCTTCGCTTCTGTTTCCCCATTCCTTTGTTTATGATCACACAATCTTTCAAACTGCGTACTCGCTGCCTAACCACCACCATAGCGGAAAACGACCCAGTCCCCATCTGAGTCAGCGCTTGTGTCACTCATCCCACAGAATCGCTGACACGGTATGACGCTGAGCTCTCACACATCCTTTACTACCTACCCACCCCTTCCCACCGTCCGTGCATCTCCCCATTGCATGGACCGCAAAGCCCACGGGTCCGTGCATACTCCCCCCCCTACAGTCCACCTACTCTTTTTTGCCAGCTAAACATGCCCTTACCCACCAACTTGACACCTCGCAACTCCTACAAACCCCAATACTAGCGTCCAAGCATCCTCCCTTTTTCTCCCTCCCCTGTCCTCTTGTCCCCGCGTATCCCCGACCTGCACCGCCTCACTGCTCTTTAGCCGGATGTTCTATGACCTAGATCCTGGATCCTTGGCCTTCTTAACGGCGGGCAGCCGCTATCGGCGCTGAGGGCGAGGTTGGGATGATAGAAGTCGCTTGGTTGAAGGGTGTAGGGGGGGGTCCACGAGTCTCGTGCTTAAAGAGCAAACTGGTTGCAATGGAAGATTTGTGGGCGTGTGAAGGGTGGGATTTATCCAGGCTTTCTTGTTTTTAATTCGATGGGAGCGATCGCTTTACAGGGAGGGTGGCAATTGGGGGATGCTCGATGCGTAACGATGCTTTAGCAAGGGTGTGTGTACAGGTGTCAGGAGAATAAATTTCTTCCAGGGAACGAGTTCGAAGATCCCGTTCATCCAAGGCCACGTACATTCACACTCTTCATACGGTCGAGCCTGAGCGAAGCCTTGCTCAGGTCCTCCTCCCTTTTCTCTACCCTCTACATGCACCATAGAGTATCCCTCCCACTGTAGGCCAGCGACATGCTCTCAGCACAACTAGAAGCATCCATCTCCCTTCAACCTCCTCGCTATACCCCGCTGTTCCCAACCCGTCGTCTACCACCCAGACCCTCACTCCTCCATCATTAACTCCACAGGCGGCCGAGCGGTATGCACAGGAATATACCCTCCCCCCTCGGCCCCCGACCCCGAGCTCTCAGGCTCCTCTGCCCCCTGCATCACGTGCCCCTCCCCAGTCGTATCCTCCACCATGACAGCGGGTAGATCCTCGCTGTCGCCGTGGGTGCGGGGGTGGTATACCACAGTCGTACTGCCGCTTCTTTTCCTCTTGTTCTCGCTCCTCGTTTCCGCTTCACGACTCACACCCCTCGGCTGCGCGCCCTTCTCCTCCGCGGCTTCCGCGGCGACTTTTCCAAAGCCGTTCCCGTGCGCGCGGAACCCTCTATCCTCTTCATCCTCGCCTTCTCCTCCGTCGTCCCTGGCGGCGGTGTTGAAGCCGTTCAAGCCCGCGAGCGCGCGTTCCAGGTCTTCAGCGTGGGTGGTCTTGTTCGGGGGTTCTTCTTCTCGAATCTCCCATCCGCAGGGCGGGCTAGGCGGGGGGGATATGAAGAGCAATTTGCCCAGACTCGGCGCTTTGAGATGACGAGTCTCTTCGTCTCCTTCGCCGAGGATGGGGGTCGGGCTGCCGAAGTAGAGTTTTATTGCGGTGTTGTGCGCGGCCAAGGGGTGGGCGTCGCGATCGTCGTGATTGCTGCCGTTAGGATTATTGGGGTCTGTGGCGTCGGGGACGGAGGAGAGGGCGGATGTGTAGATGATTGATTCGAGGGTCTGCCGGATGTAGATGCAGGCTTCGGTGGTGGGGTATGATATTATTATTCGCCGTAGGGAGCGGAGGGGGG
>JAABUQ010001595.1_pt1 | contig 47985 bp, 44 predicted proteins | sample 5560001 | NCBI WGS metagenome assembly JAABUQ01 (sample SAMN10711888, study PRJNA513371) | rock metagenome | isolation source: Antarctica rocks | place: Antarctica: Victoria Land, Finger Mt nord | collected 2015-12-18
TGCGCTTGACAACTGCCTGCGCTTGACAACTGCCTGCGCTTGTTTTTGGATGAATATAACCAGCCCAAGTACCAGACGCCAAGCAGACGTAAGAACAAGAGCATCAAACGCTATTGAGCCACTACCCGAGACATCAACAACCAGTTCTTGGCTGACCGAAGCACCGATGACATCGCGGCCGACCTCAACACTCCGCGCCTGCGCGTGGGATATGTCCGTAGCGCCACGGGCGACCAGGCGGCGCTGAACCGGCAGCGGGCCGACATCAGCGCCCACACACGGACACACGGTCAAGACATCGACGAATGGTTCGAGGACTGCACCTTCGGCAACCGGGACGATCGGCCGGGCCTTGACCGCCTGCGTGCCCTGGTGGCCGCCGGCCGCGTGGCCGAGGTGCTGGTCTACGACATGACGCGTCTAGGCCGTAACGGCCGGGCGGTCGTGGAACTGCACGAAGAACTGTCCGCCAGCACCCGGATCACCTGCGTAGCCCTCGATCCACTGCCGGCGCTGATAAATGAAATGAATGCTGTGCTGGCGTAATATGAGGCCGTATTACGCCGCCGACCCCGTGGCCGTCCCACCCTCGGGTAAACTAGGCCATGGACATACCCGACTCGCCGGACCAGCCGGACCAGCAACCACAACAGCAGCCGGACCAGCCCGACCCGCAGCCCGAGCAGAAAGGTCTCAAGCCCCGCCGGACGCCGGCACCAGGCTTCGCCCGCGACCTGCTCGGCGGCGTGGACATAGATGCCCTGCTGGCCGTCGACATCACCGACGACTTCGAGGACCTGTGATTCCGGGCATCCGCGCCGTTCCGCTGGGCGGCGCGGCGGGAGGCGTGGGGCCAGAGGCCCCAGGCCGAAAATCCGCGCGATGAAAAATCTTCTTTCGGTCTCCCGGATCGGCCGGCGCTGCGGCGAGAAGGGAGACGGGCAGACAACAAAAAGAAAGCCCCAGTCTTGTGGCCGGAACGATGGTACAAGAGAGAATGAACACCCTCTTGTCATACAGCGTTACCCTGACGCTTCCGGCGGAGCCACTGCGATCTCGTCCAAGTCGGCACCGCCAGCGGCTGGGGCACCATTTTCACGTATGCGCCTTGTGACGTTTCTGCCGCGAGGCGAGCCGGGCAGATGTTGCTGCGGACGCACCGAGGGAACCAACTCATGGTAAGACATGCAAAACGTGCCCGGTTGCGTATTCGTCTACTTCCGGCCGTCACGGACGCCGTCGTCGTAACGCATCTGCCGGCACGTATTCAAGTGGTTTTCAACCTGGAAACGGCAGTGCGCCTTCGGCTGAACTCTTACTTGGAAGACGAAGCACTTCGGACGTTAGAAAAAATTGTTGGCTTGCCAGCCCAAGCGCTTCGAGACTAGGACAACAGCGGTCAAAAGCACTCCTTTCCCCGGCCGAAGAGACTCGTCCGGGGAAGTAGAACAGCGGCGCAGTTCAGCGGGCCTGGCGGCGACGCGGATGGGGAGCATCGTTGGCTGTCGGCCGGCGACGGTCGTTCACAGTCGGGCGTGATCGCCCGTTGGTATCTGGTCGCCCGTGGAGATTCGGGTTTTCCATGGCTCCATAATGCGCCATCGCCTTGACATCTTCTTGATCTTGAGCCAAGTATTTCAGCGTAGTCTCAGGGTTTTCGTGACCCAAGGCCGCCTGAATCTCTTTGATATGTGCGCCGTTGCGGAGCATCCGGGTGGCGAAACCATGCCGAAAACCATGGGGAGTGATGTGTTTTTCGGCCGCCAGCCCTGCCATCGCAGCCAACTCCTTAACGTGTTTCCGAAGATACTCGTCGGAAATATTCGCTCGTGGTCCGCGAACGAACAGATATTGGTTAGTTTCCGGGCAGCCCCTCTGTTCGCGAAACGCCAGCAGTGCTACCATTGCCTTGAGCCACACCGGGCCAGGATAAAGCAAGCGGCTTTTGCCACCTTTGCCATCCGCCACAAGCAGGGTGCCGTTCGTCAAAGAAACATGCCCAACTTGGATTTGAACAAGTTCAGATGCCCGGACCCCCGAGTAGGTCAACGTCGCGAGGATCGCCTCAGACAACGCGACCCTGGCCGGATCGTACTGCCGCCCTGCGGCCTCGAAGAGTTTGGTGACGATCTCATCACTGACTGAGTGCCGCGTGCCATAACCCTTTTTTATCAATTCGACCTGTTGAACGATCCCAGCGCTCAAAACGCTGATTTCCGGGTTAGCCAGGTAAGCATTGAATTTTCTCAGCGGAAAGAACGCCGCATGGACTGTGCGAGGGCAAACTCCAGATTTGTCCAGCGAGTTGCGGTATTTACGCAGAACCGCGAGGTTAAAGGCGTCCGCCACGTCCGCCTCCGGATAGCCGTTGTCAGGCAACCACCGGTCGCAGTACCGGTTGAGCCAAGCTTGAATGGTTGTGAAAGTCGATGGCCGGACTTGGCTACGAATTTCATCCAAGAACTCTTTTTTGTGAATAGAAACTTGCATTGCTGCCTCCTACTTTCATACTCGAACGAATCCGAGTCGGGGTTGGCAACGACTCCTATTTATTTTTTCAGGCACTTTTGCGGCCGAATTTGCGCCGCCCTGGCACCTTGAAGAAGGCTCGAAACGACGAAAAGGCTCATGCCCAAATGGATAGGGCATGAACCTTGCAAGGTGTTTCGGTTTCCAGGTAGCTAGTACAATTACTAGCGTTTTCTATCAATAACTAGCGGCGAGTGGACTCGAACCACCGACATTTCGGGTATGAACCGAACGCTCTAACCAACTGAGCTACGCCGCCATACTCATCTTCTTCCATTTTTAGCCGTTTTCTGTCGCAGATAACCTACTTGAGTTGTGTCCAAAGTTATTATACCCGCCCACTTCAGGATTTTCAAGGGTTGGCAATAACGATTTGATGGGATGAGCGATTGCTCATCCCCGAAATAATCTTGGAAGCGTATCGTAGCGCCTTACGCCCCTAGTAGATATATGGGGAAGTGACGAGCTAGGTCGGCAGCAGTCGGGACATGATTGTACCATTACAGGAAAGTCGGCTTTCGCTTTGAGCGGTGCGATTCCCCGCCCATTAGCGCCAAGGCGCTCCATCCACTGTAACATGCGCCGGATAAAAACCTTCCTCATACTGTCTAAAAACCGTCCGTTTGCTTATCAAAATATCCTTCTGAGAATAATTTTAATTGGTTCTGTTGCAAAAGGTTGGGTGGAGGAGCATCTGCTCTTGATCCGCCTGCCGCAGGACTTATGTGCCAGGGTGTCGGGACGCCCCGACACCCTGACGTATGCACGCGAACTTGAAAAGGTGACGGACTGCGTATTGCGGACTGGCCTCATCGCGACTAACCTCATCGCGCAGGTGCAGGACTAAGACGACCCGCTTCCCCTGGCGAAACGCCAGCTTATCAAAGGCACCGGAAACCTCAGCGAAATGGACCTCAGCAAGATTGGGGCAAATCAGTTCGCAGAAGAGCCGCTTTCGGAAGAGCAGTTTGCGGAAGGGCAGTTTGCGGAAGGGCAGTTTGCGGAAGATAAAACGGCGGGTGAGCTGGGAAAACTGATGAAACTTGGAAATGGGAGGCAGATCATAGAGTCTGTACAGCCTTGAATGACCCGGCGCATACCCGCGTCACCCCGCAGCGAAGTCAGCGATCCAAACAAGGCAGGGCCAAACAACGCGGGGACACCTTGTATGCCGCCATACTCGCAGACGATCATTTCTTGGCCGGTGTCCTGGTGGAGTACAATCAAGGAGTTCAGGAATATACTTGTCATGTGCGGCTGGTCGCAGAGGATAACAACAATCGCTTCTAAAGGCCCTTCCCGGAGAAGTGTGCCGACCCCGATTTTCAGAGAAGACGCCATGTTTCAGAGAAGACGCCATGTTTCAGAGAAGACGCCATGTTTCAGAGAAGACGCCATGCCGCTTTGCCAGGCAGAGTTGAGGGTCGTTTCCGCAGCACGGCGGATCAGGATTTGTCCCATGCCGCCTGACCAGAGAAGGCTGGCAGGCGGGACGTTGCCGAGGGAACAGACACAGGAAGCGACCGCAATGAACGGCCCGGTACTCGCATTCTCAACAAGGCGGAGCGCAGGCGAACTCGGTTGACACCGGTATACCCCTACAGGGTATACTATCAGCACACTGCAAGAACAAAGCTTTTGCGGCTGCGGTGCGCTCTTTCGCCCGGAGGGAACAGAAACAAAAACCAGCGGGTATAGTAACTAAGAATAGTGGTGGAGACATGAAACTTTTGCGGCGGCTTAAACTTACAATCTCATGCCTTCTCGCCGTCCTTCTGGTCGGCGGGACAACCCTGCCGTCGCCTGCTCTGTTGCAATGCCGTTACTCTTCCCGCCTCGTTTCTGCCGTATTCATCGCTGCGCCTTCCGCCATGCCGTGTCTGATGGGCAGTTCAGCCATGAGCGGCACAATGCCCTCGATGCCCTGCTGCCACCCTGCAAAGGCAACGGTTTCTAGCAGTTCGCATGGCAACCAGGCATTTTCGCGTCCCGTCTGTCACCCCACTTTGACCCCTCTTGCGGCTGTTCCTGCATTTAGCGTGATGGAAGCAAGTCTGCGTCTTTGCCAGAGCCTTGCTGCAATGCAGGGTGTTCTCCCAAAAGCAGCGGCTTTCGCCGTTTCTGCTCCCATCACGCTGCCAGGGCGGCAGCGTCCGCCGCCGACGCTGGGTTCGCCTCCCTCCGCGCCTGCCTATTCTTTCGGTCTTCGTGCTCCTCCTGTTGCTTAACCCTCCTTTGCGCCTGGTCTTCTGCTGACCCTGCCGCATCACGTCTTCACCTTTCCTTGTTCTTCTCACTTTCGTTCGCCTGAGCAGGATTGCCCAAGCGGGTGATCCTTCGGCGTCCTGTTCTTAATACGTTAGGAGTCATCTCATGACCAAAATAGCAATTCGTGCTGAACAGGGGTTATCTTGCGTTTTCAGCCTTGCTTTGGTTGGCAATGCTGCCGCAGTCTTGGCCTCCCCTTTCACAGCAGGTGTCGGCGTTCCCCAAGCTGTAACTTCCAGCGGACTAGCCGCTGCTCAAAGAACGCAAACACCCAGCCAGGCGTCGCCTGACGGGAAAACACTGACGTTTCGGCAGCAGGTAATCCGCCTTGTCGCGGTGACAGGCCCAGACAACGACATGCTTTCGTACCGCATTGACGGCAAGCGCAACCCAACGCTCGTTGTTCCCCCAGGCGCGACGATTAAGCTGCTGTTTGTCAACACAGACGACGACATGAAGCACAACGTCCGTTTCGGCACGGCGCTGGAAGCGTATCCAAGCGTGATGACCTCTTATGGGAAAGCGTCCGTTGGGACGCCTGAACTGGCCCCTAAATCGGGAACCGCGTTCTCCGGCGAGGAGCTGACGCTGCGTGCGCCTGCTTCCCCTGGCACCTTTGTTTACCTTTGCACCGTTCGCGGTCATGCCCAGGGCGGCATGATCGGAAGAGTAGTCGTGCGGCAAGAAGCGAAAAGAGAAACCCCATGATTCACTCGCTGTCATGGCTCTGGCACAGCCTTTACGAATCGGCGGCGATGTTCTGGGAAGTGCTCTGGGCATTGGTGTTCGGCTTCGCTGTTTCCGCACTCCTGCAAGTGTTCGTCAGCAAGGAGCGGATGACCCAGGCGCTGGGCCGGCCGGGTCTGCGGGAAGTCGCCCTCGCGACGGCGCTGGGAGCGGCTTCTTCTTCCTACTCCTATGCGGCGGTCGCGGCAGCCTGGACGGCCTTCAAGAAGGGCGCGGCTCTGGTGCCGACGCTCGCCTTCATGTTCGCCTCGACCAACCTGGTCTTCGAGCTGGGGTTTGTGCTATGGCTCCTGATGGGCTGGCACTTCGTGCTGGCGGAGTTTGCTGGGGCATTCGTGCTGATCGGCGTGATGTGGCTGATCGTATCCCTCACCCTGCCAAAGGGCCTGGAAGACGAGGCCCGCGCTCACGCAGAGGAGGCGGACCACAATGACCACTCTGGACATGACCACTCTGGACATGACCACGGTGACCACGCTGAGAATGAGGGCGGCAAATTCCGCGCCGTTGCCGATTCCTTTGTCATGGATTGGAGCATGCTCTGGAAAGAAATGGCGGTCGGGTTCGTCATTGCAGGCCTGCTCGCCGTGTTGGTGCCAAACGGGGCCTGGCAATCGCTGTTCCTGACCCATACCGGTTCCCCGACGCTGAAACTGCTGGAGAACGCCATTGTCGGGCCGCTCATCGCGGTGGCCTCGTTTGTCTGCTCCGTTGGGAACATCCCGCTGGCGAGCATTCTCTGGTCCGGCGGAATCTCCTTTGGGGGCGTCATCGCCTTCATTTATGCCGACCTGATTATTGTCCCGCTTATTCTTGTCTACGGCAAATACTATGGACGCCGCGCCGCCATCTACATTACGCTGGTGCTGCTTGCTTCTATGGTCATTGCAGGCCTTGCCGTGGACCTGCTCTTTGGCTTCCTGCATCTCATCCCAACCGGGCCGCGCCCGGCGAATGCGCTTTCCAATGCCCACTTTGCTTGGAACTACACGACTTGGCTGGATTTGCTGGCTCTGGCTGTCGCCGGGAGCCTAGCTGCCGCGCATTACTTCGCCGCGCCAGCAGCGCCAGCGGCGCATTCAGACCACGAAATCAAAGGAAACCATTGATGTACCGATTTCTTCCTGTTCTGACCTTCGGCCTTCTGGCCGCCGTGCCCGCTTTCGCTCAGGACAGCTCCATGCCCGGCATGAACATGCCTGATGCAAGCGCGAAAAAGTCTGTCCCGGTCGCGCCGGCCAAAGTTGCGCCGGCAAAACCGGCTGCTCCGGGAGCGGCGGCGATGCCTGGCATGACAATGTCCGGTAGGTCTATGTCCGATAGGTCCGGTGCGGGTATGTCGTCTTCCGTGGACCTGAACGATCCCATGTCCCAGGAAGCGTCGGGAACGGCCTGGCTTCCGTCGTCTACGCCGATGTACGGCAAAATGTTCATGCTTCACGGCAATATGCTGATGCTGCATGGGGCCGTCATGCCGCGCTATACCGACATCGGCTCTAGGCGCGGCGACCGTCGTTTTGATGCCCCGAACTGGGGCATGGCCATGTTCAGCCACCCGCTGACGCCATCTTCGCAGCTTGGCCTGCGGGCGATGCTGAGTCTCGATCCCATCACCGAAGGCGGCTATGGTTACCCACTGCTGTTCCAGACCGGCGAAACCTGGCACCATCAGCCGCTGCACGACCGTCAGCACCCACATAACTTCCAAAGTGAGCTGGCCGCGACCTACTCGCGCCTGATTGGTGGCGGCAACTCGGCGTACTTGTATTTGGCTGATCCCGGCGAGCCTGCGCTTGGGCCGCCGACCTATATGCACCGCCTGCTGGCCTACGACCTCGCGGACGCACCGATTGGACATCACTGGCAGGATGCGACCCATATTCAGTTCGGCGTGGCAACAGCAGGCGTCAACTTCGGCAGCCGCGTCAAAGTGGAAGCCAGCGACTTCACAGGCCGTGAGCCTGACGAAAACCGCTGGTCGTTCCAAAAAGCCCGCTTTGACAGCTACAGCGGCCGCGTGTCGTTCAACCCTGACGCAAACAATGCCCTGCAAGTCTCTTACGGCTTCATCAAGAACGCCGAGGGCGACGGTGCGGATCAGCACCGCACGACCGCGTCGTGGCTGTACAACAAGCCGCTCGGCGACGACGCGAACTTCACGACGGCGCTGGTCTGGGGCCAGAACAACCTGAATGTGGAAGGCAGAACAAACTCGTATCTTGCGGAAGCTGATTACCAGCGCGGGCGGGACACGTTTTTCAGCCGCATCGAAAACATCCAGAAGTCGGGCCGCGAGCTGGTCCTGCCTGAAGATGCCCTGCAAGGCCGCAAGTTTACGCTGGGCGCGTACACGGCGGGCTATGTGCGGGACCTGACCCACGGCACAGGAATTGACACGGGCCTCGGCTTTGCGGTCACCGCCGACCAGCATCCGTCAGCCCTAAACGCGGATTACGGAAGCGGCACCCCGCTGTCGTTCCAGGTCTATCTGCGCTTCCGCCCGTCCCGCATGAAGAGCATGAGCATGGCGGCGATGGACACAGCGGCGATGGACACAGCCACCGGCACGTCTGCGGCAGCCACAGTCGCAGCCGTCATTTCGCCTGATCCACCTAAAGCGCAGCAGGTTCTCCTGCTGACACTCACAGTAACAGGTTCCAACGGAAAGCCGCTTGTTGGTGCTAAAGTGAAAGCCGCAGTCGCGATGACCTCAATGGACATGGGTACGACCTTCCCTGCCATCAAGGAACTCGGCGGCGGCAAGTATCAAGGCATCGTTTCTTTTGCCATGCAAGGCCCCTGGCGCGTTTCCGTGACTGTCACGGCACCTGGCGAGAAGACCCTGACGAAAAATTTGGAATACGCGGTTTCCCGCTGAGTTCCAGACCGTTGTGCGGGCGCTGGCAGGCAGACACCCGCATGAACGATAAACTGACCGCCTGCGATTTTGAGACCACGACACAAAGAAAGTGAACTAAAAATGATGACAACGAAGATGACAATTGCTTTGGCAGGCATCACGCTCTGCCTGCTTCCACTGACCGCAACTGCGGCCCCCGCAAAGACGGCACCTGTCAAGAAGACGGCGGCTGCCACGACCTACGAATGCACCAAGTGCCACATGAAAGTCAGCGCGGCAACGGCAAAGAAAGACCACTACAAGGACTCGATGGACGGCGGAATGCTTGTTCCTGTCAAGACGGCCAAGAAGTAGGCGTCCTCGACAACGGCGTGGGCTGGCTGTTTCCAGCCCACGCCCGAACAAGATGTTGAAATATTAAGACTATGAACACCTGGATCAAAAATGGAACAAGCGTCGCGGCCCTGGCCGCCGTCCTGCTCGGCACAGGCTGGGCTGTCAAGCATTACCAGAAGCCGGGGCAGCTTGATGTGATCACGGCGCAGTCTATGGATATGTCCCAGATGCGGCCGCCGACGGGGGCGGCCCCCGTTGCGCTGGCGACGGTGCGATTGGGTTCGCTTGCAAATACTGTGACTTACACGGGCAGCATTGTGGCGTACAACGAGCAGGACATCAGCCCGCGCATTACGGGAACCCTCGTGTCTCTGCCGGTGTATCCCGGCGACTTTGTGCGGGCGGGCCAGCTTGTAGCCCGGCTTGACACGTCTCAGGTGGGTTCCCAGGCAGCGCAGGCGGCGGCGCAAGCGCGGCAGGCACAAAGCGGCACACAGGTGGCCGAGCTGACCCACAGCCTCCGCTCATCGGCGGCTTTGGAGCAGGCGGCGGCTCAGGCAGACGCGGCAAAACAAGGTGTTTCAGACGCGCAGGCGGAAGTAGAGGCGGACCAAGCGGCGATCTCCGATGCCCAGGCAGGCGTGCGGAGCGCCCAGGCCAGCGCGGACTACTGGAAGACGGAAATCGCGCGGGAGAAGCAGCTTGCCGACGCCGGTGCGGCCTCTCAGCAGGAATATCAGAACGAGCTGTCTCAGGCGCAGACGGCCAGTGCCGCGCTGGCTCAGGCGTTGGCAAAGGTTGACCAGGCACGGGCGACGGCCCAAAGCGCACGGGCGAAGGTGCAGATGGCACGGCGTCAGGTGGATGCCGCGCAGGCAGGCGTTCGGCTGGCCCAGGCTGACAGCGCAGTCACCCAAAGTCAGGCGCGTCTCGCCGGTGCGAATGCCGACGCCGCAAACGCAGCGGCGCAGACAGCGGCGGTTCAGCAGAATTACAGCCGCATGACGGCCCCCTTCGGCGGCATTGTCACCGCGCGGCCTGTTGCCCCCGGCACACTGGTACAGCCAGGCACGGTTGTTCTCAAAATCGCGCAAATTGATCAAGTGCGGGTGCAGGCGAATGTCGCAGCCGAAGACCTAGCAGGGGTTCAACGAGGCACACCCGTGTTCATTTCGGTGCAGGGCGACGGCAGGACGATTGCGGCGCGAGTGAGTGCCGTGTTTCCGTCCGCGAGCAGCCAGACACGGACAGCGGTTGTCGAAGCCGTGGTTCCCAATCCAGGCCACCGCCTGCTTCCAGGAGCGTTTGTCACGATGCAGATTGCGAAAAACACGGTCACTGACAAGTTGATCGTTCCCGCAAGCGCGGTAGTCACGGAGAACGGCCAGTCTTATGTTTGGACGGCAGGTGGAGCAGCGGCAGCAAATCAAGTGTATGAATGTACCGTCTGCCACATGCACTACTCGGCGGCGGACGCCAAAAAGAACCACTACCGCGATCCGATGGACGGCGGCACACTGGTTCCCGTCAAAGCCGCACAAGCCGCTTCAGGGCAAGCCGCTTCAGGGCAAGCCGCTTCAGGGCAAGCCGCTTCAGGAACGGCGCATCAAGTCGTGGTTCAAGTCGGAGCCACGAACGGCGCTTTGACGGAAGTGTCTTCCGACGCCCTCTCTGCGGGAACACAAGTCGTCTCGCAGGGGCAGGCGGGACTGACGGACGGAGCACAAATTGCGGCGACGGCCTGGGGCGCGGATGGCCCGCAAACGCTTCCGACAGCGGCGTCCGCCAGCAGCGGCCGGCCCGTCTACCGCTGCGAAAAATGCGGCATGACGTATTCGGCGGCGGACGCCAAAAAGCACAATTATGTAGACCCGATGGACGGCGGCAAGCTGGTGCCTGTGGGTCCTGCCCCCGCGAGTCCTGCTCCTGCCGCTGACAGCGGCATGGCTGGGATGAAAATGTGAGAATAATGAGTAATCACACAAGATGAGTAAGCACACAAATGGACACAACGGCCACTCTTCCAACGGCCACTCTTCCAACGGCAGCGGAACGCCCAGAAGCGGCAACGTCTCGGCGTGGGCCATCGAACATCCCTGGGTCGTGATCTCGTTCTACACCGCTGTCGTGATCCTCGCGCTCGTTGCCGTCTTCGGCGGGGTCATGCCTCGGCGCATGATGCCCTACGTCGAAAGCCCGCTCATTGGGATCATCACCATGCAGCCCGGCCTCTCGGCGCAGGAGATGGAAACGTACATTTCCAAGCCCATTGAAGAGCGTATGACCGACATCCGGGGCGCACGGTATATCCGCTCCACATCGCAGGACGGCCTCAGCATCGTGTCGCTGGAGTTTCCTTACGGGACAAACATGCAGAAGGCGCAAAGCGATGTCCAGTCCGTGATGAACGCAGCCCAGGCCGATTTGCCGCAGACGGGGGCAAACCTCAAGCCAAGCTGGGTGCTGCCGATTGACCCGCTGAACATTCCCGTGCTGTCGCTGTCGGTGACAGGCGATGCGGCCCAGGGCTGGACGCCGACCATGCTGCGCCAGTTCGCCGAAAATCAGGCCGTGAGGGCGCTGAAGCAAGTCCCTGATGTCCAGTCGGTGGAAGTCTACGGCGGCCTGAAGCGTCAGCTTCGGGTCGTGGTGAACCGTAACAAGCTGGCGGCTTACGGTTACTCGATTTTGGATGTGCGGGACGCCATTGACAAAAACAGCGTCGCGAAGCCTGCGGGCGTTATTACGAGCGGCCCAAGCGAAAGCATTGTCCGTGTTTCGGGCCTGGCCCAGAACGCTGAGACAGTCGCGAATTATCCGCTCGGCGCAAGAGACGGCCAAGTCGTCTCAATTAAAGATGTCGCTGCTGTCACGGACGGTGCCCGCGAGCAGCGCAGCGGCTACCAGTTTGTAGACGGGCGCAGTCAGAAAATCGAGGGCTTAGACAATGACGCTGTCGAGCTGGCGGTAATTCAGAACCCGTCGGCAGGATCACCGCCTGTCATCGCCGCCGTCCAGAAACAACTGGACCAGTTGGAATCAGATCATCCGGGGCTGCATTTCCATGTCGCTTATGACAACGCCCATTTTGTCAACATTCTGTTCCACAACACGGGCGAAGAATTGGCAGTTGCAATTGGGCTGTGCGGCCTTGCGGTCCTGTTTTTTCTCGGCAGCGGGCGGGCGACGCTGATTTCGGTGATTACAATCCCCGTTTCGATGGCGATGGCGATCTTGCTGATGGTGCCGTTTGGCTTCTCGCTGAACTCGTCCACGCTGATCGGGCTGTTAGTCGCGATTGGCCGCTTAGTAGATGACTCGGTGATTGACATTCATGCCGTCGAGCGGCACTTGAAGAGGGGCAAGGACTCGAAGACGGCGACGGTAGACGGCATCACCGAAGTACGGCTGGCGGTCGCTGCGTCTACCATTATGCTGGTGCTGGCGCTGCTGCCGCTGGTATTCAGCAGCGGCATCACCCAGCTTATGTTTGTCGGCCTGGTTTATCCGATCATCTTCGGCCTCATTGCGTCGTTTCTGGTTTCGCTGACTTTGACCGCCGTGCTGGCGTCAACGCTGCTACGCCCGCACGACACCCTGCCGGTCCTCGCGCCCCTCCAGCGCGGACTAGAGCGGATGGACACTCGCTACGAGCGATTCGTGCGCGTGCTGCTTCGCAACAAGTTCTCAGTCGTGGCGGCGGCCCTTTGCACCATCATTGTCGGCTTCGGCTTTTACCATTTCATCGGCTCCGAGATGATGCCGCTCGCCGATGTCGGGCAGGCTTACGGGGTGCTGGAAATGGAGCCAAGCGCTTCCTACGCTCAGACCGAAGCGGCGACGACGGCGCTGGAACGCATTTTGCTGAAGCACTCCGAAATCGAAAAAGTCTCGACCGAGATCGGCGCGGAGACAGGCGGGACATACTTCACGGGCTATGCCATGAGCCAGGTCAACTCGGCGACGCTGATGATCACGCTGTCCGATAAAGACGCCCGTGCGGCAACGGTCTGGCAGGTCATAGACAGCGTTCAGCAGGAAGCCTTGAGAACCATCCCGAACATCCGCCGTTTGCAGATCAAAGAAATGGGCAGTGATGTCATGGCCTCGTCGGAAGCGCCCGTCACGGTGCTGGTCACGGGGCCTGATTTGAACGTCCTGTCCAAGCTCGCAGGCCAGGTCGCGGACGTGGCACGTCAAACGCCGGGCGCAACCCAAGTGTCTACATCGTGGGCCGTCGAGAAGCCGTCGTACACGCTGACCGTAGATGCACGGCGGGCGGCGGAGCTGGGCTTAACGCCCGCCGATGTTGCAGACCAAGCGTATTATGCGATGGGTGGGGCGCTGACCAATGAGTTTTACCGCGTTCCGAATGTCCGTCAGGACACCATTGATGTTCGCTACCAGGGGAACCAGCGCCAAAGCGTAGCCGATTTGATGCAGATGCCGATCACGGGCAAAGACAGCGCAGGGGCGGCGGTTCAAGTGCCGCTGAAAACGCTGGCGGCGGCAACGCCGCAGCTTGTCCCGACGCTGATCCAGCATGACGGCTTGCAGCGGTCCATTTCGGTGCTGGCGTATTACCGCAAAGGCGGACCGCCGTCAATGGATCTCGCGATGAGCATTATCACGAAGGCCTCCTCGACGGTGAACTTCCCGCCGGGGTATAGCTTGCAAATGCGCGGCGACATGACCCAGATGATGGACTCGTTCGCCCGCCTCCTGCGCGGTTTGGAGATCGCCGTCCTGCTGATCTTTTTAGTGCTGGTGGCCCAGTTCAGCGGCCTGCTGTCTCCGCTCCAAATGGTCCTGTCCATTCCGCTGGAACTGACAGGCGTTTTTATTGGCCTCTTTCTCGCCCATCAAGCCTTTTCCAGCGTGAGCATTATGGCGGTGATTGTACTCACAGGCATGGACATCACGACGGCCATTCTCTTGATTGACCAGATGAAGCGTCGGCGGGCTGAAAACACGCTGCCGCGCGACGAAGCCATTGCCCTGGCCTGCCGCGACCGTTTGCGCCCGATTTTGATGACGGCGCTGATTACGATTATCACCATGCTGCCCGTGGCGCTCGCGCCGAAGACGGGCATGGATGCGTACCAGCCGCTCGGAACGGTCGTTGTGGCGGGCCTCACAGTCGGGACGGCGTTGTCACTTTTAGTCATCCCCGTCATGCACGCGCTTGTGGATGATCTTGGGCAGTGGAGGCGGCGCGGCACCTCCGAAGATGCCCAATCCTCGGCGGCGGCGGAAAAGGAGCTGGTGTCCCATGAGGTTTAGAACAGCCTTTGTCTCCGCCTGTTCTGCAAGCGCGTTTGTTTCGGCGGCGTTCGCACTTCCCGCCTGCGCCCAAGTGCTTCCTGAACTGCCGACGGTTACGAGCCGCAGCCTGACGCTGAAAGAAGCGCTTCGGATCGCCGCCGTGAGTAACCTGACGCTGAAGCAGAGCCAAGCCGATGCGGCGGCCGCCTCCGCTGCGGCCCGCTCGGCCCGCGCCCAGGCAGCGCCTAGTCTGTCCACCACCACCTACGGCACGGTCGGCGACTCTTTCAACATTCTGACCACTTCGCCCGGCGTCTTGCCGCAGAACATCTTCAGTGTCCCGCCGCACGGGTTCGCCGACCAAAATCTGATGCTGATGGTGCCGCTCTCCACGGGCGGCAAGCTGCGCGATAATAGCGCTGCCGCCAGCCGGCAAAGCGAGGCGGCAAGTCTCAGCAGAGCAGCCTCGGCTTTGACGGTGACGGAAACAGTCACGGAGGGTTACGTCAACGCCCTGCTTCAGCAAGCACTGGTCCTTGTGGCACAGACCCGTGCTGCCACGGAAGACGAACAAGTGCGGGAAACAGCGGAAAAAGTAGCGGCAGGCCGCCTTGCTCCCGTGGACCTCCTGCGGGAACAAGCGGAACAAGCCGATGCGCGTCAGGCGCTTCTCGCCGCGCAAAGCAGCGCCCAGCTTGCACTCATCATGCTAAAGACGACGCTCGGCATTTCCCAAGCCTCGCAGATTGCGCTGGCTGACTCCCTTGATACTTTCCCCAGCGTCACCCCGCCCGCAGATCTCAGGGCCGCACTGCGCCTCGCCGACGCTCGCCGCCCGGAGCTGGCGGCGGCGATGCGTCAGGTCGAGGCCGCCGCAAGCGCGGTGAAGGCCGCGCAGGGAGCGTATGCTCCCCAGGTCTACGGCGTCGCAATGGCGGACGCTTCGGCGGGAGCGGGCGTCGGGAGAACAGGATATACTCTTGGCCTGACGGCCAGCCTGCCGCTGTACGACGGCGGGTTGCGGCGGGCCGACGTTGACGCCGCACGTGCGCGGCAGCAGCGGGCGGAGGCCGACGCGCTCCAAGTACGTCAAACCATGGATCAACAGGTGGCGATGGCGTGGCTGACGCTTGGAACGGCGACCGCACAGGTTCAGGCGGCGAACGTGGGCATCAAGGCAGCACAGGAAGCGTATGATCTGGCGAAGCTGCGTTATAATGCAGGAAAATCGGTTTCCGTCGAGCGCCTGGATGCGCTTGCGGCACTGACGCGGGCGCAGGGTGCTCTGGCTCAGGCGAAGGCAGGGTTAGTTGTTGCCCATGCTCAGCTTCAGACGGCGCTCGGCGGGTTGTAAGCTGTGAGGGTTGTAAGTTTAGCGCCACGGGGCGGGGAGATACGGCGTGATCAAAGCCTTTGCGCTGGCGTTTTGCCCCGGCCTGGTGGACGCGGTGCCGAGACTGCCGGGACGCACCTGACGGGCAAAGGCCCGGCGGCGGAAAGCGTTGTCGGCATCGCCTTGACGGCGCTGGCGCGTGGCCGCAACTACGTCATTCCCGGCGGCGGCAGCTACCGGCAGTCTTTGGGGTCGCGCCTTTTGCCGCGTACAGTGATCGCCCAAATCTCGGAGCGGCTGATGCGGCCCTGCGTCCTGCTTTCCCGGTTCGCCCTTCTTGTTTGTGTTCGCCCTGACGCCTACGCGGGTGCGTCGGGAACGGCATGGGTGACCAGCTCACGCGGGCCTGCCGGGACAATTTCGTGGTCTTCGGGCGTCGGCGCATGGTCGCTGTCGTGACCGTTACTGCTGTTCTTGCGGCGGCTGCGGGCGCGGTGGCGCGGGCGAGGCTTCTTGCCCTTGCCGCCCTCGTCGTCATGCTCAAACCAAGAATACAAGGTCGGCAGGACAAACAGCGTCAAGAGCGTGGACGTAATCAGGCCGCCGATGACAACCGTGGCGAGTGGGCGCTGGACTTCAGCCCCTAGTCCGGTGGACAGGGCCATCGGGATAAAGCCGATGGTCGCGACCGTGCCGGTCATCAGGACCGGGCGCAGGCGCTCCCGCCCCCCTTCCTCGACGGCTTCTTTGACTGTTTTGCCCTGACGGCGCAGATCGTTAATAAACGACAGCATGACAATGCCGTTCAGCAGTGCGATCCCGCCGAGGGCGATAAAGCCGACCGCGCCGGTCATCGAAAACGGCAGATGCCGCAGGTGCAGCGCCAAAATCCCGCCGCTGATGGCAAGCGGGATGCCGGTGAAAATCATCAAAGCCTGACGCATCCGTCCGAACACAATGAGGAGCAAAGCTAGGATGCCCACCAGCGCAATCGGCACGACAATCGCCAGACGCGAGCGGCCGGATTGCAGGCTCTCATACTCGCCGCCGTAAGCAAGCGTGTAGCCGGGCGGGAGATGGATCTGAGACGAGATCTTCTGCTTGGCGTTCTGCACGAAGCCGCCCAGGTCGCTGCCGCCGACGTTCGCGGTGACCATGATGCGCCGCTTTTCGTCTTCCCGGTTGATCTGCACCGGGCCGTCAATCCCCTGAATGCTCGCAAGCTCGGACAGCGGGATTTGCTGGCCGTGCGGGCCGGGAACGAGGATTCGCCGAATCTCTTCGGGGGTCTGCCGGGCCAAAGAACTCAGGCGCACGGTCACTTCGATCTGCTGGCTGCCGTCCACCACCGTTGTCGCCGTGCGGGTGCCAATCGCCGAGTCAATCACCGTGTTGATGTCCGCGACCGAAATGCCGTAGCGGGCTGCCGCCTGCCGGTTGACCGTCAGCACAAGCTGGGGCAGGCCGGTCGTCGTCTGCACGGCGACATCCTGCGCGTTCGGGAGAGACTGAAGCAGAGCGGAGATTTTGGCGGTCTGCTGCCGGACGACATCAAGGTCCGGGCCGAAAACTTTGACGCCGAAGTCTGACGTTTCGCCCTGCCCGTAGATCATCTCGAACATCCGGCTCTGGATCGGCTGCGTGTAATTGGTCGAGAAGCCGGGCAGCTCGTCCACGACTTTCGTGATCTGGGCGGTCAGCTCCTTCTGGTCTTTGGCATCGGTCCACTCGCTGCGATCTTTGAGCTGGATCATAATATCGGCCTGCGATTGCAGCATGGCATCGGTCGGCACATATGGCCGTCCGATGCGTGTCAGCACATGGGCGACCTCGTGCGGGAAGTGCTGCATCAGGACTTTTTCAACGAGCGTCGAGCGGTCAATCATCTGCGGAACGGAGCTGCTGGGGTCGTAAAAGACCGAGATGTCGAGATTGTTTTCTTCCAACGTCGGCACAAACTCGGAGCCGAGCTTCGTGGCCGAGTAAAACGAGAACGCGACAAAGGCCAGTGCCAGCCCGACCGTTACCCACCGGAACTTAATCGCCCGGTCCAGGCCGTTCGCGTAACGGTCCGTGAGCCATTCCAGCGGCTTGTTTCGGGTCTGCTTGCCGGCCTTGAGAAAGAACGCGCACAAGGCGGGGATCAGCGTCAAGGACAGCAGCAGCGACCCCGTCAGCGCGAACATGACGGTGAGAGCCATCGGCTTGAACAGCTTGCCTTCAATCGAGGTCAGCGTCAGGACCGGCAAGTAGGTCGCCAAAATAATAGTCACGCCCCAGACGCTCGGCGTCAGCACTTCCGCCGCCGCTTTCTGGACAATGTTGTGGCGCTCGTCGTCGGACAGCGTTTTACCGTCTTTGCTTTCCAGCACTAAACGGCGCACGGAGTTTTCCACAATGATCACCGCGCCGTCCACCACCATGCCGAAGTCAATGGCGCCGAGGCTCATCAAGTTGGCTGAGATATGAAATACGCTCATGCCGATGATGGCGATCATCATGGACAGGGGAATAATCGCGCTGACAATCAGGCCCGCCCGGAGCTGCAAGAGAAACAGGAACAAAATCACGATAACAAGAACGCCGCCTTCGACGAGGTTATGGATGACCGTATCCAGCGTATTTTTCGTGAGCGCAGTCCGGTCGAATTCCTGGTCAAAGTGCGTTCCCGGCGGCAAGCCTTTGGAGAGTGAGTTTAGCTTTGCCTTCACGCCGGTCATCGCCGTGCCTGTGTTCGCCCCCACCCGCAGGAGGGGCAGCACGATCACGGCTTCCCCTTCCCCGTCGGAGGTCGCCGACCCCTGGTTCGGGCCGGCACCCTCGGCCACATCGGCGACCTGGGCCAGTGTAATAGGAACACCGTTTTGGGCGCCGACCACGACTTTTCGGACATCATCTAAACTTTGCAGGAAGCCGACTCCGCGCACAATCCGCTCGGTCGAGCCTTGATTCAGGAATGACCCGCCGATGTTGGCGTTGTTGGCCGCAAGGGCCGCGTCCACATCGCTGACCGAAAGGCCCCGCGCCGCCAGCTTCTGCGGATCTGCCGAGACCTGCCACTGCTTGATCTTGCCGCCCAGCACGTTCACATCGGCGATGCCCGGCACCTGCAAAAGCTGGGGACGCATGACCCAATCGGCATAGGTGCGCCGCTCCGTCAGCGTCATCGGCCCGCCGGCGATCCGAATGTGCATGATCTCGCCGAGGCCGGTGGTGTCCGGCATCATGACGGCGCTGGCCCCGGCGGGAAGCTGGCCCTGAACATTTTGCAGCCGCTCGGTGACATTGCGCCGGGCTTCGTACAGATCAATGCTTTCGTCATAATAGCATCGGACTTGGGACAGGCCGTACTGCGAGATGCTTTCGGTATGATCCAGATGCGGCATCCCTGCCAGGGCCTGTTCCAACGGAAACGTCACCCGCGTTTCCAGCTCTTCCGGCCCCAGAGCGGGATCTAAAGCACTCACGATGACCTGCGTGTTGGTGACATCCGGCTCGGCGTCAATCGGCAGATGGGAAGCCTGCCATCCGCCGAAGCCGAGCAGGAACAGGGTCAGCACAATGACAGCGACCCGCTGCTTGATCGCAAACCCGACAATCGCATTAATCATAACTTAGTCCAAACTGTCTGTTAATTCAGCGTGTCTTTGATCATCTGAGACTTCAAAATAAACGCATTCGTGGTCACAATGGGCTGGCCGGGCGACAGCCCTTGCTTGATCTGTGTCAGGCCGCCGACCGTCGGGCCGACCTGCACCGGCTGGGCGACATACACGCCCGGCTTGTCGCCGGGCATGAAGACGACATGGCCCTTGTCGGCCACCTGCACCGCCGCCTGCGGCACCGCCACCACGCCCGAACGGGATGCGCCGGAAATCCGGCCGGCCACATACACGCCGGGGCGCAAAAAGTTGTCCGGATTCTGGATGGCGCAGTAGACCGGCACCGTCCGCGTATTCGGGTCCATCACTGTGCCAAGCACGGAAATTACGCCCCGGTAGTTGCGGTTCGGCGCTGTGTTCGAGACGATCAGCACCGGCAGTCCGGCCCGCAGGTGCGCGATGTCCTCCTGATACACGTTGAGCTGCACGACTACGATCCGCAGGTTGGTCAGGGTCAAAAACGGCTTGTCGGGGGTCACGGCTTCGCCTGCCGAGGCCATCCGGGCGCTCACGACGCCGGAGATCGGCGCACGAACCGGGAGCAGGCCGCCCGTCGGAGACGACTCATCCACCAGCGGCGCCCCGATGAGGCGAAGCTGGGCGGCTGCCGCTTCCACCTCATGCGACGCCAGTAAATAGGCATTCCGGACCGGGTCAATCTGCTGGCTTGTCAGCGCCCCGCTTTGAAACAACCGCCCCTGCTGAACCAGCGTCCGCTCGGTAATCGAAGCCCGGTTGCGGGCGTTCCGCAGGCGGTCCACCGCCGCCGCAAGCGACGCTTTTGTATTCGCGAGCGCCGCCGCCGCCGCCTGAGCGTCCGCCTGGGCCTGCTGCAAGTCCTGGCGCGACAAAAGCTGGGCATCGAACAAAAGCTCGGCGCGGGCGTAGCGCTTCTGGGTCAGGTTGACCTGGGCGTCCGCCTGCGCGACCTGGGCCTGTGCCGCAACAACTGCCGCCTGATTATTGGTGACTTCTCCCTGCGTCTGGGCGGCATTGATCCGGGCGGTTTCCAGGGCAGGCCGGCCGTAAACGCCGAGACGTCCAAGCTGAAGCTGGCGGTTCAGCAGAACCCGCGTGGACGCCTGGCGCAGAATGGCATCCTGGTACTGGGCCTGGTACTGAAACAGATCCGGGCTGGATACATACGCAATGGTCTGGCCCGCCCGGACAGTCTGCCCGACATTGACCAGCACCTGAGTAATCTTGCCCGCCAGGCGCGGCGCGACCTGCGCCTGCCCGTTAATGTTCGGCGCAACCGTGCCGAGTGCTTCCAGCGGCGACGGCAGCGTGGCCCGGAATGCGCGGCCTGTTTGAAGCTGGGCGTATTGAAGCTGCTGCGGGTCGAGCGAGACGGTCGGCGGGCCGCTGGGGGCGGGTGCTTGAGGCGACTGCGCTTGTGCTTCTTGTCCCGGCGCCGGCTTCGTGCTTGCCTTGCCGCCGTGGCCGAGAAAGAAGCCCGCTGTGCCGACGCCGAGCGCGAGCAGGCCGATGGGTATCCACTGCGGCAGGTGTCCAAAAAAAATCTGTGTGCGGCGGCGGCCGTCGCGTAGGGTTCCGGCAAAACTCATGGTGTAGCCAGTTCTTTTCTAAGGTCGGTCATCAAGGCCGGCGGGAGCGTGCCGACGGCGCGGTCAAAATCGGCAGCGGCTTGAGTGGCTTGTGCGAGTGCGCCGAGTCGCTCACCCGTAACCTGCCGGTAGGTGCGCTCGGCGTTCAGGACTTCGACAATGGTGAGGGCGCCGGCGGCGAAGCCGGTCTGCGTGGACTCAAGCACGGCGCGGGCGTCGCCGACGATGCTCAAATCATATTCCCCAAGCGCGGCGCGGGCCGCTCCAAGCCGGGAAGCGGCTTGCACGGTTTCCGCCCGCACCTGCGCCTGTGTTCCCGTTACGCGCGACTGGGCGGCGTCGGCGGTCAAATCTTCCTGATGGATCAGCTCGCGCCGTGTCCCGTAATCCAGCGGCACGGTAATGACCACGCCCAGCCCCGCGTCCATGTACTTCGGCGTGATCTGGCTGATGCGAAACTCCGGGGCCAAATCAGGCCGTCCCTGCACCCGTGCAAGCGATGCCCTGGCGCGGGGCAGGTCCCGGCTTGCTTGCGCCTGCGCGATCTCGCCGCGTGCCGCCAGCGCCTGCCGCTGGGACGTGATCAGATTTATCGCCAGCCCATCCGGCGGCGATCCGGGTAGCGCGGCGACAATCGGGTCGAGCGGGGCGCGGCCCAGATAGGCATTCAGCAGTGCCCGCGCCGCCTGCTCTTCGCCGGATGCCTGCGCTTCGGCAACCCGTGCCCGTGCCGCTTCAATCGCTGTAAGGCGGGCTTCCACGCCGGGCCGTGCCCCAAGCGCGACTTGTTTACGCGCAAGAGCGTCGAACTGTTCCGTCACCCGCCGCACTTCCCCGGCCAGCCGAAGCTGCTCCTGGGCGCGGGCCAGCGTATTGAAATCGGTTCGGGCGGTATAAACCAGGGATTGAAGCTGGACCAGCGCCTGCGCCTCTGTCAAGCGAAGCTGGGCCTCGGCAACGGCGGTTCGTGCGCCCCGCGTTCCGTTCAATTCTAAAGGCTGTTCCAGCAGCAGGCCGTCGGTCGTGCCGCCGGTTTGAAGCGCCGGCCCGATGGTGAATACCGGTGGGGACAGCGCCGATGCCGACCGGACGCCGGCGCGGGCCGCAAACACATCGCGCAGCGCGGCCACGCTGCCGAGGTTATGCCGCACGGCCAGCACGACCGCGCCGTCGGAAGTCAGCAGGAGCGGGACCGCCCCCGGCGTCTGCGGCGACAGCGAGGCCGGGGCGGCGGCAGGAAGCGGCTGACCGAACGCATTCGGGGCGGATGGGCTTGAAAATGGAACGGACGTACCGGAGAGGGGAATCTGCGGCGACATCGGGCTGGAAGACGCCGCACCAAACGGGCTGGTGCCGGAAGAAGCCGGCCCGGAAGACGGCACCTGGTTTGACGGCGCATAGGAAGGCGCCGGCGCATAGGAAGGCGCCGGCGCATTCGGCTGGGCCGGAGACGCCGGGGATGCATTCGGCGTGTTTGTCGTGGCGGCGGCAGGCGGCATCCCGGAAGAGGCCGATTGCGCCCCGCTGCGCGTCGCCTGCACGCCAAGCAGAAGCAGAGTCATGCACAAAGGTAAAAATTGTTTAGCCACAAACGAACTTACTTCCCAACGCCAACCTCTTGTAAACACGGCGCAAGAAATCAGCCTGCCGCTTGAAGTTCAGTAAATTTAGTATACACAGGGAGAAGATGAGAGCAGAATGAATTTGCGGGAGGGAGTTGCGAGGTAAGTTTGCAGGAGGTTGGGCATTCTGGCCGGCAGTTGATGTTCTCATTGGTTTCTCATCAAAAGAAAGGTACGCTTCTCTTATGAAACTGCTGGTGGTTGAGGATGAGCTGCCGACAATCGCTTTTTTGCGCCGGGGGCTGACGGAAGAAGGCTTTGCCGTGGATGTGGCCGAGGACGCAGCGCGGGCGGAAGAGCACATCGCTGTTTACGACTATGACGCCATTCTTCTTGATGTCATGCTGCCGGGCGGCGACGGCTTCAGCCTGTGCCGCCGCTGGCGCGAAAACGGGCTGAAGACGCCTCTCTTGTTTCTCACGGCACGCGAGGATGTCACGGACCGCGTTCAGGGCCTGAACCTGGGCGGCGACGATTACCTGGTCAAGCCGTTTGCCTTTGAGGAGCTTTTGGCACGGGTTCGCGTTTTGGTCCGGCGCGGGCATTCTGCGGTCGGCTCCCTGCTGCGGATTGGCGACCTTGAGGTGGATACGGAGAAACGGCGCGTGGCCTGCCGGGGCCAGGCCGTGCTTTTGACCGCGCGGGAGTACCAAATCCTAGAGTACCTGGCCTTCAATGCAGGCAAAGTAATCTCCCGAACCCAGCTTTGGGAGCATGTTTGGGAAAGCCACAACGAGCCGGACTCCAATGTCGTAGATGTGTATGTGCGCTACCTGCGAAACAAGCTGGGACGAGACGTGAACCGGATTGAGACGGTGCGCGGCATGGGCTATGTTCTGCACGCCGAGGTGCAGAAATGAAGGCAGGCATTCCAAAGCTAACGCCGGGCGCCCGCCGCACCACGTTTCGTGCACGCCTGACCGGCGCGACCACGCTGCTCTGCCTCAGCGTTCTTGTGACTGCCAGCAGCATCGTCTACTGGAACGCGCGGCAGGCGCTGCGGGCCAACCTGGACGACTCTCTTCTCAGCATCGCACGGGCGGAGGTCGCCTCGGCGCTGGATGGTCCGGGCGGCAGCATCCATGTCCACGACGAAGAGCCGACGGCGCTGGTTCTGACTGCGGGAACAGGCTATGAAAAGTATGCCCAGATCGAGAACAGCGCAGACAAAATCATTGCCCGCACAGATAACTTACGCCGGATAGCGCCGCTCCCCCCCGACCCGCCCCTTGAAGCGAAAGCGCGTGCCGGACAGATCGTTTGGAGCGAGATGAGCCTGCGCGGCCTGCCGCTCCGGGCTATCTATTACCCGTTCCCGGATGCTCATGGAAACCACCTGCTGGCGGTGATCGCGGTCCCGGAAGAGCCGATGCGCCGCGCTCTGCACACGCTGCTGGAGTCGGTGGAGCTGTCTCTGCTCATCGGCGGAGTGATTTCTGCATTCGGCGCGAGCCGTCTGGCTCGCCGCCTGACAGTGCCGCTGGAGCGCATTTCGGCGGCCGCCCAGTCGGTCGGCGGGACCAGTCTTGAAAAGCGCATTCCCTTGTTTTCGCTGGACGCCGAGCTTCAGGAGGTCACGGCTGTCCTGAACGAGATGCTGACGCGCCTTGAATCCGCCTTTGCCGCCCAGTCCCGGTTTGTGGCCGACGCCTCGCACGAGCTTCGGTCGCCGCTGTCCAACCTGCGAGGAACGGTGGAAGTTGCTCTGCGCCGGGAACGGACCCCGGAGGAGTACCGACAGACGCTTCAAGTTTCGCTGGTGGAAATCGAGCGGCTTTCGCGGCTGGCGTCCGACCTGCTGATGCTGTCCCGCGCCGATACGGGCCGCCTCATCCATGAGGCCGGCTGTGATCTGCGGCAGGTGGCGGCGGAGGCCGTTTCCGCCCATCTTCTGCGGGCCTCCGAGCAGCACATCGCGCTGGGGCTGGACGGCCAGGAGCCGCTGCCGGTTTGGGGGGATGCCGACCGTCTGCGGCAGGTGCTGGACAACCTGCTGGATAACGCCCTGCGGCATGCTCCCACCGGCTCCCGTGTCCGCGTGCAGGCGCAGAAAGACGCGCAGGGGTACGCCGCCGTTCAAGTAAGCGACAGCGGGACGGGTCTCAGCCAGGAAGACCAGGATCACATCTTTGACCGATTTTACCGGGCAGACTCTTCCCGCGCCCGGCAGCCGGGGGGAACGGGATCAGGAGGAATGGGTCTAGGACTTGCCATTGCAAGAACGATTGCCGAGGCGCACGGCGGGCAGATTGAGGTCCAAAGCCGGCTTGGAGCAGGGGCGTCTTTTATTCTTCGTATCCCCTCTGCGCCGGTCCCCTCTGCGCCGGTTTCGGAAGGAAGCCTCATCGCAGAAACAGCAGCCTCGAAAACAGAGGCAAGAGGAGATTTTCAATGAACGCTTTTATTCGGTGGCCTCTTGGAAAAATGATCGTGCTGATTTTGACCGGCGCGTTTGCCGGCCTAGTGTTCGATCTGCGCTACGAGCATAACCATATTCTGGCGAAGCATGAGATCGGCTGGACGCCGATTATCTACTCGGCAGTTGCGGTGGGAGTTGGCACGGCGGGGCTGGCGCTCTGGGAACGCGGCGGCCGCCTCATGCTTCGGGCGATCTTCGCGGCAGGATTCGTGGTCGGCGCACTTGGATTCTGGTATCACGGGCAGGGGCATATTTTGGCGGATTTAGGGCAGATGCTGTCGGTCTGGTCCGGCGCCCACCCGAACCCGGTTCACAAGCCGCCGCTGCTGGCCCCGCTGGCCTTTGCCGGGATTGGGTTGTTTGGTCTTCTTGGCTGCTCCCGGCGATTGCCCCCAGTCAGTCAAGAGACAGGCGGCTTGAAGCCGCCGGCTCACCGGCCACTGGAAGATGTGCGCTTGTAGCACCCCGACAGGGCGACATCGCCATCGTACGCAGGACGTTTTTTCCGGGAGCCGCTTGGGGAGATGTCATGGCACGGAATTACCGGGAAATTCCAGCCCTTGAGAGAAATGCGATTCAAAGGAACGCAGCAGAGTGGAGAAGACGAAGTGGCGGAAGTCACAGTGCCAAAAGCCATAACGGCAGAACCGATTCGTGACACTCCCCACGGGCTAAAGCCCAGGAGCTTCTTGCTTCAACGGGCGCGGTGACTCACTGGCGAAGCCAGCCCCTCTCGCACCCTCGGCAAAGGTCTCGTCCAGACCTACACGGAGTATGTTCTGAGCCGCATTTGTATCTCGGTCGGCAACGTACCCGCAAAACGGGCAAACGTGCGTCCGAACAGACAGCGACTTCTGAACAATTTCTTTGCAGCGACTACACCTTTGGGAAGTGTAGTGCGGCGGGACAGTGACGAGCCTGCGTTCAGCACTTTCAGCCTTATACGCGAGGAAAAATCGCAACTGCCCCCAGGAGGCATCCGAAACAGACAAGGCCAGCGAATGGTTCCTCACCATATTCGCGGGCTTGAGGTCTTCCACGGCAATCGTGCCGTAGCCGTTGACGTAGGTGCGGCTCACCTTATGCAGTCTATCCTTGCGCTGATTGGCAATTCGCTCATGCACTCGCGCCACCTGCTGCTTCGCCTTGCGGCGACGGTGACTGCCGCGCTTGCACTTTGCCAGTTGCTTCTGAGCCAAAGCCAGTTTTGCGGCAGAGGCGCGGAACGACTTTGGGTTTCGGACAAAGCCGCCGTCGCTGTCCGCCACAAGGTAAGTGATGCCGAAGTCCAGGCCGATAGCCTTTGCGTTTGGCTCCAGCCACTCACCGTCATAATCTGTGACGCACTGAACGTACCAGCCCGAAGGCCGCAGGACGAGACGGGCAAACTTGAACGTGCTGTCCAGCGGGCGATGCACATTGACGCGGATTTTGCCGCCGCTGATTTTGGGCGTTTTCAAGTAGTTCCCATCGAGGCAGTTGGCGGCATCACGGAACTGAATGGTGTTCCAGGCATCGGCAGACTTGAAGCGCGGAAAGCCAACACACTTGCCGTCTTTGCGTCCCCGAAAGAAGCTGGCGAACGAGCGGTGCAGACGTTTGAGCGTGGTATCTACGACAATGGCGGGCAGATCGGGGTGTTCTTTGGCCCCGTGCCTCTTGTCCTGCTCGAACAGGTTCATGTGCTTGCCCGTGGCCTTGTAGTGTTCCACGAGTTCCTGCAAAGCGTCGTTGTAGAGACGGCGCGAGGCCATGAGGACAGCCATCAACTGTGCTTCTTGTTTCTTATTTGGCCTCGCTTTGTATTCGTAAGTTCTCATGCCATTGACGTTATACCATATTTTGACTATAATCAAAACTTGCTTCGCTCGGCCTAAAGGCCCTGTTTCGCAACGCTTGGGAGAAGCCCGCCTAACGCCCCGCTACCCCCAATAAAGCCTAAAGCAAGGGTGCTTGCCCCTCGTAGGAACGGAGCGGGGTGAACGGCGGGCTAAATACGGTCAGTCGGTGAAACTGGCCCAGTGCCTGCAAAACAGGGGCGCACGGGTGACCTATGCGTGTCGTCCCGGTGAGTTTGTGGAGTCTCTTTGCCGCGCCGGCAGCATTCAGACGTTTCCGCTCTTTACTCGCAACAGCAGAGACTTGCGGGCGGTTCGCAGCTTGATACAGCAGATCATACGCCGCCGGATTGACCTTGTTCATGTTCATTCCCGGCGTGATTTTGTGGCCGCAGTTTTGGCGGTTGCCGGGGCGCGTCTTTACCTGCGCCGCCGCGACAAACGGCCGGCTTTGGTCCTGCGCGCTCATCTCATGAAAAGCCTGGGAACCCCACCCCTGTTGAGCGGATACTTTTTTAGGCAGGGAGCCGATGCGGTGGTCGCAGTTTCCGAAGCAGTTCGCGCGTTCCTGACCCGCATTCACCGTTTAGACCAGTCATTCATTACGACCATTTACAATGACGTGGATGGAGATGTCTTCGATCCGACGGCTCCCAAACGCTCTGCCTGGCGGGAGCGCCTGCGGCAGCACTGGAAGGTGCCTTCGGAGGCCACTGTCATTGGTATGATCGGACGGCTGGACTCAAAAGGGCAGGCAACGCTGCTTCTCGCGGCGCCTCGTCTTCTTGCAAGATTCCCCGAAGTTTACTTCGTTTTCGCCGGTCCTGAAGGAGAAGGCGGCAGCCGCGAGACACTGGAAAAGCTGGCCGGAGCCGAGCGAGTGGATCACCTTGTCTTTGCAGGGCTGTCGGAGGACATTCCGGCGGTGCTGGCGACCTTTGACATTTTAGCGCATCTGCCGAGCGAGGAAGCTTTCGGCCTTGTCCTCGTCGAAGCGATGGCAATGGGCCTGCCGATTGTGGCAGCCCGTGTTGGGGGATGCGCCGAGGTCGTGGAAGACGAAAAAACGGGCTTTCTTGTGCCGCCGGACGATCAGCACACACTTCTTACGGCACTTTCCGCCTTGCTGGGCAAAAATGGGCGCGTCTTGGCCGCTCAGTTCACGGAAGCGGGACAGGAGCGTTCCCGCAGCCTTTTTTCGCTGGCTCGACAGGTAGAAGCCTTAGAACTTTTGTATGCCAAAGTGTTATCCTCCTGTTCGACGCAGCCTTAATGCTGCCGCGCTTGAAAGCAACTCTGCGTCCTACAATCCGATTCCTACGTCCACACCTCAAAGTGAACAGCCGGCCCGGCGGGCAAGGGTTGATGTGTTCCGATCCTCACCCAGCAGGAAGCTCCCTTGTATCAGGTTTGGCAGGGACCGAGTATACTCAAGACGGCAAAGCGCCCTCCCTGAGAAAGATGCCCCTGAAAGATGCCCATGAAAATTGTTTCCCTGCTGCCGTCCGCGACCGAGATTGTCTGCGTTCTTGGCCTGGAAGAATGCCTCGCTGGGGTCACCCATGAGTGCGATTATCCGGCGTTTGTCCAGACTCTGCCGAAGGTGACGCGCACGCTGATCCCCCATGATGCCGGCAGCGCCGAAATAGATGCCCTGGTGCGCGAGCGGCTGAAGACGCAAAAGGCGCTGTATAGCCTGGACCTGCCGATTTTGGAGCGTCTTCAGCCGGACCTGCTGATTACCCAGGCGCTCTGCGATGTCTGCGCGGTGGCAGAAGCCGAAGTGCAGGAAGCGGTGTGCCGCCTGCCGGGGCAGCCGCGCGTCCTGAGCCTAGAGCCGATGACCCTGGAAGAGGTTTTTGATTCGCTTCTGCGGGTCGGGGAAGCCACAAACACGGCAGCAAAGGCACGTCAGGTGGTAGAAAAGCTGAACAAACGGGTTCAGGAAGTCGAAGAGCGGACGCGCCGTGTTCGCATGGCCCCGCGTCCGCGCGTGGCGTTTTTAGAGTGGATTGACCCGCTTTTCAGCGGCGGTCACTGGAACCCAGCGCTCGTCGCGATGGCCGGCGGCGCGGACGTGCTGGGCGCGGCGGGGTCGCCTTCCCGCACTCTGCGATGGGAGCAGGTGGTGGAAAGCCGGCCCGACGTGCTGTTTATCGCCTGCTGCGGCTTTGGAATTGAGCGAACGCTTCAGGAGGTTCCACTGCTTCAGCGGCAGCCCGGCTGGCGCGATCTGCCGTGTGTTCGGGCAGGCCAGGTGTATGTCGCGGATGGAAACGCTTATTTCAGCCGCCCCGGCCCGCGCCTTGTGGACAGCTTGGAGATGCTTGCACGCACGCTGCATCCCGGCGTGTTCTTAGACAAGGACACATATCCGGTTCACCGGGTTCTTGACTGACATTCTTCGTGCAAAAAACAAGGGAAAAACGGCGCGAAAAGTGGAAAAATGAAAACATGACCGCTCCGATCCCCGAAAATGAAGCGCAGCGCCTCGAATGGCTGCGCCAGTGTGCGATACTCGATACTCTGCCGGAAACCGTCTTTGATGACGCTGCCCTCCTCGCCGCCCAGCTTTGCCAAGTGCCGACCGCCGCCATCAACCTCGTGGATGCCGACCGGCAGTGGTCCAAAGCCGCGTTCGGCCAGGACAAAACGCAGGACCCGCGTGCCGTGTCGTTCTGCGCCCATACGATTTTGCAGCCGGATCTGCTGGTCGTGCCGGACGCCCGCAGCGACACCCGGTTTTGCCGCAATCCCCTGGTCACGGGCGAACCGTTCATTCGGTTTTATGCCGGTGCGCCGCTGATTACGTCTGAAGGCTTCGGCGTCGGGTCGCTGTGCGTCGGGTCGCTGTGCGTCGTGGACCGTGTCCCGCGCCGCCTCTCCGCTGAACAGACCACCGGCGGGGAAGCCGCCATGAATGCGGGGGTACATTCGGGCGGCGGCCTCGGCTTTGTGTTTTTGGACGAGTGCGGGACGGTGCAGGTCCGGGTCGAGGACAGAGGCGGCGGCATTCCGCTGGCGGAGCTGCCCGAAGCGGCCCTGCGGCGCGGCGACAGCACGGCGGGCCACGGGTTCAAGAGGATACTCACGACCACCGACCGGGTTTTTCTGCTGACCGGCTGGCAGACATTCTAGCAGGCATTTTAGTACCGGGCAGACATTTTAACTTTAGGATGCGTGGTATTAGGATGCGTGGTATAATGAACGGGCAATGCACGCCGCGCTCCATCAAGCGTTTTCCATCAGGCCTCCCCCATCAAGCATTATTCGAGGCAAGGCCGAACTTTTGACCGAAACTCTGATGACTAATTCTCTGACTGATATTCAACACATTCTCCCGCCGGCGGCGCTGCCCCCCGGCAGCGCCGCCGTCCGCATTCTGGAAAGCATCACGGATGCGTTCTTCGCGCTTGACTCCGACTGGCGCTTCACCTATGTCAACGCCCAGGCCGAGCGGCTGCTGTCACGGACGCGCGGCGAGCTGCTGGGCTGCACTGTGTGGGAAGAGTTTCCCGGCGCTGTCGGCTCGGTCTTCGAGCGTGAATACCGCCGGGCCATGCGCGAGCAGGTTCCAGTCACGTTTGAAGAGTTCTTTTCGCCGCTCGGCATCTGGTTTGAGGTGCGGGCCTTCCCCTCCGCCGCGGGGCTGTCTGTTTTCTTCCATGACCGGACCGAGCAGGTGGAGCGGCGGCGGCGCGAACAATTTCTGGCGGACCTTGCGGAGCGGGCGCGGCGGCTGGCGGGTCCCGGCGAAGTCGTTGCGGACGCCCTGCGCTCGGTCGGTGAGTTTTTGGGCGTTTCCCGGTGCGTTTTCGTGGACATTGACATCCAGGCCGATACCTGCACGGCGCAGCCGGATTACCGGGCGGACGGCTCGGTGGTCAGCATGGCAGGCGTTTTTCCAATTTCTTCGTTTGGCGACATTGTCGGGGCGGCGTATACGGCGGGGAAATCCGTTGTCGTAAATGACGTTCACACTGACCCCGCTCAGGTGCCGCCAGAAACGATTCCGGCGTATGACACCCTCGGCATCCGTGCCCATGTCGGCGTCCCCGTGGTGCATTCCGCCCGATTGGTCTCCTGCATCGGTGTTCACAGCAATGTCCCGCGCCGCTGGAAGCCGGAAGAAGTCGCGCTGCTGCAAACTGTCGTCGAGCGCACCTGGCTGACCGTGGAAGTGACGCGGCAGGCCCATGCGCTGACCCGCGAGGCCGAGGCGACAAGCCGCATTTTGGAAAGCATCACCGACGCGTTCTTTGCGCTGGATGCCGACTGGCGCTTCACTTATGTCAACGACCAGTCCGAGAAAGTCATGGGCCGAACGCGCGGCGAGCTGCTGGGCCGGCGGTTCTGGGAAGAGTTTCCTGCGACGGTCGGTTCCGTCTTCGAGCGCGAGTATCGCCGCGCCATGCGCGAGCAGGTTCCGGTGACGTTTGAGGAGTATTACTCGCCGCTGAACATCTGGACCGAGGTGCGGGTGTACCCGTCGGCGAACGGGCTGTCGGTGTTCTACCAGGACGTGACGGAGCGCAAGGCTCTGGAAGAGGGGCGCGAGCGGCTGGCCGCGCGGGAGCGTAACATTGCCGCCCATCTCCAGGAGGCGCTTCAACCGCCCCTGCCCATGTTTGTGCCGGGCCTGGAAGTGGGATCGTTCACCCGGCCCGCCTTGCAGGAAGCGCAGGTCGGCGGCGACTTTTTTGACATCTTCCCGTTAGACAAAGAGCTGCACGCGGTCGTCATCGGCGACGTTTCCGGCAAAGGTCTTGCGGCCGCTGCCCAGCTTGCGCTGATCCGCAATTCCCTCCGCACAACGCTGTATCTGTCCCAGCGTCCGGCCCAGGCCGCCGCCAGCCTCAATGCCATTGTCACCGACCACGACCTTTTGGCCGGCTTCGTCACCGCCTTTGTCGGCGTCTATGATGCCGCGACCGGCCGGATTGTCTACACCTCCTGCGGCCACGAGCCAGGGTTAATCCGGCGCACCGGCGGCACCGTCGAAGAACTCGAAACCACCGGCCCGCCGCTCGGCGTAGACCAAAACGCCGTCTACAGCGACGGCACCCTCACGCTGGCCCCTGGCGACACCCTGCTTCTCTACACCGACGGCCTTTCCGAGGCCGGCCCCAGCCGCCGCGACCTGCTCGGCACGGCGGGCCTCACCCGCCTCTTCGCCGCCCTGCCCGCCGACGCTCCCGTCCAATCCCAAGCCGAGAGCCTCGTCCGTGAGGCCGGCGACTACGCCGCCGGCCGCTTCCACGACGACATCGCCGTCCTCACCCTCCGCCGGAACTAGGGCAAACGTGCCAGGAACTTGCTGAGAATGCTCCGCGCGTCGCCGAACGCAATCGCGGCGCGGGTCGTGCCGTCGGGATGAACCACCGAGTTGCGGTACTCACGCGCCCGCTGAACATCGTCCCGAATGTCGTTCGGAATGTGCCAAACGGAAGCCGTGCGATTGATCACAGCGTACATGGCGCGTGGAACAGAGCGGCGGCGCGGGTCGTTTGTTTTCAAGTACAGCCGCAGGATGCCCTCAAACTCGACAAACAGCCGCGCGATATAGGCCGTTTCTAGGCTGCCTTCTGCCCGGTTCAGCATAGCATAGCCCGGCAAGCTCGTGTCTTGAAGCGACCGCGAGACGGCCTGACGCACTGCGAGATAATCCTCCGAGATGACAACCAGCCGCTGCACATGCAGGTAGCTCACTAAGCGTTCAGCAGCCCTTCCGCCAGTGTCAGGAATGTTTCCTGCCCCCACGGCTGCGGCCAGTCAATCCCGGACTCTGTTCGCACGACCCACGCCAGCCCGCGATCTTTGCCTAGCGGCTTGTGCAGCAGCATGACCCGAAACAAACTCGGCCAAGCGTACAAATCCACCCGCCCCTGCGCTCCCAGCACCCCACGCGCCACCGGCTCCAAGATGAGACGCCCCTGCGGCGCATAGATCGTCACGACCGGCACACGATACGCCCCGCCGACCACTTCCTCAGCCAGTTCTTTCTGCTCCCGCTCCACACGCCAGCCCCGCCCTGCCGAACTAGCCCAAACTTCAACATCCTCCGCCAGCCGCGCCGTGTCGCCTTCCCAATCCTGCCGCATCTGCGCCAGTTCTGCTTGGGAAACTACCGCCCTATCCTTTGTCAGCGTAAGTGTCATAGGAGTATGTTACCACAAAAACCGCTTGGCGGCCTGTTCCAGCAGCTCATAAATGCGCGGCCCGTCACCGCGCTTACGCCCGCGTGCCTTATCTAGCGGCGTCAGCCACATCCAGCCTTTAATAGTTGGATTGGCCCCAGCCTTCAGCAGCAGTTCGACCATTTCCACCGTCCCTTTTTCAACGGCTCGGTGCAAAGCAGTGTCGCCGATATTCGGCTCATTGTGCGCATTGACATCAGACCCAGCTTCTATTAAGCGTTTTGCAATTTTTATGCTGCCTATCTGCACGGCGACGATGAGCGGTGTTCGGTTAACATAATCGAACCAATCCAGCGCAACTGCAGCGTCATAGTGCAGCAGCAGATTGACCATCGGCAGGTTTGCATCTTCTACAGCGGCATGAAGCGAAGACTCCTCTGAGTGTTCTTCTGCAACCCTTGCACCCGCCTCCAGCAAAAGGCGGGTGATTTCTAGGTCTCTACCACAGGCAGCCCAAAACAGTTCTGTTGTGCCGACAAAAGAACTGAACGAGGCACCTGGCGCTTCGGGATAGTTCGGGTCAGCTCCCTGCGCCAGCGCTTGCCGCACCAGTTCAACGTCCTTCTCAGCGACCGCTTCATGCAGAAACTCATTCCAATCCATTTTCGCCTGCGCTTTAACTTTCCATTCCCAGAACCTCAACCAAGAACGCCCAGCGGTCGGCGGCTTCTTCCATGACTTTGGCGGTGGGCTTGCCGGTCTACTCTTCTAATAAACCTGGCTTATCCGGTAAATCTAATATAGCCTCTTCGGAACTATCAGCGGTTATGACCTGCATTGTCAAAAGTGTTGATACCAAAGACCTGGTAATCTTCTCTTGGAGAATGTCAAGAATGGCTTGCAGTTCGATTTTTGCCTCGGAGGCATTGCCAAGCAGTGTCTGGACACCTTGGCTGTCCGTGCTTTTTCGCAGAGCGAGTTCCAGCTTGTATTCGGTTGGAGTTTTTGTCAAAGAATAGGCGTGGAAGTGCATATGATTTCCGAGTTTAGCCTCTCCGACATGATCAAAAGAAAAGCTTTTCATCATCTCAGCCATGAAATGATCTTGGACGACTAAAACGAAATAGCGTCCGACGTGTTCAAAGGTGGCAACTTTGTGGTGAAGTTGGACAAGAATTGTTTTGGCACTCATTTTCCAGTTCATGCCGAAACCCGCAGTTTCAGTCGGTTCCTCGGCGAGGTTGAGTGTGGACAAGAACTGCTGGCGGGCGGGCCAAACGGTTCCCGTCGTGTCAACGGCTTGAAGTTCAATTCCGACAAAATCAACAACCTTGCCTTTGCGAACGGCAACCAGGCAGTAATCCACGCTGCCACCTGGGATGGCGACTTCAGGAACAATGTGAAGTTCATCCCCCGGCTCTTTGTGGGTCAAGAGATGGATACAATCTGTGAAAACCTGTTTTCTTTCTAGAAATCGAAAGGGACAAATAATCACCTCTTTAGGATTTTTCGCTCCATGAACGACAGAGCAAGTGCCGATGCTTGTATCTGGGCTTGTCTTTCGCCGTTTTGCACACCTCTTGCCGATGTATTTGCAATGCTGCTGCGGAAGGACCGTTTCCCAATTTACCTCAGCACGAAATGTCGGCTCGGTGTATAGCTCGGAGATTTTGATGCTGTCTGTCATAAAAGGAAGTTTGTCCTATGGCGGGCGATATTGATGTACGCAGGAGAAATGTCTATTCCAATGGATTTTCGATTTAGCTTCTTGGCGACTAAGTTTGTTGTCCCAGTCCCGCAAAATATATCCAGCACAACTCCATTGGGCGGGCAGGTTGCAAGCATCGGAACGATGCAAAGAGCTTCAGGATAAGGAGCGTAGTGAGCGGTAATCCCAGTCTTGTCTTCCGGCAGGACTTCCCAAACATCGCTGGGTTTTGTTCCTTTAGGGTCATATTTGAGGAAGTAAAACCCTTTGTCATGCAGTTCTTTCGCTCTGCCGGAAACCTTTTCACTATCGGAGTGTGTTGTACGGTGTTGACCACGAATCACCATGCGGAAGTCCTCTAATTCTCCGGCGCGAATTTGGTTCAATACGTTCTCTAGAGCCTGACGAGCGAGCGTCTTCTCGGCTTCGCTGAGGGACGTTGAGAGTTCGATCTGCCGTTTGTATCTGACACCTGAGACTCCTGTCGCGGAAACAACCGCGCCATTGACAACCTTTGCCTTACGTGGGTCGGATTTAACGGCATCAGCATTGAAGTAATAATCACGGGGCTGTTTTACGAAATGAAAAATATCTTCGTGAATGTTTCGCAATTTGTCCGTGGATTGGTCAAGCCCACCTTTTAGCTTATTCCAAATCACGCCGTTTCGGAGTACCCAGCCCTGTTCGTCAACCATAGCAATGGCAAGTCGCCATGGGATGGCAAGCAGCCCTTTGTTTTGGTAGGTGTCTCCGATGTTGAGCCAAAAAGAGCCGGTCGGCTTCAGAACCCGCTGCACCTGGGAAAAGACAGTCAGCAGATTCCGCAGAAATTCCGTCCAGGTTTTCTCCTCACCAATGCCGCCGGATTGGTACTCGCGTTGCCCCCAATAAGGCGGGCTTGTCATGCAAAAGTCAACACTGCCAGCGGGAAGCTGGGACAGAACATGGAGTGCGTCACCCGTCAGAAAAAGAGGTTCGAAGTTCTCAGCTTCAAGATACGACCTGAATTGCTCACTATAGCTCATGTTGATTTGCAGCCTCAAGTTCCATTTCCAGCACTTCCACGAGGAACGCCCAGCGGTCGGCGGCTTCTTCGATGACTTTGGCGGTGGGCTTGCCGGCGCCGTGGCCGGCGCGGGTCTCGATGCGGATGAGGGTCGGGGCGGGGCCGGATTGGGCGGACTGCAAGGCGGCGGCGAACTTGAACGAGTGGGCGGGGACGACGCGGTCGTCGTGGTCGCCGGTGGTGATCAGCGTCGCGGGGTAGGACGTGCCTGGCTCTAATGTATGCAGGGGGGAGTAGGCGTAGAGATACGGGAAGTCTTCGGGGTTGTCGGCGGAGCCGTAATCGGAGGTCCAGGCCCAGCCGATGGTGAACTTCTGGAAGCGCAGCATGTCGAGAACGCCGACGGCGGGGAGGCACGCGCCGAAGAGGTCCGGGCGCTGGGTCAGGCACGCGCCAACCAAGAGGCCGCCGTTCGAGCCGCCGCCGATGGCGAGCTTCGGCGGAGACGTGTAGTTATGGGCAATCAGCCATTCGGCGGCGGCGATGAAGTCGTCGAAGACGTTCTGCTTCTTTTCTTTAATGCCGGCCTCGTGCCAAGACGCGCCGTATTCGCCGCCGCCGCGCAGGTTCGGCACGGCGAGAATGCCGCCCCTCTCCATCCAGACAATCTGCGCCGGGCTGAATGAGGGGGTCAGGGAGATGTCAAAGCCGCCGTAGCCGTAGAGGTAGGTCGGGTTTTGACCATCGAGCGCAAGGTCCGTGCGATGGGTAATAAACATCGGAACTTGGGTGCCGTCTTTGGAAGCGTAGAAGATCTGGGTCGTCTCGTAGTCATCGGGATTGAAGGCGACTTCGGGCTGGCGGTACAGCGTGCTTTCGCCGGTCGGCACCTCGTAGCGGTAGATGGATGTGGGGGTTGTAAACGACGTGAAGGCGTAAAACGTCTCGGTCTGCGCCCGCTTACCGCCGAAGCCGCCCGCCGAGCCGATGCCGGGCAGTGCCACATCGCGCTCCCAGGTGCCGTTCAGCGCGAACACTTTGACCTGCGTGGCCGCGTCTTTGAGATACTCGGCGATGAACTTTTCGCCGACTAAGCTGACGCCTTCGAGCAGGTCGTCCGCTTCGGGAATAACTTCGACCCAATGCTCTTTGCTGGGATTTCGCGTATCCAAAGCGATGACGCGGTTCTTGGGCGCGTCTAAATTGGTCCGCAGCCAGAACACCGGGCCGTCGTTGCCCAAAAATCGGTACTGCGCTTCTAGGTTCGGAATTAGCTCAACGACTTCGGCGTTCGGTTCTTGAAGCGGCTTGTAAAAGAGCCGGTTCTTCGGATCGGTTCCCTGCCGGACACCGATAATCAAGTACGCGCCGTCCTCCGAGACGTTTCCGTTGAAGCCCCATTCTTTTTCGTCCGGCCGCTCGTACACCAGCGTGTCTTCGCTTTGGTCTGTGCCGAGGCGGTGAAAGAACAGCTTCTGGAAGTAGTTCGCCTGCTGTAATTCTTCGCCTTCGGGCGGCGCATCGTAGCGGCTGTAGTAGAACCCGGAGCCATCTTTTGCCCAGGATGCCCCCGAAAACTTGACCCAGCGCACCAGGTCTTCCGTGTCTTCCCCGGTATCCACGCTGCGGACGTGCCACTCGGTCCAGTCCGACCCCGCCGCCGACAGGCCATACGCGAGAAACTTGCCGTCGTCGCTTGTCGCCGTGCCGGCCAGCGCCACCGTGCCGTCTTCGGACAGCATGTTCGGGTCGAGCAGCACGCGCGGCTCTGCGCTTAAACTCTCCGCGACATACAAAACGCTCTGATTTTGCAGCCCGTCGTTTTTGCCGTAAAAGTAGCGCCCGCCTTGCAGCGAAGGCATCCCGTAGCGTTCATAGTTCCACAGCGTCGTCAGCCGCTCTTGCAGCGCTTGACGCGCCGGGATTTTCTCTAAAAAACCAAATGCCAGCGCGTTCTCGGCCTCAATCCACGCCTGCGACTCGTCTGAGTCCGGGTCTTCCAGCCAGCGATATGGGTCGGCGACTTCGGTGCCGTGGTAATCGTCGGTTTGCTCGGATTTGCGGGCGTCAGGATAGGTAAATGGAGTGTTCATGGAACGCAGTTCGGCAGCGCAGTCGCTGTTTCCTGCGTCATTAGGAGCAGACCGAAGATGTGGTACAATAACGTCGTTACATAAATGGAGTTACATTGAAGATCACATGGGACGAGAACAAGAACGCCTTAAACAAGATCAAGCACCGGGTCAGCTTTGAGCTGGCGCGATTTGTCTTCGACGATCCTCTTCATATTTCTCAGCGAGATCGGATCGTGAATGGGGAAGAACGCTGGCAGGCGGTTGGCTTAGTTCCCGGCGCATTGCTCTTGCTGGTGGTGCATACCTGGGCTGATTACGATGGCGAGGAACACATACGAATCATTTCAGCACGGAATACGACCAAAACCGAAAGGAAAGACTATGAAAACAATACCTGACTCGCTGCGAGAGGAGATCGCAGCTCTCGCGGAAATGTCTGAGGATGAAATTGACTTTTCTGATGCTCCCGCCACAACCCATGAGTATTGGCAAGGTGCGGTGCGCGGCAGGTTTTATCGCCCCGTCAAGCAGCAGCTTACGGTTCGCGTTGACGCGGACGTGCTGGCCTGGCTCAAGCGGGAAGGGGAAAAAGGCTACCAAAAGCGTCTTAATGCTATCCTGCGAGACGCAATGCTCAAAGCAAGCGGCGGCAGCGCATGAACATTCTCAAGGAAAATAGGTACATGGCTACTTTCAAGAAAATGGCGGCGATGGCCACATTAGCCGGCCTCGGAATGCTTGCTGCGGGCCTGCACTCTGTTGCCGCGCAGACGCCGCCGGTCAGTCCAATAGGAACGGTGACGGCCCAGGTCATCTGCCACGGAGACAGCCTGACACGCGGGGAACACGCTTCGTCGGGCCTGGGAACAGCGATGGGAACGACCTACCCCGGCGTCCTGGCGCGGGCGCTCGGTCCGGCCTGGCGCGTCACCAATATCGGCACCGGCGGCTGGCCGCTGGGGGCGCTCATCGGCGAAGCCCCGACAAAAGTGGACCCGCTGTTTGACCCGCACCTGAAGCAAAACGTGCTGATCATCTTCGGCGGCACCAACGATCTCGGCGGCGGCCACAAAAGCGCGGGGACGGCTTACGCGGATCTTATCTCCTACTGCCGGGCACGCCGCGCCGCCCACCCCTGGCGTATTCTCGTGGTCACACCGCCGGTCGCCGCTTATCCAGGCGTTTATCCGGTAGACTTCGACGCCCAGATGGTGCTCTACGACTCGCTGATCCGGCGCAACTGGCGCTTTTTTGCTGACGGGATTGTGGATGTCGGGGCCGATCCCCGGCTGGGAACACCGGGCGCGGAGCATAACCCGGCTTATTTCAGCGCGAAAGACTTTACGCACCTGACCGACGCCGGGTACGCCATTGTCGGCCGCGATGCCGCGTTAGCCGTACGGTCCCTGCCTGTCGCGAGCAGTTCCCTTCCTGCTCCCCGCCTGACGTTCCAGAACCCTGTAGTTCAGGGCAAATTGGGAACGGCGTATCAGGACGCGCTGAAGAACCTGCTGCGGGTCAACACGCTGCCGGACCTCCTGCACGCCCACAATGCCAGCGGGATGCTCACCGGCGACCCGGCCCTGTTCATCCGGGCGGGCGGCGGCTACGACCAGCCCTGGACACGCGACGCCTCGCTCAATAGCTGGAACGCGGCCTCGCTGCTGGAGCCGGTCGCCGCCCGGAACACGCTCTGGGCCGTCTGCCAGCGCGATGACAGCGGGGCACTGGTCATCCAGCAGGACAACCAGTGGTGGGACAAAGTGATTTGGATCACCGGGGCGTGGAACCAGTACGCCGTCACCGGCGACCGGACGTTTCTCGCCTCGGCCTATACCGTGGCCCAGGAAGAGCTGGCTCGGATGCGGCGCGAGCATTACAGCGCGAACTACGGCCTGTTTGAAGGCCCGGCGTTCTTCACCGACGGCATCGCAGGCTACCCGGAGACGGAATACGACCCGAAGAACACCAGCTCGTTCGTGCTGGATCACCCATACACCGATAAGCTGATGGTCCTCAGCACAAACTGCGTCTACTACAATGCCTACAAATGCGCGTCCCGCATGGCGACCGAGCTAAAGCGACCTGCCTCCGAAGCCCGTCAATACAACCAATCGGCAGACGCGCTCAAAATCGCCATTAACGCCCACCTGTGGATGCCGGAAAAGTTCACCTACGGCTACTTCGTACACGGAGCCGGGCCGCTTTCAGGCAAGCTGGACCCGACGCAGGAGAGCATCGGCGATTCGTTCGCCATTCTATTCGGCGTCGCGTCTCCGGCTCAGGCCCGAAGCATCCTCCAAAATGTGTACCGGTCCCCGCACGGGATCACCGCGTCGTGGCCCAATTTCGCCCGCTTTGACGACGCCCACCCCGGCCGGCACAACGGGATTGTCTGGCCGCTGGTCCCTGGCATGTTCGCCTGCGCGGCGGCATCGGCAGGCCGGACCGACTTGTTCCAAAGCGAAGCCGAGAACGCCGCCGAATTGTCGGCGGGGAGCGACCACCGCTTTTACGAGATCTACAACCCGCAGACCGGCGTTCCCGACGGCGGCTGGCAGTCGGGCCGGCACTGGGATTCCCAGCCGGACCAGACGTGGTCGGCCACGGCCTACCTGCGGATGATTAACACCGGCCTGTTCGGAATGCGCTTCACGCCGTCTGCCCTGTCGTTCGCCCCCACCCTGCCCGCTCAATGGGGTCCGGTGACGCTGTCCGGCCTCCACTACCGCGCCGCCGTCCTGTCCATAACCTTAAAGGGCAGCGGCACCCACATCGCCCGCGTCCTCTACGACGGCAAGCCTGCCGCGTCGCCCGTTGTCGCCGCGAGTGCCGTAGGGTCTCATGCGCTGGTGATTACGCTGAGATGACTCGCTGAGGGCAGATGCCGGGGTTATAGAAAACCCCGGCAGGAAATGTCCTTCGGACACGGATTGGGCTGTTTTTCTTCGTCCGAAGGACGCTTCTTTGTCGGGGTTTTCTACAACCCCGGCTCTGTGGACGCAAGCCAGTTGTTTCCGTCATCAAACCTAACGGGTAAACTGGGGCATCATGCCCATTCCAACCATCTGCCTGTTCGACCTGAACGGGACCCTGCTCGACCTTAGCGTCCTGGACCCGCATTTCGCCCGTGCGTTCGGCGACCCCGGCGTCCGCGCCCTCTGGTTCCGGCAGACGCTGGAGATGGCCCTGACCCAAACCGTCACCGGCACTTATGCCAGCTTTGACCGGCTGGCCGACGCGGCGCTCGACATGACCGCCGCCCGGCGCGGCACCACCGTCTCTGCCGCCGACAAAAAGCAGATATTAAGCGGCATGAGCGCCCTGCCCGCCTACCCGGATGTCCCCGAAGCGCTGTCACTCCTGCAAGGCGCGGGCTGCCGCCTCGCCGCGCTGACCAACTCCGCGCTGCCTATCGCCGATGCCCAGATGGCCCACGCCAAGTTGACTCCCTACTTCGAGACTGTTCTGTCTGCCGACACCGTCCAGCAGCTCAAGCCCGGCCCGCGTCCTTATGCCCACGCCGCCGAAACCCTCGGCGTCCCGCCTTCCGAGATTTGCCTGTTCGCCGCCCATTCCTGGGACATCGCCGGAGCGCTTGCCGCCGGCCTCCGCGCCGCCTTCATCCAGCGCCCCGACCAAGCCCTCAGCCCCCTCGGCCTCCAGCCGGAGGTTGCGGCAACGGATTTGCTCGACGCCGCCCGTCAGATTTCAGGCAAATAAATTCCCGCGTCTTCCGCCGGGTACAATCACGCTAAACACGCACAGGAGGCCACTGATGACACTCACTCTTGACTTGACGCCGACCGAAGAAGCCCAGATTACCGCCGTCGCCCAAAGCACTGGCCTTACCCCTGCCGAAGCCGCCCGCAAGATGATGATCAAAAACCTGCCGCCTATTGAAAACGAAGGAGCGCTGCGGAACGCCTCTTCCATTGCCCTGCTGCGATCCTGGCTGACCGAAGAGGCGACCGACGACCCGGACGAAATACGCCAAGCGCAGGAAGAACTAGATGAGTTCAAGCGGAACATCAACGCAAATCGCGCGGCCACCGGCGAGAGGCTGATCTACCCGGAAGTGGAGCCAGCATGAGCCGTATTATCGCTTTGGACACAGGACCACTTGGGCTGCTGACGAACCCTAAGAAGTCTTCTGAAACAATCGCCTGCACCACATGTTCCTTCTCAATTTTGAGCGCCGGGCACCAGATTATCGTCCCGGCAATCGCGGATTACGAACTGCGCCGCGAGTTAGAACGGGCGGGGAAGACGCGCGGGTTGGCTTTGCTGGATGCTTGGAACTTGGCCCAGTTCGACCGGTACCTCAGCGTTACCGACAGTTCGATTCGGCTGGCGGCTCGTCTTTGGGCGCAGGCAAGGAATGCCGGGACGCCAACTGCCGACCCAAAAGAGTTAGATGGTGATGCACTTATCGCCGCGCAACTGCTTGATCTTGGACTAGCTCGCGCCGATTTCGTCCTCGCCACCACTAACGTCGGCCACCTTTCGCAATTCGTCCCCGCCGCCCTCTGGACCGATATCACCCCTTGACGGCAGGCAAAAGAACTACGATTAGCCGGTGTATTTCCATTATTCAGCATTAAGACGCTTAATATATTCTGCATTGCCCTGAAGAAGCCAATTTAGGATGCCAGACTTTTCTTTTCGTAGCTCGTTTAGTAGTTGTTCCGCCTCGGCATCAGAGATACTCCGATCAAACCCTGATTGAGAGCCAGGGTGAGCGTCAGCAAAGTCGTGAAGCACATCGCCGACCAATTCTTTAGGTTTGCCAGTTACTTCGTGAAGTATCTGAACCATTATGTCTCCGTTTGTCATAGCTTTTCCTCACCTCTTCGCTTTGATCTTCATTCCGCACTTACTCGGATAAATCCTTCTGCTCACTCTTCCATCCGCGTCTCTAGCATTGCTACCCGTCGGGGATTACGGCGGTGGGGCGGGTTTGAATAGTCAGCACAGAGACTAGAATTTTGGTCACTTGTTCGAGTTTCGCAGGTTTCAGTGTACCGACCTGCTGCGCCCGCGATTGTTCTTCGGCGGCGACTTCAATTTCTAAGATTGCTGCAGGCTTATTATAGCGAAAAGCGGCGGGGTATAATCGCGGCAGGGATTGCCGAGAGGAGAACAGTCATGATCGCTTTAGCACCCCGGTACAGCCGGGAAGAAACCGCGTCGCGCGGGCAGGAATTGTACGAGCGAAGTATCCGGCCACTTGTCGAGGCGGGGCATCGAGGGGAGTTTGCCGCGATTGACATTGAGACCGGGGATTATGCGCTGAATAAAGATGACTTCACAGCAACGGAAGCGCTGCTGTCGCGGCAGCCGCAGGCGCAAATCTGGCTGGTTCGAGTGGGTCATACCACAACTTACCGAGTTGGCGGGCCGCGTTCCGCCCCAAATCGGGGCAACCTATGATGATTGGTATTGTCAACGCGGACCATGAACCGACGCTTCGTGTCGGCGTACAGTCCGGCGCGGGCCAAGAGCAGCCGATAGAGTTCATTCTGGATACTGGGTTCAGCGGGTCGCTGACACTGCCGGCAGCGTTAATTAGTCTGCTCGCTCTGCCGTTCCGGTCACGCGGCAATGCAGTCCTTGCGGACGGCAGCGAGACACACGACATCTTTGCCGCGACAGTGATTTGGGACGGTACGCCGCGTGGTATTCTCGTGGAAGCTGCCGAGGCTGAACCGCTTCTCGGTATGCGCCTACTCTACGGCTTTAACATCAACATTCAAGCCATTGATGGCGGCAGAGTAACGGTGAGACGCCTCGACGAAGAGCAGGCAGGAGATCAATTTGAGCAGTGAGACGGTGGTGGTGATTACGGCGGTGGGGCGGGACGGGCCGGGGATCATTGCGGCGCTGGCGAAAACCGTGTTTGAGTTGGGCGGCAACCTCGATGATGCGACGATGACCCGGCTGCATGGGGCGTTTGCGGCGATGGTGGCGGCCCGGCTGCCGGCGGGGAAGTCAGAAAGTGACGCGCGGGCAGCGTTACAGGCACTCGCAGCGGAGCGCGGGCTGACGGTGACGGTGCAGGCGGTCTCGGACGCGCACTCGGAAACGCCGCCGGATACGCTGCTGACGGTGTATGGGGCAGATCAGCCGGGGATTGTGTACCGCGTGGCGTCGGCGCTGGCCGAGCGCGGGGTCAACATCACGGATATGGACACGCGGCTGACGGGGACGACCGACGCGCCGGTCTATGTCATGCTGCTGGAACTCGCGGCAGGCGAGGCGGACCTAGACGCGGACCTTGCGGGCCTTAAAGCAAGCCTCGGCGTAGACATGACCGTGCAGGCGCTGTCCCCGGAGGCGCTGTAGGCTATGGCCGTTCGCCCTGTGGTGCTGTACCCCGACCCGCGCCTCAAAGTCCAGATCGCCCCGGCACTGGAAGTCAATGACGCGGTTCGGGCTGCCGCACAGGACTTGCTGGACACAATGGACGCCTGCCCGCCCCGGACGGTCGGGATCGCCGCGCCGCAGATCGGGGAGATGGCGCGGATTGCGGTTGTGGACACGTCCCGGAACCCGAAGTACCCCGGCGGTCACGGGCTGCTGGTGCTGGTCAACCCAGTAATTGTTGCGTATGAGGACGAGCAGTTCTTCCGGGAAGGCTGTTTGAGCCTGCCGGACTACACGGCGAACATCAAGCGTCGGCAAAATATCATGGTTCGGGCGCTGACTTTAACCGGCGAGGAAGTGGCGGTAGACGCCGAGGGGTTTGAGGCGGTCGTCTTGCAGCATGAGATTGACCACCTGGACGGCGTCTTGTTTTTAGACCGAGTCGCGAATGTGAAGACAGATTTGTTTCGGCGGAAGTAAACCCACCTCCTTGCTTCGCAGGAGTCCTCCCTGTTAGGGAGGACGAAGAGTTCAGGGCAAGCGACCGGCTGCTTCTTTCTGTCTCCTTGTCCTCCCTAACAGGGAGGACCCCTGCGAAGCAAGGAGGTGGGTTTACTTCACATACGTCGCCAAAAACTCAAGCGTCAGCGCCCACGCCTGCCGGGCGGCGTCGGGGTTGTACGACGCCCGCGCGTCGCAGAAGAATCCGTGGTCGGCCTCTGAAAAGACGACCTGCTCGTAAGGCTTGCCGGCGGCTTTCAAGGCGGCTTCGACGGCCTGCCCCTGATCAGCGCCGATATGCTCGTCGAGACCGCCCCAGAACAAGAGAATGGGCGCGTTCAAGTCGGCGGTTTTGCCGAGCAGGCTGGGGAACGGGCTGCCCTCGCTCGGCGCAATCCCGCCGCCGTAGTAGGAGACCGAAGCTTTCAGGGGCAGCAGGGTGTCGGCGAGAAACGAAGTCCGCCCGCCCATGCAGTAGCCGGTGGACGCCACGGCGGTCACGCCGCCGTCAGCAGTCAGCCACTCGTAGGCGGCGTGGATGTCGGCGGTCTGGCCGGTGTCGGTCAGGGCCATGAGGTGGCCCATCGCCGGCCCGAAGTCCGTGTAGAGGCCCTTGAAGTTTGGGTCGGTCCGGTGAAACAGCGCCGGGGCAATCGCGGTGTAGCCGGCGTGGGCGAACCGCTCGGTGAGGTCGTGAATGTGGGCGTTCACCCCGAACGCTTCCTGGAACACGAGAATGCCCGGATGCGGGCCATCGGCGGCAGGACGGGCGACATAGGCGGGCATGGTGCTGCCGTCGGAGACGGACAAGCTGACAGTTTCGGTCTTGATTTCCTGGCTTAACATTCTTTTTGTCTTTCTAGCGAGAGTGGTGCGCCGGAGTTTTGGAAAACCCCGGCAAAGAGGTGTCCTTCGGACACAGGTTTTGTGGCCGAGGGTTTTCTCCTTGTGCGAAGCACGTTTCCTTGCCGGGGTTTTCTACAACCCCGGCATTCTGAAACAGCAGCGGCTACTTCCGCAGTTCTTCACTGCTTTCTTCGGCAGACGGCGGCTCGGCCCGGCCTCCCAAATACTTGGCGAGGAAGCTTTCGGCGGCGGCGATGAACTTGCGGTTGTTTTCGGGCCGGGCGAAGCCGTGGCCCTCGTCAGGGAAGACAATGTACTCGACCGGCAGGCCACGCTCCCGCATCGCCGCGACAATCTGGTCGCTTTCCGCCTGCTTGACACGCGGGTCGTTCGCCCCCTGGGCAATCAGCAGGGGCTTTGTGATATGACCCGCCGAGAACAGCGGTGAGCGCTCCTTTAAGAACTCCACTTCGTCCAGCCGGCCCATCCGCTTATAGAAAGTCGCGACCAGTGTGGACCAGTACGGCGGAATAGTTTGCAGCAGGGTCAACAGGTTCGACGGGCCGACAATGTCCACGCCGCAGACGAACTCTTCCGGCGTGAACGCCAGTCCGGCGAGGGTTGCATAGCCGCCGTAAGAGCCGCCCATGATCGCCACTTTTTCGGGATCGGCGTAGCCCTCGGCAATCGCCCACTGCTTGCCGTCGAGCAGGTCCGTATGCATTTTCGCGCCCCACTCGCGGTCCCCGGCGTTCAGGTGCGCCTTGCCGTAGCCCGACGAGCCGCGAAAATTGATTTGCAGCACCGCGTAGCCCCGGTTCGCCAGCATCTGCACGACCGCGCTGTAGCCCCACTCGTCCCGCGCCCACGGACCGCCATGCACCAGCAGCACGAGCGGCAGATGCGCTGGCTCGATGCCGACCGGCAGGGTCAGGTAGCCGGAAAGCGCCAGGCCGTCACGCGCGGGGAACGTCACCGGGGTCATCGGCGCAAGCGCGTATTCTTCCAAAGCCGGCTGACTGCTGAACAGCAGCGACGCCGTTTTCGTGGCCCGGTCATAGAGGTAAAAGCGCGTTGGGCCGCTGTCCCGGATAGACGAGACGACCCAGTGGGCATCGGCGAGGTCGCGGCTCGTGATGCTCCAGTCGCCGCCCGTCACGGCTTCAAGTATCTCAAAGTCGGCCTCAAGGGCCGGGTCAAGCGCGGTCCATTCCTGCCGGGCGCGGGTGAACTGGACCGCTTCCAGGGCGCGTGTCTTCGGGTGGCGCAGAATGCCGCTGAGGTCGAAGCTTGGGTCTTCGGCGACCGCAGTGCTTTCGGCGGTCTCTATGTTGATTTCCAGCAAGCGGGCCGCATTTGCGCCGACACTGTTGATCACCCACATCTTGGAGTTGTCGGGCGAGAATCCGGAAACACCGCCGCCGGTTTCGTCCGCGCTCCAGCTCAAAAAGACGCGCCAGCCGCCTTCGCCGTCCGGCACCCGAATTTCAGTGGAGCCATCGGGAAGCTGCACCTGCGCCGCCCGGACTTCCAGGGCGTTGTCGGCGGCAAAGCTTCCGACATCGCCGGGGTTCTCCGTGGTAAGCGTCAGCTCCCGCGTCGTCAAATCCAGACTGTACACATCGAACACGCGCGGGTCGCGCCGGTTCACCGACACCAGCATCCGGCCTGGAATGTTCGGGTTCAGCGCGAGCGGCAGGGCGCGAGCGCCGGGAAACGGGGTTAAATCTTCGGTCTGCTCCGTCGCGATCTCGGTCTGGTACAGATGAAAGTTCTCGTCGCCGCCGGTGTCCTGCAAATACAGCAGGTGGGCGCTGTCCCCCTGCCAGAAGAACGACCGGATGCCGCGCAGGGTATCACGGGTCACGGCCCGGTCGTCGGCGTGTCCGACGGTCCGCACCCAGACATTGAGAATGCCATCCGACGGCGCAAGATACGCCAGCGTTTTGCCGTCGGGCGAGATCTGCGGCCCGGTTTTCTCCGGGTTTCCAAATAAAACTTCGCGGGATCAGCGGCGGCAACGCCATCTCAGTATTTTCCATGCGGCACACTTCGGCAGAGGGCGCGGGAAATCCTGCCGCGTAGGTATAATACCGAAAACTTTTCCGCTTCACCGGGAAATTGATGATTGGGAGATTTATGACACGAACACCACTGGCACAAACCCTCTGGCCGGGCCAGGCCGACGCCAAAAGCACAGACTTAGGCCGCGACGCGCTTCTTGTCCTGGCGTTTAGCCTCGTCACCGCGCTTTCGGCCCAGATTGCGATCCCTCTTCCCTTCACCCCGGTGCCGCTGACCGGGCAGACGTTCGGCGTTCTTCTGACTGGCGCTCTGCTCGGCCCGCGCCTCGGCGCTCTCGCGATGCTGCTTTACCTGATGGAAGGCGCATCCGGCCTGCCGTTCTTTGCCGGCGGCGCGTTTGGGGCCGCGCGGCTTGCCGGCCCGACCGGCGGCTACTTAATCGCCTACCCCTTCGCGGCGGCCGTCGCCGGGTGGCTTGCGACACGCGGCTGGGACCGCCGGCCTTTGACCATGCTGGTCGCCCTGCTGCTCGGCTCCGTCGTCATCTTCGCCCTCGGCGCGGCCTGGCTGGCCCATTTTGTCGGCGGCGCGTCTCACGCCCTCACGCTCGGCGTCCTGCCATTCCTGCCCGGCGACGTCGTAAAAGCCCTGCTGGCGGCGGGCCTGCTGCCGCTTGGGTGGAAGTGGATAAAGAAGTAACCCCTCTTCACCCCGCTACGGAGGCCCTGCGACTAGGGGCCGCTCGTTCCTGGCACTTGCGGCATCCTGCCTCAGTGTCGCTCCCTCAGCACTGGCTCCCTGGAAGGCCCCTGTTAGGGAAGGGCAAGAGCCGGGCGCGGAAGGATAACAGCGAACGCCTTCGTCTGCCGCTTTT
>JAABUQ010001596.1_pt1 | contig 47979 bp, 29 predicted proteins | sample 5560001 | NCBI WGS metagenome assembly JAABUQ01 (sample SAMN10711888, study PRJNA513371) | rock metagenome | isolation source: Antarctica rocks | place: Antarctica: Victoria Land, Finger Mt nord | collected 2015-12-18
TTCTCCTCGTCTGCCTCACCCTGCCGCTACCTTGCCGGGTTCTTCGCGTCCTTCGGCCCATCATCCCTGGAAACGCAGTCCTGCATGTCGTCCCAAGCTCTCTGCAAAAAATTGACGGGCACCCGTATGGCTTTCGTATTCGTTAAGATAGTGAAATACTTGGTTTTAGCTCCTTACTATGCTCAGAAAGTGTTAGAAGTTCTTGCAGCCATTGGTTCACGTGAAAGTCCAGAGATTCATGGCCTCATTTGTTCTATCCGTAATTTGCTGAAGCAAGCAAAATAGATGTATCCGTTGAAGGTCTACTGTCTTCGATACGAAAGTAACATGTTCAACACATTCATCTCATGTGAAATCAGCAGGTAGTTATCGGCGAACAAGCGGCTTCTGGCCTCTTTGAGCGTGAAGCTGCGGAAGACGATGAAGGGAAACTCGGCATAGCCATCCCCGATGGGTAGAGTCGTTGAGATGGGATAGAGGCTGCGCATGTAGTTCGTGAGAATGGTACGGAAGGCGTATTGCTCTATGTCGCCGGGTGTGTTTGAAAAGTAGTCTTTCATTACGTTGCGGTACATGAATGAGAGCAACGGTATGGCGTAGTAAAGATCGCCCTGTTGACTGTCCTGTATCAACTGTTGCGTCCTATTCTGTGGAGCTTTGGCGAGCAGTTCGATGAGTTCTATCGCTTCCTGAATGGAAGTACGCAAATTCTCGTAGTATTCGGGGTCGGCCGCGATACGCTGCATCTTACGCCATAGCTCGCTATCTCTGACGTTTACGAGCCTCGTCGCCAGTTCCATCAAGTAGCGTTCTTGCAGCTTCTTCTCAGCAAGGGGAACGATAAGCAGGCCACTGGAGATATACCCATTCTGGAATGGCTCCCAGTCAAGCAGACGATCAAAGCCGTTATACGCCGCATCTTCAAAGCGCGACGAGAAGGTGGTGAGCAACGAAAGATAGGATGTTGGTGCGGTAGCAGGGGAAGTACGTGGCTCCACTGCGGGACTACTCAGCGAAAAATCCGCCGCGCTAAACAGTTCGTGCAGGCTCATATAGACCTCTTCCAACCATTTCTGCTGCGGTCTGCGATGATATTCGCTTTGCAGGCTCGCTATTAAGCGTGCCATCTTGCCAGCGAAAGTCTCACCAGCAGCAATAACGGACTTACCACCAATCGGAATCATCACGAAGTTGTGTAGACCTACCCTGCCAGAGCCGACGATGCGCGTCATAATCGACGTTTTGAGAATGAGTAGCATGTTGAGCAGGTTGAGGGTGCTTTCGCGCCGCGCTAGTTGGCGATTCTCTTCGTCATAATACACCGCGTGGTCTGTAAGGTAGAATGACAAAGCTTTGTCACGCTGATCTTTCTCTCTATCGCCGCGTCCGCGATAGATAACCTGAATAATCTCCATCAGATTTTGTTCGATTTCAAAACGTGGAACATCTATCAGAATATGCGTCGTGTTTGGAAACGAGAGGCCACGACTTGCTGAGGCTGTCATGAAGATAACACGCACCTCGTTCTTATGATGACGAATAGACTCCTTCTCTTTCTCAGAGATGTTCGCGTGAATTTCCAGGTAGTGAGTGTCTTTCTGAAAATCACCGTAGTGGTCATGCAACGCTGAAATCAGACGCACCAGTCTTCGCTTGTCCTGAATATAGACAATCACCTGTGGTACATCAGGCCGATCCAGCAGCGCAATAAGATCGCTCGTCATCTTCTCCTGTACGGAGTCTACAAGATGATCTTTCGCGTTCAACGGGGGCGTCTCTTGATACTGCGAAAATTCGATGCCTACATTATAGGTAAGGTGCAGTCGGCGAGCGGGATACGAGTTTGCGTTAATCATCACCGCATTTCGGTTGCGAAACGTGAATGCCTGGCGCGATAGCGGCTCCGCCGATTCATTGGACTCGACACGACGGAAGTAAATTTTGTCCGGCGAATAGTCTGTGGAAGTCAGATGTTGCTCAATCACCTTATGATCGACCACAGAGGCATCGGCAACGATGACTTTTGTGTTGAAGCCATAATCGGAGTCAGTCAGGTGAAAGCGATTGACAAACCTGTTAATACCTGCCAGAAACTCGACGCCGCCCTCATCACCCGTAATCTCATCGACCATGATGAAGATGTGATGGATGCGACGGGCAAGCTCTTTCATTTTTTCTGGAATAACCTTGTTTTTCTTCTCGTTGTAGACATGCTTAAATATTTTGTTCAGATGCTTGAGCGTATCGCTATCGGCAGTCTTTTTGAGCGATTGAATGGCTACGGTGGCGATGATTTGATTGGAGATTGGTTCTAACATGTTGGCCTGAAGTGCATTACAGATGCTGTTCATCACACCAGTACCTCGCACATCTGAGGCACGAATGCGGTCTTCCTGAAACTGCTCGAGACTTCGTGAGCGCACAGGCCAGCGTCTCACCTCTTGTTCCGCTTGAACTTCTTGAAAATAGACCGTCGTATCTGCCCCATGCCTGCAGAACGCTCCATGCTGACACAGCGACTCATATTGTACAGTTGCTCGCCCCTGATTGTTGTGAATGAGAATAGAGTTCGAGGTGAGGGCGAGGACATTATCATGCAATGGACCCGTCTCGCTTATTCGAAATTTATTGATGATGTCGAGATTGACCTGTTTGCGTGGACTGACATAGAAAAAGAGAAAGCCTTCGTCTCGATGCTCCAACAGAAAATCTGCAATAGCGGTTGTCTTACCAATACCCGGATTGCCTGTCAGGAACAGGTAAGTACTCGCCTCCGCGCCTTGCACCGCTAGCTCTTGTTGCACCAGTATTTTATGTGCATCGAGCAGGTGTACGTCTCTCGCGCGTTGCTCACCGATACGCTGTATCACTTTATGGCAAATACGTTCAAGAGGGAGCTTATCCCAGGGACAGACAAATTGCTCTTCCCATTCCTGGTGCGCGTCCAGCCAGTAAACGCCATCCTCTCCACTATCTGCCAGACCTAGCACAGCAGAGGTAAAAGACGCACCATCATGAAAGCTTCTGGCAGCGTTATTGCTCACCATCTCTAAGACATTTTGTCGCGCGGTCTGTATCTCTTGCTCGTTCGAGTCGTACTGATAGATTCTGGCGCATGTCTCCAACACCTCAATATTTTCATCCTTCACGGACATTGCATTCATTCCTCTGTCCGTATAGCCAATGACATTCAATGTAACATCGTCGACGGGTGTCAGGATGCTGTGTTTTTTGAGAAAGGTGTAGAAGTCGTAGGCGTAGCTACCGGCTTGAATGAGCTTGACACTCTCTTTATCATCCAGCTTAAACGCGGTGAAGTAGGTTTCCAGGCCCTTCGAGAAGGCAAAGCCTGGAGGATCACCCGTTGTATCAATGCTCAAATTGGAGAAGACGCTTTTCGAGCGCAGGTAGCCCAGATCATTCAGCAGCAGGCGGCGCACAACAGAGATATCGTTGGCGTCCTTCATGCTGTCGGGCGATGTGACGGAGAAGACGGAGAGGTCCACACTGAGAATACGCCATCGTCCCTCGATGCGTAGGAGCATCAGGCAGTCGGCACGGAGAAACTTGCCCGTCGCTTTGTAGGCGTGCAGGTCGAGATGTTGTGCATCGAGACCATAGTCGGCAAACTGAGACAGGATATCGCGCCATTCGTTCTCGTCCGTCTTCATGTGTGTCGAGATGCTGTTCTCGCGAGAAAAGCTGCACTGGTAATAGGCAATCTCTACTGTTGTGCCTGCCGCCAGGTGGAGCGAGGCCAAATACTCTTGAAAAAAGTTGAGGCCCGCGAGAAAGCCCTTTTGCAGAAAGAACATAAACCACTGCTTCGCCACCTGCCGTTTATGTTGCGAGAGGGAAAACTTCGTGCGCTTGAACGCTTCACGCATCATCTCCGAGAAATGCAAATTGTGCAGGTCATCGACATACAGCGAGTCGAGGTGATGCGTCACGGTATCCGCATGTTGACGTATACAGGTAAGAATACCGATATTGAAGCCTACCTCAAACAGTCGTCCACAATCCTCAGCCAGTGTGTTATTCTTCATCGCACTACTTACTCTCCTTGCTCTCGCCACTCTCTCCCTGTTCATCATCCGACGAAAGTGACTTATAGCCCACATATTCCTTGTTCAGAGATTTGCGAACAGCGGTCAGGAAGGCAAGCGAATTAAAACGTACATTACTTGCCGTGTGATGAGAGAGGAGTGAGAGCGGACCTACCGCCTCTGAGCCAATAATATTCTGATAGGGTTCGAGTTTGAAATAGATTCTCCGACCATCCTTCTCGCTCTTTTCATAGCGAGAAAAGTGCAGGAGCGTGAGGAAATCCAGAAAATCGTGCTTGAGTGAGCCTGTCTGCTTGCCATCAAGTAGATTGTTACGAATCGCCTGGTCGTGTATCGGGTTATCATATACATTAACAAGCGTTGCATACGAGAGGACACCGTTGTAGTAAGTGCGCTTCACTGGTCCCACATCGGGTAGCGTGTACCCATTAAACAGATTGAAGAAGACGATAGAGCTACGATTTGGGTCAGCAAAGAGTGTTCTCAATTCACTCAAGTCATCGACATACAGCGACTCCGCATTCGGATTTTTGCTCCCCGCAGTTTTGACCACATAATACTTGTCACAGTAGATGGGGTAGATGTTGAGGTCGCTTAACCCCTCGGTGAGAAACTGAATGACCTCTTTGGACATAAAGAACTGCTCCTCATCCTCTTCTGTACTAGTAATGTGCAACGTACTGGTGTAGGGAGCCTGGGCGATATAGAGGAGGTGGCGGTAGCCCTCTTCATAACACTTCTTCACCTGATCTCTGAGAACTATCGGTGTGCGATACATCTTGTCCGAGTCTTCGTAGTCCGTGAAGGTGCGTAGCGTCTCGACGTACCGTTCATCCTTTGTACTACGGCGATTGTTGATGCCAGTCACCTCACCATAAATACTCGCTATATAGTTCCTGGAGGTGTTATTGGCATCGCATTTACGGCTCGACACAACAATGACGGCGAGCTTATCGAGCGTGAGTGGATGTTGAAGCACAAATTTTTTCGGCAACGCAGTATAGAGCGAACTCAAGCCATTGGTGAGCTTGTAGCGTTCTCTTCCGCGTAACACATCAATATGAAATCCCTGTGCATTCGAGAAGTATTCACCCGCGAGCAGATGCGATACGGTCTTGGAGATGGAGCTAATCGTACTCTCTTCATTGGTCTGTGCCTCTTTCTCCGTTCGCTTATTTTTATGAATACGCACAACAGGGACAAAGAGCCGTTGATGTTGCTCTCGAATATACGTACTCACGCTATCGCAAAGCAGCTTCAGGCAGAGATAACTCAGGAAGAGCAGCGTAAAGCGATAAACATACGCCTCTGCGTCGTCATACCTGAACGGGAGTTTGCTACTATAGGAGACGACGACGCGCGAATAGTTCTTGTAGTAGGTATCACAGAGCGACTTACTGTCATTATCCGCAGGGACAAAAATAGTCGGTAACAATTGGTAGCCGTTCACCGCGTATTGCATATCGAACTGACTAATCGGCTCTTTCTCTGGCGAAAAGTAGTATATTGGCTCAATGCTCATTGAGACGGGCAGCGTACAGAAACCACTCTCATCGGCGTTGGCATCCTGAACGGAGATGTACTTGAGTGCGGCACGTCCGCCATCTTGCAGAGCATCGGTGCGGAAAAACTCTTTTTCCATCAGCATACGGCTCGGGTCTTCATCCAGCAGACCATTCTCGACGACGAGATGAAGCGCGTATGTCTCCGCATCCGGTCCAATATGTGCCACCTTCACAAACACTTCGAGAGCATTTTTCAGTGTGGCAAGGACGTGCGTCGTAGGAGACACATTCTTTCCGTCTTTATTGAGAATGCTCAACGTGTCCCGTAGTCGGCGCAACGTACTGACTTCCTCGGTCTCATCTCCTGCACGCAACTGTGCCAGCAGTTCCCGCTCCACATCCTGACGTGGGTCGTATGCTTCGTCGTCCGGCTTGCTAAAGACGAAGTAGTAAAGGAGCGCAACCTTGAGAACCTTTTCCGCGAAGAACTGTCGGCGAACGTTCAAAGGGCTTATCTGCTCCTGGTGCATTGTAGCGTCGGGATCGAGCAGGGCGACATAGTAGTCGAGAACGGAGTCATATGTCTGTACATGCCCGTTGAGCTTGAGTTTGAGACCAGCGATAAAGATTTGCTCGCCCTTCTCTTTATTGGTACTCTCGCCTAGCGAACCTTCTATCTCTGGTACGATGGGCAGTGTCTCGTAAGCATCGGCACGCGCGAACAGATCGCGGTAGTTTGCGCTACACTGGCTATAGCTGACCTGATATGCAGCATCATCCTTTGTCTCGTCATTGACAAAGTCTTCAAGTAGACGTAGGCGGTGTATCAGGATGCGGAGATAGCTCAGACCTACTTCTTGCTTTCCATTTCGCTCTTGCTTCTGTTCCATGCCACCACGCAGGAACTCTAAATAGCGTATCGCGGCCTCTTTATGCAACCGCCCTAGCGACTCTTTACGAAGGACGCGACTCAACGTGCTCAATGTGCTACTACTGTCATTGAGACGCCGTTTTAGTGTCTCACGCGTGATATTGATATCTTGCGGCTCACACTCGCAAACCTCTTCCAGCTTATTGCACAAACCCTCAATCAGTTCGCTTTCGAACTCACGAATATTTTTCACTGTAATCGTGAGTTTATGGCCCTTGAGCCGTATATCATCCGAGCCTCCCGCCTTTACTGGGCGCAGATGCAGGCGACGTTTACTCAACGTCTTTTTCTCAAGAAAGGGATAGTCAAGATGCTCGGCGACATTATGATGAAAATCTTTTGCATTGCCCAACAAAGGCTCAACAAAATCTGTTAGCGAAGAATTCGTTGAGCCCGGAAGTGTCTTCTTGAATGCCTGCTCCAGGTGAGACAGTAGGAGACCCTTTATTGCGTCAATATATTTATTGAAATCTTTGATAACCGAGTCATCGGCGAAATTGACGCTAGAGTAGGTGGTGCCGTACAGATTCGTAAATGGTGCGTTATCCTGCTTCGATTTTCGCGCCACCGCCAGCGCAATCGTATCAAGATCGAGTTGTAAGCATAACTTGTCGTCTTTGTCACCTGACTTCTTTACCTGAAAAGCTGCTGTCTGAGATTTGAGGATAGAGGAAATACCCTTCAATAGGGGGGAGTAGTCCACGGACGCAAAGTAATCGTCTCGCTCTCCGAGATCGTTTTTCATGCGATATTGCTCACTTTCCCAAAAGAATTTGTCGTCAATCATAATACCATTCCTGGAAAGTCAGATTTATCTGACAATTTATATTTTAACATATCTTAAAAATATTGACAATAGTTTCTTCCTGACATATACTTTCATGAAAGGCATAGCTTTCGTAGTGCGTTCGTGTTGTATGTTCTTTCTTTTTATTGGATAAGAAAAAGGAAATGCGTATGCCAGATGGCGATAAAGTACATGAAGGGCTTGAGTGGAAGTTTCAGAAGGTATACAAGCAGGTTTGTGAGGGACACTCTAGCCTTGCCGAGATAGCGAAAGAGGCGGCGCAAGCGGTACAGAAAGATGTCGAGTCGGGTGGGGATGTCATTCTACATATGGTTCAGACCGCGGCTGCACAATTTGATGATATTCTTAACCGCAAATGGGCCGAAGCGATTAATTGGCGACAAGAGATAGCACGTCTTGACGCACTAGAACGCTCCACTTACGCACATTCACGGCTAAAGCGGCTTGCCTATAATGCGTGTCGGGAAATACTAGAGTCGTTGCGGCACGGTATACACCCCCCGAACTGCTATATTACGTTGCTCAGCGCCTACCAGGATCATGTGTATGAAGCAAATTTCGAGGAACGTGTGCCGCTCAAGCGCAATCACTACAATGGTGTTAGTCAGGAATTTGTTGGAGAACAATTGGAGCAGATGCGCCCTTTGGTGCAGTCAAATCTCCTACCATATGCCGAAAGCATTTACAGAAATGGAACGGTCAAACTTCCCAGGAAACCGAGCGGTCCGAGAGGAAGTAAGGAAGCGAAGCCCCATTATGATATTGACACCGATATCCCGGTAATTCGGTAGATAAGGACGAAAGAGGTGATGATGCAAGAACTCGCATACACGTTTAGCATTAAACATATTGGAGAGCATTTCAAGGGAAGCAATCTTCATCTTTTCGATCATCATGCTGATCAGACCTTCGAAATACAAATGCAAGTCGATGATAAACAGCTTCCTTTATTCAACTATCAAGCTCTTTCTCCGCTCCTTTCAGACCTCATTGATCTCGCCTTTGCCATACACCTTGTAGATCGCCTCGCCAGGAGTCACAAGAGATTACCACACGATCTCGTGGATATGCCACGCCGCATACTACTTCGTCTTCCATTGAGAGAAGGTGAAAAATTCAATACGATGCATATTCAACAGAAACTGCAAGACATTTTATATTGGTTTACTGGAGACTTCTGGTCCTTTGAGTTTCTACCCTATAAGCAACATGGACGCCCCGCAGAGAATGCGCCCCCATTACCATTTGAGCATCAACATATACATGAAACAAGGGTTGCGCTTTGGAGTGGGGGACTTGATGCATTCGCCGGAGCCTATCAACAACTGTATCAGAACGACGCCAGTCATTACCTCTTCTTTGGCACCGGTAGTAACGATTACATGAGTGGAGTTCAAAAAACGATTGCACAGAAAATAGATTGCTTGTTTCCCAAGCGCACGGAACTTGTACAACTCCCCTTTCGTCTAAGAGGTGTGAGCGACAACATTCAAACAAGTTCCAGTATGCGTTCACGGGGTTTTGTGTTTTTGCTGTTGGGGGCTGTGTGTGCATATCAGGAGGGGCAAAATACACTCTATGTCCACGAGAACGGTATCGGTGCTATCAATCTCCCATTCCGCAAATCGGAAGTGGGTCTCGACCACTCGCGCTCAGTTCATCCTTTATCGTTAGTATACATGAGCGACCTGCTATCGACTATTCTCGAACAACCATTCTTTTTCAAAAATCCGTTTCTTTTCTGGACAAAGGCACAGATGTGCAAAGAGCCACTGGCGAGAGGAGCGGAAACACAGGTGTTTGTGACGGTGAGTTGTGATAGTCGTCATCGTGCCTACCCCATGCAATGTGGCTATTGCTCCTCCTGTCTCCTACGGCGTCAGGCAATCGCCATTTCTGGTGTCATTGACAGAACACACTATCAGATTACCGATAATCCCAGCAGAGTAAGAAAGTCAGAGGACGCTATTCATTATCGCGCTATGCTTGCACAGGTAGATACAATGAAAACACTGCTTGCTGCTCCCGACAGTTGGCAGAAAATGTCACAACGCTATTCCACACTTTTGGATATAGCTGAGAATGCAGGCGAGCAAGAGGAGCCGCAGGGGGCTCTACAAGCTCAACTTCTGCAACTTTACCGGAACTATGTGACCGAATGGGAAACTGTCAGAGAGCTTATAGGACGAGAGTTTCTCGAGTAAGGGGAACACAGAAACTCTACCTTTAGAAAGACAAAGGGAAAGAAAGGGTGTATTATGAACTACAATGTCCTGGACACTATAGATATAAAGACGCTTGGGCGAGAACTGCAACAGGCACGTATTAGAAAAGGGTTTACGCAAGAAGAGGTCGCCAGGATTATTGATGTTGCTCGTACAACGATGGTTGCCATTGAAAAGGGTGAGCGTCGTATCAAAGCGGGTGAACTTATCAAGCTCGCCCAGGCGTATGATATGCCTATTGCTGACTTAGTGCGTCCTCATCCCGAAATCGCCCTCTCTCAACCACAGTTTCGTGGCCCATCGCTCCGAATGGAAGAAGATAATAAACTCATTGAGCCTGCTGTTGAACAACTCAAGTACCTCGCTCGCAACTACTTTGAACTCGAACACATCACACAATCACCACTCAACCGCAGATATCCGCCCGTATACGAAGTAGGAAGACTCTCAATAAGCGAAGCAGCCGAAAATATCGCAATAGAGGAACGTACCCGTCTAGGGTTGAACGATGGACAAATTCCTCTATTACGTGATATTCTGGAACAAGATGTAGGCTTACGAGTCTTTTATTATCCATTGCCCAAAAAATTTTCTGCCATTTATCTCTATGATGAACAGGTAGGAGGTTGTATCGCCGTCAATAGTAACCACCCGGAAGATCGGCGTCGCTGGTCCCTGGCTCATGACTATGGGCATTTCCTCACGTACCGCCAGAAGCCAACCGTCTTCAGCGAGGATGCCTATCAACGAAAGCCAGAGAGCGAACGTCTCGCCGATGATTTTGCGACATTCTTTCTGATGCCAACCAATGGTGTTGTGAAACGCTTCAACGACATTCGGAAAACGAAAGAGAGTGTCAAGTTGGGAGACTTACTCATCCTTGCTCACTACTATGGTGTTTCTATGGAGGCAATGTTACTCCGACTGGAGGATTTGAGATTACTTCCAACGGGTTTCGCGGAGAAGGTGCGGGCGAGTGGTTTCAAAGTGCGTGAGGCACAGCAACAACTTGGCCTTACGCCTCTTCCAGCGCGAGAACAGAAATTTCCACTACGGTATCAATATCTTGCATTAGAAGCATTGGAGAGTGGCTTGATGAGTGAGGCACAATTCTCACATTTTCTTGGAGTTGATCGTTTGGAAGCCAAACGTATGCGTGAGTTATTCCAGCAAGACGCTCTAGCGGATACCAGCTTTGACACGCTCGCTCATAACGCTCCTCAAGAGCCACTGCAACCTCCCAATGCGCAGGAGGGTACTGTGCATGAGTGATATCCCTCTCTTTCGTCGATACACTATCTTGGATGCTTGTTGCCTTATCAACTTATATGCCTCAGGTGTCATGGAATCTATTCTGAACTCCATTCCAGGGCAAGTAGCAGTAGTTCAATACGTGCGTGATAAAGAAGTGCGCTACATATACACTGACGGAGGCGGGACTACATCTATTGATTTGCAAGCATTTCTCGATAAAAACCTGCTATTTGTTGTAGACCTCGAAAATGAACGTGAGCAAGAACTTGTCATCGATCTGGCCTTCCTGAGTAATGGAAAGATGGGCAACGGCGAGGCATATTCTGCGTCGATTGCTTTGTATCGTAATTGGTCGTTTGGCACTGATGACAAAGACACTATTCTTCTCCTTCAACACCACCAACCTCAACTCTCTATTGTGACCACTCCCGACCTGCTGAAACACTGGGTTGATACAATCCAACCACCATCCGAAGTTATCCATGACGTTTTAGAAAACATACGGAGAAGAGCCAGATATAAACCACACGGGGAGCATCACTTCTATAAGTGGTGGCAGATGCATTAAGTAGAGCTAAATGTCATTTCTATAGCAATATTCCCAATACACATGTATAATAGATGACACTGTAGAGATATCTTAGCATTCGTTTCTTCACTTGCTGTTCATAGAGGAAATAGCCATATTTGTAGTAGAGAGAGGTTTGCATGACAACTTCTGTTGTGCGTGTGCCTGAGCCGGGACAACTCGTAGATGTCCGGCTACGGCGGTATGTGGTGGTCGATGTCGTGCAGGGAACAGTCCCTATTGAATCACCGGGGAAGGCCCGTCCGCTTCTGCATCCACAGAGCCAGCATCTCGTCTTGCTCAATTCAGTAGAGGATGACGACCTCGGCGAGGAATTGCAGGTTATCTGGGAGATCGAGCCTGGGGTGAATGTGGTGGAACGAAACGCGCTTCCCACGCCCGTTGGCTTCGATTCTCCTCAGCGCTTGGATACGTTTCTGCACGCGGTACGCTGGGGTGCGGTTTCCAGTGCTGATATCAAGGAGTTGCAATCGCCGTTTCGTAGCGGCGTCGAACTGGAAGATTATCAGCTTGACCCGGTAGTACGCGCCATCCAGATGCCTCGTGCCAATCTCCTGATCGCCGATGATGTTGGACTCGGTAAGACGATCGAGGCAGGTCTGGTTTGCCAGGAGTTGATTATCCGTCACCGCGCACGCAAGATACTGATTGTCTGCCCCGCCGCGCTTCAGGTCCAGTGGCGCGACCAGATGCGCGACAAGTTTGGGCTAGAGTTTCGTATCATTGACAGCACCTTTTTGAAGGAGTTGCGCCGCACTCGCGGCCTGCGCGTCAACCCCTGGACGCACTTTCCACGCCTCATCACCTCGATTGACTTTCTCAAACGCGAACGCCCTCTGCGCCTCTTCAGCGAGATATTGCCGCCCAGTGGTGAGCCGAGCTACCCGCGCACCTTCGACCTGCTCATTGTTGATGAAGCCCACAACATCGCGCCATCGGGTCGCGGACAGTACGCCACCGACTCACAGCGCACACTGGCAATGCGCCGACTCGCGCCACACTTTGAACACAAACTCTTTCTTTCGGCAACACCACATAATGGCTACTCCGAGAGCTTCACCGCCCTGCTCGAATTGCTCGACAACCAGCGCTTCGCCAGGGGCATCAAGGTCAACCAGGCACAGTTGCATGCCGTTATGGTACGCCGCCTCAAATCGGAGTTGCCGCCGCGCTGGGATGGCACGCCACGTTTTCCGCAGCGCAAGCTGGATCCTATCGAGGTCGATTACACCACGACTGAACGTGCAGCCCATCGCCTCTTACAGGAGTACACCCGCTCGCGCCTCGAAACGAATGATGCGACCGAGAAATACGCCACCGAGTTTGTGCTGAAATTACTCAAGAAACGCCTCTTCTCATCACCGGAAGCCTTTGCGATTACGCTGCGGCAGCACGAAGAATCGCTGGCGAACGCACGCCGTGCCGTCAGACCCGCCTTCAGAGCCTCAATGGGTATTCTCAGGCGACAGATTGAGCAGACCGAGGAGGAGGCAGACAACGACGAGGAGTTGGAGGATGCTAATACTACCGCGCTCGAAATCGCTACTCCGCTTTTCCGCGAACCTTCCACGAGCGAAAGACACTTGCTGACACAGATGCGGAACTGGGCCGCCGAAGCACGCACACGCCCCGATTGTAAGACATCACAACTGCTTCGCTGGCTTCATGAAACTATCAAGCCGAATGGCGCGTGGTCTTCGGAGCGCGTGATTATCTTTACCGAGTATCGCGCCACGCAGAAATGGCTGCTCGACCTGCTAGAGCGCGAAGGGTTGGCGGAGCCGGAACGCCTGCTGACACTCTACGGTGGCATGAAAACGGAGGAGCGCGAGAAGATCAAAGCCGCGTTCCAGGCTGACCCGCGTGAGTCGCCCGTACGTATTCTGCTGGCAACGGATGCCGCGTCCGAGGGTATCGACCTGCAAAATCACTGCCATCGTCTCATTCACTATGAGATACCCTGGAATCCGAACCGCCTGGAGCAGCGCAACGGACGCATCGACCGTCACGGTCAACGCGCCTCCGAGGTCAATATCTATCATTTCGTCAGCAGCAAGTTTCGCAACGCACCCATTGGACTCGATAACGCTCACCTCAACGTTGGCGAACTGGACGACGACCTGGAATTTCTGATGCGAGCGGCACGGAAGGTTGAGTCCATCCGTGAAGACCTGGGCAAGGTCGGTCCCGTGATTGCCGAGCAGGTCGAACATGCCATGCTTGGGCGCAGAACTCGCCTGGATACCGCTGCAGCCGAGGAAAAGGCAGCACCATTGCGCCGCCTGCTTCGTGTCGAACGCAGGCTCAAGGAGCAGATCGAGAAACTGCACGTCCAATTACAGGAAAGCCGACAGGAACTACAACTTACACCACAGAACGTGCAAGCCGTTGTAGAGACCGCGCTTGAACTTGCCGGACAGCCATCACTTCAACCTGTCATGCTGCCTGACCCCGATGGTGAGCGACCCGCTATTCCAGCGTTCATCGTGCCGGAACTACGAGGTAGTTGGGGTGCCGTGAAGGAAGGGTTGGAGCATCCCTACACACGGCAGGATCGCCCCATTGTCTTCGACCACGAGGTGGCGAGTGGGCGCGATGATGTTGTGCTGGCTCATCTTAATCACCGCCTCGTCTCCATGTCGCTCCGTCTCTTGCGTGCCGAGGTCTGGTCGCCCGATAGCCGGCGCAAATTGTATCGTGTCACCGCTCGTATCGTTCCTAATCTCGCGCTTGACACGCCCGCCGTCATCGCGCATGGTCGTCTACTCCTGCTAGGTGGCGATAACCAGCGACTGCATGAAGAGTTGATCGTTGCCGGAGGCTTTCTACGCGAGGGGCGTTTTGTGCGCATGAATGTCGGACAGGTGCAACAGGCGTTGAACGCCGCCAGTGCAAGTAGCGTCTCCCCACAGGTATAACAACGCTTACAGGCACAATGGCCTACGCATGGCGATGCCTTGCTCAAAGCATTAGAAACACGGATGCGCGAACGCACTGATGGCTTGCACAAGTTTCTAGCGGAACGAGCGGAGAAAGAGACACGCGACATCGTCGCGATCTTAGAAGAGTTACGTACCACCATCCTCAACGAATTACGCCAGCCAGAGGTGCAGCAGTTGGAACTGACAGGCTTCAGCACAGCAGAACGAGAACAGTTCGAGCGCAACATGTCCGCTCTCGCAGAACGAGCTACACATATCGACGCTGAAATCGTGCAAGAGCAAGCGGCTATCCGGCAACGCTTCGCCAATCCACAGCCGCGCCTTTTTCCTGTATCAATTACCTATCTTGTGCCAGAACGGATAGCAAGAGGGATATAATAAGACGCACAAAAATAATTGGGAACGGAAATATTCGTGGTAGGGACCCGATTTATCGCGTCCACAGGCCGATTTATCGGGTATCCTTCAATGTGTCAGGACAGTAGGGAATATTTGTACATCACGATAGAAGGGACTTACGGGTATGTCTAGCCTTCGCCAGCACGCCGAATGGCTTTCGTTGATAGAGGTATCGGGACCATTTGTGACGATGCCCGTGTTGCTCGATATTTTTCCGCAGGGATTAGAGAAAGAGGACGGAGAGTCTGAACTGCGGCGCACACTCCGCCTGGCGTATGAGGAATGGGCAGATAATCAGGCGGGAGCGCGACCTGAGCAGGCGATTCATTATGAGTGGTTGCGGTTCGTGCTGGGGAATGTCCTGGAGATGCCACGCGATCTACTCCTTGAGGGTCAGGCACTGCCTCCATCGTTACGAGCTTTTGTCGCGGAACATGGTGAGACGCTGCAACCGGACATCGCGCTTGTCTCGCCCGATACACAGGCACCGAGCCTACTCATCGCCCTCTATCCTCATGGGCAAGACCTGGAAAAACCTGTTACGGGGCGACGTTGGGCTGCATCGCCCGCGACACGCATGATGGAACTGTTGCGGCGTACAGGTACACGGTTAGGACTGGTCACGAACGGCAGATATTGGATGCTGGTTGATGCACCACCAAGCGAAACAACGGGCTTTGCGACCTGGGATGCTGAACTCTGGAGCGACGAACTGCTCACACTGCGTGCATTTCGTAACCTGCTCGGTGCGCGACGCTTCTTCGGCGTTCCCGACAACGAGACGCTGGAAGTGATGCTGGCGGAGAGCGCAAAGAATCAGCAAGAGGTCACGGACCGTTTAGGCTATCAGGTGCGTGAGGCCGTTGAGTTGCTGGTGCGCTCACTTGATATGATTGATAAAGAGCAGCAACACACCTTGCTGGTCAACGTGTCGGAGAGTGCGTTGTACGAAGCGGCCTTGACGGTGATGATGCGCCTCGTTTTCCTGCTTTCTGCCGAGGAGCGCGGTCTGTTGCGATTGGGCGAACTGCTGTATGATCGCTACTATGCCGTTTCGACGCTGCAAGCGACTCTGCGCGAGCAGGCCGACCTGTTCGGCGAGGAGGTGCTAGAGCGGCGACACGATGCGTGGGTGCGTCTACTTGCCATCTTCCGTGTCATCTATGGTGGCGTCGAGCATCAAGACCTGCGCTTGCCCGCCTATGGTGGTCACTTGTTCGACCCTGATCGCTTCCCGTTTCTTGAGGGTCGTCCCTCTGCGACATCCTGGCAAGAGACGCCAGCGCAGCCAATCCCACTCAACAATCGTACCGTCCTGCATCTGCTCGAAGCCTTGCAGTTCCTGCAAATGCATGTTATACGAGGTGAGCCAGCAGAACGGCGACGTCTCTCGTTTCGCGCCCTGGACATTGAGCAGATCGGGCATGTCTATGAAGGCTTGCTCGATCATACCGTGCGTCGCGCCCCAACACCAATACTTGGCATCAGCGGAGCGAAAGGGAGTGATGTTGAATTTGCGCTTTCGGAAGTAGCGCAACGTGCCACATTGGGGGAGCAAGCGTTATTAAATTTCTTGCAAGGCCAAACAGGGCGTAGTGTAGATGCGCTGAAAAAGTCGCTGGCAACCCCACCTATTCCAAGACGCTTTAGCCGTGCCGACCTGCTCACAGCCTGTGATGGTTCCGCAACACTCTTCGAGCAGGTGCTACCCTTTGCTGGTCTGTTGCGAAGTGATAGTTTCGACAAGCCTGTTGTCATTCCCAAAGGCTCGCTCTATGTCACACAGGGGACAGATCGCCGCTCTACAGGCACGCACTACACACCGCGTAGCCTGACCGAGCCAATCGTGCAGCATACACTCGACCCGCTCGTCTATATTGGTCCTGCTGAGGGCAAGCCGCAAGAGGAGTGGCAACTGCGTCCGGCATCGGACATTCTCAATCTCAAGGTCTGCGACATGGCGATGGGGTCCGGTGCGTTCCTCGTACAGACCTGCCGCTATCTCGCTGAAAAACTGGTCGAGGCATGGGATATCGCCGGACAGCAGCAGGTGGAACCACCCTATACCGCGCCAGAGGGTCATACCTCGACAGGTGCGGTGCAAGAAACACTGCTACCGAAAGATGCTGCCGAGCGATTGGCTCTTGCCATCCGCCTTGTGAGCGAACACTGTGTCTACGGTGTCGATAAAAACCCGCTTGCCGTTGAGATGGCGAAGCTCTCGCTCTGGCTGATCACACTCAACAAAAACAAGCCCTTCACCTTTCTCGACCACGCCCTGCGCCTCGGTGACTCCCTGCTTGGTGTCAACCTGACGCAGCTTACACACTGGTCGATGGAGGATAGCGACGGACAGCGTGACCGTCAAACGATCTTCATCGAGCCACTGATGCAAGACGCGCTCAACACGGTCTTGCGTCTACGTCGCCAGATTCTCGCGCTTCCCGACGACAATGTACAGCACATCGAGCAAAAAGAGCGACTGCTTGCCGAAGCAGAAGAAGCGATGGCATTGGTGAAACTGGGAGCCGACCTGTTGATTGTTACTACGCTCCACAGCCTCGCTAAATCTGACCGAACGCAGAAGAGAGCGAACGGCACAGGAAATACTCTTCCCACCATGCACGATTACGCCGTTGTCGTCACCGCCTATCAAGAGGCTCGTCGTAGTAACTTCACAGACGAAGGCCGCGCCAATGGACGTGCAACGTTTCAAGAGATGCGCGAACAGGTTGACCAACTACTCGGCACACGTCACCCCTTCCACTGGTCCCTAGAATTTCCCGAAGTCTTCGCTACTGGCAGGGACGATGAACGAGGCTTCTCCGCTATTATTAGCAACCCTCCGTTTCAAGGAGGTCAGAAGATAACGGGAACACTGGGCACAGATTACCGTGACTATCTCGTAGAATACCTAGCACACGGCAAACGTGGAAGTGCTGACCTGTGCGCCTACTTTTTCCTGAAAGCCAGCCAACTCGTGCGCCTTAATGGACAATGTGGCATGCTGGCAACTAATACTATTGCACAAGGTGACACCCGCGAAGTTGCACTAGACCAGTTAATCACGTCAGGCTGGACCGTTCCACGCGCCATTCCAAGTCGCAAATGGCCCGGAGAAGCTAGCTTGGAGGTAGCGCACCTCTGGTTCAGACACGGCGACTGGCGTGGCCTCTATATGCTGAATGACCTGCCTGTAACAGGTATCTCTGCCTTTTTGACTCCGTCTAGTACAGTTCAGGGAAAGCCCTATGTTCTCGCGGCTAATGCCAGTAAATCATTTCAAGGCTCTATCGTGCTAGGAATGGGCTTTGTATTAGAACCAGTAGAGGCACTAGCTCTTATAGAAGAAGACCCACGTAACAAAGATGTTCTGTTTCCTTACTTGAATGGTGAAGACATCAATTCTCGCCCTGATAAATCCCCTAGCCGTTGGGTTATCAACTTTCACGATTGGCCATTAGAAGTTGCAGAGACATATCCCATTTGTATGAGAATTGTGCGAGAGAAGGTCAAACCTGAGCGAGATAAAAATAATCGTCAAGTGTATAGAGATAAATGGTGGCATTATGCTGAAAAACGACCTGCTCTTTACTCAACGATTGCGGGGATGGAGCGAGTGTTGGTTTGTCCTATATTTACCAAACATCTTTCTTTTTGTTTCGTTTCAAGTGGACAGGTATTTATGAACAAGTTATATATTTTTCCATTTGATAAAACTCGATTTCTCGCTCTACTAAATAGTAGTATACATGAGGTTTGGGCAAGGAAGTTTTCTGCGACTTTAGAAACAAGACTGCAATATGCACCGACAGATTGCTTTGATACTTTCCCATTTCCCAATACCATGCAACAACTCGACGATATCGGGGAACGCTCCTACCAGCATCGTCAATCAATCATGCTGACGAGACAGGAGGGGCTGACGAAGACGTACAATCGTTTTCATGATGAGCAGGAGATGGCACAGGATATTGTGCAGTTGCGAGACTTGCACCGAGAGATGGATGAGGCAGTGGCGTGTGCATATGGGTGGGACGATCTGGCGTTGGAGCATGGCTTTCATGAGACGAAGCAGGGTATACGTTATACGATTAGCGAAGGTGCGAGGAGAGAGGTACTGGACAGGTTGTTGCGGCTGAACCATGAGCGGTATGCGGAAGAGATGGCGTTGGGGTTACATGAGAAGGGGGCAAAGAACGGGAAAAGTAAGAGGAGCAACGGAAAACCTAAAGGCACGCAGAGTGCTATTGGTGAGCAACGGGAACTGATGTTTGAGTAAAACGATACTTAGATTTTTAAATGGATGGTGTAGGTCTATATGAAAGCAGAATTAACGGTTAATGTGCGTCCTGTACGCCATGTCTACTTTATAGATGAGAACGACCTTGAACGGTTTGTTGATGTCGCTTCATATTGTTGTACTCAATGGGGCGGTATTAACAATCTTATTGTTCCTATCACAGTGATGAAAGAAGGTCAAGAAACAAATTTTCAAATACATAGATTCCTCAGCGATATGATTGGACGAAGACATCCCGATGTTTTTGTTGATGCTGCTTCTGACCGAGAAAGTGACGAGTCACTACATGATGCTCTCAACAATCAACTTGCTTCTGAATTTCCTGATAAGTCTTTAAATAAATGGGATGCATTCATTGAAGGTGACAATGCCTTCCATCCCCTTAATATTACCTCACCTCAAGGAAATATCTCAAAGCCAGAACTTGCATTCCCAGGTTTTTTCCCTAGCTTCAGTACACCACTTTCTAAACTAGATGACGCAGCAGTGATCGCGGCCTTTGGAAAGATTTGGCCTGGACAGAAGGAGGAATACGAAGAAGCATACACCTTGAGAGGGTGGGATGCGTCACATCCAAATATACTACTTCATCATCAAACAATGGTTGATCCTTATACGTCAATTATCAATCTTACCTTGAAAGACTTACACAATCTTGGTACAGAAAATGCTTTCCCTTCTTTACACTTCGATGTTGTAGTAGTCCAAAGGGTTTGGGACCTCTGTTTGTTCTGGAATTTGAGGGCGCAATCCTTTGGGCATAACTGGGTTACAGACCGCCGTGTTCTTCTGCTGAGCAAAGCTCAACTGCTTCAAGAACATGGTGTGTACTTTGATCCTCTTATAAGTCTACTTAGAGAGAAGCGTTCCCACTCTCATATCACATCAAATCTTGATGTTAGTTTCCATCATTACCACGATGAAGAAATACATCAGTTTCTTCATCGTGGTAATGAGCTTCAACAGCATGAAGGTACGCTTAGTGTGAACATACATACTCCACATAAAGAAAGAGAGACAAAATCTAGACCGTTATCCTATAAAGAAGATAGTGTTAGCGATTTTAGCACTTACCATGAGTATGGTGGAAGCAGACCCACTTTCTCTCAAGAATTAGTTATAAATCCTGAAAGCTTCTTGACACCAAATGTAGGACCTCGGACGACTGGCTACCGCGGGGCTTATATTGGGCTGCAAAGTGATTTTTGGCACCAGTTTCTTCATGACTCCTCCGTTGCTAATCTTATAGTTTCTAACGCCTCATTTGATACATTTCTTAACACTGTTCAGCTAAGCTATAAGTATGGATTATTTCCACAGGGTTTGGAAAGAGTAACTTTCAATATTCCAAAAACCTGGGATATCTATCAAGCATATTTCCATTCAAGAGGATATGAAGTCTCCTCATCCGATAAGAAATTTTACGCAGATGGTTTGGTGAGAATGGCAGGTGGTTTTGAGCAAGAAAGGGTACAAGTACTGCGTTCTCGTGTTGCCCGTGAAATCCTTGACTTTTTGACGGACAAAGCGACGACGAAACTAGCTAGAGAGATAATACAAAAATTAGGCTTGCAATCAAACCCTGTTGAGGACCTACAACAAATCATTGCGAGTTTAGACGTTTTACCGCAAAACCAGCGTGTTCCAAAGACGTTTAAAGATATTTTCTCGACTCTAAGAGACAAGGCCGAGTTAACACAAGTTGGAAGAAGTACTTGTCTTCAGACTCTCGTAAAACTTTTAGTGATAAAGATGGTGCAACGTGGCATGTACATCAAATGTTCTCATTGTGGAACGAAGGTGTGGTATGGCATTAACGTTCTTGATGAGCAAATGCAGTGTAGTGGCTGTCTTGAATTGTTTAACCTTCCTCTTACAGAAAATGCAAATGATGAGGTAGAGCGTGCGTTTCAGTACTCGCTAAACCCCCTAGCAAATCAGGCAATGGATCAAGATGTTCTTCCTGTGATAGCCACACTCCTTGCCTTGAAAACTTCTCACCAAGCGATGCATCACATCGTTATGGGAATGAACTACCAGCAAGTAGGTAGAACGAACAGAGAGGGAGACTTTGACTTTGTTTATATTCACAAGCAAGAGCTTTATGGCGGTGAATGCAAATCAGGTGGGAAATTTACTGTCAAAGACATCAACACAGCTAAAGTTGCTAAAGCACTAGGATTTAGGGCTTTCTTTTTTGCTGCTATGAGACCACTAGAGGAAGAGGGAAAAAGGCTCATTGCAGATTATCAACAAGAATTGTCAAACAACCGAGATGACGAAACTCCCTTCGCTATTTTTACTCTCGACGACCAAGCTCTATTTGGAGAAACATCATTGCCTAAACAAATACCACAGTAAGCACTTGCAGAAGGGTAAATTGAACAATGACTACCGAATGGTTCCTAACACATAAACCCGATTTCTTTAAAGCACTGCTCGCTCTGCCGCCAAAAGAAATGCATCAGGTGATGGAGAAGGTCGAGATGCTGACGCAGGACCCGACGCCGGATGCGAAGGTAAAGAAGCAACTCAAGTATATGAACGGCAAATTGCATCGCATACGTAGCGGTGATTACCGCATCTTCTACACCTTTGAGCAACCATATATCAGCATCCTGGCTCTGCGTCGCAGGGACGACGACACCTACGATGAAGACCTGGACATTGAATTTCTTGGTGGTCTTGACTCTCAATTTGATACGGCACACTCGGTCAAAGCGGTGCAACCTGATTGGGAGCGTATCCTCGCACCGAAAGAACCGGAGAAGAGGCCACTGTCTGAGCCGATTACGAACGAGATTCTGGCGAAATTCAGCATACCAGAACACTATGCCACACGCTTGCTCGCATTAAGAACGCACGAAGACCTGATGGATTGTCCTGGTGTGCCAGAAGAGTATTTGATACAGCTTGACGATTACATGTTTGAGCGTCCACTTGTGCAGGTCTTGCAACAGCCCGATTATGTGCTGAACGATGTACAGGACTTGTTGCGCTATAAAGAAGGTGAGCTACTCGGCTTCCTGCTCAAACTGTCGCCAGAACAGGAGAAGTACGTCCAGTGGGGCCTGAATGCAACGGGACCAACGTTGCTGAAAGGTGGTCCGGGTACGGGCAAGAGTACCATCGCTCTCTATCGGGTCCGCGCCCTCGTGCAGGAGATGCGGAAAAAGGGGAATGACGAGTTTCGTATTCTCTTCACCACCTATACAAATGCCCTCGTCAAATCATCTGAACAACTCCTTAAACAATTGCTGGGCGATGATGCACAGTATGTGGAGGTGCAGACAGCGGACAAAATCATCATTCAACTCCTGAATCAGGTTGGCATCTCTCCGAAGTTTGTAGAAGCGGGTGAGCTTAATTATCTTTTACGTCAGGCGATACAAACCACACAATTTGAAGGCAACGGGCTGCAACAGCAAGCACAGAGGCAAGCTGTCGAGCGGCTCAGTCTCGACTATCTGCATCAGGAGATCAATCAGGTGATCGTAGCGCGTCAACTGCATACGCTAGAAGACTATCAGGCGGTAGCGCGTCCTGGTCGCAAGGTTCGCCTGAATGCGCTGCAAAGGCAAGCAGTGTGGAAGGTCTATACAACGCTAGAACAACTGCTGAAACAGCGTGGCAAAGAGACATGGCGTCAGGCCAGAAATATTGCCGAGGAATGTGTTGCTAAGGGGATTGCACGTCTTTCCTACAGTGCAGTGGTGATAGATGAGGCACAAGACCTTGATTCCAGTGCCTTGCGCTTACTGGTGCGCCTCTGTGCGAAACCGAATCGTATCTTTATTACCGCCGACGCCAACCAATCCATCTACGGCAGTGGCTTCAACTGGAACGATGTGCATGAGCAGTTAAAGTTTCAGGGACGCACGAGCATTCTGCGCGTCAACTATCGCTCGACTCGCGAGATCGGCGAGGCCGCACAATCATATCTCGCCGAGGGTCTGCTCGATAACGAACAGGCCGAGCGCATCTATGGCAATAGCGGTCCACTTCCAGGTGTGCGTGCGGTACGCACTGGCGGTGAAGAGGTGAAACTGCTCGCTCATTTCTTGCCTGCCGCCGCCCGTGAACTTCGCCTAAGAACCGATGCTTGTGCCGTTCTCTGCCCAACCGCGAACGCAGGCAAAGCAATTGCAGCCGAACTTATGCAGCGCGACATCGAAGCAACCTTTATGACTGGGAACGAGTTAAACCTGACGCGACCGGGAGTCAAGGTCCTGACGCTCAAATCCGCGAAGGGGCTGGAGTTTCCCATCGTTGCCCTCGCTGGTTTTGTCAGTAGTGGCTGGTACGCAACAAACACCAAATATGGCTCCGTTGAGGAGCGCGACGAGTTGTTGTCGATTGATAGGCGCACGCTGTTCGTCGGCATGACCCGTGCTATGCGTATACTACTCGTCGTCAAGCCGGTAGAAACCAAAAGTCCACTTCTGGAAGGATTTGCTGGGGAGCAATGGAATCTGGGGATATGAAAGATGTGGAATATTTTCTCATAGAGCTATTCTATGCTACAATAGGCTCGCTATTGCTCCATAGAAAACGAAGGGATGTGTTGTGCATACTATCCATTTACCAGCAGTGCTTCCAGACGACCTCGACTTGCAGGCAGTCAATCGAGATGTACATTCGGGAAAGGTGATCTTGAATTGGAGTAACGTACATGAGGCATCGCCAGATGCGCTCTCAACCTTGCTTACTGGACTTGACCTTGTAGAGCATAGCGAGCAACTTGGCCTTTCCACTATTCCTGAGTCGCTCATGGGTGCTATTCTGCACGTCCTCTCGCAGCCCGCGAAGACAACCCATCGCAATGAGAAGACCGCTCTCAAGAAGCCTATTCTATCTGCAACACCGACTGAATGGAGAGCCGAGGAACATCCTGTGGCTGAGGGACAAAAAGATGATGAGCAAGAACAGGCTATCGATGAAAAGCATAAGGAGTCACCACGTAACGTTACGCAACCATTACAGGAACCACGAGTTGTTCTACAGCCACCCTCGGCAGCCGCATTACGTGATGAGTTGGAGCGATTGGTGCTGCAAGACCTGCTTGGTCCGGCTGGGGGACCTGAAGAAGAGGTTGATGAGCAACATGTGCATGATCGTTACCTTGTAGGGATGCTCGCCCCGCGTGACCAGCAAATACAGCCAGAAGAAATGGATGCACTCGCGGTACCGGAAGAAGGGAGCGTCGAGGATGGTTCAAACGACGATACAGCGTTACAGACTGCTAGTCTCTGTCCATCTGCGATAGGCATGAGTTTCTGCGTCGCTGGCAACGCTACCAATTTGCGCGTTACCGCCCAGTGGGGCACTTATAAACGCATAAAGAGCGAGACCATCAAAACGACGAAAGGGAGCGCGAAGACCGTATGGAAACGTCAACCGATGGGCGGCGGCTATCAGCGTATTCCCCTGAAAGTTGGTGCTATCGCTGCGTGGAGTCCTGCCGAAAGTGAACAGCCAGATGTTGTCGTCAAGGGGTTGGTGCGTCGCACAGATGATACCTGGACGGTGACACTGTTTCTGGTCAATGAGCAACGAGAGCCAGAGCAGAGGCGAGATGAAGCATGGGTATTTCAGCCAGAACTGAGCGTTGCAGCAGAGGATGGCTCTCCTATTTTCCAGCAACGCCCCACCGTGCGGCATCGCTGGCAATCCGACGAGGAGCAGGCAATGGCGATGCTCTATCGCCAGCAGGTGAGTTTTGCCATCGGTCATAACGTCGGTGTTCATGCTGAGGTCGTTGAAGAGAATCCCATCAGGGCAAAACGCCTCTCCACACGTATTGTACCGAACTATGATGTGCCACGCACCGAGGCCCCTACATCTGTAGAAATACCTGGACTGGCTGATTTTGTCCTTGATATGAAAGAACTGGCGGAGTGTCCCACGCGTGAACTCCCCACCAAATTAATGCCTCTTCTCGCTGCCTACGAGCGTTGGATATGCGAGCAGGAGGCACGTATCGAGCAGCCAGATGAACAGTTGTTCCCCTATCTCCATACAGCGCAACAGGCACTGACCGACTGCCGCCATACACTCCAACGCATACAAGAAGGTATTACGCTTCTTTCGTCCAATAGCCACGCCGCGCATGCCTTTGCCTTCATGAACCGTGCTATGTGGCAACAACGCATCCACACGCTTTCCGCAGAAGAGCGACGACGTGGACGTGCATTTGACGCAGAGAGCAAAGATACACAAGAGAACCGTAGTTGGCGTCCATTCCAACTGGCTTTTATCCTGCTCAACCTACCATCCCTGACCGATCTCCACCATCCTGAGCGGAGTGCAGAGCCAACGGCGGTTGCCGATCTGCTCTGGTTTCCCACTGGCGGCGGTAAGACAGAGGCGTATCTTGGCCTCACCGCCTACACACTCGCTATTCGTCGCTTGCAGGGAACCATCGAGGGACGTTCCGGCGAAGATGGCGTCGCGGTGATCATGCGCTACACGCTGCGCCTGTTGACGCTGCAGCAATTCCAGCGTGCGACGGCCCTCATGTGCGCGTGTGAGACAATTCGGCAGGCAGATATACCGAAGTGGGGCAAGACGCCGTTTCGCCTGGGTCTCTGGGTCGGTCAACGGACCACGCCCAATACGACGGAGCAGAGCGAGGAGTTAAGTCAGCAAGATCACGGGCAGTATCAGCGCGGCAGTTCGGTTGGCGGCGTTGGCTCGCCACGCCAGTTGACGAATTGCCCCTGGTGCGGCTCCGCCATCGAAGCAGGACGCGATATCAAGGTCGAAAGCGTCACGAAAGGACGTGGACGCACGTTCACCTACTGCGGTGATCCACTGGGACAATGCGCGTTCAGCCGCCGCCGTTCCGCAGAAGGCTTACCCGTAATTGTGGTTGACGAAGAAATTTATCGTTGTTTACCCTCACTGCTCATTGCTACCGTTGATAAATTCGCGCAGATGCCCTGGAATGGCGCAACTCAGATGCTCTTTGGTCAGGTCAATAAGTGGTGCAGTCGGCACGGCTATCGCTGCCCAGACCTGGATGACAAAGATCAGCACCGCGCTGTTGGCTCACTTCCAGCAGCTCGCTCGCTGCCACACGCTCCACTCAGGCCGCCCGACTTGATTATCCAGGATGAGTTGCACCTGATCTCAGGCCCTCTGGGAACGCTCGTCGCCCTCTACGAATCCGCCGTTGATTCCCTCTCGACCTGGACGGTCAATGGTCAACGAGTGCGCCCAAAGGTTGTAGCGGCAACCGCGACCATTCGCCGTGCTTCGCAGCAGGTGCAGGCTCTCTTCATGCGCCAGGTCAATGTCTTCCCGCCGCAGGGGCTAGATGGCGAGGATAACTTTTTTGCGCGTCAACGCAGGCCATCGCAGGAGACGCCAGGGCGTCGTTACCTGGGTATCTGTGCCAGTGGTCGCCGCCTTAAAGCCGCGCTTATTCGCGTCTACGTGGCGCATCTCGCCGCCGCGCAGTATCTTTACAACATGTATGGGAGCGCAGTTGACCCCTGGATGACGCTCGTCGGCTACTTCAACTCGATGAACGAACTCGGCGGAATGCGCCGCCTCGTCGAGGATGACGTGCGTTCGCGCCTGGGTAAGATGGAGCAACGTGGCCTTGCCAAACGCCAGTCACCTTCATTGGAAGAACTGACCTCGCGTAAGAGTTCAACGGACATCCCAGAGGTACTGGACAAGTTGGAACGTGTCTTTGACTCGACACGCGATACCAACAGCCCCTGGCCTCTCGATGTGCTGCTCGCAACAAACATGATTTCGGTTGGGGTCGATGTGAAACGTCTTGGCTTGATGGTCGTCGCGGGACAACCGAAGACAACCGCTGAATATATTCAGGCGACGAGCCGCGTTGGGCGTAACGCGCCGGGTCTTGTCTGCGTCGTGTTCAACTGGGCGCGTCCGCGTGACCTCTCACACTATGAGCAATTTGAACACTACCACGCCACCTTCTACCAGCAGGTCGAGGCACTTTCAGTGACGCCATTTGCGCCACGCGCCCTTGATCGCGGGCTTGCCGCCCTGCTGGTGAGCTATGTTCGTCTGCTCGGTTCAGAGTTTAACGAAAACAGCCAGGCAGGCAACGTCTATGGCGATCATCCCTACTTTCTGGACGCGCTTCACGACCTCACAGCGCGCGCAACCGCTGTCACTGGCAGTAGTGAGGTTGGCGAGGCGGTCAACGTGGCACTCAAAGAGTTACTTAGCCAATGGCTCAAAACGACGCATACGAATGTTGGTACACGCCTCGGCTACCGCACACGCAAGGATGGGCAGACTATTGGTCTTTTGCATCAACCGGGACAGGGAGAATGGAAGCCTTTCACCTGCCTCAACTCGCTACGCGATGTCGAACCCTCGATTCATCTTATTTTAGATGAACGCGGTCTGGGCGACTCAGGCGAGTATATCGGGCATGTAGAAGATGTAGGAAGCATAGCGAACATCACCAGTGTGAGCGATGGAAGCAACGTAGCAGGCAATTAGCGTGGGCCATAAGGGTCACGGGCACGATAGAAAGGCAGTAGGAATGAATGCGACGAGAAAAAAGTACCGCGTCGGTGAGTTACGCCCAAGCCAGGTGCTATTCACCTATGGCATCGGCTCGATTGTAGACCTGCCCTATATCTCGACGATGGTGATGGGACTCGATGATTGGGAGAATCCCTACCCGGTCATGGTCGGTGAGGAGCGTCTGTTACAGGCAGTACGGGACATCCTGGGGCAACAGGTCGCACGTCTCCTCGCGCCACCGGAAGCTCCCGAACCAGTTGGTGGTTTGCAGACGCCGTTTGATGAGCGCGCGACCGTAGGTGTCCCCGTCGCGGCCTTTCCACGCTGGATGGTCTGCCCACGCTGTCGCACGCTAGCTCTATTAGACTCTGGCTTATTTCAACTGAAAAATGACTTTTTCCATCCTGACAGAACGCGCTATGTCCACGTCAACTGTCCTTCATCTGGAAAGCCGCCAGCAGTTGTGCCAGCACGATTTCTCGTCGCTTGCAAGAATGGGCATCTTGACGACTTCCCCTGGCTCTACTTTGTGCATGGCGACGTTCCCTGTCGTGCGCGTCTGAAACTCCGCGAATTGGGCGTCACCGGCGAAGCAGCCGATGTGCAAGTCCTCTGCGAAACCTGTGGCAAACAGAAGCGCATGTCGGATGCCTTCGGGAATGAGGGTATGAAGAACCTGCCGGTGTGCAAAGGTCGCCATCCACATCTGCGCCTCTACGAAAGTGAGCCATGCCAGGAGCATTCACGAACAATCCTACTCGGCGCATCCAATAGCTGGTTCTCGCTCGTCCTCTCGACGCTCGCTGTTCCCAACGCTGTAGACACGCTGGGCCAACTGGTCGATGAGCACTGGCATCTTCTAGGCAAAGTCACCAGTCTGCAAAACATCGAACTGTTGCGGCAGATAGGCCAGTTGGAACGCCTCGCCGACTGCACAACAGCGGCGATATGGTCGAAGGTAGAAGAAAAAAACGCTGTTACGGAAAGCAGGACTGATGAGAAGAGCGAGACAGGACGACAGTATTTGAAAGCTCCCGAATGGCGCATCTTGAGCAATCCCGCTACCGCTCCCGTCGCGCACGATTTCAAAGTACGAGCCGTTGCCGCGCCGATTGGCTACGAGCGTTTCCTGAAACAGGTGGTACTGGCCGAGCGATTGCGCGAGGTTCGCGCCCTGATAGGCTTCACCCGTATCGAGTCGCCGGGCGATTTCGAGGAGGTGACGGAACTACCGGAAGAGCGGCGTGTGCCACTAGCGCGTAAGCGTCCGACCTGGGTTCCGGCAGCAGAGGTGCGAGGCGAAGGTATCTTTCTCGAATTCCGCGAAGATGCCCTGTCCGCGTGGCTAGAGCGCCAAGTTTGCCGAGAGCACAACCGCGTCTTTCACGAGGCACACACGCAATGGCGCAAAGCCAGGCACATCACGGACCCTATAACGGGCTATCCTGGCCTGCGCTACATCCTGCTCCACTCCTTCGCCCATGCCCTCATCCGTCAACTGACGCTTGAGTGTGGCTACACTACCGCGAGCATCCGTGAACGCATCTACTCCTTGCCCTCAGAACACGAATACGGCCCGATGGCAGGAATACTCCTGTACACGTCCGCTCCCGATAGCGAGGGCACGCTAGGCGGACTCGTCGGTCTCGGCGTTCCTGATCAATTGGGACGACACCTGGACGGTGCGCTCGAACGAATGCAGTACTGCACTTCGGACCCTCTGTGCGCCGAACACGTTAGCCTGCAAGACCACTCACTGCACGAGGCCGCCTGCCACGCCTGCCTCTTCCTTCCCGAAACCGCCTGTGAGCGAGGCAACAAGTACCTTGACAGGTCGGTCCTCGTCCCAACGGTGAACCGAGCGCAACTCGCGTTTTTTGAGTCGATTATGAGGATGTGAAACACGAAAATGACACAGTAAAATAACTGAGGCCCATTTTGATAGAGTGCCATACTCATAATTTTACTCGTCTTTCATTCAGGGTGAAGCAATAGCCAGGCGTAGAAACCCTATCGAATTGGGTCAACAGCAAAGACAGCTCGTTTCACCGAGTGAAGTAGTTTCTACCATATTCTTGAAGATGGACCGCCGCCTCTTGAGAAGACAAACCGCTCTTTTGCTGCAAGACCTGGAGGAGGATTGGGCGAAGGTCCTGATGTTTTCCAGAGGACATGTCCGTAACAATTCCCAGGCATGAACTCTTGTAGCATGCCTGGGCATGAAGATACCCAAAGGCCATGTTCACAGTCCACACTCTCCGACGAGGAGCAGGCACGTGTAGGTCGGCGAGCGCATCAAATGCATCGAGTTGTCCAAGGGCATAGGCTAATTCATCCCGGTATTGCGCCCATACTTGGGTTCGTAGACCCTGGTGATCGGGAGCATTCTGCTCAATCTGCCATACCCGCGTGAGCGTCTCGCGCAGTACTGGTATCAGCAGAGGGTCTCCCCATCGGCCCAGCAGACGAGCAACCTGCTTCTGCTTCATCTCAAACCAGTCAGGTCCCACCTCACCGGGAGGCGTGTACGGGGGTGGAAGGAACGCTTGCAGCATCTCGACGAGGACAGGCCGTGCCCGTTCATCCCGCATTTCGCCCAGTGAGAGGACTGCCGCCCATTTCACTCCAGGATCGTCGCTGTGTAAGAAGGGGGCAAGAGGTCTCTTGCCCATGCCGAGTGCGTATGCCCAATGGCAAAGGCCGCCACCATTTGATCTTCGCCCTTCCCATGATGCAACACATGTACCTGTGTCGCCAGATCAACTCCCCCCTCAACGCTGTACAAATGCTTCGATATCCTCCTGTATCCACTCTTGCGTACTGATGAGAGGCATGGCGTTGAAGGCATACTCAACGTATTCAGGCTGTTTGGACATGGGTACTTCCTTTCTCTCTGGGGAGCCAGAAATGTATCTGATCTCGCACACAAATGTTGTATTCTCTCTTTTTTGTTCTTCCTTTGCGCAGGAGGAAAAACTGGCATGACGAGGGACTGGAGATGAGAAGACTCATTGTGAGGGCCGAAAGGTGCTGCGCTGTGATTTTGCGTCCTTATGGACCCAGTGCCATGCAGCGAAAGGGCATTCCTCGCTTCTCTTAACAGAGGAGCTACTCATCTTCTCTTTTCGAGGAGAGACCGGTTCTTTCATTCTCCTCCAATTAGCGACGGGTGTATCACCCTCGCAGAACTGATATGTCCTTCGTTATGGGCCCAGTTGACCAGCTCAACCAGGAGACGTTGCTTCTCTAGCTTGCCTTCAGGATTTTTGGGTTGGCAGCTGTTCAAATGGTTACGATGTGCAATGTATATCAGCTTATGTTTCGCCCGGCCATGCCCGACGTTTAACAGGCGCGTCGCAGGTGTCGCCATGCCGCGCTCATCCAGTATTCTGTCAAAGATAAACGGAGAGGGTTGCATCCCTGGTGCCTCAACCGTATCAAGAATCACCACCTCAAATTCCAACGCTTGCACTGTATGGACTGTCCCCACATGGACGTATTGTGCGAGACCAGCCTTTTTGAGTGCCTGAAGGATCAGCCGTGCCTGCGTGCGATAGGGGACGAGGACTCCGATACGTGGAGCATGTGGGTCCGCCGAGGACGATAATTTCGGCAGGGTTGCGAGAATCTGAGGAATTAGCGCAACCACAACCTGCACATGATACCTATTTCCCCTCGATTGGCTTGGGTATGGCTGGCTCGTCTGTGAGCCGATTGCTGCACTGGTATCGACAAGCATGAGTGGACACTCTGACAGCGGTGCAATAGGCGGGGCATACAGGGTGTGCTCATGACTTGTTAGCATTCCCCGATATACAAAGTGATTTAGCGGAGCCAGAATCACTGGATGGGTACGCCTCACCTCGGTGAGCAGGATGCACCCCTTGTTTCCCTTGACCGCATCGTCAATGGTAACCCCACGATAGGTCAACAGGTCCTGTCCAAGCCACCTCACCGCCTCCGGCATCTTCTCGGCTCGCTCCTCACCTTTGCAAGCCGTTTTGAAAATGGGAGCCAGCTGCATCGGATCACCCGCAACGATCACCCGTTTCTTGGCATGCACGACGACGAGCAGAGCCACGATCAATTGGAGCATCGAAATCTCATCAATGATCACCGTGTCAAATACCCGTTTTAGTAGCGTCGGATTGATGTACATCTCCGTACACGTTGCCGCGATAAGCGAGGCCTGATTTAACACCTCTGCCTTCGTTTTCGCAACGCGTGCATCCAACGCATCTAAATGACCCTCAATCCGAGCCTTTTCCTTCTGTGCCTCTGTCATGTCCTCCTCGTGCTGTTTGCCGTCCTCGAGCTGCTGGACAACCCCCTGCAATTGCTGCTCCAATTGGATACGCTCCTCGGCGAACTGTCCCAAACGTTGCTCCGCGATGGCAGAGGCGGTCAGGTGGAAATACGCGCCCCCTTTCTGCAAACTCGGGTGATGCGGAGTTCCAGAGCGGACAATGCGCCCCTCGGCAAGCAAGCGTAACAGGTGCTCATCGCCGCTCTCTTCCACCGTTTGTACCATCTTTAAGAAGAGATTATCCGTCGCAATATTGGTATGACTCGTGAGCAGGACCGACTGTCTTTGCATGAGAACGCGTCCCCCAACGTTCGTCAGGACGGAGGACTTGCCTGTTCCCCTAGGGCCAAAGAGGATGGTGACCTCACTGCCGAGTGCGTGGGCAATGGCTTTGCCTTGCTGCGCGTTTGGCGCAAAAGGTCCGAGCCTACTCTGCAACTGGACTTGCCCATATCTGGCGGGCACGTATCCAAAGACTTTCGCCCCCAACTGTGCTTCCATCTCGCCAAAAGAAGAGGTCAAGACTTCCTGTTGTCGTCTGAAGAACCAGGCCTTCTCCTCAATCAGCGCGAACTGCCTCAAGAGGGATTGGGGGATCCCCGTTCGTGTGGTAAGACGCAGTGTTGTTCCATACACGCCAGTGATTCGCCCCTCAAGCCGTTGCTGTGTCGTGTCGTTGAGGAGAATAACAACGCTGGCCTGTTCATGCACCTCCCAAGGCGTTTTGGCCGTACACTGGTACGTGAAGCGATCAGCCGTACTGGGAAGGAGGGTGCCATCACACACGAGGTGCGTCGTTTCATCCACCTTCCGTGCATCATCACGCATCTGGGTCAGTGCCACGATCATCTGTTGCATGGTCTCGTGTAATTGCGGGGTAAGATTGCTGGTGCGCATCAGGGAAACGAATGCTTCTTCCCCTTGCTGTGACCACGGGTCGTCCCTTCGCCGGGGCACTCGTTGTGCATACCAGAAGCGGCGTGACAGCCGCTCTTCGTCCCGCCATGTGTATTCTCGTTCGCGTTCTCCTGACACAAACACTCTTCTTTCATACAGCCGCTCTGGATCAGCATCCCGCTTCTCCATGCGATACATCGGTATTTCCGCTGAACACTTCCTTCATCGTGAGGAAGCCCTCATCCACTGCTAGCGTAGTCGATGAGGGCGGGAGCAAGGCAGGAAGGACGTGGAAGAACGCGGAAAAACACGGAAAAACACGGGAAAGGATGAGTAGAGTATCCAGGAGAGGTCCGCACCGCTACATCACGTCGCAATAGCCTTGCTGCACAAGGGCTTTCGCCGCCGCTGAGAAGTCCCCACCATGTTCGAGGATGGCGTAGGCCGCGAATTTGGAATAGCCGCGACCCGCCTCAAACACGGTCGAGGTCGAGAAGACGTAGAGCAGGTCCGAGCCATGATAATTGGTGCTGGCACTGATCCCTGGCCCCTCTTTGCCAGGGCGCTGCCAGTAGCCCTCCTCATCTCGGGTAGAAAGCTGTGTCCAGCCGTATGGTCCCAGCACCTCTGCCCACGAAACCCGTTCGTTGTAGAGATCGCCAGGACGACGAGTCTCCTCACGAGGCAGGCTCTGTCTCAACGACGGTGTTTGCGATGAGGCGAACGGTGCTGGCGGTGGCATGGTATCAAACCTTCGTGCAACGGCGAAAAGAACCTGACGTTCTGCTGCACTGATCGTCTGAATGGTTGCCACGCCTCCTTGCAGCAGGACATAGGGCTTTCCACTGGGATGCACCGCTCCGTGTGATGGAGAGACGATGACCAGCCCTCCCTCGCCACGGGTTTCAATCACTGTTTTCAAGCGGTGCGGTTCATCTCCTGGAATTTTCGCCAGCTTTTGGTTGCCTTCCACGGCGCAACAGCAATAAAGCAGGTGAATGCCATTGGGAGATGCCTCCAGATAGCCATTGGTGAGTCGGGTATGAAGTTCTCCCAACCCAGCCTGGCGCATCCGCTCACTCCACTGCTGATAGATGTCGCGCGTATCAAAATCCAGGACTTCCAAACCCCCGCTGATCGCGCCAGTGATGAAGGCAATCCCATCCTGGGAGCGAGCAAACCAGTGCGATATCTCGTTGAGTGTTGCTCGACGGTGTTGATACATCCTCCATTTGATGCGCGGGCATTTGGCCCCATTTGGTGGGATGGGGACGACACTGATTTCAGCCCGGTAAGCGAGAAGTGCCGTCCGATAGACGGCAAGCGTCTTCGTATTCCAGGGAGAGACCGCTACTGACGACATGGCTCCTCCTCAGTGCTCCATCGCGAGGGACAACGCCCTCTGCTTTTGACCAAATTTCACCTCCTAAGACAATGGGAAAGAAAACAAATGCTCCTCCTCTCGGGGTCTCAAGGACCCCGAGAGGAGGAGCTTCATTCACACAAAAAGAGACGCATCTCTTGACCTTGGTGCGATACCAGGTGCTGTCGCATCGCTCTAGCGTTGTTAAGAACACGTCGACAGACACATCACCAGGCAGACGACCTTTGTGTGCAAACAGTAGTATGCACAAGCCGAGCGTCCGACAGAGAGGAGAGGCGATAAAGGCCAGGAGAGATAGGCGTTACAAAAAACAATCATAGTGGTAGAAAGACAGGAGTGAACGCTCTTGACGAGGTTCTACAAGCAAACGAAGGTGTCACCTTTGACGCCCGACCTGCATATCCTGCGCTCCTTGGGATGGGTTTAGTGATGGGTGCTCTTCAGCCCTGACCCCTGGGTGTCATCGGCTGGCGATCCCACGACGTTTACCCGAGAAGGGATGCACCATTCGCTTCAAAAGGTAGCGAAGACGGGCTGGCATAAGAGATTGAACATCCATCTCCTCCAGCATGGTACTCGTACGAGCTTCTGAATGCGTCCTATCGCTGCCTCTCGCGAGAGCTCTTCTCCATGGATAGTGTGGAAGAGCAAATGGCACTCAGGCGAAACGCTAGCCTCAGAAGACCGACGGTATGCCCGCGAGGGGAGATCCCATCATGAGACGACGCGATGGGTCAGGTCTTTGTGAGGAACCTTCTTCAAAAAGCGGACATTTGAACGCTCCCCCTAAAGCAGAGGACATGATGAGTGCGAAGCTCCGTGTAAAGACGCGCTTGTTTTCTTTCTCACAATCGATGCAAAAACGAGGCAATCGCCTCGTTTTTGCGTTGGTCCTCCGCCATTGGGCGCAACAGTGCTTAGCACGCTTCTCAAAAACGGCGCATTCGCCGTTTTTGAGAACATTTGCGTCGAGACCGAAGGGTATAAGCCCTCCACGAAGCACTTCCTCAGCGAAGGTAGTGGCGTAAGACCACGTCCTGTCTATTGTGTCCGAGGCTCCAGGAAACCTCTTGCACCGCCGCACGATCATAGTCCCGGCTTTTGAGCCGCCCCTCACATGGTGGCAGCGCACGTTCTGGTGCATGATGCAGATAGCGAGCCCGGGAAGACGAACGCCGATACTTCTGCACGTGCATATGTTTCGGGATGTAGGCGAAGACCCGTTCATCCGGCTGACGTCCATCAAGAGCGGCAAGGATTTCCTGTTCATGTGCCGGAAGCACTGACACCTCACGCGAACGCCCACCCTTGCCATTTTTGACATGAATAACAAGCAGGCCGTCCTCACGGCGATAGACATCGCGGACTCGTACATCGCGCAGCTCAGAACGTCGTAGGCCCGTGACCTGGGCAAACATCACGTGTGCAGACCAGTGTGCGGGTTGGAAATGATGACCCTCCTTACAGTCACCACGCGAACGGGTGATGTTGGCTCGTAGCCGTTTCGGGATGACAACACTAGCAGCTAGCTCTCGGTTGCCGAAGAACATCCTCAAGGCGCAGCGCTGCGTCTGAACAGTGTATGCGCTTTTGGGTGCGGCAAGTTGTTCCGAGAGGTACAGAGCTGCCAGTTCCTCGGCGCGTGCATCGAGTCGTTCCAAGCGGTTGATTCCATGCTGTTCCCTCGCCCAGTTGATGAAGGCGAGCGTCTGCTGCTGATAGCCTTTGCGCGTGGCATGGGAGTGAATCTTGCCGCTCGAAACAGTCCACGTAGGTTGATCAGAGGCCTTCCTGATAGCTTGTTTCGCGGCATGGCGGCTCTGCCCAATCGCCATGAGACTGTCAAACCGCTCGATGGCAGCACGAATAATGCCTTTGCGATTGCCCATATGCAGTCTCCTTTGAGAGAAAATACCAACGCACTCCGGGGACAATGATTGGGTAAGGATATTCCTGCGAAGACTGAACAAGCCCACACCGAGAAAATGAGATGCTCCGAGACCTCATCCTCTAGAGGCAGCGTTGTTGATACCCTCATCCTTTGAGAGAGGCAGAACTGCGCTGGCCTGGGCAATGACTTACGAGAACGCACGACGAGAATGAACGCCATGACACGTCTCAGTGGGGAGCAGGCTCGACTGAACCTCGCGTCTTCCTCAAGGAACGCAAGAGTGGGAGCGACTCAACCAACAACCAGAGACGAGCAAAGTTGATCCGTCACAAGGATGTTCCTCGTAGCGTGGACCGCGCTTGTATGAAAAGCGGCGACTCCGTACAGGAGTACAACCATTCATTAACACTCTCACTATACACAGCGAACACAGGAGCGAGACGGTAAACGCACAGGAACGAGACGGAAAAAGACGGCAAAACACGGTAAGGATGAGCTTAGAAGAGTGCTAAAATAGGCGAACGTCATCTTTTTGGGGAAAGTAGCGCGTGTGCAAACTGCGCCTTATCTCAATTGACACGGGAGGTGTTCTAAGATCTCTATCAATCAGCGGTTACGCTGTTTATAACTCCATTTTTATGTGTTTTAAGGAGGAGAGGCAGGCACCCTACAAAAATATCGGGTCACAACGATAGCTCACGAGCTTCATCCACGTTTCTCTCGCGAGAGGAGACATGTTTTTATGGGAGCGATTCTTGAAGGTAGCTGAGAATGGTATGTGCGTACACTTCTGTCACGCGCCGCAAACTTCCAAGGTCCACCCACTCATCAGTGCTATGCACTCCACCATGTGCGGCGCCATATCCACAAATCGTTGGGATACCTTTTCTCACAAACATCCAACCGTCACATGCGGGGCCCGCACCCTCTACTCGCGGTTGTACCCCTGTTACCATCTCTGCTGCTTCAAAGAGTGTCCGCACAATTTCAGTATCTCGGTGTATCTCTACTGCCGGGACAACGAGAAGATCGCCGAGGTGATACGTCTTAATGGAAAGCCTACGCAGTTGATCTTTGATGATGCCTTTGATATCCTCAGCCATTAAACCCGGTAGGAGGCGTACATCGCCGTAAGCCTCGCATGAAGCTGGAACAATATGGATGCCACTTCCACCAAGGATGAGCGTAGGGAAAGTCAAAATGGACGTTCTCCCAGGAAAAGCATCGGAGGGGGTAGCTGGTAGGGGGTAGTCTGAGAGTGCCTGGGCGAGACGAGCCATATCGAGAATAGCGTTACGTCCCGGCCTTGTTTTTCCTTTGTCACCTTGACCCGTATGAGCGGCCTCGCCTTGAATTTGCAACCGGAAACGATAAAGACCCCGATGTCCAATGGCAATTTTGCTGTTGCCTGGCTCTCCGATAATCGCGGCGTCTCCTTGCACCATACCCTGTTCGAGCAAGTATTGTGTGCCGTAGGAAGAGCAAGCACCTGACTCCTCATCCACGACAAACGCAAGAGTGAGACGCCCTTGCAGTTCGATACCAGCTTGCTGGATCGCGTGAGCAGCATATACCATTGCTGCTATTTGCGCTTTCGCATCTGCCGCGCCAACTCCGTAGAGCCGTCCATTTTCGATATGCGCTCCCCAGGGATCGCGCGTGTAGCCAGTAGGCTCAACGGTATCCATGTGTGCCGAAAGGATGAGTGTCCTGTCTATCCCACCCGTTCCTGGTATGTGACATACGACATTAGGCCGGCGCAATGAAACACCGAGTAGTTCGGCGTGAAAGCCTACTCGCTGCAATTCTTGAGCAGTGAGCTTCGCTACCTCTCGCTCTATCGGCGCATCAGGAGAGGACGTGGATGGCAAAAAGGGATTCACACTGTTCGCGCGTACTATGCTTTGAAGAAACGCGACCTCCTGTGCAAAGTTAGCCTCAACGGTTGCTGAAATTATCCCTGGCTTTTCCATCATAGATGACTTTCCTGACGTGAGGAGATTTCGACGCGCAGGTTTTGCCGGAACTCAGCAATGGTATGAGCGATGTCCTCCTGCTCTTGCCAATCTCCCCACTCCTGGCCGCGCCTTGAGAGCTTCTCAAAGGTTGCCCGCGTCGTCTTCCCGACGGAACCCGGGGTCATGTACTGCATTGGAGTTCCCGGAAGGGGCATGAAGGTGTGGCTGTGAACACACACCTTTGGACTCATGCGCGTCAGCCGCTCCATCAATTCCTTGCTCAAGGCCTCATCTTCTGAAGTTTCCCCGGGTAGTCCTGCAATGAAGTCCACATAAATCTTCTTGAGCTTACCACAGTATTTCGTCAGGTAGGAAACGGCACGTTCGACAGCCGCAACATCGTGTTCTCGGTGCATCGCCTGAAGCATGTCCTCGCTGCCCGATTGAGCACCAATGGCGATGTACGCCGCATCTGAATAGCGATCAAGGAGCTGCGCTAGTTCAGGTGTGATGTACTCGGGGCGCATCTCGCTGGGAAACTCTCCAAACTTAATTTTTGCTGTTCCTGCTACCTCGTGCATCGCAACTAAAGCCTCTTCCAACCGTGTGTAGTTTGGATGAATGCCATCATCGGAGGCTAAGGCCAGGGCGTTTGGCGTCGTGAAGCGAATATCTTTGAAGCCAAACTTTACGAGTTGCTCGATATGCGTTAAAACATTCTCTAAGGCACGATGACGCATGCGAGCCCCGTGCAAAAAAGGGGTCTGGCAAAAACCGCACGCGTGAGGACACCCACGCCCGATTTCAATTGCTCCAAGACGGCGATGCTGTACACCAATGCTTGGGTAACGTGCGTCGAGTTCAATGAGCGGAGACCGTCCTGTACGCACAACGCGTCTTTTCCCTTTCCCGTCCTCTGTAAAAAAGGCTAATCCCCTGATATCTTGGATATCGCGTCGCTCCTCCATCAGGCGGTGCAAGAACTCGGTAAACGAATATTCTCCCTCCCCGATAAACACCAGATCAAAGCCCATCGCAAGTGTGCCCCCTGCATCACCTGAGGCGTGGGGTCCTCCAGCGACGAAGAGTACTTGATGACGAACGTTTGCCAATCCCTCCCGTAGTTGCTCCAGTAAGGACGACGTTGTCACAAGAGCCGAACTCATGAAACTGAGCGCAACCACAACAGTGCCGCATGGCCCCACTTCTTGAATTAAATGCTCGATTTCAGCCTGGCACTGTGACGCTGAGCGTGGATGAGGAAAAGAAAGCTTTACTCGTAGCCTTGGGTCCTGCTCGATAGCACCCGTGAGCGCGTTGATACTGAAACGGTTCACGTCGCTTGCCAGAAACGCAACGGCAACATTCACCTTTCCCTGTGCAGATACATCATTAGAACGCTGTGCAACCATGTTTACTCTCCAAAAGGTGATACTGCTTTGTGACGGTTCTGTTTTGCATCAACAAGTCCTGCTGTTTGGGCATACCAGATCAGCCACGTCTCCGCTAAGCAGAGTACTACTGGTTGTAGGCGGTGACGAATAGCCTGATCCGTATCTTTATGCATCTGCCGTAACAGGACTAGAAGAAACTCTCTGTCAATATGAAAAATTTGCATCGCGTGGTCGGCAACAGCACGCCGAATATAAATATCGGGATCGATAGCCAGATCGCCGATGACAGATCGGGCACGAGCACGGATTGGCAACGAGGACTCTTTAAGACAGTGTAGCAGAACGGGCAATGCTTTTGCGACAGTTCTTCGTACGTTCCGTTGAGCCGTTCCATGCAGTAACGTCTTGTACATCTCCAGGGCTTCTACCGATCGGGAAGGGAGTATACGCTCAAGATAGCGTGCGGCAACTAATTGCATCTTCTGTTCCGTTGAGTCTAGCCCTTCACGTAAAGAAAGGATGAGCGTATCCGGAGCACATAGAAGGTTATGAAGAGCGAGAGAAAACTGAAGGCATTCGCGCTCTATTCCTTCCCTGCTTATAAGTAGCTCACGTTGGACTTTAGAGACCTCAACGATGCCCTGTTGCACAATATCCTCTTCAGATAGCTCTCCTGCAAAGACAGTACTCGAACACTTTTCGAGAAGCTGCTTTGCCTCTACCTGAATATCTCCACAGACTTCAACCGTCGCCAGCGCTACATAGATATCATCTCCCGCCCTTGGACGTAGGAGCCGGATAATGGTTGGTAGAGACTGTGGAGAGGCTTCAAATAGAGCAGGTAAAGCCTCTATGACCCGGCGACGGATGTCTACACCACGCACGTCATCAACATCCAGACGCAGTGCCTCCATCAAGTGCTCGGCACCAGACACATCAAGCCGACACAGGCCGACAAGCGCCTCGGCAATACGGCGACGAATTTCCCAAGGTGCCCCTTCACGAAGCATCTCAAACGTTTGCACAATGAGCTGTGGCTGGTAATATCCAGCTGACATCTCTCCCGCAAGGATATTTCCAGTGAGACGGTCAATAGCAGTGAGCATATCCTCTACTACTTGCGAAGGCTGGGAGAGTGCCTCTGCTCGAGATATATTTTCCGCTTCAGGCTCTCCGTTCAGATTCTCTACTAGCTGAGCAATGAAGTCCAGATAGGGATGCTCATGTCGCATCATAGTGCCAGTATCAGAGAGGGGGACACTTGTAGCAGGATCAAGATCAAGCAGGCTTGTTCCTCCACTGAGGAGATACTTGTAGCGAGCGTAACCAAGGAGTTGGCTCATCTCTTCTAGAAACGGTACTTGTAAAACTTCAGGAATTTCCTGGGCTAAACGATAAAGTTGCTGGGAGAGCTGCACGGCTTGATTTGTCTTTTTAGCTACAACGGGAAGCATATTTTCAGTTGGTGCCTGGTCAGCCGATGGTTGTAGAAGAGCTAGTGGAGGAGCAAAGCCCGCAGCGGCAAGAAGTTCGCCAGTTTGTTCTCCTGAAAGATGCAAAGCCTGAGCCAGTTTGTAGACAACCTGGTCGCTGGGGTTTCGATCTCCAGCTAGAAGACGCTGGAGATAGTTGTAGCTAATATGAGCATTTGAAGCGATATGGGTTTGCTTCATTCCAGCGGCTTCTATATAGCCAGCCAACAATCGGGCAAACTTCTTCACTATCCTTTTCCCTATCTGCCTTGTCTATAAAAACGTTGACTACCACAAGCTAGCTTTCTACTTTCTTGAAAAGAAGCATAACACAGTAACAATATTTTTGTCAATAAATACATTGACTATTTTGTGCTATTTATTATTGACAAAATGTCGGTCGTCCGAGTACTCTAAGGACAAAGAGGACATCCTCTTGTATCGTGACAAGTTTTATTGCTCATGAGTAGCTTCTCAATTCAAGAAACAGAGGAAGGAAATTAGAGATGAAAAAATAAGAAACGCTCAGATATTTCACCTAAGCGTTTCAGCAACCTCCATCATGTTCTGCATTGTGACATTGGAACCGAAACAATGCGAGAACGACAGAAAGCCCATCTTTATGCTGATTATTGATCAGTTAGGACAGGTGAGGTCAATGCCTAGTATTGCATTACTTGCCTCGCCTGTCAAAGCAGAAAGGCAGTACGATGCTCGACTCCACACCACAAAATAGACGCGTTTTCGCATCCTCCCAAGAGCAGGGAAGCGAAAGAGCAACGTTCCTCCCAGTAATTCCGATCTACTTGCTGCATACACCGGAAAAGCCCTTTTGTTCAAATGATCATTGTGCATGCCATCAAAACCAGTCGCAGATTGCAGTGCTTCTTCAGGCGGTGAAGGATGGAGAGATGACCCTTCGTGAAGCTGCCAATTTTACTGACGGAAAGACATTTTAAAAGTGTCCGTGAGGTGCCCCTTTCAAAAGAGGGGACATCTCACGGTTGTGAAAGGAAAAGCACATGACTCAGTATCATAAAGGCTCAAGTACCAGTAACCAGCAAGAGCAGGAGAATGAGCCATCTCATAGCATGGCTTGGATGCCCCTCGAAGGCATTGTTGAGCAGTGGGCAACCTTTGGTGGGACCTATCTTACCTATCACGCATTTATGGCAACTTCGAGCGTTTTCTCAGCATTCTCTTGTGAAGCCAGTGCACTACGGCACTACGATGAAGTGTGCAAAGCGCGTTTCAATGGTGCTGAAATTACGGCTCGAGCAGCCTTTGAGCAGGTGGTCGAGGACCTCCAGCAGGCGTCGTCGCGATGGATCAGTACCGCGTACTGGCTAGAGAGGCTCGCAGGTAGCGGGCAGCATACAGCATCAGCCCTCGCCTCTCTTCGCACGTTCTTCTCCCAGGCGACAGAACAACTCGAACGGCTTGGTCTTTTGACCCAACAAGTGCATCAAGCCTACGCGCTATTTTATCAGCAGCACGGCATGCTCATCGATGCACGCGAGGAGGAGCAGCTATGATTGATCACCACGATCAGGAGAGAGCGCCTTCTATAACGGCTCGCTCCGACCATTCGAGACGACACTTCTTCCTCAGCCTCAATGCTATTCCGTTGCTGTGGCCCAACATAGAGACTCACAAACAATCGTGGGAGACGTACGGGGGGTTGATGATGGCATCGGGTGACAGTTATGCAGGGGCGACTATTCGCCGTGCAGTGTCCTATGAAGAACAGGCATGCGAACAGTACCGCTCTGCATGCCTGTACCATCAGCAAGTATTACATTGTGGAGCGGCGATGGGACTAGAAAAGAGCATGCTTCTCTCGGCGCACGCGCTCCAAAGATGGGGATATACCGCTGTCTGGCTGAAGCATCTTTCCGAAGAAGAGCAAAGCAGCACCCCGTCGTCTTTCCGCAGTATGATCTCGCGTCTGCTTCTCGAGGTTGCTCAGCAGCAACAACACGTGTGTATCACGCTGAACTGTCTGCAGAGAACATACTTTGCCTACTGTTTTCGCTACGCTCTCATCCCCTCTCTCCTTGAGGAAGACAAGGAGGAGGAGCACCAGCAATGACAAGGAGCAATCAGTATCACACGTCACAAAGAAGTGCTCATACGGAGCAATCATCGCAGGAAAGGCGACCTGCCGTTGCGTATGACGTTGACTTGGAGGAGAACGACTCTTTCTACGCCACTCGCATGCCGACGAGTGCAAGACGCTGGACGACAACAGACCCTTCACGGCAGGTCATCAAGCGACCGTCTTATGATGTGCAACTTCACCGGGGATACAAACTTCCAAAGGCCATACCCCCGCGGAGCTCACGTCAACAGACACAACAAGCAGCGTCGCATTCGACATCCGATGGGCAGGTTTCGGCCCATCCGCGCCGTGTCCATTGGACGCTCATCTTGGGCATCGGTATGGCTGTAATGCTCGCTCTATGGGTGCTTGGAAGTCTGGTGCTCACTTGGTGGCACGTGAAGCAAGATGATTTGATCTATGGACGCCCACGCACCTTTCAAACCGATAGTGTCGTCGGACACAATGATGCGAGCACACCGAGCCACTTCATTGCCATCAACTTGCATCGCCAGATCGAAGTCATTGAATGTCCTGGCGGGGACTGTGCCAAGGCGGTCATCTACATCGGGCCGCAGCTCATTGGAGCGGATCAAGATCTAGACCCGGTGACGCTGGAATTTAAGGACGTAAGTGGAAAAGGGAAGCCGGATATGCTGATCCACGTCCGCGATCAAACCTTTGTGTTTCTCAACGATGCTGGCAAGTTCCGCCTCGTTCGACCAGAGGATCACATCGCGCTGTAGGTATGACGAGCAAGGGTGGTACGTTCTGCCGCCCTTCTCGCATTGGAAGAGGGAAGTACAATGCACAACAACATACGCAACGAGATCAACGATCTCTTGAGCAAGGTAGACCGGGCGCAAACCAACCAGGAGATAGGTTGGACAGACCCGGAACAGGAATATCTGCCACCAACTACCGGGCAGGGAAGACCAACGCTCCATATCTACATTCTGAACCACCCCCTGGAGGAACAGCTCGCCGAACAAGCCAACGACTCTGTCATAGAGAGTGATGCAAGACATGTCGAGTACGAAGATTCCGGCATGGCACCGCATGCCCAGAGCCAGTTCCCTTCTACCTCTGCACGTCCAGTGAGGCAGAGGAAGCGCAGGCACATCATTCCACTTGTACTCGTCGGCCTTGCTCTCGTCGGCCTTCTCGTGGGCCTGACAGTATCAACCCTGCTCGCACAGACGCCAACCGCCTCGGTCACACTCACCCCCGTACAGACAGAAATTTCGGTAACAACAACCGTCAATGCGGTGCTCGGCAAGCCTGATGTGACGCGTCACGAGCTACAAGCGAGGTTGTTATCTTCCTTAACGCTGTCTCAGACGCGAATGGTTCCAACAACAGGAACTGGACATCAGCAAGCCAGCACCGCACGTGGCAGCATCACCTTTTACAACACCCAACCGTCTGTACAGGTCATCGCGGCCGGGACTCTGATTGCAGGAAGAGACGGCGTCCAGGTGGTCAATGACCGGGACGCAGTGATTCCCCCTGCCGTGTTTCCAATTGATGGGCAGGCGACCGTCTCTGCACATGCCGCGACAATCGGACCTGGGGGGAATATCCGAGCAGGTGACATCTATGGACCATGTTGTCGCCTCAACGTGTTTGCGACAAATGGAGCCTTTCACGGAGGCCAGGATGCCCGAACCTATCCAATAGTGACAGCACAGGACATCAAAGGGACTGCAACGAGCCTTGAGAACGATCTGGAAAAGAGCATCGAGGCTGACCTGCAAACGCAGGTAATCAGGGTGAGTCCCTCATCACTCCTGTCCCCTGTACTCCGACTGTGACTCCCGATCATATCGTCGGGGATGAGACCGCACACGTGAACGTCACGGTGAGCGAAACCTGTATGGGACAGGTCTATGCAACCCAGGGCTTGCGCGATCAGGTGACAGCCATTGCCTCCCAGCAAGCGACCCAACGGCTGGGTACTGGATACACCCCCTCTGGCGATGTGAAGACGACGATCATCAAAAGCAGTGTGGCCGATCAAAGACGCGGCACCGTCACCTTTCAGGTGCAAGGTGCGGGAGCGTGGGTCTACCAGTTCAGCCAGCAGCAGTTGGAGAGCATGGCCACCGCCATTGCGGGCAAGAACAAGAGTCAGGCCGCAAGAATGCTCCTCCAGACCTCGGGAGTGCATACGGTGTCGCTCACCACTACGGGAAGAGGTACGACAACTCTGCCAACAGACCCCAGGGCGATCCACTTTCTCATCGCGCAAGCGGATTAGTTTAGAAGGGATGAGGGAAGCGGTGATTCAATATGTTTTTGTTTTCAGAGACGTTCAGGGCAAAAAGCCTACCACACTCCTAGCGTGCCGCAAGGCAACCCCAAAGGCGGCCCCAACGTTGCGCGAGGTCTTCGGAGTGTGGTTCGCGCCGTTCGTCCGAGTGCTTTTTCAAAACAGAAACATACGTGTGAAGCTTGTGACGCAGGGCGTGCGCAAACAGAGCTCCTACGTGGTATGTGGACGACGCATCTCTTTGTGCGAGGAAATCGAACGTCCAACGCCTATTTTAAGCTCATCTTTCCCGCCTTTTCCCGTGTTGTTCCCGTGTTCCTCCGCCTTTTCCCGTGTTGTTCCCGTGTTCCTCCCGTCTTTCACCCATGTGCATTTGTTACGCTTGCTGCATAGATGGAAATTGGCAGAGTCAAGCTGCCTTTCACGAGAGCGAGGAGCGACGAACGGTGGAAGAAAAGCAACAAGAAGACGCCCAGCAGGGGGAAAAACTCTCATCGGATATCATAGCATTTTGCACATTGGTTGCGCGCATCATGATGCGCTGCCTGAGAGAGCAAAAGGCTCACGCGATGAAGGGACTCTCTTCGCCAGCAGAACCAGGTGGACGAGACCCGGGAGGAACACCCGGTGCAGTGGGCGTACCGGTGCAGGGGAAGGAATGACGACCAGAACGGTCGCGGTAGCAGCGAGTTCCGTCAGAAGCGAAGAGCGCAGGCGGGGGGAGATGGATTCAGTTCAAGCGCAATGTGAGAAAGGGAAAGCCTAAGGCAACCAACATGAAAACGCATCATTTCCCGTGACCAGGCCGGGTGGCAGGAGAACGAGGGACTGGCGCAGCCCACTCTGGGCGAACGCGTTTCACAGAAGCAGTACAACGAGGGTTGTCCCGTGCAACGGTTGAGAACGGCCTTTTCAAGGCCGGAAAACCGTTAAAGCGGGAGGTGTTGTTTTTAGCGCGCTCGAAAAGAACAGCAAAGAAGAACAAGCAGCTTTTGCTACAGTACGAGATCAGGGACAGTGTGCGGCAAGAGCGGACACTAGGAGGAGAGACACATGTTTGAGCAGGTTACTCATCGTCAACTTGAGAACGCCAGTGCCGTTGTCGCTGGCTACGTACGCCGTTCCAGCGAGATGCAGAAGGACAACTATAGTATTGACGCTCAAAAGCGAGCCATAAGGGATGCGGCGAGACTCCGTGGCCTGGCAGAACCTATCTTTTATGAAGATGATGAGCGAAGCGCACACGGTGAACAGATAGCCAAGCGGCCAGCGTTTAAGAAACTGCTTGATGATGTACAAGCCAATCGCGGCCGGATGATTGTGATTGTGCACACTCTGGACCGCTGGTCACGTAATGTCATGGTGACATTGCAGAGCTTTCGTATCCTCTCGCAAAGTCAAACGCCGTTCATCTCGCTATCCGAACATATCGACTACAGTACGCCTGAAGGTATGTTGCAGTTGACCATTCTGGCCGCTTTTGCGGCTTATTTCTCGGATATGCTGGCGAAGCATACCAGTAAGGGAAAAGGGGAGCGAGCAGCGCAGGGACTCTATAACGGAGATATTCCTTTCGGCTATCGTTCAGCAGGTCCGAAACAACCACCAGAGCACGATCCCGACGAACAGCCAGGCTTACGAATGATCGGAGAGCTACGCATAAAGGGGTTTTCTGCCGACGAGATAGCAGACAAAGTCAATGCTGCCGGGTATCGCACTGGAAGCAAACGCTTTGGCCCAAGACTTTTTACCAGCGATACCATCACGGCTATGCTCCGCAACGAGTTCTACGCGGCTTACGCGCCAGACGATGACCGGGGAGTGGTCAAGTATAAAGAGCAACGCCACCGTGGGCTGCATCCCGCGACCTTCACTTACGAGGAGTGGCAACAAATCCGAAGCATCACGCAATCTATGCACCACGCCGCAAAACGTCCTGAACGGGGGAGGCAGACCTATGAGTTCGCGGGATACATCGCCTGTATTCATTGTGGACTCACGCTCCGCTGCCAGGGCCATGCAGTTACAGGCCATTTATACTATCGAGACACAGCCAAGTCACGGCGACTTCCCTGTACGAACGGTGGGGAGTTGACGGTACGCGCCGACCTCGCGCAGCAACAATTCGGTGATTTGCTGAAAAGCCTCATCTTACCAGCAAATTGGCGCGAGGAGATCCGCCGAGAGATGCTCGCAGAAGCACAGGCGGCGGGAATGACAACGGAGACGCTAGAGCGAGAAAAAGAGCGGCTCAAGCTGAAGAAATCCCGTATCCTCAAGCAGCATCGGGAGGGCTATATTGACGATGAGGAGTTTCAGGGAGAAATAGCAGCGGTCGGGCTTGCGATGCGTCAACTGGATGCGCCAGAAGTGGGCGGTGTGAAATTTGAGGAGGTGATCGAAGCAGGTGAACACATTCCCGGGATGGCCGCTTTGTGGGATGTGGCAACACCAGAAGAACGGAGGGACATGGTCCTGCTCTTATTCGAGCCGGGCGGTTTCTACTATGATCTGGAACAAAAGGTCGTAGCTGCAATAAAACCCCGTCCCGCATTCCTGCCAAGCTTGAGAATGCTGAACGGGATTGTTGAGTACGACGAGGCCAAGGGACTGCTTGTGACAGAACGTTGGCAGGACCGGAACCGACGGGATTCGAACCCGCGATCTTCTGCGTGACAGGCAGACATGTTAGGCCACTACACCACGGCTCCTCATACGCTTTTATGTACTTGGGTGAGTACCTCTCGCGTAGATACGATAATAG
>JAABUQ010001597.1_pt1 | contig 47960 bp, 42 predicted proteins | sample 5560001 | NCBI WGS metagenome assembly JAABUQ01 (sample SAMN10711888, study PRJNA513371) | rock metagenome | isolation source: Antarctica rocks | place: Antarctica: Victoria Land, Finger Mt nord | collected 2015-12-18
GCCGGATCCACCCGCCAAATGCCGTGCCCCAACGCAAACCCATCGCACGCCCCCAAATACGCAGTGGCCCCCACAATCACCACCGCCAGCAGCCGACGCCACCGCCACAACTCCCGCCCCGCAAAAAGCCACTGCACCACAATCACCGGCATGGCCCACCACAATTCGTAGCGCAAATACGCCTCATGCCCGATCATCATAACTCGCCGCCCCCATCGGGCTTCAGCACCCGCGCCAGGCCAACCGTCAGCCCGCACACCAGCACCCCCTGCAACCCGTAAAACGCATACTCCTCCCACGGCAGATACCACACAAAATGAGACGGCGGCGCAAAGTGCGGGTCATACGACCACAGCCCCACTTTGGCCGCATAGTTGTCCCACGGCGACGTATACACATACGCCAATAAACACACCAGCCCGCACGACACCACAAGCCGCCGCGACACCCGACGCCACAGCATCAGCCCCAGCGCCCCAATAGGAACCACCAAAAACACCAGCAGAAAGAGGGCGTAAGTCATGGCCTATTATAGCCGACATTGGCATAGACGTCCCTCCCCCGCCCTCACACGGCTCGTGCTTCCCCTCCCCTGCACTGGTAGACCCGCAGGGTTGCACTGGCAGGCTCTCCAAGCAACGGAGACCCGTGAATGACCGCCGGGGCAAGCCCCAGGGCTTCACCGCGGGGGCAACGAGCAGAGCACAAGACGCTCTACTCGCCCCTCCCGTTACAGACCTGGCAGCCCCCCGCGCGTTTGTCGCTCACGCACAGACCGGGTCACGGTGGCCTTCCTGCCGGGGCACGGTGGCCTCCCTGAACAGCCCCGTGTCAGCAGCCCCGTGTCGCACTGATGTAGGGGCAAGTGGCGTAGGGGCAAGTGTGGGGCTTACCAGGTAAGCCATGCATCTCTCCCCGGTGTACCACCCCTCCCCTGTGTACCGTTGGGGCAAGCCCCGAAGGTTCAAGAGCTTCTCAAGAGGGTTCAAGAGCTTCTCAAGGGGAGGGGAAGCCTGAGCCGTGCGAAGGCGGGGGAGGGACTCTGACGAGAACTGCCTCTTGTGGGTATACTCACGTTATTAGAATTGAGCGAACATGACCACGCACGTCAAGCAGGTTGTTATTATCGGGGGCGGCATCGGCGGACTGGCTGCCGCCATGCGTTTGCAGGCACAGGGCGGCTACCAGGTCACCGTTCTGGAAAAGAACGCCACAGTGGGCGGACGCGCCAACATACGCACCATAGACGGCTTCCGCTTTGACACCGGCCCCTCCCTTCTCCTCATGACCGATGTCTACCGCGATCTGTTCCAAGCCTGCGGGGAAGACTTTGACACGCTCGTTCCCCTTGTCAAGATGGAGCCGAACTACCGTGTCCACTTCGGCGATGGCTCGCAGCTGGAGATGTCCAGTGACCTGGTGAAGATGGTCGCGAACTTGGAGAAGATAGAACCCGGCGTCACGCCCGGCTATTATCGCTTTCTGGAAGACGCGGGCAAGAAATATAGAATTGGCCGCAAGCAGTTTGTGGAGAAGAACTTTGCCCGCGCCCAGGACTTCTTCACCGCCCCCAATCTTCTGCTGCTCGGCAAACTTAACGCCCTGGACAAGATGTACGCCCACGTGTCCCGCTTCTTCCAGGATGATCGCCTGCGCCAGGCGTTTTCTATGCAGTCCATGTACCTGGGCATCTCCCCTTACGAAGCGCCCGCTGTCTACACCCTGCTCCCCTACACCGAACTCGCAGAAGACGGCCTGTACTATCCCCAGGGCGGCATTTACCGCCTGCCCACGGCGATGGCAGACACTGCCCGCAAACTCGGCGTGGACATCCAGACCAACCGTACCGTGACCCAAATTATGGTCAAGGACGGCCACGCGCGCGGCGTCTGCGTGGACGGCGACAGGCTGCCCGCTGACATCGTTGTGTCCAATGCCGACCTGCCCTACTCCTACACCGATTTATTGGCCCACCGCCCCGCCCGCTACGAAGAAGCGGCCTGGAAGACCCAGCCCTTCACGTCGTCCGCGTTTATGCTGTATTTGGGCACCGACAAACAGTACCCGGAGCTTTTGCACCACAACTTCTTTCTGTCGTCGGACTATCGGCGCAACTTTGACGAAATCTTTCATGCCAAAGTGCCCCCCCGCGACCCTTCTTTGTATGTCAACTGCCCCAGCCGCACCGACCCGTCGGTGGCCCCACCCGGCGGCGACAACATCTTTGTTCTGGCCCCCATTCCCCACCTCACCGACCAGCAGCGTTGGGACGACACGCAAGTCGCCCGCTTCAAGGACAAAGTGTACGACAAACTGGAAGGCTGGGGGCTTGCCGACCTGCGCCGTCATGTTCAAGTGGAGCAAGTGGTTACTCCCCACGACTGGCAGGACCAGTACAACCTCAAGTACGGGGCCGCGTTCGGCCTGTCGCATGGCATTGGGCAGGTCGGCTGGTTCCGCCCATCCAACAAAGCCCCAGGCGTTGACAATCTCTACTTTGTCGGGGCCAGCACCGTTCCCGGTACGGGCGTGCCCCTTGTCTGTTTGGGGGCCAAACTCGTTGTGGAGCGCATTGCGGCGGACACCGCCTAGAAACCTCACTGTTATGCTGACACGCCTGCCCACCGTCCATCCCCCGACCCTGGCGTCCGATTATGAAGCCTGCCGACGCCTGAATGCGCAGCATGGCAAGACTTACTACTTCAGCACCCTGTTCTTTCCGGCCCTTCTGCGCCGTCAGGTGCATGCCCTGTATGGCTTCGTGCGCTACCCCGATGAACTCGTAGACAACCCCCTGCCCGGCACCAATCCCGCCGCCGCGCTTGCCGACTACCGCGCCGCCACCCTGCATGCCCTGCAAACCGGACAGTCCGATCTGCCCGTCCTGCGCGCCTTCGCCGACATGGCCCGTCAGGTGGGCATGGATGCCGACTATCCGCTTGCCTTTTTGGATGCCATGGCGATGGACATCACCCGCACCCGCTACCAGACCTTTGACGACCTGCTGACCTACACGTATGGCAGCGCGTCCGTGGTCGGCCTGATGATGTGCTGCCTGTTCGGCGTGAATGAGGAAGACACCCTGCGCCATGCCTACGACCTGGGCCTTGCCATGCAATTAACCAACTTCTGGCGCGACATCGGCGAAGACTACCGCCTGCGCGGGCGCATCTACCAGCCGCTGGAAGACATGGACAGGTTCGGCTACACCGAGACGATGTTAGCCCAGGAAGCCGTCAACCCTCAGTTCCGCGCCCTGCTGTCATTTGAGATTGCCCGTGCCCGCGCCTGCTACCAATCCGCCGACCGAGGCATTCCCCAGCTTCCCGCCGCCGCCCAGCGCCCCGTGCGCCTGGCCCGCGTGCTGTATTCGCGCATCCTGGATAAGATAGAAGACGCCGACTACGATGTATTTAGCCGGCGCGTCCGCACGTCCGCCCTGGAGAAAGTCGCCGCCGCCGCCCGCCAGCAGTTCACCCCCGCCCGTCTCTAAACCATTGCCCTTATGACCACCACACCCAGCCCTGAAGCCACCAAGACCGATCCCCTTGTCTCCGCCAAAGAAGCCGGACTGCGCTATGTCACCGACGACAAACCCGGCATCACCCGGCATTGCACGCCCGATGGCTTCTCCTACCACACGGCCAAAGGCGAACCGATCACCGACGAACAAACGCTCCTGCGCATCAAAAAATTGGCCCTTCCTCCGGCCTACGAAGACGTCTGGATATGCCCCCAGCCAAGCGGCCACTTGCAGGCCACGGGCCATGACGCGCGCGGACGCAAGCAATACCGCTACCACCAAAAGTGGCGGCAGGTGCGCGACGAATCCAAATACGGACGCATGATCGCTTTTGGCGAGGCCCTGCCCCGCATCCGCGCCGTCGTGGACACAGACCTTGCGCGTCATGGCATGCCGCGCGAGAAGGTGCTGGCCGCAGTCGTGCGCCTGCTGGAAGAAACTCACATTCGCGTCGGCAATGAGGAATACGCGCGGGAAAATCAATCGTTCGGCCTGACCACCCTGCACAACCAGCACGTAGACATTGAAGGCGCAACCTCGCACTTCCACTTCCGGGGCAAAAGCGGCAAGGACCATGCCATTGACCTGCGCGATGCCCGGCTCGCGCGCATCATTCGCCGCTGCCAGGAACTGCCGGGCGATGAACTTTTTGAGTATTTAGACCACGACGGCCAGCCCCGCACCATCGATTCGGGCGACGTGAACGACTATCTGCACGAAGCCGGCGGCCAGGACTTCACCGCCAAAGACTTCCGCACCTGGGCCGGGACTATTTTGGCGGCCCGCACCCTCGCCGCCTGTGAGCCGTGCGCAAGCGAGAAGCACGGCAAGCGCAATATCACCCAGGCCATCAAAGAAGTGGCCGCGCAGCTCGGCAACACGCCCGCCGTCTGCCGCAAGTGCTACGTCCATCCCGCCGTCTTAGCCTCCTACACAACCGGGACATTGCTGGACGCCTTGCAGTCGCGCTCCCCCGAAAGCATTGACACCCCCACCCTGCCCGACCGCCGCGAAGAAGAAGCCATCCTGGGCCTGCTGCGGGTCGCCGAAACACAGATGGGGCACGGCTAAGACGCTGTTCGGGAGAAGCAGCAACGCACCAAGAGCATTCCCACGGCGTATTAAGCGTGTACCAACGACGGAACAAATTGTTCCGTCGTTGCAACGCGCTGGGAAAGAGGAAGAAACGAGTGGGCAAAGCCGTGGCGATGCGAGGAGGCCCTCACCCCCGGCCAAGAAGCCCTCACCCCCCAGCCCCCTCTCCTGCACTGGCAGACCCGGCGGGCCGCCCCTCCAGGCCTGCCAGTGCAGAAGCGGGCGAGGGAGAGCAGGAGAGGCCCCCCCGCCCCAAGTTTGGGGAGCAAGATAAAGATGCCCATATGGGCACAAGCAAGCCAATGGCTTACATCCTTAACCCTCGCCCGCTTGCGGGAGAGGGACAGGCGCGCAGCGCCAGGGTGAGGGCCGTATTACGCCAGGGTGAGGGCGGTATTACGCCAGGGTGAGGGCCGTTCTGCGCCAGGGTGAGGGCTGTCCGGGCCAAGAGCAAGGCCGGGGGACTTTCTTAGCGGCTTTCCAGCCAGGCGTTGATAAGCTGCCGGGAAAGGCTCGTCGGCGAGGGCAGGTCGGGCAGAGCGTCAGAGGTGAACCAGGCCGCGCCGTCCAGCTCCGCCTCTTCGGGGGCAATCTCGCCCCCGGTGTACCGAGCGGTGAAGCCGATCATGAGCTGATGGGGAAACGGCCACGCCTGGCTGCCTTGATAAGCAATATCCGCAACGTCCAGGCCCACTTCTTCACGCACTTCCCGGCGCACGCAGTCTTCCAGGCTTTCGTTGGGTTCCACAAACCCGGCCACAATGCTGTGCATGGTTGTCCACTCAGGCTTGTGCACCAAAAGGAGGCGCGGGCCGTCATGCACCAGAGCGAGGACGGCAGGGCTGATATGCGGGTAGGCGGAGTGTCCGCACCGCGTACACTCTCGGCCCCAATCATTGGGCTTTGCTTTGGCAGGAGAGCCGCACACGGGGCAAAAGCGGCTGGTGCGGCCCCAGTAAAGCAGCTGGGAGGCGTATCCCGCAATGGCGGCTTCCCCGTCAGGCAGCCGCGCCAGCAGGGCGCGCAAGCCGCGTGCGCTTTGTCCCGACGGCAGGCTGTCTTTCTCGCCCTGCGCGTCAAAAGCCAGGCAGGGGATGCCGTCCAGCGTGCCTAAATACAGCGCATCGCCGTCAGGGGGAGCGGGAGGGGCATCCGTCGCGCCGCGCAGCAGACGCGAATGGCCGCCGTCGTCCTGCACCCGCAGTTCTTGGTCAAAGAAAGGAAGCCAAACGGCAGGCCCTGCGGCGGGCAGGGCGGGGGGATAAGCGCGGATAAAGTCAGTCATGGCCCCCCGTTCCCCACGGAGCGCGGGAAATCCTGCCGGGCGTCAGCGAGGCGTGCGGGGGTGAACAGGCGGCAGGGACGCTGCGGGGCGGCGCGCGCCGAGCAGGGCGGCCCCAACGCGGCCATGCACAAGCGGAAGGCGGGGACGCGCGGCTAGGTGCAGGGTGAACAAACCGGGGTAGCAGACTTTGAGAGTGTTCAGATCGCGCGCGGTGATCGGGTGCAGGGGCGGCGCGAGGGGGGTGCCGTCCTCGGAGGAAATGCGCAGCGTGGAGGGGTACATAATATCGTCTGCGTCGTCACTGTGGCCGTCAATGCCCAGAGCATGCCCAAACTCATGGGCGGCCACGGCCTGCAAATCGCCCGGTGTCGTGCCGCCGGTCGCCAGCCGCATTTCCGCGTGGTGCAGGGACGTGCCGCAGAACACCATGTCGGTATAGCCAACGGCAGCCCCCTGGCCGGGGACTGTCGCTTCTGAAGTGAACGAAACCAGCACGTCTGCGTCGCGCGGCTGGCTGACCACCGTATAAGAAATCAGGCCGTGCGAGACGCTCACCCACTGCGTAAAGCCCGCCAGCACCGCTTGCGTGTACGCGTCTTTGTCCTGCACGCTGTTGGGGGGCGAAGCAAGCGCGATGCGCAGGGGAAAATGGTTCCAGTGCAGCAGGCCCTGCATGCGGGAAATGCGCGCATAGTTGGGCGCGCAGGGATTGGGAGACTGAGCATCGGCCTGCCGGGCCAGCAGAGACAACAAAGACCCGGAGAGGGCGAGGGCAAGAAGAACACGTCGGATCATAGAGCGACAACCACTTTCTCTTTGAAACGAATAGGCGCACAGGCGGCACGCCCAAGCAGTCCATTATACAGGACATCTTGTATAATTATCAAACTATGTTTCGTTTTTTATTTGCGCGGGTAAAGCATGCCCCAATCCGTAACCGACATGACACAAACCAACGCGCCAAAAATCGGCATTCTCTCATTTGCCCACATGCACGCGCACTCTTATGCGCAGATACTCTCAGCCCATCCCGGCGTTCAGCTTGTCGGTGCGGCTGACCCGGACACGGCGCGCGGTCAGGCGGCCTGCGGACAATGGGGCCTTGAGTTTTTCCCTTCCGAAGACGACCTGCTGGCGCAGGGGCTGGACGGCGTCATCGTGACCAGTGAAAATGCCCTCCATCGCCCCCTAGTGGAACGGGCGGCACAAGCCAACGTCCGCGCCATCCTGTGCGAGAAGCCCCTGGCGGCCTCGCATGCCGATGCGCAGGCGATGATTGAGCGCTGCCGGGTGCAGGGCGTTCAGCTCGCCACGGCCTTTCCCTGCCGCTACTCGCCTGCATTCCGGCGCGCGCTGGCGCACATTCAGGAGGGCGCAATCGGCGCTGTGCTGGCCCTGCGCGGGGCCAATCGGGGCAAGATGCCCGGCGGCTGGTTTGTGCAGACGGAGCTTTCGGGCGGGGGCTGCATCATTGACCATACGGTCCATGTGGCGGACTTGAACCGTTTGCTGCTGGGGCGTGAAGCCGTTTCGGTCTATGCCGAAGCCGGAAACGGCTTTCATCACGAGCCTTGGGAAGATATGGGGGTTCTGACGGTTGAGTATGAAGGTGGTGTGTTCGGCACGCTGGATACCTCCTGGTCACGCCCCGCCTCTTATCCGACCTGGGGAGATGTGGCTTTGCAGGTGGTCGGGACGGAGGGCATTCTCAACCTGGATTTGTTTGCGCAGGACATGGCGCAGTACGGTGGGCCGGGCGCAAATGTGCAGTGGACGCCCTGGGGCAGCAGCCTGGACAGCGCGATGCTGGAAGATTTCCTGCGGCTTGCGGGCGGACAGGAGGCCCCTGACCTGGCGACAGGGGAAGATGGCCTGCGCGCGCTCCAGGTCGCCCTGTCTGCGTACCGCTCGGCAGAAACAGGGCAGCCTGTGTTTGTGGGATGAAAGACCGGCCCCAAAAGGGTCAGGTGGCAAGGGCTTCGGCGGCCAGCGGAGACAGGGCCAGGTTTTGCTCGATGCAGGCCAGCAGCTCATACAGCGCAAACGGCTTGACCAGCAGCGGGATTTCGGGCGTCATATCGGACGAGGGCGGCGCGCTGCCCCCCGCCTGCGACGCGAAAAACAGAAACGGCACCTGCGGGCACAGCACGCGCGCTTCCTGCTGCACGTCCTGCCCGGTCTTGTCCGGCAGGCTCATATCGGAGACGATCAGGTCAAATGGCGAGGGAGCATCCGCCAGCATGCTCAGGGCTTCCCGGCCCGACTGCGCGATTGCCACCGCATAGCCCTCGCTCATCAGCGATTCGCGCACCGTGCTGCGTGACAACTCGTCCGGGTCGATCAGCAGCAGGGAGCGACCGCTTGCCGAGCCGCCCCGCAGATGAGTGGGCAGGGTCGGCACCGACCGGCAGCCGACCGGCAGGCCGGCGGCTTTTTCGCGCATCCAGTCCGGCGCGTCTTCCCCCACCACGACAGGCCGTCCCAGCCGGCTGCCCCACAAGCTGACCGTGTTTTTGCCCGACAGCTTGGCATGGTACATCGCCTTGTCGGCACAGGTCACCAGGCTGCTCGCATCGGGCGCATCGCAGGGGAACTCGGCAATGCCGATACTGATCGTCACCTGCCGATGGGGAAATGCAAACTGTGCGACCGCGCCGCGCAGACGCTCCGCCACCAGGGCCGCGGCGTATTTATCGGTTTCCGGCAGCAAAAGCGCAAACTCCTCGCCGCCGTACCGCGCAGGCAGGTCGGTGGCGCGCACCGTGTCCCGAAACAGCTGCGCCAGGTTCGCCAGCAGAATATCCCCCTGCGGATGCCCAAACCGGTCGTTGTACTGCTTGAAGTTGTCCACGTCAAACATAATCAGCGAGAACGGACGCTTGTGGCGGGCCGCCAGACGCACCTGCTGGGCGAGCCGCTCTTGAAATGCCCGATGGTTGGGCAAATCGGTCATGACGTCCATCACTGCCAGGCGTTCCAGGCGCTCGTTCATTTCTTCCAATGTGGCGCACTTTTCCTGCAGGAGCCGGTGGGCGCGGTCGATCTCCTCGGTCTTTTCCTGAAGCTCCGTTTGGGCGGCGAGAAGGTCGTTGTGGGCATCCAGGATTTGCAGCTGCAATTTGACTTCTTCGCTGACCTCGTGGGCGTATTCCACCAGATGGGTCACCTGCGCGGTCTGCGGGTCATGCAGCGGATAAGTGGTCACATCAAACAACAGGGGTTCGCCGTCCGAAGCATTGAGCAGCGGCATGCGTCCCCGGTGCGGGCGGCCTTGAGCGAGAACGGCCTGCAAATCCTGCACGCGTCCCAGAGGAGCCAGGTGGGGAAACAGATCCGCCCAGGCCATGTCCAGCACCTGCTCCCGGCTGCGGCCCAGCCGTGCCAGAAATGCTTGGTTGGCATCCACAACACGCAGGCCGCTGTCCATCACCAGCAGCGAGTCGGTGATGGAGCCGAAGATGGACTCCAGGATTGCCAGCCTTCCCCCGTCGGGATGCGCGGCGGCAGGGCAGAGGGCTTCGGCAGGCAGCGAAGGTTTTGACGGCGTAACAGGCATAAACACAGGGCTTCCAGTCCCGTAGTACACCCTGATTGTCGGCATTTCCCCCGCCTCCCGTTAGGCTCGCCTCGCCCTCCCTCTTCCCTCCCCTACGTCTTTTCGCGGCGCGACACCCACGTGTTATCCCGAATATAAAAGCGCCAGGGCCGGTCAATCGCCCGCGAAATCCCGATGCGTGTCGTCGCCACGACATCCAAGTTTCCGGCATCACGGGGAAAGATTTGCAGGTCGCTCTGCGGGTCGGTGACATCCATGCCGTCATCGCGCCGATGAGACAGGGCCAATGCCTGCGCCAGCTTGCCCGGCCCATTGGTCAGGTCTTTGGCAGGCACGCGCGCGCCGCGCAATTGCTGCATGGTGTCCAGCCCCCCCGTCGGCTCCAGCGCGCGGAGGAGCACCGCTTCCCCCACCCCTGCGGGCGCGGTGACAAGGTTCAGCATGGTGTGCAGGCCATAGGTGAAATACACATACGCGCGCCCCGGCGGGCCGAACATCGTCCGGCAGCGCGGCGTTTCGCCCCGGAAGGCATGGCAGGCCGGGTCGTCCCACAGGTACGCTTCCGTTTCCACAATCACCCCGGACAGCGCCTCGCCCGATGGCATGCGCCGCACGAGCCTCTGCCCCAGCAGGGCACGGGCGACCGTGCGCGTGTCTTGTTCGTAAAACTCCAAAGGCAGGGGCAGGCCGAGGGGGAAAACTGTCACCACGGCGACGGCACGTCCTCGGCTTCTTCTTCCTGCCCCAGCGTGATCTGCGACTCTGTGTCGCGCGCGCCCAGCGACTCGCCGATTGCGCGCTGTTCCTCTTTGGCTTCCGTTGGGGGCGCGCCTGCTTGCGCCTTGAGACGCTCATACAGCTCGCACGTTCCCGTGGACAATATTTCCTGGGTCTTGGCGGCAATCGCCTCGCCGAAGCCGGGGATTTTGCGCAGCTCCCCCCGCGCCGCGATGTCTGATGCTCGTTCGCTCAACCCATCCAAAGTGCGCACGGCATTGCGATACGCCCGTATCTTAAACGGGTTCTCGCCCTGTCCTTCCAAAATCTCCGCGATATGGTCAAAGACAGCCGCAATGTCGCTGTTTTCCGGTGTGTGTTCCATTTTAGGTTTTTAGCCCGCCGCGCCAAGAACCAAACAAGGGAACCTCGTGGCGTGCCACAGGGGGCGCATCGGCGTTTCCACGGCATACCGACGGCGTACCAACGACGGCCCAATTTGTTCCGTCGTCGGTACAGGCTCGGTATGCCGCAGATACGCCCTCGCAGTGCCGAGGAGCAGGGCTGGAAATGCGGGGAGTTACAAAGTGATGTTGCGCAGAGTGCCGGGGGTATAAAACCGTTGGCCTTCGCTTGTGCCGGGGGTATAAAACCCCCGGCAACTGGGAAGCCACGTCCTTCGGACGTAAGAAAAACTTGTGTTACCGATGTCTTATGCCCGTGAGGGCATGGCTTCGTCATTGCCGGGGGTTTTATACCCCCGGCTTGCCGCTCTTTTCAGATGAGTATACTTCCACTGCGTAACATCAGTTACAAAGTCACAAACTGGCTGCCCACCGAAACGGCGTAAATCAAAGCGTACAGCGCGATTGTGCCGCGCAGGGACACGCGGATCAGGCGCGGGCGGCGAGTGCGGTAGTAGGCGGCGACCAGCAGGAACGGCATAAAGCTTATCATTTTGACCGCGCAAAAGGCAAAGTCGCCATGCTGGAGCCACACGGCCATGCAGGGATTGCTTTCCGTCGCCACATGGGTGTGAACCCAGTGCAGTGTGCTCAGCATGTCGCCGGTGCAGATCAAAAACAGCACAATGCTTTCCCAGCCGATGTTGGCCCACCATGCCGTGTGCGGTTTTACGGAAGAAAACGGATGATGATGTACCATGATAATAATCCTTCGCTTGTATTCTCTGAAACACCAACACTGGCGCAGACCGTGCCAACCTGGATTCAGGTTACCCCGAAACTTGCCGGGGTTTTCAGAACAGCGGGGAAACAGGTGTTTTTACGGATACAGAGCGGGAAAGCGGGGACTCAGCAACGCGGCTGTGCTGCCAGCCCAGGTTATGCTGAACACATCAGCGGCGGCTGGGGAACCTCCCCTGCGGGGAGCGCTGTTTCAGCGTCAGTTTCGGAAGAAGGGGAACAAAATGGCAGACCAAAAGATCGCCCTTGTCACGGGCGCGAACAAAGGGATCGGCAAGGAGATCGCGCGGCAGCTGGGGGCGCAGGGCATGACGGCGCTGATCGGGGCGCGTGACGAGGGGCGGGGACAGGAAGCCGCCACTGAACTGAAACAGCAGGGCATTCAGGCACAGGCCGTTCGGCTGGATGTCACCAGCGAGGATAGCATCCGCGAGGCGGCCAGCACGATAGAGCGCGACTTCGGCAGGCTGGACGTGCTGGTCAACAACGCGGGCATCGCTCTGGACGGCGGCCCGGCAAGCGGGCTTGATCTGGACACGCTGCGGCGCACCTACGAGACCAATGTTTTCGGCGTTGTCTCGGTCACCCAGGGCCTGCTGCCACTGCTCAGGCAGTCGGACGCGGGCCGCATCGTCAACATGTCCAGCACGCTGGGTTCGCTCGCCCTGAACAGCGACCCGAATTGGGCCTCTGCCAATGTCAAGATGCTGGCGTACAACTCGTCCAAAGCGGCCCTGAATATGATTACCGTCATTTTCGCCGCCGAGCTGAAGGGAACACCCATCAAGGTGAACGCCGTTTGCCCCGGCGCGGTGGAGACGGACTTGAACCCCTACGGCACCCGCACGGTAGCGCAGGGTGCTGCTGTCCCGGTGCGGCTGGCGACGCTGCCTGCGGACGGGCCGACGGGCGGCTACTTTGACGAAGACGGCCCCGTGCCGTGGTAGTGATGCTGTCGCAGGGGTTAAATCAACGACCACGCCAAGAAGCCGGGTGTTTGAGCAGGAGAATGGCGACGACAACGCCAAGTGACCCATTATGAACGCTTCTATCCTCAGCCTGCAAATCGGCCTGCCGCAGACGCGCACCTCGGACATGGAGGACGGGCAGGCGCGTGAATGGACAAGCGCCATTGCCAAAACGCCCGTTTCGGGGCGGGTCGCTTTGGGCGCGACGCATCTGGCGGGCGACGGGCAGGCCGACCTCAAGCACCACGGCGGGGCGGACAAGGCGGTCTGCTGCTACCCTGCCGCCCATTACCCCGGCTGGCACGCGCTGCTGGGCCTGGGCGAAGACGCGTTTCCCGGCGGCGCGTTCGGCGAGAACTTCACCGTGGCGGGGCTTGCGGAGGACGATGTGTGTGTCGGGGATATTTATTCGGTGGGCGGGGCCATCGTGCAGATCAGCCAGCCTCGCATGCCGTGCTGGAAGATGGGCCACCGCTGGAGCCGTGAGCCATTGCCAGGCGAGATGATCGCGCGCGGGCAGACCGGGTGGTACCTGCGCGTGCTGGAGACGGGCGAAGTCGGCGCGGGCGACACCCTCACCCTGCGCGACCGTCCCCTGCCCCAGTGGACGGTTGCGCGTATCAACCACGCCATGTATGTGGACAAAACCGATGGCGCTTTGGCCGACGCGCTGGGACGCCTGCCGCTGCTTGCCGAAGCCTGGCGCAGCCCGTTCCGCCGCCGCGCGGGCCTGATCGCGTATCACGCCCGCCGCCGCACGGAAGCGCCTGCGCGCTGAGTTTTGAGGAACCTCTCCCGTTGCTTGGGATTACCCCCCTCCTTGCACTGCACTGGCCCCCCTAGTCGCAGAGCCTCCATAGCGGGGAGAAGACCCGGAGGGCTACGTGCAGGTTCCCCCCTAAAGGCGGGACACGGAGTAGGAACCGTAATGACCTCTACTCTTAATCTACCCTTTAGGGGGGAACCCCAGTGCCTTCCGGGTCTGCCAGTGCAGCCCTCCGGGTCTGCCAGTGCAGAAGCGGGGAGGGAGGTAACCTCAAGCAAGGAGAGGGAGTTTCCTTCACGGGGCGATTAGTGCATAGACACGGGGGCGGCTCCCGGTTTGGGGCGCTGAAGCAGCAGGATAATGGGAAACACAAAGACGTAAACCATGCCGATGAGCAGAAAGGCATCATTGTAGGCCAGGGTTACGGCCTGCGCCTGCACGGTCTGGTTGATGAGGCCCAGGGCCGCATTGGACGCCTGCGGCATCCCCAAGCCATGTGACACCAGCGACTGCGCCAGTCCTGCCTGTCGCTCGCTGAAGACCGTGCTGCCCGCGCCCAAGTGACTGGTCAAGTTCGCGCGGTGGAATTGGGTCATGCTGATGACATAGGTGTTCAGCACAGCGATGCCCAAACTGCCGCCCATTTGTAGGGCGAGGTTCCATAGGGCTGTCCCCTGGGCGATCTGTGCGCCTTTCAGGGACTGATAGGCGATCACGGACACGGGGATAAACAGGAACCCAATCCCCAGGCCGCGCAAAACCTGGCCGAGCAGCACGCTGTGGCTGTCGCTTTGCGGGCTGAGATGGCCGAGTTCCCAGTTGGCGGCAATAAAGACCGTGATGCCGATGCCGATCAAAATGCGCGGGTCAAATCCCTTTTGGATCACGGCCCCGCAGAACACAATCGCGCTTAAAATCCCAAGACCGGCGGGCAGCAGCACAATGCCGGTCTCGGTGGCCGTGAAGCCCAAAATCCCCTGCACGAACAGGGGAAAGATAAACAAGCCGCCCAGCAGCCCGAAGCCCATCGCCAGAGCGATCAAGACCCCGCCTAATAGGTTGCGGTCGGCCAGCACGCGCAGGTCAACGGCAGGCTTTTTGTTGCGCGGCGAGAGTTCCCACAGAATGAATGCTGTCAGCGCGCACCCGGCGACAACCGCGAGGCGCAGAATCAGAACGCTGCCGAACCAATCGTCCTGCTGCCCTTCTTCCAGCACGTATTGCAGCGAGGCCAGGCCCATCGCCAGCAGAATAATCCCTGTCCAGTCTACCGAGTCGGCGGACGACTGCTTATACTCCGAGTCCTGAAGATAGGTGGAGATGAGAAAAGTTGCGGCCACGCCGATGGGCAGGTTGACAAAGAACACCCAGGGCCAGGAGTAGTTGTCGGTCAGCCACCCGCCCAGCATGGGGGCGACGGCAGGGGCGACCACGACGCCGAAGCCGAAGATGGCCTGCACCATGCCCTGCTGCGACTGCGGGAATATCTCCAGCAAGGTCGCCTGGGCGGTGGACAGCAGCGCGCCCCCGCCCACCCCCTGCATGACGCGCCAAAAGATCAGCTGCCCCAGCGAGTGCGACAATCCGCAAAACAGCGACGCGATGGTGAACAGCGTGATGGACGCCACCAGGTAGCGCTTGCGCCCGAAGCGCGAAGCCAGCCACGCGGTCAGGGGCAGGATCACCACGACAGACAGAATATAGCCCGTGCTGACCCAGCCGATTTCGTTCGGGGTGGCCCCCAAATTGCCGCCCATGCGCGGCAGGGCGACATTGATGATGGTGGAGTCCAGCGCCTCCATAATAACGCTGGAAATCAGGCCGATTAAGATAATCCAGCGGTAGGGGTTTGCCTCGCCCTCGGCTGTTTTGGGCTTTGCGGACGGGGATTGGCCGGGCGGCGCGCGGCGGACGCGCGGGATAGGCAGGTCTAACGCGGCGGCATCAGAAGCGGGGGCGGGCATGGCAGATGCTTTCTAAAGAGAGGATAGTGGCAGAAGAACCATGTTCTACGGCAAGGGAAAAGCCAAAGTGCGCTTGGCAGTTGCAACATTTCGCGGCAGTGCTTTAGTTCCCGTGCGTTATGAGAGATTACGCCTGGCCTTGCTCTTAACCCATGACGGCGGGTTTTGTTGCGCTAGCATGGAGTTTCAACCCCGTGTCTGAGACACGCAACAATCATTGCACACGGCAGCAAATCACCCCGCACGGCACTTCAACCCCATGTCAGCGCTTTCGGCGGCGGGACGGCTTCCGCTGCCGCCCCGCGCGCCGTTGTCCGTCTGCCCGCTTAGTACGAGCCGCCGGAGACGGTCAAGCGGTCGCCAGTCATCCACTTAGTCTCATCGGAGGCGAGAAGTATCACTACCTGCGCGATGTCGTCCGGCTGACCAATACGCCCCAGAGGAATGCTTTGAACGATTTGCTTGCCCTGCTCGCCCTCAAGAAATCCCATCTCTTTGACCCCTTCGGTCTCGATTATGCCGGGAGCGATGGCATTGACCCGTATCTTTTTGGGGGCAAGCTCGGCGGCGAGTGTCCGCGTGATGCTGTCTACCGCAGCCTTGGTAGACGCATACACCGCCATATTCGGCATGCGTGCTTCGCTGGCAACAGACGTGATGTTAACCACGCTGCCGCCCGTGTTGCCGAAGTGCTTGGCGGCTTCCTGCGTGGCTAAAAGGGTGCCGAGCACATTGGTATTGAACTGCCGATGGAACTCGTCCTCGGTGATGCCTTCCAGCGGCGCGAATGCAAACACGCCCGCATTGTTCACTAATATGTCCAGCGTTCCGTAGGCATTCTTAGCCTCCCCAAATAAATGGGCGACTTCCGCGGCCTTGGCAACGCTGCACTGCACGGCAATCGCTTTGCCGCCCTGCCCGGTGATATGGGCCACCACCGCATCCGCCCCCGCTTTGTCCGAGGCATAGTTCACCACCACCGACGCGCCTTCCGCGCCAAGCGCTTTGGCGATGCCCGCGCCAATTCCTTTGGATGCGCCGGTTACGACGGCGACTTTTCCCTGCAATCGGTTCATGTCTGTTGATCTCCCTGCGGCCTGTTGATGAGATGATTGTCTATTAGACAATCATCTAACTGTGCCCAACAAAGAAAGCGGGGCAATGGTTCCCCGCTTCGGACGCTCTTTTTTATTGGTCTTGGCTAAATACGGGCAAGGCGATCCAAATAGGCGCGCAGAACACTGCGGCGCAGGGTCAAATAGGCATACTTTCCCTCGTGGACAATCTCAATCAGCCCTGCCGCTTCCAGCTCTTTAAGATGATGCGACAGGGTGGCGGCGCTGACCGCATGGCTTTGCGACAGCACGCTGCACGGCGTGGCTTCCGAGCACGCCCCCATCTGCTGCAAGATTTGGCAGCGGCGCGGCTCCGCGAGGGCGCGGGCGATGAGCGCAAACTGCACATCGGTCAACGGGTGGGCATTCTCGGTGTCCATAAAGTTAAGATACCACCAAACAGCAGTGAATGTTGCAAAAGCGCGTGCGGGGCGCGGCGGCGTTCTTTGGGCATTCACGCGGCATTCCGTAAGCGTTCCAAGCCATGTCCTACGGCTTTCCAACGACGGAACGATTTGTTCCGTCGTTAGACATGGCTAGGAATGCCGGGGGAACGATGAATGAATGCGGAAGAGAGGAGGCCCCCCCGCCCCCCAAGTTTGGGGGGAGGATGTGTCATAAGCGTTTCTTGGCGGGCGTAGTTTTGCCTTACTTGGCTTGCAGAGTTTCTTGTGCGTAGCATCGCTTGTCTTATAAAGCCTTTTGCGCGAAGCACAATCCCGTTTGTAGAACATCCTCCCCCCAAACTTGGGGGGCGGGGGGGCCTCCTCTCTTTCCCGCAACACCCGCGCGAATAGGCGGCGCGGCGCGTGGGGTATACTCACAGGCAAAGCGCCGCAGCAGGCGCAGCCGTATTATTCACAGAGTATCAACGCATCATTCACGGGCAGGAGAACACAAGTTGACAGACTGGAAACGGACAATTGCGTGCGGAGAAGTCACGAGCGCACAGGTCGGGCAGGAAGTGACCCTCAACGGCTGGGTCAATCGGCAGCGCGACCAGGGCGGTCTGGCATTTATTGACCTGCGCGACCGCACCGGCATCGTGCAGGTCACGATTGATGGCGGCGATGCGCCTGACGCCCTTGCGGTTGCCGAGCGCGTCCGCTCCGAATACTGCTTGTCGGTGCGCGGAACCGTAAGACGCCGCCCGGAAGGCAGCGAGAAACCCGAACTGCCAACGGGATATTATGAGATTGCCGCGTCCACAATTGAAGTGCTGAACCCGTCCAAAACGCCGCCGTTTCCCATCAGTGAAGACCGGGACGTGGACGAGATGCTGCGCCTGAAATATCGGTATTTAGACCTGCGCCGTCCGGCTATGTACGAAAAGATGCGCCTGCGCCATGAAGCGGTGCGCCTGATCCGCGCGTTTATGTACGAACGGGGCTTTCTGGAGATAGAAACGCCCGTCCTGACCAAAAGCTCGCCCGAAGGCGCGCGCGACTATCTAGTGCCTTATCGCCTGGAACCCGGCCTGTTTTACGCTCTGCCGCAGGCCCCGCAGCAGTTCAAGCAATTGCTGATGGTCGGCGGGATTGAGCGCTACTTTCAGATCGCCAAATGCTTCCGGGACGAGGCGCAGCGGGCAGACCGTCAGCCGGAGTTTACGCAGATAGACTTGGAAATGTCATTTGTCACGCAGGAAGATGTGCTGGAACTGGTGGAAAGCCTGACGATTGAAGTTGTGGGCAAGCTCAGTCCCAAGCGCATCCCGGCCCCGTTCGCGCGCCTGACCTATGATGAAGCCATCGCCCGCTTCGGCTCGGACAAGCCCGACCTGCGCTACGGGCTGGAACTCAAGGATTGCGCTCCCGTCCTGCAAAACACGCAGTTTTCCGTGTTCCAGAGCGTCCTGGGCAGCGGCGGACAGGTGAAAGCCATCCGCTATCCCGGCGGGGCCTCGCTGTCGCGCAAGGAGATTGACGACCTGACCCAGATCGCCAAAGACTTCGGCGCCAAAGGGCTGGCGTATCTGACAGTCACCGATGACGGCGTCAAGTCCCCTATCGCCAAGTTTCTCACGCCCGAAGAGATCGCCGCGCTGGTGGCGCTGGCCGAGGGCGAGCCGGGCGACTTGATCGGCTTTGTCGCCGACACGCCTGCCACAGTCGCCAAAGTCTTAGACCGCCTGCGCCGCGAGATCGCGTCACGCCTCAAGCTTGCTGACCCGAATGAACTCTCGTTTGTCTGGATTACCGACTTCCCGGTCTTTGAGTGGGACGAGGACAACCAGGGCTGGACATTCCAGCACAACCCGTTCGCCATGCCCCACGAAGAGCATCTGCCCTACCTAGAAAGCGACCCGACTCGCTGCCGGGCGTACTGCTACGACCTGGCGTGCAACGGCGTGGAATGGGCGTCGGGGTCTATCCGGATCCACAAGCGCGACATTCAGGAGCGCATCTTCCGCATGCTGGGCAACACCGATGAGCAGACGCAGGCCAAGTTCGGGCACATGCTGGACGCGTTTGACTTCGGCGCGCCCCCGCACGGCGGCATCGCGCCGGGCATTGACAGATTGATTATGTTCCTCACCGACGACGACAACATCCGCGAAGTGATTGCGTTCCCCAAGGCCGGCAGCGGCTTCGACCCCATGATGAACGCACCGTCCACGGTAGACGACAAAACCCTGCGCGAACTAGGCATCACCATCAAGCGTCCGCCGCAGAAAGAAGGCCCCAAGTGAGCATTGTTGTTGACCTCGCGCCGGACGAAGAAGCCCGCCTGCGCGCCCACGCCGCCCGGCAGGGACAGGACGCGGCGGCATATGCCGCCGCCGTCCTGCGCCGGCAGATTGATGCCGTACCCGCGCCTCTGGAAGAGCAGACGCTTGCCGAAAGCCTTGCCGGACGCGTGGGCCGTCTCCGCAGCCCGGAGCCGTCGGACATGGCAGCCAATTCAGAAGCCGAGTTCGGCCGCATCATGGATGACGCCGTGCCCGCGCCCAACGGCGAAACGCTGGCCGACTTTCTGGAAGGCTACATCGGCGTGGTGGACAGCCGTGAGCTGAACGGCGGCAAACCCTCGCACGCCGCGCAGAACTCCGAAGCCGAGTTTGGCCGCATCATGGACGAAAAGCGGCGGCAGGGACACGTATGACGCTGACAGACACCGGGCCGCTTGTCGCCCTGATTGACAAAGGCGATGCTGGACACGCCCCATGCCAACAAGCATTGCCGCGCCTGAGCGTCCCGCTTCTAAGCACCTGGCCCTGCGTCACCGAGACCATGTACTTGCTGGGACGCGTGGGCGGCTATCGTTACCAAATGGCCTTGTGGGGATTATGGGCGGCGCAGAAACTGATGATCCATGAACTCAGCCTGCCGGAAGTGGCGCGGATGCAGGCATTGATGGACACCTACCGTGACGCGCCAATGGACTTGGCGGATGCATCCATTGTCGCGACAGCCGAAACGCTGTCTGTGCGGCGCGCCTTTACCCTGGACAGGCACTTCTATGCCTACCGAACAGCCGATGGGCAGGCGTTGGATGTTGTGCCGTAGCCATGCGTAGAACCAAAGGGGAAGTATGAAGCGAATGCTTGTATTGTTGGCGCTGTGCCTCACAACCTCGGCAGCCCTTGCCACGCCCCGCTACGCCATCATGGATTTGGGGCAACTGCCTGTCCCGCTTGGGGCTTCCGCTGTCACTGAGAACCCTACAGGCCACGCTCAAGTCATTGCCAATGCTTATGATCTGACCACTAAGGCCGCCGCTCTCAACAACCAGGGGCAGGTAGTCGGGCAGTCCAATGGGCAGGCGTTTCTCTGGCAGAACGGCGTCATGCGCGGGCTGGGCGTACTGCCCTCCACCGGCTGGGGCGATTACAATAGGTCCAGGGCAGATGCCATCAACAGCACAGGGGAAGTCGTCGGCGGGTCGGGCGGCTTCGGCCCCCTCGTCATGAGCGGCCTTTATGATTGCTACGCATTCCGCTATGCAAGTGGGCAGATGGAAAGTTTATCCTCAGCGATGGAGGTCCGTTCCTATGAGGCCTTCGGCATCAATGACCGGGGCGATATTGTCGGCCTGCATGAGTACCACGCCTTTTATCGGCATAACGGCAGGCTTGTTGACCTGGGTACGCTAAGCCATGTCCCCGCAGGCAATCGCAGCCATGCGGACGGCTTGAATGAACGCGGGCAGGTCGTGGGTGTGTCCAGCGTAGGCAACTCTGGCGCACTGTACTCACACGCCACACTCTGGCGGCAGCGTGGAAACAACTGGCGCGCAACCGACTTAAAGACGCTGCCGGGCTACGTCAACTCGGAAGCCCATGCCATCAATAATCCTGGGCAGATTGTGGGCGAGGCAACATTGGATGAGCCGGGCAAGCCGGGGCAGATATGGGGCCATGCATTTCTTTGGAGCCAGGGTCGGATGAGCGCGCTGCCGGGCGCGGGAGAAAGCACAGCGCTCGCCATCAATGACAAAGGGCAAATTGTCGGGGCGGCGGACGGCAGGGCTGCGCTGTGGCAGGACGGGCGCGTGTATGACTTGAACGCACTGACAGCCCCTGCATCGGGGTGGATACTGACGGCGGCGACCGGCATCAACAGCCGGGGGCAAATTGTAGCGAATGGGACACTCCACGGGCAGGCGCGGGCGTTTCTGCTGACGCCGCAGAAGAATAACCTATGACGGACGAAATACTCACCGCCGAAACGCTGGGCGCGGACAAGATACTCATGCGGGCCGATGAGGGGACGCTGAAGCGCGGGCGCTCCTATTACTCGCAGGGCCGCGTGCGCTTGGTGCAGATGGAGCCGACCGAAGCGATCTACCAGGTGCAGGGAACACAGACTTACCGGGTCGCGGTCACCCTCAGCAAGGGCAAGACCGGCATTTACTGCAGCTGTCCGGTTGAGGGGGATGAGACATACCCCTGCAAGCACTGCATCGCCGTCCTGCTGGCCCTCAACACCTACCTGCGCCTGCACCCGCCGATCACCTGGGAAACCGTGCTGTCTAAAGCCGTCGCGCCCGCAGCGGGGGCAGCCAAGACAGGGCCGAAGGCGGTCTTGTTCTTTAGCCTACACAAGCGCTTCTCAGACTGGGCTGTGCTTGCCTACTCCCTCGCCCTCAGCCACTTTCCCCCAGATACCGACACCACCGACAGCGAAGAAACTGCGCGTGCCATCATCGCCGGACGCCTGGGGCGGGAAGCCAAACCCGTGCGCGCATCGGTCAACCCGGCGCGCTTTGTCAACATCACCCATGAAAGCCGCCTGGCCTTGCAGATGGCCGTATCCGCGCAGCGCTATGCCTATTCTTCCTATGGCGGCGATGACGACACGGCATCTTTGCTGGGCAGTTTGGGCGGCAGCATTGTGTTCAGCGGCACCGAGCAGAACCCCTGCATCCTGCGGCTGGACGTGCTGCGGGACGCAGGGCAGCCCGAACTGCACATTGCAGACGGGCCGGACGGCAGCCTGCATCTGCGCGCGCAGGTGCGTGTCGGCGAAGATGTGCTTGCCCTAGATGCCGACACGACCCAGCGCATTGCCGATGGCCCAACATGGCTGCTGGTCGGCACGCGCCTGCTGGCCGTCCATGACCCCGACGGCACATTCGCCATCTTCACCCAAACGCCTGAGTTGTCCGTGCCGCCCGGCCAGAAAGACGCGTTCCTCACACGCTACCTGCTGCCGCTGGCCGAGCGGTTCCCTATCGTGGGCATGGACATCGTGCAGGAAAACCTGGACACCGCCCCCGTGCCGCGTTTGTACCTGACGGAAGAGGGGGGCGAGATGCAGGCCGCTTTGCGGTTCGGCTACGACGATTATGAAGTCCCTTATGAGCGCGACCCGGCCCACTCCGCCCTGCGCCGCAAAGAAGGCACCATGACCCTGGTGCGCATTGCGCGTCAGTCCGGTGCGGAAGAGCAGTGGGGGCAGGCCCTGTCCCAATACGGCCTGAAGCGCGGCGCGGAGACGGGCGTGTTTGTGCTGCGCGCCAAAGTGGACGTGCTGGACTTTTTAGTGCGCCATGTGCCCAAGCTTGCCGGAGCGGGCGTGGAGATTTATGGCGAAGAGGACTTGGCCTCGGCACGTATCAATCGCCACAAGCCGTCGCTGGCATTCAAGGTCTCATCGGGTATTGACTGGTTTGATGTGGAAGCGGTCGCGCAGTTCGGCGACATGGAAGTGACGCTTCAGGAGCTGCGCCGCGCGGTGCGCAAGCGCGAGCGGTTCGTCAAGCTCAGCGACGGCACCCTGGGCGTCATTCCCGAAGAGTGGATTGAGCGCTACCGGCATTTGTTCGGCATGGCGGAAGAAACCGAAACGGGCCTGCGCATCGGCGCAGGCCAGATCGCCCTGCTGGATCAATTGGAAGCGCAGGGCGACACGGTGCAGGCCGACGCGGAGTTTGCGCGGCGTCGCGAGCGCCTGCGCGGGTTCACGCACATCGCGCCCCAAGAGCTGCCCCAAGAGTTAGCGGGCGAACTGCGCCCTTATCAGAAGTCGGGCTACGACTGGCTGCACTTTTTGCACGATTACGGCTTCGGCGGCTGCCTGGCCGACGACATGGGAACCGGCAAGACATTTACGACCCTGGCCTTTTTGCAGTCCCTGAAGGAGCGCGGGGAAACGCGGCGTCCAAGCCTGCTGGTGCTGCCGCGTTCGCTGGTCTTCAACTGGGAGCGCGAAGCCGCCCGCTGGACACCCAGCCTGCGCCTGCTCAATCAGGCGCACGCCGCCCGCGCCAAAGACCTGTCATCGTTTGACAATTACGACCTGGTGCTGACCACCTATGGCCTCTTGCTGCGCGACATTGAATCCCTGCGCCCTTACCCATTCCACTACGCTATCTTGGATGAAGCGCAGGCCATCAAAAACCCGCAGTCGCAGACCGGGCGGGCCGCCCGTCTGCTGCAAGCCGAGCATCGGCTTTCCCTGACCGGCACGCCGGTAGAAAACTCCACGCTGGAATTGTGGTCGCAGTTTGCGTTCCTCAACCCCGGCCATCTGGGCAATCTGGACTACTTCAGCGCCGAGTTCGCGTCCGCCATTGAAAAGCGCGGGGATGACGCCGCCGCCACGCTGCTGCGCGCGCTGGTGCATCCATTGATATTGCGGCGCACTAAAGATCAAGTCGCCCCCGACCTGCCCCCGCGCACCGAGCGCATTGTGTACACCGAGATGGAGCCTGCACAGCGCAAATTGTACGAGCAAAAGCGGGACTTCTATCGCGCGCAGGTCTTGGGCCTGATAGACAAAGACGGCCTGGACGACGCCCGCATGAAGATACTGGAAGGGCTGCTGCGCCTGCGCCAGATCAGCTGCCATCCACGCCTGGCCGAGCCGCACGCGCGGGCCGGGTCGGGCAAGCTTGAGGCTCTGCTGGACACCCTGGAAACCCTGCGCGCCGAGGGCCACAAGGCCCTGGTCTTCTCGCAGTTTGTGCAGATGTTAAAAATCGTCCGCGAGGCGCTGGACGCGCGCGGCATCCGCTATGCCTATTTGGATGGCAGCGTCAAAGACCGGCAGGAGCGCGTGGATACGTTCCAGAACGACTCTGACTTGCCTTTCTTCCTCATCAGCCTCAAGGCGGGCGGGGTGGGCCTGAACCTGACTGCCGCCGATTATGTCATCCACATTGACCCCTGGTGGAACCCCGCCGTGGAGATGCAGGCCACCGACCGCGCGCACCGCATCGGGCAGCAAAAGCCCGTGTTCGTGCATAAGCTGATTGCGCAGGACACAGTGGAAGAAAAGATACTGACGCTGCAAGAGCGCAAGCGCGCCTTGGTCAGCCAATTGATTGCGACCGAAAGCAGCTTCTTTAAATCCCTCACGCGCCAGGACGTAGAAATGCTGTTTGCATAGCAGCGGAAAAGCGCGGGGCTGTCTGCCCCGCGCTTTTTTTGTTTCTTCTTGCCGCTGACGGCGTGACAAAGGCTTTTCCACGGCTTTCCCAGCGTGTATCAACGACGGAACAATTTCTTCCGTCGTTGGCACAGGCTGAAAACGAGGCGAAAAGCCCCAAGCGCCGCGCTTGAAACGCCTGTAAAAACCAGGCGTCTCTCGTCGGCTTCGGGGACGCGCCCTTACCAAGCGTAGTCTTCGGGGGCGGTTTTGTGGCCGGGGAAAATGTCGTTGAGTTGCTTGTGCGTGTCCTCGGACAGGGTAATGTCTAGGGCACGCAGCGACCCGTCCAATTGCTCCAAAGTGCGGGGGCCGATGATGGGCGCGGTCACGACGGGGTTTGACAGCAGCCAGGCCAGAGCGACATCGGCGGGTTTCTCGCCCAGTTCTTGGCACAGGGCCTCGTAACGCTCTAGTTTAGGGCGGTTGGCCTCCACTTGCTGCTGCGTGCCTTCGGACGAGCGTCGCCCTTCGGTGGCCTTTTGCAGCACGCCGCCGAGCAGGCCGCCCGCCAGCGGCGACCAGGGGATCAAACCCAGGCCGTAGTGCTGGCAGGCGGGGATCACTTCCATTTCAATGGCGCGCGCATTGAGATTGTACAGGCTTTGCTCACTGACCAGGCCCAGAAAGTTGCGCTGACGGGCGGTTTCGCTGCCCTGCGCAATGTGCCAGCCGGCAAAGTTGGACGTGCCGAAATAAAGGACTTTGCCCTGCTGCACCAGAGTTTCAAAGGCCTGGTAGATTTCTTCCCAGGGTGTGGCGCGGTCGACGTGGTGCATCTGGTAAAGGTCGATATAGTCGGTTTGCAGGCGCTGAAGGCTGGCATCGCATGCCTGGCGGATGTTGCGCGCCGACAGCTTGCCCGTGTTGGGCCAGCCATTCAGCGCGTCCGCGCCCATGTCGCCGTAGACTTTGGTGGCGATCACTGCGCGCTCGCGGCGGCTGCCGCCCTGCGCGAAGTAGCGGCCAATAATGCTTTCGGTCGCGCCTTTGCCGCCGTAGACATTGGCCGTGTCCCAGAAGTTGATGCCCTGTGCGAGGGCGTGATCCATGATGGCATAGCTGTCGGGTTCGGTCGTCTGTGGGCCGAAGTTCATGGTGCCCAGGCAAAGGCGGCTGACTTGAAGGCCTGATCGTCCTAGACTTGTGTACTGCATTGTGTTTCTCCTCTTTCAATAAGGCGCAGGTTCGCGCAGGCCGTGCGCAATTCCTGCGTCAGAATTGGGGATGGGGCGCGAAAAGGAGCGGATGTGCGGGAAATGGCGGAAAGCCGGGGCGGGCCGCGCTTCCTGAACGCGAGGAACAGACGGAGTGGTTAGAAATCGTCCGTGAAGCGCACGTCCTCGTCCCGCTCCGGCTTGGCGGCGGAAGGGGCATCGCCGGGCACATCCAGCCCGCGTGCCCGCAGAAACGATTCGGGCTGCTCCCAGATGTCCTGCACATCCGGCACGAGGTCAATCACGTCTTCGGTGGCGATCGCGACCAGGCGGCAGTTACGCCATTCGGAGTGCGCTTCCATGTGTTCCAGGCCCGCCTCGCCTGCCAGATACGCCATCAGTGCCTGGTAATGGGACAAGCTGAGCACGGCGACTTTAGGCTGAAGCCCTGCGTCTTGCAGGACTTCAAATTGTTCGTCCAATGTGCGCAGGATTTTCTTGACGGCGCGTGGGTCGGTCATAGCGAATATCTTGGCAGAGGGCCGGGCTACTTTGCCATCGCGCCGATCTTGAAGATTTTGGTGCCGCAGGTGCTGCAGGTGCCCTGCACGGCGGGCTTGCCGTTCTTCATGGTCACTTCCACGGGGTCTTTCACTTCACGCTTCGCTTTGCACTTGACGCAGTATGCTTCCATGTCTTGGTCTCCTCTGTGAGTTTGGCGGTGTGTTCTGCACGGGTTATACCCGCAAAGTGGACAATTGTCGCCGTTTGTGTGCCTGGTTTTGCTTAGCGCCCCGGCTGGGCGGTTTCCACTTTGACCGAGCGTCCGCGCAGCGTGGCCTGCCGGAGCGCCGCAACGACCTTTGGCGCATCTGCAGTGGGCACTTCCACAAAGGCCGTGCGATCCAAAATATCTATCACGCCCAGCGACCGGCCTGAAATCCCGGCCTCGTTGCTGATCGCGCCGACCAGGTCGCCGGGGCGGAGGCCGTCACGCCTGCCCATGCCGACAAACAGCCGCGTCATGCCCGCTTCCGGCTGCTCCGCGTCGGCGTTGAGTTCGTCCGCGGCTTCTTCCGGCCCGGCGTGGTCGCGGCTCCACAGCATGTGCAGGGCGGCGGCGGCAATATCCGCCGCGCTGTACTCGCCCGCCAAAAACTCTACCGTTGATAGGTGCGCGTCAAACGTCCGCGCCTGCAATGTCTCCTGCAAAGCATCGCGGAACCGGTCGCGCCTGCGGGCGGCGATGTCGGCGGCGGTGGGAATACGGGCAGGCTTGATCGGTGACCCGATCATCTGCTCTATCGCTTTTAATTGACGCCGCTCGCGGCCCTCCACCAGAGTAATTGCATCCCCCGTTCGGCCCGCGCGCCCTGTCCGCCCGACCCGGTGGATATACTGCTCCACGTCCCAGGGAATATCATAATTGATGACATGCGTGACCGTGTCAATGTCCAGCCCGCGCGCGGCTACATCGGTCGCGACCAGCAGGTCGGCCAGCCCCTCGCGGAAGCGGCGCATGACCCGGTCTCGGTCCGGCTGGCCCAAATCCCCGTGCAGGGCTTCCGCGCTGTAGCCGCGCAAACGCAGGGCATCCGCCAGGTCGTTGGTCTCCTGACGCGTGCGGCAGAAGACAATGGTCGGGCCGGGCGTTTCCATGTCCAGCACCCGCCCCAATGCCTCCAATTTGTGGCCCGGCGCGACTTCGTAGTAGGTCTGATTGGTGGTTTCCACCGTCCGACGCCCGGTCTGAATGGCGATATGCACGGGGTCTTGCAGAAAGCGGCCCGTGAACGCGGCGATACGCGGCGGCATGGTGGCCGAGAAAAACGCCAATTGGCGCGGCTGGGGCAGCTCGGCCAGTATCGTCTCCATGTCCTCTAAAAAGCCCAGGGCGAGCATCTCGTCGGCCTCGTCCAGCACGCACAATTGCACATGCTCCAGGGACAGGGTGCCCCGGCGCAGATGGTCTAAAACGCGGCCCGGCGTGCCAACCACGACCTGCGCGCCGTCGCGCAGGGCGCGGAATTGACGATCCAGCGGCTGCCCGCCATAGACCGGCACCACCCGCAGGCCGGTGTGTTTTGCCAGGTCATGGATGCCGCCCGCAACTTGAATAGCCAGCTCGCGGGTCGGCTCCAGCACCAGCGCCTGCGTATAGGTCTGAGCTGCATCGCACTTTTGCAAAATCGGCAGGGCGAACGCCGCGGTCTTGCCCGTGCCCGTCTGCGCCTGCCCGATCAAGTCGCGTCCGGCCAGCAGGGGCGGAATGGCCCGCGCCTGGATGGGAGTGGGCTGCTCAAAGCCCAGGTCACGGACAGCCCGGAAGAGAGGCTCAGACAGGCCGAGCGCGTCAAATGCGGGCAGCTCCGTAGGTTCATCGGCGGGCGGCAGCGTGGGCTTGGCGCTGGGCTTCTGAGACGTGGATGGCTTCTGGCCCTTCGCCGGGTGCGCGCGCGGCTTGGGCGCAAACACCGGCTTGCCTTCGCCCGCAGGCTTGGCGGTGAAAGGCGCATTCGGCTTCGCCGGTCGGCTTTTGGCGGCGGCGGCCTCCTGGGGAAAGGCATCGGGCCGGGTTCGTTTGGGAAAAAGTGGTTTCTTGGGCATAGGTTTGGCCTTTCCAAGAGTGTACCCGTCCCTGGCCCCCTTGCGTTGCCGCGCCGGGGCGGGCCGAAAGCCGCCTTTGCCGGCCTATTCCGGCGGCTTCGTTTCCCGGCCTGCCAGGTGAACAACTGTCAGCGCGCCGCCGCTCTTTTCCCATGCGCGCGCGGCGACAAACAAGCGATGGCACTCCCGCACATCCGCTTCAAAGCACAGCAGGCAGCAGCGCTCGGCTTGCGCCCGAACGACCAGGGCATCCATTGCCTCTTCCTGGGTCGCGAGATATGCCAAAAAGCCTTCTTCAAACGCCTGCTGGTCATGGTCTACCTTGCGCCGGAAGCGAACCTCGCGCGGCGTGCCCAGCGCGCGAACATGAGCGTACTGCATGCCATAACTCGCCGCCGCCCGGTCCAGGGCGCTCTTGGACAAGCCCGGCTTGCGGCTTTGCGGACGCTCGCGAATATCCAGCAGGGTCTGCACGTCATAAAGCAGCAGCGCCTGAAACAAAGCGTCCTGGCTCATCCCCTCATAGCCGATTGTGTAAAGTTCAGGATAGCCGATTGTGTAAAGTTCAGGCATCGCGCTTGGCATCACTGGGCAAACCTCGTCCGTGAAAGTATCCTGGTTTACCCCACGTCAATGCGGGCGGAAACGTTTCGCCGTTTCTGGGCATGTCCAACTTCGCTCGGCCTCTCCTCAGTTATGAAAACAGCATGAGGCGCCCGTCTTCCCCTGGCTTGATCTGTCGCTCCTCCGGCATTGTTTACGCGTTGCTGCGGCGTTTCCACGGCTGACAAAGGGCGTACCGACGACGGAACAAATCCGTCCGTCGTCGGTATGCGCTGGGAAAGCCAGGGGGACGAGTGTGCAATGCCGGGGCGAAGGGTGACCTTCGCGCTGGCGCTGCGTGCCTGCTGCCTGCCGGCGGCCCTGCGGGTTTCTTTGCGATCTGCCGGTGCAGACTTCCCGGCATTCGCTCGGCACACGCTTGCGTGCTTTACACGCATTACTGTAACCGAATAGTAATACTGAACCGGCCTTGTTGTGTGCGTCTGTATCCTAATTGGGTATAGTTATCACAGTGGCGAGCAGGCTCCCATGCCGCTCCGCCCTTTCGGTCTCTTCTTCGTAGTTTTGATGTCGCAGCCCCGCAGTACCCGCCCCGCAAAACGCACGCTCAGTGCCCCGTGCATGGATGCACCCTCAACCGTAAGCAGAATAACACCAAAGGCCGCGTCCCTCTTTCCGGGCTGGCGCTCGCTCCCCGCCCTTTGTCATTTTGTTTACTCGCCCGCACCGTGACGGCAGCCCGCCGCCACACGACCAGAAAGACAGGCACTTTTATGAACCTGCGACTAGGCCAGAAAGCAAACTCGGTTGCGCTGGCGGGGGCACTTTGTGCTCTCCTTTCTTCGGGGGCAGCCCACGCGCAAGGGACAGTGAGCGTTACGCCCACCGTCACCAACAACGGCACACTGTTCCTCTACAGCTACAGCGTCACAAACGCCACGTCCAACGAGCTGGCGATTGTCTCGTTTGCGTCGCTGGTGGGGTCCGATGTGACCAACACGGCGGCTCCTACGGGCTTCTTCACGAGCTACGACTCAGGCAACGGACTTATCTCATTCGCGCCCGACCAGTCGGGCACGGGAACGTTCGCGCCCAATAGCACCGTGAGCGGATTTACGTTTAACAGCCCGTTTGCGGCGACGCCGGTCCAGTTCAGCGCCCTGGATACTTCAGGCAATACGATTACCGGCACAACGCTGGCCCCCGCGCCGGAGCCGGGCGCATTGGTGACATTGACGGCAGGCGCCTTCGTGCTGGGCCTGTGTGCTGTTCGTGCCCGCCGCCGGGCGTCCGTTTCTGCTTCTTAGGTAACAGATTAAGGAAACACTCATGAAACTCAAGTCTCTGCTTGGGGCAACGATTGCCCTCGGCGCGCTCGGTCTTATCGCAGGCGGAACGGCGCAGGCTTCCAGCCACAGCGACGCACCGCTCATCAAACTCGATCCGCAGGCAAACCTGACGGACGTCTACGCCTTCCGCCGTGACCGGCCTAACGGCGAACAGGCCCTGGTCGTTGAAGTCAGCGTCCGCCCCTTTTCCGAACCCGGCGACGGTGTCACCTACGACTCGTTCTCGGACGACGCCCGCTACAGCATCCACATCGCCGACCCCACCACGGGGGCTGAGATTCAGCGCTACGACTTCAAGTTCTCGCCGGTCAGCAGCCAGAACGGCAATTACAAGAACCTGGACACGATCCTGCGCTACGGGCGTGGCGCAAACATCAACGGCATGGCCGACGCAGGCCCGATTATGGATGTCGGCGACGCCCACCAGAACTTCGTCCAGACCTACACCGTCACCAAGGTCGTCGGCAATACGTCCACCCTGCTCAACCCGAACACGAGGCTGATTGTCCCACCCTATAATACGGGCCTGCGGACGACCCCTAAGTACAACGATCCCAATACGGGCAAGGCTATCAGCGGCGCGATGTCGCGCGGCGCGCTGGACACCTACACCCGCGAGACGACCTACGACCTGCCGGCTATTCCGAACACGGCAGGGGTGACTACGGTGTTCGCCGGGGCGCGCGAGGACGGCTTCTACGCCGACATTCCAGGCATCGCCGACCTGCTGGACCCGCGCCTCCTCAAGAACGCAGACGGCAGCATGGGCAACGGCCAGGCCGGCAACGGCGTGGACGGCTTCAAGGGCTTCAACGTGCTGCACTACGCTATCGTGATCCCCCTGAGCGACCTGCCTGCAATCGGCTATCAGGCCCCGTTCACCAATGGCGGCGCTCCGGGTGTCGGCGCGCGGATGGGCGTAGGCGTTTACGCCTCGGTGTCCCGTCCCCGCATCACGCTGCGGGCGACCAACGGCGACAACCAGTCGTCCGGCCCGTTCATCCAGGTCAACCGCGAGGCCAATCCGCTCTTCAACGAGGCGCTGGTTGCCATCCGCGACAAGGACAACTACAATCGCGACCAGCCGACCAGCGATGCGACCAAGTACAAGAAGTACGCCCTCAACTCCGAGCTGGCCGCTTTGATCAACAAAGTCTACGGCACAACGTTCGCCACGACCAATCGCACCGACCTGGCCGCCGTCTATACTCCAGACGTGATCCGGGTGGACACGACGACCGGCCCCACCAACATCGCCGGTCAGGCCGCCTTCAGCCGCCTCAGCTTCCTGGGCGGCGACACGCTGACCAACGCGGCGGGCGCCAAGATCCCTGCCGGCTGGCCCAACGGCCGCCGCTTTGGGGATGACGTGGTGGATATAGCCCTGTCCGCCATCGCCAGTGGCCCGGACTACACCAAACTCACCTTGCTCGGCGACAACGTCAACAGCAACGACCAGGTCTACAACATGACCTTTCCTTATGCGGGCACGCCCAACGGCGGCACGCGCAACAGCAAGGACTCCGGCCCGAACGTCGGCGGCTAACACCGTCACGCTATAATGACCGGCAGCGGGGGCGCTCCCCCCTCGCTGCCGGTCATCCTTTTGTGGAACCAATACTCATGAAGAACGCACTTCTCCTTAAGATTTCCGCCGCCGTGCTCGCGCTCGGCGCAATTTCAGGCACTGCCTGGTCCGTTCGGCACGGACACGCGGGCACTGCCGTTCACGCCGCCACTGCCGCCGCAGCGCCCACAGCAACTTCCGATCAAGTCTTCGCGGCTATCCCGTCTCCCGGCGCCGCCACCGCCGCCGACAAAGAAATCGCCCGCTGGATGGGCAAAACGCGCGCAAATACCTCCGACGACAAACTGTGGGTCAACCTGGGCGATGCGCTGATGCAGAAGCCACGCGAGAACGCCGACTTTCGCTACTACGGCTACGCCGAACAGGCCTACGGACAGGCCCTCGCCCGCAACCCGCGCAATGCAGACGCTCTGGACGGCATGGCCTGGGTGAGCAGCGACCGGCATCAGTTTGACAAAAGCATAGACTACGCGAAGCAGTCCATCGCTATCAATCCTCGCAACAACACTGCCTATGGATTGTGGGGCGACGCCGATGTGGAACTCGGCCACTACGATGATGCCTTTACCCATTATCAGTCTATGCTGGATATTCGGCCCGACCTGGCCTCCTACAGCCGGGGCGCGCACCTGCTGTTCCTCAACGGCGACAGCCGCAAAGCCATGTGGCTGATGATTAAAGCCATCAAGTCGGGCGGCCCCTACGCCGAGAACACCGCCTGGTGCCGCGCACAATTGGGGCTGATGCTCTTCAACGAAGGGGCCTTGATGCCCGCCGACGGCGTCCTTAAAGACGCGCTCAAGGCGACGCCGAACAGCTTCCAGGTGCTGGCCGCAATGGGCCGGGTCAAGGCCGCCGAGAAAGATTATCCTGCCGCTGTCGCCAATTACCAGAAGGCGCTGACCGTCCAGCCTAATTTAGATGTCCTCGTTGCTCTGGGCGATGTGTATCAGGCAATGGGCCGCCCCGCCGACGCCGAGAAAGAATACGCAGCCGTGGAAGAGCTGCACCGCAAGAACACGGATGTCGCCGTCCATGACCACATGCAGATGGCCCTGTTCTACGCCGACCACGACCGCAACCTGGTTCAGGCGATGCAGTTTGCCGAGGAGCACAAGCTCAGCCCCAACGTCAACGATGCCGACACGCTGGCCTGGTGCTACTACAAGAATGGCCTGCTGCCGCAGGCCAAAGCCGCCAGCGACCGCGCGCTCAGCCGTCACACCCCGGACGCCCGGTATTTGTTCCATGCCGGGATGATCGCCGCCAAAATGGGGGACCGCGTCGGCGCGCAGAAGGACCTTTATCAGGCGCTCAGCATGAACCCAGGCTTTAGCCCGCTGTTTTCCACAGTCGCCGCAAGCGCGCTCCAGCAGCTCGGCTCCACCGCCCCCGATGCCAAGATAGCCGCTGTCCGATAGGCGCAGGCGTCACTCTGGTGCGCCCCCAAGAAAGATGCCATGAATAACCCGCAAAAAGCCTTTACCTTGATTGAATTGCTCGTCGTCATCGCCATCATCGCACTGCTCGCCGCTATTCTGTTTCCGGTCTTTGCCCAAGCCCGCGAAAAGGCACGCCAGACCGCCTGCATGTCCAACGAGCGTCAGATCGCCATCGCCGCCGTGCAATATATGCAGGACAGCGACGGCGCTTTGTACCATCACCATGAGGATTATGTCCTGGATGACGGCACTCAGGTACACGATCTGCCTGCCGATGTCAGCGGCTGCACCGGCGGCGGGGCGGGCAACAGCAACGCCGAAAAGCCGTGGGCCATCTTCTTCCAGCCCTACCTCAAAAGCCGGGACGTGATTTACTGCCCGTCCGACCCCGCGCCGCACTCGCGCTTCCAGGCGGGCAACATTCAGGATTACAACGGCGGCATCAGCACTCTCGGCGAGGAATGCACGGCAGCCCCCAATGGTGAGCAGTGCCGTGCCGAAGCGGACCGCACGGCGATGTGGGGGTATCTGCTCAACTCTATTTTCACCCACAAGTCCTGCCGCTATGCGAAAGAAGGCGTTCTGCCCGGCTTTGCCACCGAAGCCGCCCTCAATGCCCTGCCCGACCAAAATATCATCATGTTCTCGGAGCGCAACTCACAAGCCCTGGACGACAAGAACAATACAGCGTGGGGCTACATTCCGCAGGATGACTACGACACCTGGCCCGGCGAGGCCAACCTGGTGCGGAACGGCACCGGCCCCGCGCCCTACGACAAGCAGGGCTGGATCAAGTACGACCGCCACAGCGGCGGATCAAGTTACATCTTCTACGACGGTCATGTTAAGTGGATGCGCTGGAGCCAGGCGCGCACCTACCAGTATCCCGACCATGTCGTGCGTCAGCCCCTCGCCAATCCACCGACATAATTTCTTAATCCACCGACATAAGGGGACAATCACGTATGCATCGCCGGACACGGCTTTCTCTCTGGGCATTACTGCTCGCTGTTTCTCTTGCGTTCGGGCCGCCTGCGCATGCCCACAACGCACCGTCTAGCTTTATTGACCTGCATCTTGGCGCGCACGGGATTGATGCGACTGTGCAGGCTTCGGCAACCGACCTGACACACGGCCTGCCCACGGTTGAGCCGGACATGCTGATGTCGCCGGCTGTAGATGCCGCGCAGAAGGCCGGGCTTGCCGCCATGCTCCTGTCGCGCCTGCATCTGGTCGCAAACAAGCAGGCGCTTTCGGGGCAATTGGTGTCCATTACGCCCGTTCCAGACCGCAGGGATGTGCGGATGCAGTTCCGCTTTCCCTGGGCAGGCCCGCCGCGCGCTTTGCAGATTCATTGCCTGCTGTTTCCCTACGACCCGCGCCACAAGACGTTCGTCAACATCTATCAGGGCAGCATTCTAGACCGTCAGGCCATCTTTTCCAAAGACGCCCCCGACTTTTCGTACCGGCTCGGCAGCCGCCAGAGCGTGGGGGCGGTTGTGCGGCAGTTTGTGTTTGAGGGCATCCACCATATCTTTCTGGGGCCGGATCACATTCTGTTCATCGTTGGCCTGCTGTTTTTGGGTGGCTCGCTCAAGCAACTGTTAAAGATCGTGACCGCATTCACCATCGCCCACAGCATCACCCTAGCCCTGGCGACATTGCAGATTGTCAACCCCTCGCCCCGGCTGATTGAGCCGGCCATCGCCCTGAGCATCGTGTTTGTCGGCATTCACAGCCTCACCTACAGGGGAAAGGGCGACCCGCGCCTGCTGCTGGCCTTCTGCTTCGGCTTTATTCACGGCTTTGGCTTCGCGAACGCCCTGCGCGAGATGGAGCTGCCCCGGTACGCTTTGGGCTGGTCGCTGTTTTCCTTCAATGTCGGGGTGGAGCTGGGGCAGATGTGCATTGTGCTTTCTGTCGCCCCGCTGCTGGCTTTGATCCGCCGCCGTGACCCGGCCATCGCCCGGCGGGTGGTGACGGCGGGGTCAACATGCGTGATCCTGGCGGGCGCCTTCTGGTTCGTGCAGCGCGTCTTTTTCACCGGCTGAGCAGCCCGGCTGGGCATTGCCTGTTTTCCGCGCCCTGATGTCGTGCTTGTGGAAGAAATGCCGCGTTGTCCCCGCATGCCTCCCTCTTTCCCACGGCATACCGAGCCTGTACCAACGACGGAACAAATTCTTCCGTCGTCGCAATGCCGTGGATCATCCCTGGGAAAGCCGGGGCGCAGGTGGCGGGCCGCCGCTTGTCTCAGACAGACAACTCAGCCGCAGAAGAGGCCTGTTCCTTGTCAGGGGGAACGGGCAGTTTTGCGTGCCAAGCCCATGTCCGCAGGAATGCAACTTTTTAGGGGCAGGCGTGTCAGAATACCTATCAGCAAAGACTTATGACTGCCCCGCACCGTTTAGGACTGACGACCGCGATCACGAACCTGCCCCGTTTGGACCCGGATGTGGCGCTGGTTCGTCAGTTCCGGGCGACGGGCGACTCGCGCGTGTTTGAGGCATTGTTCCGCAAGTATCAGGGGCCGGTGTTTCACCTGGTCAGCCGGATGACGGCGGGCGAGGATGCGTATGACGTGACGCAGGAAGTGTTTGTGCGCGCCCTGCGGGCGCTGCCGTCGTTTAAGGGAGACAGCAAGTTCCGCACGTGGCTGTATGCGATTGCCCGCAATGCGTGCCTGAACCATCTGCGGGACAGCAAGGCGCAGCGCGACCGCGAGGGCTACTCGCTGGACGATGACGGCGAGGCGGGCGAGGGCCATGCCGGGCCGGAGCCATCCGACCCGCAGGCCGATGTCGGGCGCATTGTGGAGCAGCGGGAATTGCAGGGCATTGTGGACAGAACGCTGGCATCCCTTTCGCCCGAACAGCGCCTGCTGATCACGTTGCGGGATTTGGAAGGTCTGTCTTACGAGGAGATCGCCGAGATCACCGACATCAGCCTGCCCAATGTCAAGTCCAGGCTGCACCGGGCGCGGCTGGCATTTAAGACGCGCTTTGAGCCGTTTCTGGGCATGGTCGGCCCGGACAGCGTACTTCAAGAGAAACCATGACCTGCCGCAAGAGAAACCATGACCTGCCGCAAGAGAAACCATGACCTGCCGCAAGAGAAACCATGACCTGCCGCAAGAGAAACCATGAGGGGAAGTGATGTATTGTGACCCGTAACGAGGCCCGTGAGTTATACTCGGACTATCTGGACAACACTTTGGACGCTGGGGGCCGTGCGCGCCTGCTGGCTCTTTGGGAGGCCGACGCTGGCGCACAAGCGGACTTTGACGCATTCGCCCGCACGCTGGGCGTTCTGCATGCCCTGCCCGCCCGCGAGCCGGCGCTGGACTTGTGGCGCGAGTTTGCGCCGCACATGGCCGCGCACCGGGCCGAGCGCAAGCTGAGCCTGCCCGCACGCGCCAAGCACCGCTGGTCGCAGTTTTGCTCCGAGCTGAGCGCGGGCATGATTTTGTGGACACATTCACTGGCCTCGCGTACGCATGCCCGGCTGGAGCGTTATCTGCTGCGCGACCCGCTGACACGCAATCACTGACTTTTGGAAAGAGCATTCTCCATGACACCCGAAACAGAGGCATATGCCGGCCTGCTGTGCAGCCACCTGCAAGCGATGACAACGCGGCTGCGCCTGCTGACCCCCGAACAGTGGGACTGGACACCCGTGCCGTCCGCACCCACGGCGCGTCAGCTGGCATCGCACACATGGCAATGGCTAGTCTGTGACCGGCAGCATATCACGGAGACGGATGTGCATCGCCACCCGCTTGTGCCGGATGTGCCCCGCGAGCCAATGGCCGTCTGCGAGTTATTGGAAGAAGAAGCCGCCTGCTGGAAGTCGCTCATTTTGGGATTACAGCCCTGGCAAATGGACGCCTGGCGTCGTCAGTTTAACCGAGCGCCCATCACTGTGCGCGGGTTTGTGTGTCATGTCATCCAGAACAGCATTTACAAGCACGGCCAATTGGCAACACTATTTTTCGCTTTGGGCCTGGATGGAACCGAGCCGTATAACGCGCCGATGCCCAACCCGTTTTATGCCTCACTGACAGGGGCCGCCGATGAAAACGTTTAGGCTTGCCTGCATTTTACTCGCACTGTGCCTGATGCCGGGCGTGGGCGCGCGGGCGGATGCGCCGCGCGTAGTCGTGATTGACGTGCATGGAACGCTGTGGCCGGGCATGGCGAGCTACGTTGTGGGGCAAATGAACCAGGCGTGGAAGGGCGGGGCAGCGGGCATTATTTTAGACCTGGATACGACGCGGGGCAGTGCGGACGCCGCCGAGACCATCAAAACTGCCGTAGAAAGCCGCTCGCGCAGCCTGCCCGTGGCGGCGTATGTCCATGACCGAGCCTTGGGCGCGGGCAGCCTGGTGGCCGTAGCCTGCAAAATCCTGGCCCTGTCGCCGTCCGCTTCGCTGGGCGGGGCGGCGAGTGGGCCATCCAAGACAGACTTTCGCGGCGCGGCGGAAGCGGGGGGGCGCAACCCGGCTATCGCCGCCGCGTTTGTGTCCGCCGATGCCGCCCTGCCCGCCCTGGGCATCCGGCCTTCGGAGACATTGACACTGAACGCCGCTCAGGCCGCCTCGGTGGGGTATGCCGACATTGTCGCCCCGGACACGACGGACGTTGTGGCGAAGATGGGCTTGGCCGGGGCTGCTCTGACGCCGGTTCACCTGGACGGCTGGACAGCCGTGGCCTTGTGGGTCAGTCAGCCGTGGGCGACGATCCTGTTGCTCGCCCTGGGGCTGGCCCTGGTCGTGGCGGAGTTTCTCACCTGGCATACGTGGGGCATCGCGGGGATTGCGGGCGGCCTGCTGGTGCTGCTGATCTTTGCCTCGCATATCACGGTGGGCGCGGCGACATGGGTGGGGGTCGTCTTGTTTTTGATGGGGATTGCGCTGCTGCTGCTGGAAACGCATGTGTTTCCGGGACACGGCGTTTCGGCCTTTGCCGGCCTCATCTTGATATTCTTAGGCATGTTCTACGCCCTGGGAGGGACACAAACGGGGGCGCTTTATTCGGCAAGCGCGGCCCTGCTGACTTCAGTGGCCGTGATCGCCGCCTTCTTTTTGTACCTGCCCCGCTCGCGCGTGTGGAACAAACTCGGCCAGCCGATGCGCCAAACAGCGACGGCGGGCTATGTGTCCTCCGACGACTATACAGGCTTTGTGGGCCATGTGGGAACCACGGTGACTGCTCTGCGTCCATCAGGCACGGCAGAGGTGGAGGGCATTCGTCTGGCCGTGGTCAGCGAGGGCGATTTTGTGCCAGCAGGCGCGTCCGTGCAGGTGGTTCTGGTGCAGGGCAGCCGGGTCGTGGTGCGGGCGGCGTAAGCGAAATTCTGAAGAGGCCCCCCCGCCCCAATTCTGGGGAGCCGGAAGGAAACAGAATAAGAGAGCAGCCCCGGCCTTATCTCCCTCCACTCTTTATCATGCACCCCAAACTTGGGGCGGGGGGCCTTCTTGCCCATCTCCAGTCGCCAACCGGCAAAAATGCGCCATCGGGTACAATAATCCCATGCCCCGCAAGCCGCTTGAACCGAAAGCCCCCAAGCCCGCACCTGAGAAAAAGCCCCGCAAGCCGGAGTTCTCCCCGACCCGCCTGCGCACGTTCCTCCTGTGCCCCATGATGTACCGCCTGGAGTACGTGGAGCGCGTTGGGCGGTTTTATCACAAAGCGCGGGCGGGGTTTACCTTCGGCTCCACCCTGCACCAGACCCTGCAAAACTTCCATGAAGCGGGCGGCGCGTCGGCCCTGTCGGCATCTGAGCTGGTGGCGAGCGTGGAGCAGAACTGGCAGTCGCAGGGCTACACGGATGCCGCGCATGAGCAGGAGCACAAAGACGATGCCGTGCGCATTTTGGAGACGTACCATGCCGCTTCGGAAGCGCGGGCCGAAACAACGCGCGTTTTCCTGACCGAAAAGATGCTGAAGTGGGACATGGGGCCGTTTGTGCTGACCGGGCGCGTGGATCGCATTGACGAGCATGTGGCAGATGGAGCGCTGGAGATTGTAGACTACAAATCGGGGCGGATGGGCGTGACCGAAAGCGATGTCAAAGAAGCCCTGGCAATGTCCGTGTACCAATTGCTGACAAAGCGCAACTGGCCCGACCGGGCTGTGTCAGCCACTATTCACGCTTTGCGCGGCGGGGTGACGGCGTCGGCGTCGTACACCGATGAGGAAATGGCGGCGCTGGAAGAAGACGTGCGCGGCATCGGCCTAGAAATATTGGAACGCGACTTTGACGCCGTCCGCCCTGTCCCCCTTCCTGATGTCTGCCCGACCTGCGACTTCCTGCCGGTCTGCACCCGTTATTGGAACCGGCAAGGCCGCCCGTGGCGCCTAGAGCTTGGCTTGAACGAATAAACGCCCCTGCTGAATGCAGGGGCGTTTCTCTTGAGCATCACCGAGGCACAGACGATTAGCGCACGACTGTAGAAGCCATGCGCGAGTGAGAATGCTGGTTAAGACGGGCGAGTTCAACGGGGTTTTGGACGGCGATGCGAAGGGTTTGTCCAGGGGCGAGAGGGGTGGAAGGGCGTAAATGGTTGTCATGCGCAATCGCCTGCACACGATCCGGCATATAGCTTGCGGGGTCGCCATAACGGGCCGCATAGCGCCACAATGTATCGCCTTTACCCACATGCACGGCAACAACCGGAGCCGGAGTGCGCAGCGTAGTGGCGTATGCGGCAACCGCATTGTGCCAGAGCACGGACACGCAGCTGCAAATCAAGAACAAAAAGGCGCTGACGACGGCTAGGCTGAGAAGGCTGCGCTGCCAGCCGTTGCGTGATCTGCGAGAATGGGGGGCGGAGGCGTGTGTGGGAGCAGGGGGTTGAGAAACATCACACAAAACGAGGCGGGGGCGAGACGGAGCCGCCTCTGCGGGGAAAGCGGCATTTTTGCTGTATTCGGAACCGAAATCAGCTCGGACGGGAACCATAGTAATTTCTCCTCACCGTTACAAGAGTTCACAAACAAAGAAGCAAACATTAGTTTGATCTTGGGGCATTATACCAAACATACAGCCTTAAGTCAACTTATTTTGCCCACCTACAGTCTAAAACAAACAATTGTTTGAAGTCGTTCCGCAATGGTGGTACAATGCTTTTGATAGCATTCATTCGCACTTATTCCTCTATTGATCCAGGAGACTTTATGCACACTCTTTCCGACAAACAACGCCTTATCTTATCTGTCATTCGCAAATCCATTGAGCAGCATGGGCAGGCTCCCACTGTACGCGAGATTGGCGCACAAGTTGGCCTCAGCTCATCCTGCACTGTGAAAAAGCATCTGGACACATTGGAAACAAAGGGCTTCTTGAAGCGGGATCGGTATAAACGCGCCATTGACCTCATGGAAAGCGGCACGCCTGTTCCCCTCGGCAGGTCGGTGTGCGTGCCATTGATTGGGCGGGTCGCCGGCGGCCTGCCGATCCTTGCGGAGCAAAGCGTCATGCCGGAGATGCTTCCGCTGCCGATGGCTTTGCTGAGAAGAAGCGATCAATCCGGCCAGAACTTGTTTGCGCTGGAAGTGTACGGCGACTCCATGCAGGGGGCAGGGATTGCCGATGGGGACATTGTGATCGCACGTAAAGCGCAGACAGCGGAAGATGGAGAAATTGTGGTGGCTTTGCTGGGCGAGGAAGCAACAGTTAAAACGTTCCGCCGGGAAAATGGGGGCGTCGTGCGGCTTCAGCCGGAAAACCCGGACTACGAACCGATCTACTCCGAAGATATTGCAATACTTGGCACCGTGACGATGGCAATCAAACGGTTTTAACAACCAGTTCATGCCTTGCATACCAAAACGCCCTGCCAAGAAAGCAGGGCGTTTTGGTATGTGACAAACGAAAGCAAAACAGGCAGGAGGCGTTTAGCGCGTGCGGGTAAGCGCGTAATCGGCCAGTGCGGACAGCGAAGCGCGATAAGGCGAGTCGGGAAGCGCCTGCAAAGCTTCCTGCGCCGCCCAGACATACTGCCGGGCCACGAGCAGGGTGCGCGCGTAGCCATCGTGCCTGACAATGGTTTGGCGCACAGATTCAATCTCAGCATCTGTCAAAGCTTCCGGCTCCTGTAGAATGTGCAGGAGGTCGCGGCGCTCCGCTTCGGAAACATCAGCAAGGGCCAGGATCAGCGGCAAGGTCATTTTGCCCTCGCGCAGATCGCTGCATACAGGCTTGCCGGTTTCTTGGGGGTCGCCGATGTAGTCTAGAAGATCGTCGGCGATCTGAAACGCCAAGCCGAGATTGGCACCGTAGTCCGCCAAAGCGGCCAATTGGGGCGCCGCGGCGTGGGCCAGCATGCCCCCAATTTCGCAGCAGCCGGCGATAAAGCCCGCAGTCTTTTTTTGAATAATCTTACGGTACGTTTCCTGCGAAGTATCTACATCGCCTTTCGCCGTGATTTGCAGCACTTCGCCTTCGCTCAGGCCGACAGTGACTTTGCTGAACACGCGGATGACATCAATGTTGCCCTCGCGGGCCGCGAGGTAAATGCTTTTTGCAAGAAGATAATCCCCGACAAGGACACTGATCTGGTTGCCGAAAGCGGCGTTGGCGGTTGGGCGGCCACGACGTTCCGCGGCATTGTCCACCACATCGTCGTGGATCAAGGACGCCATATGGATCAGTTCTGCCGCGCTTGCCGAGGCGTGGATTGTGTGGACAGGAAACGTATTTTGCACGGCGCGCGCGGTGAGAACCACAAGCGCAGGCCGCAGCCGCTTTCCCCCCGCCGACAGCGTATGGCCGGAGATGGCATAGGCCGCCCGCACGTCCGAACGAATTTCTTCTTCCAGCAGTGCTTCAATGGCGGCAAGGTCGTCCTGCACGCATTGGAGAAAATCGACCGAAGAGGAAGGCGAGGGAGGTGTTTCCAATGGTCTGTTTGCGGTCGCAGGCATCAGCAATCTCACATTCTAAAGAGCGAAACGATACGCTTTGTTTTGCCCGGCAGCTCCACGTTTATAACATTGTCACTCCAAGCCGGTACAAACACTTCCACGAAAAGCGCTGTTGGACAGACCAGGAGACTTTGTGAAAAAATCCGCGAACTCTAGTGATTATACGCTTGCAGGCAGGTTTTGTCAAGTTGCGGGGGCGTTTTATCGGGAGACGCAGCGTTTGAGGGGTTTCCAGTTTGTGGGAGAAATAAGAATGGGGGCAAAACAAAGGGCACAGGCTTGATTTCGTCTCCATTTGGGTGTATAATGGTTTCTGTCACCGCGTGGGGGATTAGCTCAGCTGGGAGAGCGCCTGCATGGCATGCAGGAGGTCAGCGGTTCGATCCCGCTATCCTCCACCACACCACTGTGATGTCACCCCGTGCCATTCTTCTTTCCGCGATGCAGCCTCTCGCCTCATGGGTACGACCCTGAGACCGAGAGGCTTTTTTGTTGCTGAGCGTGGATTGCATCGCCAGGGCGGATTGGGACGCTTTATGCGGGCACAGCAATGATCATCGCCCTGGCTTATGCAGCGATCCCTTGCAATAGGCTGTGCTTCATTCCTCGCTGCAAAAAGCCCATAGGCGCTTTGCGATCCGCTTTGGAAGACCAGCCCCTGCCCGCAAAGGCCGCCAGAGGCGTTCTTCCTGCCTCAACAGCCGCTCTGCACGGGCGGCAGGTGATGCAGGCACTGCAAGCCCATTTTGTATCTGACCAAGCCCGTTGTCTATCGGCATTCCCACCTAAACAGGACTGACCGGTCACAATGGCCTGCCCTTCTCGCAGGACACCCCGCCCCTGACCTCATGCGTCATAGCCTTTGTGTTGTGCGTCATAGCCTTTGTATTCAAACCAATCAAAGTCGGCGGGCATCGCGCAGGCGAGGCCGTTGCCTGTCGCATAAACCCCGATCAGGTTGCCGACCCAAGTGCCGGCGACCTCCGCCGTCAGCAGCTGCGTCAGCCCCGTGCCGAGCGCATGCCAATCGTCGTTATCGGCAGCCCAGGCGAAGCTGTAGAACTCCGGCGAACCCGTGACACGCAGCCGGAGCGGGCCGCTGGGCATAGGGACGAGGGCCTGCTCATGGACAATATCCCCCACGCACTTGCGCAGAACCAGCGCCGGGCTGCCGCTGCGGATTGTCTGGAACAGGTCATAGTGGTACCCGTGACGGTGGAACACGGTCAGTCCCGCTTCATCTTTCTCGCTCTGGGGAGCAAACTCCATCCGCGCGGCTACCTCACAGCGAAAATCCTGCTGACGCTGGCCGGCGAACGCGGTCTGCGTCCCTTCTTCCAGCCGCGCCGCCTGCCCCCACAGGCGCAGACAGCCGGGCCGCTCGGTCAGGCTGAAGAGGCTGGGGCCGGGCACCGTCAGGATTGTCCAGTCCAGGCGCAGATGGTTTGTGTTGAAGTCATCGCGGGCCGGGGGCGGCTCCCAGGCGTGGAGCGGCAGTGTCGGCGCATCCACGGTGAGCAGGCGCATGGCCTGCTTGCTGACAATCGGCCAGCCGTCCCGCCACTCTAGGGGGGCGAGAAACGTTTCGCGCCCCAGAATGGACAGCGCATCGTAGCTCGCATGGCGCGTCCCCAGGAAGACAATCCACCAGGTGCCATCGTGCGCCTCCACCAGGTCGCCGTGGCCGATGCTCTTGATAGGATGCCACCAGGCTTCGTGCTGGGCCAAAATCGGGTTGTGCGGGCACGGCGCAAACGGCCCCCACGGGCTGCGGCTGCGCCCGATGCTCGCCATGTGCAGGAACCGCGACCCGCCTTCCGCCAGCAGCAGGTAATACCAGTCGCCGATATGGTACAAATGCGGCCCTTCGGCGTCGTCCGAGACCATGCCGCAGCCGATAGACTGCAAGGGCGCGAGCAGATGGCCCGTTTTGATGTCAATCTCGGCCTGAACCACATCTTTCTCGTGCATCGCGCCGCGCCGCGTGTAGTAAACCTTGCCGTCATCGTCAAAGAACAGGCTGGGATCGAACACGTCCGCGTCTACGACAATCGGGTCTGACCACGGCCCTGCCGGGTCGGTAGCGGTGACATAGAAATTGCCGCCGCCATGCACATTGGTCGTAATCATGGAGAACATGCCGTCATGGAAGCGCAGGGTGGGCGCATAAATCATCGGCGGCCCCTGCGTCTTTTCCGGCTGGAAGTGGGCCGCGCGCGTCAGGCAATGCCCGATCAGCCGCCAGTGGATCAGGTCGCGGCTGTGGTGGATAGGCACGCCGGGATACAGAAACATGGTGCTGGCGGCCAGGTAATAGTCCTCGCCCGCCCGGCAGATCGAGGGGTCTGGGTTCATCCCGCGAATAACAGGGTTCTGGTACACTGAGTTTTTTCTCCGATACGGTCGTGCCGCGGGGCCAAACGGTGCCATTATAGTGGCATACGCAGGGTTCGTCAAGGGTGATGTTCACGCGGGAGTGTCCAATTTCGCGCGGTTTGGCAGTGCCGGTGTTTGCGGAGATTGAGGCCGCTCCCAGGGGCTTCCAGAGGCGTATCAACGGCGTCCCGACGACGGACGGTTTTGTTCCGTCGTCGGTACACGCTTAACAAGCCCAGGCAATGCCGTGGAAATGCCTGCGGAAGCCTCTCGGAGAGCCTGCAATTCAGCGGACACCGGCAAGGCCACGCCGAGCGAAGCGGGACGCTCTCACTCACGCGCAGCGAAGCCCGCCCCTCTGAGAGAAGGGCGGGCTGTGTTTGCTGGGGGAAATGCGCTGGTCGGTCTCAGAAGCCTTTCACTAGGCGCAGAAAGTTTTCGCGGTCAATGGAGCGGGTGGCGGCCTCTTCAAACGAGACCGTGCCGTTCTTGTGCAGGTCGCACAGCTGCCGGTCCATGGTCTGCATGCCGTACTGCTGGCCGGTTTCAATCACCGAGTAAATCTGGTAGGTCTTGCCTTCGCGGATCAGGTTGCGCAGGGCGCTGGTGGCGATCATGATTTCAATGGCGGCCACGCGGCCCCCGCCCAGCTTGGGCAGAAGCTGCTGCGCGACCACGGCCTCCAGCGATGTGGAAAGCTGGATGCGGATTTGCTCCTGCTGGTGCGCGGGAAACACGTCCACAATGCGGTCAATAGTCGCCGGGGCCGAGCGCGTGTGCAGGGTCGCAAAGACCAGGTGGCCCGTTTCCGCCAAAGTGATAGCGGCGGCGATTGTTTCCAGGTCGCGCATTTCGCCGACCAATATCACGTCGGGGTCTTCGCGCAGGGCGGCGCGCAGGGAGTTGTTGAACGAATCGGTGTCCGTGCCCAGCTCGCGCTGGTTGACCATGCTCTTTTTGTGGTTGTGCAAATACTCAATCGGGTCTTCAATCGTGAGGATATGGCACTCGCGCTCCGTGTTGATGATGTCGATCAAGGATGCAATTGTCGTGGATTTGCCTGACCCAGTCGGGCCGGTCACGAGCACCAGCCCGGCGTGCTTGCGCGTGAGTTCCCTGAGCACAGACGGCAGCTTCAGGCTTTCCATGCTGGGCACGGTGTTGGGAATGACGCGCATGGCGCACCCGACCGACGACCTCTGCCGGTACACATTAAACCGGAACCGCCCCACCCCTTTGACCCCATACGAGAAGTCCAGCTCGTGGGTGCGCTCAAACTTTTGTATCTGGTCGTTGTTGAGGATGTCGTACACGATACGCTGCGTGTCGCGCTCCTGGGCCACTTCATAGGGCAGGGGCACCAGTCTGCCGTCTTTGCGGATCATCGGCGGCAGGGCCACAGACAGGTGCAGGTCGGACGCGCCGGAGCGCACGGTCATGCTCAGCAGTTCTTCAATGTGGGCATCGGACAGCGAGCGTGTTTCGCCGGAGTCATAGGCGCGGCTGTCGCCGAGGATCGGCTCGTCAAGGGTGTCGATCTGGCCGGGCAGGAAGTTTTTGAGGCCCGCGCCTGTTTCGGTCGCGCTGGCATCGCTCAGGCGGCCCAGACCGCTGCCGCCGAGGCTGTGGATCGGGGCAGGCGAGTCGCTGTCCAGCGCGGAACCGCCCATGCCATAGCTTTGGCTGGTAAAACCGGATGCGGTCACGCCGGGCGATGCGGGCGCGCTGCTCCCTTTGGCGAACGGCAGCGGGGTTTCCCCGCGCGCTTTAGCGGCGGCTTCGGCGGCTTCGGCTTCCGCGCGCGCGGCCAGCAGCAGGTCTACGCTGTCAAATGTGTCCGCCAGGTGGGATGCAAACACGTTGTCTTCGTCGCCCGGCTGCCCGGAAGCAGCATGGCTGGACGCGCCCAAGGGCAGCAGGTCATCATCGTTCACGAACATCGGGTGTCTCCCTGGAGTTGATAGTATTCTTTCCGCATGGCGTGTTTGCCCGTCCGTTACCCCAGGCAGAGCTGCGACCAGCCTTTGGCAATGTCCAGGCGGCAGGCGGCCATTAAAGACCCAAGTGCGTCCCCTGTCAGGCGCAGCAGCGGCAGGACTTCTTCGGCACGAATGCGCAAGTCAAGGCAGTCCGGGTCGTCGGCGCAATCCTGGGCCAATGCGTGCGCGATTTCATTGGCAAGGCTGATCGTCGCGGTCAGGCGCGGGTTGATCTGGGCGGCGCGGGGCGTGTGGTGGAAAGCGATTGCTTCGCACAGCGGCGGCGGCAGGTTCCAATGCTGGGCCAGCGCGGCCCCGATCAGGCCATGCCCAAGCGGCAAGGCACGGGCTTCCACCTCAAAATAGCGCGTGTTCTCCCGCTCCGCCTGCACGACCAGCGCCGCATAAATGTCATGGCGGCTGTGATCCAGCGCCATTTTGCCGATGTCGTGCAGCAGCCCCCCCGTGAACGCTTCTTCGCCCCCAAACGATTCATGCACGGACGGCGGCAGCAATGTCGTCAGCGTGCGGGCGCACTGAGCCGTGTCCAGCGAGTGACGCCACACGGCCCGACGCACCAGGGCATCGGGGTCGGACTTGCCCATAAACACGGCAAAGCTGGTCACTGCGAGGGCCAGTGTGCGCACCGACTTGAACCCCAAAAAGACCACGGCCTCGCGCAGTGACGACAATCGCCGGGGCATGCCGAAGTAGGCCGAGTTGGCGAGTGTCAGTATCTTGGCGGCCAGGGCCGGATCGGTCGCAATCACACGTTCCAGATCGGGGGCGCTCGCGCCGGGGTCATTGCTGATCTCAATCACGCGCATGACGACCTGGGGCAGCGCGGCCAGGTCGCCCGCATCAGCCAGTATCTGTTCCAGGGTCAATGTTTCGGTAGTGAGCATGGTAATTTGTTGTGACTGTGCGTGCTGTGTGCAGGTTCCCCCCTCAAGAGGGAGGTACTTTTCGCCCTACCCCGCGTAGATCACGCGCAGCGACTCTTCCAGCGTCGTGATGCCGAGCAGTATCTTTTCCATCGCGTCGTCTTTGAGCGTCCGCATGCCCGCCTCAATCGCCGCCTCGCGGATGGCATACGACGATGCCCGCGCCAGGATCAGCTCGCGCACTTTGTCTGTCACCGGCATGAGTTCATACACGCCCACGCGGCCTTTGTAGCCCGTGCCCTTGCATGTATCGCAGCCCCGGCCCCGGTAAAACGTCACTTCTCCCTTGTCCAATATGTCTAAGTTCATGCCCAGGCGCTTGATGGCATCGCGCGGGGGCGTGTACTGCTCTTTGCACTTGGCGCAGACCGTGCGCAGCAGACGCTGGGCCATGACCCCGACCACGGAACTCGCAATCATGAAGCTTTCAATGCCCATGTCCAGCAGGCGGGCGACCGCGCCGGGCGCGTCGTTGGTGTGCAGGGTGGAAATGACCAGATGGCCTGTGAGGGCCGCTTCAATCGCAATCATGGCCGTTTCTTGATCCCGCATCTCGCCCACCATGATGATGTTGGGGTCCTGCCGCAGCATGGAGCGCAAGCCCGCCGCGAAGGTCATGCCCGCCCGGTTGTTGACCATAGACTGCGTGATGCCCGACAGTTCATACTCCACGGGGTCTTCAATCGTCAGGATATTCTTCTCCCCTGAGTTCAGTTTGGATAAGACCGAGTACAGCGTGGTGCTTTTGCCCGACCCCGTTGGCCCCGTCACCAGGATAATGCCATACGTGCGCTGGATCATAGTCTCGAACATGTCGTATGTATAGGGCAAGAGGCCGAGTTTATTCAAGCCCACGGAGATGTTGGACTTGTCCAGGACACGCATGACGATCTTTTCGCCAAAGACGGCAGGCAGCGTGGACACGCGAAAGTCGTAGGGCTTCCCTTCAATCGTGGCGGAAA
>JAABUQ010001598.1_pt1 | contig 47910 bp, 49 predicted proteins | sample 5560001 | NCBI WGS metagenome assembly JAABUQ01 (sample SAMN10711888, study PRJNA513371) | rock metagenome | isolation source: Antarctica rocks | place: Antarctica: Victoria Land, Finger Mt nord | collected 2015-12-18
GGTGGGGGGAAAGGGGGGTGTGCATCTTGTGCATGGGGGGGATGTGGGGAGGGGGATTGTGGGGTGTTTGGGTGGGATGGGGGTGGGGACTGCGGTTGAGGGAGGGAAGGGGAGTGGGGTGTGGGGGAAAAGGTGGATTGTGACGGATTTGAGGGTCTATGATTGGTGGGAGCTTTTCATGCTCTGGGGTAAGTACGCGCGCGAGGGGGCGGGAGGGGAGGGGGAGGGGTGGAGGTATGAGCAGTGGGTTGTGGAGCTGATGAGGGAGGAGGGGGTGAGGGCGCTGCCGAGGGACAAGGAGCGATTAGGTAGGCTGGTGGATGGAAGGGCTTTCTGGGAGGAAATGGGGATGTGGCCGGAGGAGGGGAGGCCGACTTGAAGGATCTGTTGGAGACGGCGCCGAGTGAGTGCGTGCTCTCGACGGCATTTTGGTTGCGCCTTTACCTTCTTTCGGGCGCCGCTTCATTCTCCAATTTGTTCCACTCCGTCATGATCAGCAGCTCTGCTTGAAAACAGCGGGCTCGTTGATCATGCACCCTCGATTTTCTCCTCCTGCCCTTCCCCTTTCAAGATGCAGATTTCCTGCAACCTTTGACTGGTCCATGGCTACATGCACAACGGGTCTCTTGCACTACATCTAAAATTGAAGGTCTGATATTGGGGATGTCCAGGACTTGGTAGACGGCGTCTGACGGCGGTTCGAACAGTGATCAGTTTGGATAGAAGAGGGGCGGAAAGACCTGAGAGTGGGAACCTCGACTGGATTGAGCAAGGGTATACCTGGAGACCCTTCCGTGGACTGCTCACAATCGTCAGGACACGTTTGCAAGCATCGTCACAAGTTGTTACTTAGCTGTGACTGTGAGGTCTCAAGACCAACATCTACTCATAAAGGACCATTGAGGATGAAGGCCAGGAGCAGATTCCAGGCCTAGCGCGTGGATTGATCCTTCCCTCCCTCAAGGGGGTGGTTTTACAGGACCTCTTGCCAAGGTCATACCCCCATTTCCAGCGTCCATTTCATCAGTCTTGGGAGCCAGAGTGGCACTAAAGACACTCCAGAGATCGTGGTCTTTGCTTACACAAGGTATAGTCTTCGGTTCTTGTTGCAAACATCTAATCGTTGAAGCATTGTTTCTGTTATTCTTGCAACTTGAAAATTCTCGACCTGTTAGACCTCTCTTGTTGACTTGGATGTTCACGACAAGAGAACTTATTTAAGGACTACACTACCTTCCCCTTTTAAATTATCGAAACCCTCGATAGACTCGCATATGAGATTGACTGTCTTAACAGGTTTTACCTGCAAAGATCGAGAATACGTTGGTCCGTTCGTTGCGTCCCGAATCAAGGATGGCTGAACGCCTCGATTATATGGGAATCGCAGATAATCAACGTTCCGTAATGTAAGTTTCGCAGCGACGATCGAGTTGAGGTTTGACTTATGAGGAAGGATGTCTGGTTGCTAAAACAATGATTGGAGAACGTTCTTCAAGTCTCAGGCTGCTGGGGCTGGAGGAAGGGTCTCTAATTAATGGGGCCCCTCGGACAAACTGTTTCATGCTTTGGCTTCAGAACTGTATATTCGTCGGAGAATTTCGCTAGCCAAGAAAGCTCAAGGATCAACAATACTCGTGTTGTCGACATATCCTGGACTCCGATTGAGATCTGGCCGCGTTGGTCGATGGCCCCGTCCCTTTGGTGCATTAAAGACTGCTAGGCAATGTAAATGAATTAGACCTCGACAGCCTGTGAGTCGTCTCGACTGCCGAGCTTGCGTGAATGGCTACTGAAAAGAGCTTTGAACCATTCAGAAAACCCCGATTTGTTCTGCATGGGCAACTTTTGGACTCTAGTGGATATTGTGTCTGGTCCATCCAGATTTTCCGTGCCGTCTTGAAAAGTACATTGACTATCGAAAGCTGCCTTCCATCTGAACTTTCGAAGAATGTCAGTCGAATGGAGGGACATGCAATGGGGTTCAATGATTTCTTACGTCACCCTAAATCTGTGGGCAGATCCTTTTAAAGCGACTGGTGCTGCTCGACGATCAGTACATCCAAGGCAGAGCTTGCAAACGAAAAAATCAAGATTTGCCTTTGGGATGACCCACTTGTCCCTCTCTGCTGTGATTTGCCGTTGACACATCAGAATCAAAAATCCTAACAACGTCCTTGATGAACCTTCGGTCTGAAAAGCTACAGATATCGTCACTTCCCTGGATGGTATCCGTCCAGAGACCGCCAAATTCTCAGCTTCTTTCCATCTGTGTTCAATTGGCAAAGCCAGCGCCGCTATCAAGCTTCTCGCCAAACACGCATCAGTTCTCTCAATCTCATCATTGTCCTTCACAACTGGGCATCGAATCTGCTCGAAAGCGTTCACGAATGGAGTAGCGAAATATGTCTAACTGGGCCCTGACAAGGTCAAGTTTTTATGAATGGTTCTTCCCAGCCTTCCTTGTACTCACAAATTCTCAGTCTCTTCATTCATTTTCAATTGATACTCAGAGGTACATACAAAAAGGGCTTTTACGCGGAGTGAGAGCCAATGACAAGGTCCAACGATCGCACAAATCTACAGATCTTCAAACTATCAACAGGCTCACTTACTTTCTCTCGATGAAACGCTGAGTTCTCACCTCATCGTCCTTCTGCAATCTCCCTTCATCTCGGAGTCCTTCTCGTAATCCATCAATCTCGTTAAGATCCATCCCACCTCTGACTTCCTGCCACATCTTTCTTACATCATGCTCTGGAGCATACAAGATTGTAAGACAAGACTCGCTGCAAGGTAAGCTAGTATCTCCTGCATACTCTGGCACGTCTAAACATCATCAATTCCTACTCTCCAACTCTTCGAAATCACTGCTTGCGATTTTTGCTAGCAAATTCTCGCGAAGTCTAAAGGTCACTTTGAGATCCGCACCTCGTCACTCATCTCTCGTTATCCCACATCACATGTGAACATAAGAGTTCGAAGTCTCAACAACAATTTCGATCTTCTACAGGCTGTACTGCCTCTTCAGAATCGCCTCAACCTTCGCTGAATAGCTTATCCTAAGTCAGCTGCTCCTCCGGGAAACTCCCCAGAATCATCGATACCAAAGCCTCATCGATTCCCTCACTTCCATTTCAAAGCACCGGGCCTTGTCATAACTGCTTTGCATTATTCACCTATATTCCTCATTTGGAGGACCCGCATCAGACCCCATAGGCATCACAAAATCATGGCTAGAAGAAATCAAGAATATATCCGCTCTGGGGTGGTGAATTACCTGAAGGTTCTTACTGAACAGGCTTCAAAGAAGACCAAAATGGCCGTTGCCGCAAGTCCGGAACTAGAGAAGTCCATCCTAAGTATGTCGGAAGCTCGACCTGCTTCAATCAAGGCAGTATGCGTGGAAGTGCTCAAGAGAATTGCTGCCGAAAAAGCAAAATTGCGAGCGGAGACGAGTGCACGGAGAAGTAGAGCACACAATAAGCGCTCCAGGGCTACACGTAGTACTACTCCCATCGAATCCACTATCAAAATTGAGCACAACACAGACGGAGGGTGCACCGAAGAAGCTAGACACTCCATGTCTGGTGCAAGATCTCAGAATGGCAACGACAATCCTGAAGCCCCGGCGACCATGAGCGATGAATCAGATGAACCGAAGACTCAGGCGCCAACTCGCGTTCAATTGGAGGTTGGCGTTATAAGGGCGGTACCAGAACTCATTGAGTTTGTCAAGCAGCAGTACGGAGAAGAGCACGGATCAGAGCCCCAGACGGACAAGGTGCAGGGTATCTTTGAAGCTTGTGCAAAACTTGACTTCTACATGGTCCAGAATCGTCTAGTCACGTACCTGAATTACAGACTTCAGGTGCCGGGCCTTAAATTTGAGATGCCGTCGACCTGGGATTCTGCACATCCGCACGCAATTTTTGAGGCGTTGCAGACCATCAAGAAAATCAGCGCTGATACTAAAATTCATCGGGCTTATGTCCAAATGGAGCTCTTTTCTTCTGTCAACACCAACGCGAGTAGCAAGCTGAGAGGCCGCGGAGGGAGAACATCATCGGAGTTGTTATACCTAGAGCAGTTGGCTCGTGACAAAGCTGGACCGACGCATTGGTCAAGTATCTACAACGAGTACCATTCTGAGTACCTGGCAGGCAAGAGATGGTCACAAATAGCGGACTGGTTTGGCAGCAGCGGGATTGTCTTCGTTCTCATTCTTGCAGGTACGAAGGACAATCTATTCCCCGTGATCCAAGGCTGATATCTTCTATATAGATATTGGAGTTTGGTCTATAACCCAGAGCTGGACGGAGTACCAGCGAGGCTGGCTCAAGCATATCTCGCATTACCTTCCGAGTATCCTAGCTTTGGTTAAAGCGCTTGGATCCTCATCTCTGAAGATGTACTGTAGATACGGCTTTCTTTCTCAAGAGTGCATCTCAACGATTGAGGCGCTACAGCAATTCGAAGAACCTGACGCTGAAGACTCTGACAACGAAGACTCCGACGATGATATTTCACATGACGAAGACTCACGCGCTGAAGACTCGCGCGCAGACGCTGACGACTCCGACGCGGCCAATTTCGACACACGCAACTCCGACGCTTACGACTCCGACCACGAGTCTGGTTCAGATACCGAAGTCGATTAATCGACACTAGAAATTTCATTGGCAATATCCGACTCAAGAAGAACTTACAGCACTTTCACAATCAGCCTTCCCAACTCTTTGCATATTTGGACATCAAAGCCTTTGGGGTGAGCAGCACTTTCCCAGAGCGTTTCGGCCCTAAAGTCAAACATCTATCTACATCAATAGCGACCAGCATCATTAGGAGCCAGCATCTCTAGCCGTCAACATATTCAGGAGCAGGAACAGGAGGCAGGAGGAGTGTGCCGGTGTCCCCAACAAGAGACATGCCATTTTGGCACATCTCTGAGTCTTCAACAACCTCTCTGTCCTTCCTTGGAAGTGGTCGAGGGCCACAACCAAGGCCTTTGCTATTTGAGGAGGCAAGAGCAGACGAGGAAGCACAAGGCTACACCCAAGCACTTCACGGCCTTTACACATGAGCATTAGACTAGCAACAGCAATTACATAGCATCTGAATCAAGCATCATTATACAACTTTCCCTCCATACTTCTCCTAACGCGTTATAGACCTTCTGCAGTCTCCTCGACGGCTCTGGATAGTAAATCGGCATCCCATCGAAGGCTCATTCCCGCCGTACTTGACGGTGAGAGTGCCAGGCGAGAGATGTCCCCGTCAACCTGCTGTTCTATCACTCGCGGAGCTGCAAAATGCCTCGACGCTTGCTCTTGATTAGTTTTAGAGGGGGGGAATTGCGGGCATGTGTAAATGTCGGGGAGGAAAAGGGCTGGTACATTTGCCCCTTTCCGAATCCGTTCAAGTTGCGAAACAGAACTGAAAACATGATAAATTTTTTTCTAACGACGCCTCAGTGGAAACTAGGTATCTACCCGCCAGTCTATACCTGCTAGGTACCACAATGTCAGCCCCCATTCTCCTATCGCTATTTAGCTATAGTCGCTTCAAAAGCCCGTCACGCCTTGCGAAGCTCAAAAGCGGGCTCTGCGCCAGACATGTCCATACCAAAATGTCCCGAGCCCGTATTGCAGAGCTGGGAATTGCTTTACGGTATAGAGGTTATTATGTAGGGCGTGCATGCAATCTGTTCAAGAAAGATTTGATGATGCTACTCATTCGGTTCCAGGTCTGGCATCTAGCATGCTGATGACTTTGGTGGTTGGACATATTGGAAGCCATTGTGGACGGTGATATGGAGTATACCGATAGAGTAGCCACTAGCATTTCTCGTTTTCCTCTCGTATAGTATGTACAGCCGAAGTATAAGTTCTTCCCCTCGTCCTATGTTTTGTGCAACAAGCGCTTCGCACGGTCTTCGCTGCCCGAAAAACACTCTGGGTAGCCTATGCCCACTATCTTTCGATTCCAATAACCTTGTTGCCAAGATAAGTACCAACCGTGATGCTAGTCCTGTATGCAGATTAAGCTTTGTCCTGAGCGTCAACAAGCGTAATGAAGAAAACCGACGTACCGGTCCTTCCGTCAGCTCCTGTCTGCCAATTTGTGAAGCTAGCGAGGAGAAAGTCGTCTTCGGAAATCGAAGGAGAGTCTGGATATTGATGTCGTAGCCAAGTTCCGTCTCCAAGTACAAGCAAGTAGCTTGACCTTCTCGAATAGCACGTCGCGAAAGCCACCATATGTCGATCTTACAGATCACTGCGAACCAATATGCTAGCAGTAGGAGAGCACGAGGTTCTTTTGCCTTTAGTAGTTCCTTGAATGATGGCTGTATGTTGCTGATGAATGATAGAAAACTCAAGATTATTGTAATTTGAGGGCCTTCGATGATCAGAGCCTGGGCCAGTCCAGACGCAACAGTGTAGTAAGGACAGTTGTTGCTGGTCGAGGCAGTATCCAGATTGCAGAAGCTGATGAGTTCGGGTCCGAGACCCTTAAATATGGTCTCGGTTGGCAGCGTCGGTAGTAAGCTGTTTGTATGCGATGGAGCCAGCACTTGGTAGACCAGATCCTCTTTCAATGGTTGAGAAAGTTTCCATATCTCCTTCTTCCCGTCAATCATCGTCAGTTAATTTAGGTCCGAAGCCGAAGCCGGCTTCAGCGGCCATGCTTCCTGTGGCGTCCTTGCGTCGATGTTATAGAACACTGTCCTGCCAACAAAGCCTGCCGTGAGCACTATAGTAGCCCGCTGCTCTATCCGAAGGGGATGAAACAGCTGTTGGTTGAATGAGGACACTGCCTGGAACCAGTGATAAGCCTCGGCGGTTGACAATTTCGGACTTGAGTCGACAGTAGGATAACGATCATGCATGAGTGTCAACTTCAATATTACATGCCTCAAGGACGTATTCTGGCCCGTATATATTAGTCCCACTGGGCTCAAGGAACTTATGCAAGAGACTTACCGAGTACGCAAGGGCAATGACTTCATTTTGATAGAGCTCTAGACGCTTGCCTGTGCTCACGGCAAATGCTGTCCTCGCTTGGAACATGTTGAGTAGCTGCTCATTCCTGTTTGGCCAACATGACCGACTCTGTGGAAGTCTGACCATCATTGCGCTTCCGGCGGACAATTGTAAAGCAGGATTCGCATCATCGTAGCTGCAAAAGACGCCATAGCTTGTGCATTTTTCGCAATTAGGCTTGACTCCATCGCACTGCCTTGAGTCGGCTGGGGATTTTCATGGTTGTAGAGTACGCAAGGCCCCCTACCTTGCCACTCCGAATGTTACAATTTAAGCATCCCTGAGCGAGGAGTCAATCACAAAACATTGCGCATTCTTATAGCCAAGGCGGAGCAGCTCTTGTCGGGTCTCACTAAGATCAGATTTCTCAGGCGATCGAAAGGCGTGATGGCTCAGAGCATCGTATGTCTTACGACCGATAGCTGATTCAATCCATAGGGGACCAAGACTCACTTACCGGACTTCTTCTGGACCCTGAGTTTTCGCACGCTAGAATTCTTAGGGGGCGATGAGCGTACAGACATCCTCTTGGGGCGTCTTGAGACTGCATCGATTCGTGGTGTCTTAAAAGCGCAACGCAATTGTGGCAATTGAAGTACCAGTCAATAGCTCAAGCTAACGATGAATCGCACTTGGGTGTTGGCACGCTATCCTCGCCTCGGATTCAACGATTGCGCTAGTCCCAAAATTTCTGCTCTCGTGCCTCCTTTTTCACCTTTTAGCCATCAATTTCTTCTTGGCGGTGAAGATCGGGGTCTGGCGGTGACCATGCAAAGAAGGCAGAGCTTAGTGAGCAATTCCGCACATATAGCCAGTAATATACGCAATGAAAGTCGTCCAAAAGAACAACTCTCACGTCTTAGTCTTTCTTATCCACGCTGGGCACAGCCCAAACAGCGTGTCTTTCTTCTCCTTTCTTCTTCGTCGTATCTTATCCATCAACCACAGGATTCCCAGGACACTTCCGACGACGCGAGCAGTGCCTTCCGATCGAGCAGCATGGCTATCCGCATCCAGAGTCAGTCCTCTGGAGATCAAAACCGCGCCTTATACTTCACCAGAAGCGAACGAGCTTGTCATTAATCATCACGCAGTCGCCCTCAACCCACAAGACTGGATGCTTCGAGACCAGGGCACCAGCACAATGTACACGTGGCTTACATATTAAGCTATCCTTGGCACCGACGTGGCTGGGGAGGTCGTTGAGGTCGGATCCCACATTACACGTTTCAAGACAAGCGATCGTGTCATTGGTCATGCGATCGGCCAGGCCGAGAACCATAACAGCCCGTCCGAAGGCGCATTTCAGACATTCACCGTCCTTCAAGCCCACATGACCTCGCCGATCCCCAGTGACCTATCCTACGAGAAGGCCTCGGTAATCCCGTTAGCAGTCTCTACAGCGTCTTGTGGTCTGTTCCAGAAAGACATGTTGGCACTTCAACACCCCTCGACACACTCGGAGCCAACAGGGAAGACTCTACTTATCTGGGGCGGGTCGACAAGCGTTGGTAGTAACGCGATCCAGCTCGCTGTCGCGGCGGGTCATGATGTCTTCACGACAGCGTCGCCAAAGAACTTCGGTTTTGTGAAGAGTCTCGGTGCGGCAAAAGCGTTCGACTATAACGGTACGACCGTGGTAGCTGACTTGGTTCAGGCATTTGAGGGCAAAATTACTATCGGCGCTCTTTCAATCGGTCCCGGATCGGCCGATTCCTGTATGAGCGTCTTGAGCAAGTGTAAAGGCAACAAACTCATCGCTACGGCCAATTATTTTGTGCCTTCAACGCCCCCAAAGCGCTTTGTGACATTGAGGACGATTTACTACTTCATCTCTTGGAGTATTTCGCACTGGATCAAATCGAAAACAACAGGCGTGAACTACAAGTTCATCTTTGGCACTACCCTCATCGACAACGGAGTCGGTAAGGCCATCTATGAGGATTACCTTCCCGAGGCTCTGGCGGACGGCAAGTTTGTTGCTGCTCCAGAACCAGTCATTGCTGGTAGGGGCCTTGAATCCGTTCAAAAGTGGATTAGACAAGCAGAAGCAAGGCTTGTCAGCGAAAAAAGAGGTTGTCTCTCTATAGCGCAAAGGATGATTAATGGATCGAGAGAGGAGATTTAGAAGAGCATCTAGTTCCAAGCTCATCCGCGAGGACGTTCAGAGGTTTTCTTCACATCACTTCACAATTGCCCTCATGCACATGGGTTTGGTATGAAAAGGGTTCGACTGCGACACCCCAATGTCATAATCTGTTTCCGCAAGGCCAAGGAAGGTCTTGGCAAAGCTCCATCCCGCCCAATTTCCGTGCAAAGCAGCTAGCACCAATTTGTCAGCTTACAAATTGTCATATTCTCATCATTTTGCTTTCCCCGGAGGCCTTTTTGTACCCCTAAAGTGTATATCCCCACCACCACCACGATTTCTCCTCCTTGTACAAGGCACTACCTCTACGTAATACGAAACCTACTTCATTCTCTTCATGAGTTACTAAGTAGGGTTTCATAAGCTTGTATATTAGAGAGCCATGGCCCATCACCTAGACCACCAGACGATTTCTCCCTGGTACTATTCCCCTAAAAAGGTTCTCGTATCTAATAAATTTGCATGCTGACCAGCTGCGGCATCGCAGCGCCCGAGACAGTGCCAGTCGCACTTTGCCTCTCCGTCGAGCATATCCAGCTACATATATGCAAGTGCTCCGACGTTAACGAGCCTATTCCAATTTCCCCTATGTCTGGCTATCATACAGGTGCTATGACCATGCCCTTTTTGATCATCCTTTACTTTTTCAAAGGCCTTCTTTAATACCTTCCTCAGCATCTTTCTCAAGGTTATCCTTGACGTCCTTTTTGGCTTACCCTTGGATGTCTACTTTCAATCCAGCTCCATTGTATTCAGTATCGCTGGCGATTTCTACCTGCTCCTCATCAAGCTGTCGAGCAATTATTTCTGGCCCACTTACAATGCGCAGCAGACCGGCGTTTCTCATTTTCCCTTCAAGTCAATCTTCCGGCCCAGGCTATCATATTTGTGTTCCTCGTGGTACGGACATATTGAATGATCATTGACGCCTTCGTCTCCGCACAGCAGGTGCAGGCCCTTAATCGAGACGTAGCACAAGCCTCCTTCGGCTTTCGGTGGCAAGTTCCTTTTCACTGCTACGTTTCCGATACAAACCCGCATCTTCGCGGTGCGTCCCATAGACATGCGGCGGCCCGGCCTACGGGCTCCTTATCGAAGTCCGCGGGCCAGTTATCCGCAAATTCTTTCTTCTTGGGCTTTCCTTCCGCCAGGTCTGGTAGAATCGGCCGCAATTAATGTTGCCTAGATTTACGCCACGGGCTGGGATGTCGGATTCCGCTACGACAGCACCCTCTGAGAACAACAATGATGGTATGCTCACTTGTAGTTCTCACCGCTCTGCCTGGTGAGGTGATGAGGTGATAATGACCTCAGACTCGATGTCATTGTAGTAACCAACTCTGAGTGCGGTCCTGGAGCCTGTCTCGGAATATTTTTGACCCTGGTACTGAGTCCATGTATCGACCGCTCGGAATCTCGTCTTCCCCATCAAATTGAACCCTTTGCCTCCCACTTTCCGCAGGTCAACTTGAGTTGGCAATTGTATTCCAGTAAGCGGGTCCACGTAGTTCCATAGTCTCAATAGCTGATAGGTGGACGAAAACCGTTTAAAAGCCCTTGAACCTTCGTATATACTTCGTTTAAAACATCCGAGTATATATAGACGCAGTAAGAGATTTCCGCACTCCCATTTACATACCTAGAAGCGCATGACCTCGAGCACACCGTTGGGGGTACCGTCGTGCTTAGATCTTACTTCGAAGGGTCTTGCGATATCCATGTGAACCTCGGACGCTGAGGACTCCTTCTTCCCATGCAAGCGGCCTGCGACGCGCTGGTGGGAGGTCAGCAAGGGCCAAGCATCTGGCCCACCCCGACTCATTCTCCAATCACCTGCTCTACCCACTATTATAGACGCCCCGTCTTCACTTACCATATCTCAACAGTGACAACTTGCGGGGACAACGACGTAGGTTGTTTATGGACTCCTTGTGACGACCCATCTAATCCTTCACATAGAACGAACTTGTCCCGAAAGTCCACAGAATGAGATCTTGAAGACAATGTTTCATCTGGGGCGGTCTGCATTTTCATCTGCAAATCACTGGTGAATCTGCCATGAGCTACGGACACAGAGTCTCCTTGGTGAGTTAGCTAGGCCTTGATCGTATCAGCATTCGCATCATCTCCTTCAGCAGAGGTAGAAGTCCTGGTTTCAAGTGCTTTCAATTGCTCAAAAGTCGAGGTTCCCACACTATGTCCACGTGCAGTTTTGAGGGTGATGTGACACCAACGTCCTGCTTCCATCAGCAACGTTTATGTATTTATAATTCAGCAATCATACCGAGGACGTTCAGGGCCTGCGGCTAGAGGGGGGAAAGGGTGCAGTACATCTATATCATGAATGTTACGGTAGCATGAAATCACTCGAACTTGAGGTGGCGAGTTGTAGTTGGAAGTAGGAGAGATCCATTTTGAATTGCTGCAGCTTTAGTAACATGAAGATGGATGCAACGGGCTTAAGCCTCCGCGACAGTATAAGGAGTAGGTATGATACCTTATAGCGAATGTAACATAAATAAGGTATACACAATATTGCTTGGAAGAAACATCGAAGACAAGTTGTCCTTTCGACAATCATCTGGTTTTGATCTTCGATATCATCGAAAGGGCGATTGATTAGTATTCGTCAAACGAAGAGTTGTATCCAGACTGTTAGCCCCCTCTCAAAAACTCCGCTGTTCGAGGATAAAGTTGTAGTCCTTGTGACACATTTCTTCTGCCCGTTATGTGACGGCAAATGCTTTCTTGAAGACCTGTATGGCATGCAGCCGACGTGTTTTGGCACCTTTCCGTGCCGCCTCACGGATCTCTTCTAACCAAATACTGGCCTGGCTCTGAGCCCGATTGTCATACTATGTCGGATCGCAATCCAAAGCCTGGCTGAGAGGGGACTTCAATATAAGCTGAGGAGGCGCGGGGAATTTGTAGAGGAAAGGGCCGATTCGGCTGAGGAGGTCAAAAAGAGTAAGCTTATTCACCTTTCGCGTCTTACAAGCACACGCGAGGTTACTCCAAGAGCCTGGTCCCTCGATATCTAGACCCTTCTAATCGGCCTAGAACGCTACGTACCAAATCAATCCGTCAAGGTTTTGAAATAAGGCCCATAACCCCCAACGCCGAGGAGGGACGATGGTAAAGTATCCAAGTTTTGCTATATTATCCTTGATGCAGATTTCGTCAACGCAGTAGACGTGCCCGTTTTGAGCCTTGCTCTGGGCCCAGACCTTTGGACACAAGGCTTGGATATTGTACTGAGAACAAGGGAGGAGCTCGGTGTACCTCGAGAGGCTCTCGTTGTTGGATAAACCCGATCCTTGGACAATCCGTACTCGGTGTCCACTCCCTAAGAACCGCCCCATGTTCATATCGATGTGGTGGAAGTGAGTGAACTCTCCTGGGGTCACGTATTTGGCATAGTGGGGGCATGAACGTAGGCGAGGGTTACGGTCAAAGTCAAAAGATGCGTAGATGGCCTAGTAGCTGAGATCCTTGCGGCAGATCTGCTCTGTGAGGAACTCCACATGGTTCGAAGGAAAGCCACGTTCACCTTGCTATTCCGCTCTGTCTGATGCCAGAGATACATATCTAATTATTTATCAGTCATATCCCCTACCCCAGTTTTGGAAATACTCTCGAAAGCGACGCCGTCCAAGAGCCAGCCGAACATGATTTGCAGCACTAGGTTACTATCCTGGTGCCAGACAGACCAGGTCGACCTATAGCTCACGATTGAAGGTCTCGCAGAGTTATCCCTGGCCAATTCCATTCTCGCAATCTCTCTTCCACAGACTAATGAAGTCGATAGTGACGCTCCGTATCAATCGTGTAGAAAACTATGCATGATAGTCCAAGCGGACGGCCAGCTGATGTGTCTCGATACCTTCCATCTTAGACAAAGTCGACTCACCTTTTGATAATGCAACACTACAGCTCCTGGTTCGAAAATGGGTGCACTGTCGCCTGTGCTAGATTTCGAGCCGCAGAGGCTGTCGTTCTTCGTTTGTAATAATCTTTGGGAGAGCGATTGTACCTACCGCCGTAAGGGCTCGAGATATCCGCATGGGATAAGGAGGTACCTTTGACGTCCGGACTTCTTTTGTCTACCAAAGCTGCCACCAGACCATCTGCATCTTAGCCGGTCGCCTTGGAGTCAGCCCAGACAAACAAGGATGGATCGGGTCGATACTTACAGTGTCTGATCGATCGCGAGTTGGGGTCAATAGTCGGGTTGATTGAAGACTCTCCGTAGAGAGGTTTTGTCTGACACGGTGTGAGGATTCTTTGGTGACACGACGCGAGAATTTTCTTGTCCATGTTTTCTTGTCTTCGAACTTGGCAATCGAAAGCCCGGAACATATTCTGACCTTTGCAATGAATGCCGAGGTATGGCCGTCTACCCACGCTCTCCCCATACGTGGCAGGGTGGGGGGTGGTCCGGCAAAGGAGAAGTCGCCGGAGCATACGTTTTAACTTGCGGAATAGAGGTAAGCGGTCTTCCTTGTGGAACTCATTCGAGCGTGAGTATTAGCATTAACACGGAATCTCCGAGGAGTTCATTTTCATTGACCCTTGTCGCGTTGTTAACATCGAGGGCGTGCGTTGTGTGCTTGGAAGTCTGCGTTCCTTTGCGAGCATCGTTGGCGATGACGCTTATAGCACTGTTGAATACTGAAAGAGCTCATGGCGCGCAAGCTGCGGATCTTGTAGGATCTTTTCAGGAACGATTCCATACAGAAGACAAATGCCGAACAGAGGGGCTGCACGAATTGAAAGACCTCAGAAGCGTTCTTTGGATTCCAATCCACAAACATAGATGAAGTCGCCTCCCGCCTGCCCCTGGGCTTCTCGGCGCTTGCCATTTGGCGTAATAGCACACACCTGTGGTTTTGGTCCCTGGCGTGATGTCACGATTGGAATGAAACCCTGTCTGGGACGCCATACCAAACTTTGATGTTTGAATTCTTCGTTCTACACATTAGCTGTATTGAATGAGAAGATAACGATAGCAGATTTGCACTTGCATTTTTGAACGAAATTAATTAGAGCGTCTCCGCTGTCCGAAAGCTCGGAGCCTTCACCTTCTTCTTCTTTGGAAGAGGGGAAAAGATAGATCGATGCTGCTAGTAGTGGGCCAGGTGCCCTCAATTCGAGCAAACAAGTCAGGAGCTGGTGAAAGCGGCTTCTCATGCGTGGATGACGTTGCTTCGTACACGCTGCGTACTCATCTCGGAACGATAGCCAAATGTATCGACGACTGACGAAAAGGGAACACACGGAAAATTGAGTTGATGAATGTCTTCGTTTCTGCGAATATACCTCCACAGGAGGGCCTGGTATGGAGTCCCAACAAGTTGGAGACGGCGATTAATTGGTAAAGTAAAAGTGCGGTCTTCATACAGTACATCGAGACTCTGCTCATCACCAACACACTTCAGCTGGAATCGCAATATTAAATTTCTCACGACGGAGAAGCAAAAGTCCCTGCCTGCATATTGAAGAGTGAGCTGAAATTTAATCCTGTGCAGAACGACACTTTCTTTTTGTAATAAAACTCCGTGCTCATCAGAAAAGTAAAGGTGAAGCGGTCCTACACTCTTGAATCTAAGATAACGGTAAACACGGTTCAGAACATCAATATCGAAATATATCAATATATCAAGATTTCTGCATCTCGAGTAGTCTGAAAGAAGCGGTCCGCTGGAAGAAACATACGTATAAGCAAGGGCAATCATAGAAGCCGGGTTCAGCATCGTTGGAGGCATCTCCACTGCCAAACGCATCATCGTAAGGTATGATCTCATCAATCTCTGGCTTAGTATACTGAAGATGTTAAGGCAGCACATCTCGATGCGAAAGTGGTCTAGCCAAATATGTATAATTATATAGAAGATGAAATAGGCTCAAATGCGCAAGAAAGAAGATAAAACGGGGAAGAACGACAGGGAAATGGAAGGACCGTAGTCGTCAAGGTCATCATGTATTGATGGTTGGTGGAGGTTGTTGATCATGAGGGAAGAAGGGAAGAGAAGGAGGGAGGGATGGAGAGGGATAATTAAGTAGCCGTGTGGTAAGAGTTTTTGTAAGAAGTGATAGGCCTTGCGGCTGTGAATGTTGGGGATCCAGAATGGTGATTAGCACATTCATCAAATTGATGATGACACAGTTCATTCACCTTTGGGGGCGATTGGGATCCTGATTGCCTTTTCAGGGTGACGAAGATCTTCATTCGCATCTGGGGTGATCGAGCTGCGCACTCACACTCTGTGTGATTGAACTTCATGTTCAGGGTGATGGAGTGATCTCTGGCAGTGATTTGGCCTCAAACACTAGCCCTTCGAGGTGCCATAGTCCTCCTCAAATGCCGCCTCTCTTCCGTCTCCTCCATAACGGGCAATAAGCCTCCATCCTTCAATCTACCCAGGAATTCTTTCCCAAACTTGTATCCAACCTGATAGATCTCCTCGAATTTGCCAAACTCAAGCGTTCCGTACGCATCGATTGGCGGGCGCATATAGAAACAGCCCGGCGTTTTCTTGGCCCTTTGAAGAGCGTCCACGCTACTCACGTAAGTAAGGCGGGATTGGATCTCCGAGAGCGTGGGAGGGTTGTGGTAAGAGGAGAAAGGGTTCCAGCGGTTCAATAGTGCCCAAGACCCAGAGAGGGAGTCTCCGAAGGATTGGGGAACGTTATCGTCAATGGCGCCGACGTCGATGGCAAAGATTACATCTGCGCCGAGCGATTTCATATGCGCAACTGTCAGATTATCGATATAGCCGCCGTCTAGGAGCATACTGCCTTCATCACACATTGGGGGAATGAGGCCGGCAAGAGACATAGACGCGCGAACGTAGCGCCACACATAACCCGAGTTGTGGTATTCGCTACGTGATCGGGATATATTGGTCGTATTGCAGTAGAATTCAAGCCAGAAGTCTTCCATCTGGGAGTTACCGAAAGCTTTAAAAATGCCGCGGTTAAATTCATGGCCTGTGGTGTATGATGCGGAGGGGTAGGTAAGGTCAAGAGCGAAACGCCAAATGCTGCCCATACGACCTGAGAACTTTTTTGCACGGCCATACATTGGGACCACATCAGCGTCGCGGGCATAGAGGGCGCCGACGAAAGCACCCATGGAGGTGCCGCCGACTATATCAATGGGGACGCCAGCCTCCTCGATGGCAGTTATTATGCCGACTTGAGAGACGCCTCTAGCTCCACCGCCGCCTAAGACAAGTCCAATGGACTTGCCGCAGAGCCGTCGAGCCAGCCTGTGGAAGTCGCCCTTGAATGCAGTTTCAGAAGAGTACAGAGGAGTTTGCCTCACTCGACGAGACGTGTACTTTTGGATCTCGGCTTGGAGGACTTGTACTCGTTCCTTGAGAACGGAGCCAAATCGCCTGACTCGAGGATGGACTGGCTCGGAATTGGTACGGAAAGCCATCTGGATATGATGATGGCCACCATTGATCCACATCCTGTTGTTCAACCATCGCCGGGTCAGACCAGGTGTTGAGTATCTGTCGACATGGAGCAAAACCAACTCTTTCCTTGCCGTCGTTTTCATACCCAGGAGAAACCTTTCGTACTCACCAATGCTCGGAGAGCCCTCTGCAAGACCAACGAGCAAAATGCAATCGGCTTGGCTGATGCACGTTTGCGTCCAGGGAGAGTTGACATTGGTGTCACAGATGTACAAAAGCATCCCGTACCGTTCTTCTAGGTCTGCCAAATACTGCGAGAGCTTGAGCTTTCCCATTCTCGAGAACGCATGTCGGCCTAGATGATTGAAGATGGCGGCCTGATTGAGAGAGGTGACGCCGTTAGGGACCCCAATTTGACTCAATGCCGTCAACAATCTGCTTCCAAATTCAACCACTGGCACTCCTGCAGTGACGGGTAAGATGGCTGTAGTACGGAGATTCATTGTTGAAGTGGCAGTGTTATTCGAAGCTGCGTTTGTCTTCTCTTTGCCTTGCTCAAATGGATCCTCCACCAGTGCCCGCATACGTTGAGCAATGATCTTCGAGATTTTGATAGTGATGCCTGGGTGTTCAAGTGCAAGACTGTTGAAAAGGCTCTTGGGGAACTTCGCCAGCTCTGTATCACGGATAGCATGCAAGGTTGCAGGACGGCGTGATTCAGTCATGACCTCAAGCTCCCCTACGCTTTCGCCCTGGCCATATTCGCCAGCAACACGCATCTCTCCATCATCTCTCTCGAGTATTGCGCGAAGACGACCATTCAGGACAATGTAAATGGCATCGCTCTCGTCTCCTTGATGATGGATTACCTGGCCCGCATCGACTTGTACCCATTCGAGAGCAAAGTCGATATGCAGGATTAGTCGTGGCAGCAGACTGGTCAGGCGCTTTGCCATGGTCAGAAGTATCACAGGGTACTTTTCGACCATCAGTTCCAATGACGCACGAGGGAGAAAGCCAACGTAGACATCTGTCTTGGCTCTCACATCCACAAAAGACCGGTAGGAAGACACTGTACCTACGTAGCCAGCAAGTCCTCCAGGTTTGATCATGAACAAGCTTTTGCGAGAGTGAGTCTTTTTATTCCGGCCTGGCGCCACACTACCTCTTCTCATCGTGTTTGTGGCCACTCTCTTAGGTGGTAGAAATAGCTCCTGCTTTTCACGACCAAGATTGCCATTCATGAAAGGCTGCCCATCTGAAGTCCTGTCTTCCACAGGAATGCTGACATCCAGGAAACCGTCAATCACATAGTAAAGCCCAGGATTTCGCTCGCCTTCTTCCACGAGCACGGCGTCTTTTGGGAAGAATACGATTTCTAGATGATCCCTCAATTCAGTGGTGGAGGGTAAAGATGTTGGCCCAATCCCAGGCGAGGAGTTGAGGGATTCGGTATCACCATCCGCAGAACCATCGTAGGGATCCATGAAGCCAAACGCGTTGCTGAAGGTAGCTTTCTGGCGGTGGGCATCGTAAGAAACCATGTGTGGAGATTGTGGTACAGACTCCACAGGTCGTCTAATAGCTTCTCTTGAATTGGTAAGACCGATAGCTTTAAGAATGCATTCCAATATGGATTGACGGAAGATATCATCCTCGTCTATGGACTCTTGAAGCTGTGATTGAATTTCATTGAGGCGGGGCGAAGACACGAACGGAAATCTCTCCGATTGGCTAATGGGACTGGCGAGGTATTCTGAAGTATTGAATCGAGACAAAGGTTTCCTTGTTGGTGAGCGACTTGTCATTTCCATGTTGTCTGGATGTCTGGCGTGGAACCGAGAGACCTGAATGTTGGTCAAAAGATCTCCAGCGCTGACGGTCGATTTGTGGTGGCCTCCTTTCATGTCGGCATTCTGTTGAGTGTCGGACTCGTTGCGAGCTACTACGAGTTTTGCTTGCGCAGCAATATCTTTATGGAGGCTGCTGCTAGACCGCCGCCTTGATAATGCGCCTGGATTGTGTAGAGCAATGCCTTTTGTGATCTCTTCAGAGTCTAACCTTTCTCGTTCCCGCATGAATTTCTCTTTGAGCCTCTCTAATGCCCCGCCTCTGAGATGGTTTGGCAAATCATACGTTGTATAGCGGTTCATCTGACGTTCAGTTTGAATCACTTCAGATGTCAAACCAAGATAAGAATAAGCAGTTGCCAGCGTCACACGCTGAAGGCGAGTTAAGATCACTTGGACAATATGCGCGGTTGCTTTAGGGTAGACTCTGGTCAGCCGGTGAAAAGCTGTAGCTGGTATAATTGCTATTGTAGTGTCCACAGTCGCCCGTGCAACAATGTCAGGATGTACCGACTTTGGCTTCTCTGATCGTCGAGTCCCTTTATGTCTTTCGTGATCACTTCTTCGAGGATGCTGCTGCTGTTGTTGTTGTTGATGTTGTTGTGACGTGGGGTCTAGTGTGAACGGTGGGACTGAAGGAAGATGGCCATTTGTGTTGGCGGTAGAAGACGCGCGACTGAGCTCTGGGTGCGCAGTCAGGTGAGGGTTAATGTCGGTCATGTCTGGGCTTCCTGGCCCAGTCAGTGGGGTATTTGGGAATATAGGTGTATCTGGAAATGCAGCGGTTGAATGGCCCGACGCTGGCCGTTCATCACCCTCGTGTCGAAGCTTCACGTCTTGGGTAAATAGCGAGAGTATCGAGAAGAGCGAAGACATTGGCGCGCCATTCTTCACCTCGGTCAACAATTGGTAGCCTTGGTGCCCTCCATCCGGATGCTCGTCTTCATCTTCGTATGCCCGACCTCTTCCATTCGTCCAGGTGTCTTCGTTCTCCTCCCTCTTGGATTTGACGAAGATTTGTACCATTCCATCAACCACCAAACAAAAGCCCTTCTCTTCTTCCAATAGCAACGTCTCTCCAGCAATTAATTTTCTTGTTTGCATCGTCCGTGTAAGTTCGTGGAAAACGGAACGTTCGACTGGCACAAGTCAGCGGGAGTGATACATCAAGAACCACGTGCGTGATTGCCTACTCACGATACCCAAAGACCTTGATTGCGCTCAGGAATTCGTCGAAGTAGTTGGCCAGTCCCCGTTTCGAGTCCCCATCTTGCGCCTCCGGGAAGAGATCGATCTGAGGTTCTTTCCGTTGGGGCTCGGGGGGTAGTCGAGCGTACATATCAAGGAATCGATACCGTACGATCCACGAGACGAGGGACGCAAAGGCCAAGGCGATGAGCAGCCTGCGTAGTATTAGCGAGGATGATGGCGGGACTTCGACAGTAATCACGTACAACGTAGTGAAATTCATCGTGAAGGTCAAGCTAGTAGAGAACAGAGCGAACAGGACTGTAGGAAGGGTGATAGTGATGAAGGTTATGATCCAAACGAGGGTTCCAGGTACAGCTTTGGCCATGACAAATAGGCCATGCCCCATGAATTCCAGCCATGAGGTTGATTCCGGTTGATTGGGAGCAATTGCAACTTCAGTCGCCTGGGGAAGAGTGGTATTGAGAACGGTTTTGAGGAGTGAAGTCAGGGCAGTGGTGGGGGACAAGAGCGTGGTATTTGGAGGGGCATCCATGGCGAGACTCAGGTGCTGCTACCCTGGAGCTTCCCCTCGTTGTGGGCCGATAGCGGGAGGAGTGCATCATTCGAGGCTGCCTTCAACGGGATGACCTGCATTCAAGCGTCGAACGTACGCGAGCCGTTAAGAGTCAAAGTGGAAAAGAATGTGAGATGTGGATGGAGATCTGCCTATCAAGTGGCGGGGATGCCCCATGTGTATATAATTAAGGTTTGGCTGTATCCACGGCGGATCTTCCCAGAGATCTCATATGACTACTAGTCTCCATTGCACTCGATAAAGTACTGGGGAATGTCTACATCTATTGAAATAAGTTCTCAGCATTAGGCTGAAGATAATGGACCATGCTTGAAAGGCACTCTTAGCATTCAAGTGAGCCAGCACTACCTAAGGTAATCCTTGCAAATGCTTGAATACTTTCTGCACAGCGACAATACTCTGAGCAAAACGTGAGACAGCATGCTCGAACACAGCAAAGCCAGGTCTCAGCGCTCAACATACACATTAGGCGTAGCAACCATGATAGGGTGGTCAGGAGGAGTAGCACAGGCTGGCATTCGAAGACAAAAGCATCTGCCCGGCGCGCCCCTTCCCACCATCAGACAGCCCCGTTCATAGCGAGATGAACCTCCCTGTCCATATATCCAGCACCGTAAGCGATTATGAGAAGGCTTTAAAGGGGCAAAGGTACTCATGACCCCTCTCTCGATGGAGGCCAAGGCTCATCTCCCAGTCCTTCAATCACATTACCGCAGGCTCCCTTACCTTCGACGTCCTCCTTCCTCATAGCGCTCTAGCTGTTCGTCGGCTGTCCTGTAGTCCTCCGATCGGAAACACAAGCCTCGATTTCTTCTAGCGGCGTTACGCAGACCGGAGGAGAGTCCTGCACGGAGCGTTATAATCAGAGATCAAATCACGAATGGAGCGACTTACCCTTTGCCGCTCCCCTGGGCCATCCTTAATTCCGGCTTTTTGTCGAGCTTCAGCGAACACACCTGTGGCCTCAAACTTCCTTCTATCTCTATCCTTTATTTGACCACGAGCCCACTCCGGAACCAGATTCAGAGGCAAGACCACGATCCTTCCTCGCCTGGCAGCCACAGTCCGTCCACGGCCTTCCTTGTATTGACAGCGCAATTCTTTAACACCTGCGAATTTTCTGGCACAGCCAGGCTGTTCGGAGGCAAACCCATGCTTCTGGTGGTATTTGAATAATTTGGTGGAAGTAACGTCAGAATCGGCCATGTTGCCGCAACCAGGGGGCTCGACTGTCACATGAAGACCCATTGGCTCGAAGTAATCTAGGTTCCATCTGTCAAGACAATGATTGATTGCTCCACATGCGATCGCCGCAATCCAATTGTGCTGCTCTCGCTGCTTGCGCATCTTGTGCGTAATCACAATCCAGATAAAAGGGCCAAAAAACCCTGTGGCCGCGGAGAAAAGCGTGCCGTAAGCCCACCCGGAGATGATACATGTTCCCCATTGTGAAATGCTCATGCTTGCATGCTTTTTTATCTCTTTCTGAAATAAATTCCATCGGAGCTCCGATACACCACAGTCAAGCAGACAGGGAGGCATCTCGAAGCCGGAGGAAATTGTACTGTGTCTTGAAGGAATATGGAGGCTTCTCAGAAGTCGACCTTGCACAAACCATTCCGGTTTCGAGCGAGCTTGCTGGTTTCCAGTAGTACTAGGGGCGAGATCAATAGAATTCCGAGGGGCGCGGCCTTCAATTCTTGCGGCGGGGACGCCTGTAAGAGGAGACTGGCTCAGCTCGTTGACGGCATCCTTTTCCTCTGGTGATGACACGGGATGGTAGTATTCATAGTTATGAAAGGCTTCCCGGGGATATAAAGCATAGGTTGGGAAAGGAGGATCTGGATGAGGCTGCTCTAGACGGTCCTCAGGGTCTCTAGTAGGAGCCCAGTCATGTACACAGTGACCAGAGATTCCACCTGGCCCACCGTGCATAGGATACGTGGGAGTGGTGGAACCACCACCACCAATGTTAAATGCCATGATGAATGAGACCTCGAACGGTCGTAGGGAATTCTGTATGCAGTGCCAAGGATGTTGCTGCCAATGATGTTGGAGTAAAAGGTAGTAATGCACGGCGAAAGTTGGGTCGCCAGGAATGATTTATGGTCTATAGACAGCTGAGAGTGTTTGAGATGGTGACCGTGAAGCAGCGGTCGGGCCTGCCCTATCAATTACATTTCGTCTGATGAAGAGGGCAATCGCGGGGCCGGCTGCTCATAATTTCACAGGCGGCGTGACTTCCGAAGCAAGGGCATCAAGTATGATTACTGCTGCCTTGAGTCGGTGGTAATACTTGCGATAGTAGGGACCCTTAATCAGATAGGGCGGTCATGGCTTTCATCTCATGCATGATGGTCGCTAGTGAGAATCCCAGAGATACATTGCAATCAATCACATGCAACTCTCGTGAATCCCCGGTGGCCCTAGCTCATTGTACTCGGTTCTCGACATGAAACCTTTGCTCACACCCTGGTCAACCACAAACACCACCTTAGCCGCGACTTGCGCACCCAAAAAGCTTGATTCTTCGACCCCGAAGTCCTTCCATTCTGGAAAATATTCGGGCATCTTGAGCAGCTTGATGCTTGTAGGCGTCTGTGCGTGACTAGCATGTTGATGAGACAGCTGGTGTTGCTGCTGCTGATTATATTGTTGCATTTGAAGCTGTGACTGAAGCTGATGCTGCCCTTGCCCTGGTGGCGCCAGAGAGGCTGTTGTGGCAGCGTGAAGAAGAGGATTTACACTTGGTCCGTGGTGAGATGAAGCGTGATGCAACTGAGGCTGAGGAGTATTTGCGCCTGTGGCAACGGGTGTGGTAAAATTCGAAGGAAGCTCGGACGTGAATATCGTAGCACTCGAAGGAGAAATGAGATATCGTGCGTTTAGCGTCGCAAACAAGCTCTCTTTGAATCCTGGTCGATCTGTCAGCAAGTAAGGTACCGCCTGGTTCAACCAGAAATGCTCACCTTTCACTTTGCTACCATTGCCCACAATGATAAGTGATTCCCATAGGTCACGCCGACTCGCTTCAGGAGCCGAGAGTATGCATCGGTGTATTGAATCAGCAATGCGATGGAGCAGTCCATCACTCGCCGCCTGAAATCGTTCCAGTCCGACTTCAACTTCCTTCTTGATAAACGCTGTGCCTTCTCTGTTCCGTCGTCTCTCTTCTCTTCTTTCTTCTCGTCGCGCAGCAGCAGCATCCTCTGCAGCTTCTGCACTAGCTTCGGCTGGTTGCTCTGCCATTTGCTGCTTGGGCCCATCTGAATTGACGTCTCCATCGCCAGTGCGCTTGTTGTTCCCATTGAGCTCTTCAAGCGGTCTCCGCTCATGGTAGTGAAATGTGGCCTTTGCACGCTTTGAATTAGGTAGTTTAGCTTGTCTCGACGCCGCTGCGGCATCGGCAGCAGTCTTCTTCGCGGCAGCTTTCTCGGCCTTCTCACGTTCCTTTCGTGCTATGAACTCGCTCGTCTTGCCACTAGCAACGATAGTAGCTACGTCCAACACACCGTCATCGTCTTCTCCTTCATGGACATCACGGTCTTGATCGGCGTCTCCAGCATCAGTATCTATACCTGGACCTCGCGGTGCTCCACCCTGAGCAGCAATACTCTCTCGGTGACCATCTCCGGACCCAGTGGCGCCTGTAGATGTCGCAGCGGCTGGATTGGCAACAGGCTCTTCAGGTCCGAGGTCCGCTGGCAATTCTGTTCCTGGGGGCAATATCTCACATATGGGGTTTTTCTTCAGTTGCTCACACATCTCCCTGGTGAAGCCTTTGGTTTCCAACACAGACATTAGATGTTGGGTCATCGCTTCTCCACCGCATTCAGACAAAGCTGCGCCTCTGCTATGCTCATTGAGTACAAAGTCGCTGATCGCTGAGACGTCACATTTGCCGTAACCGACGTCCACTACGGTCGCATAATTAGTAGCGTATGCATAGCAAACAGCCAATGCTGAGTCCATCAAGCAAAATGCTGGTGTCTTGAACTTCTCGAAGAAGAATTGTGTCAACATTTCGTGATCTTGGGCGGTCCAGCAAGGCTGAGAGATGACGAGTATTGGCGTATGAAAGGGTGGACTGAGAGTGTTGTACAGATGCGTTAAGAGGGCGAAGAAGCATGACCAATTGCTGATGTGGCCCTCCTTCAATGGCCACACAGCGCCATCCTCGCTCAAAGGATCCTCCTCGAACAGTATCTCCTCCTCATCTTCTGCAGCGTGATCCTCGCCGTTGACCGTCGGCTCTACATTCCCCATCGCTATATCTACTGAGCTATGCCCATTCGCTCCATTGGTCGTCGCTGCCTTGGCTGGCCGCTTCTCTCGAACCTTTATCGGCTCCCATTCCCCTCGCGTTTCGGCAGGGAACATCCGAGTTGATATTCTCAATTTTGCTGGAGTGAAAGATTCTGGCAGACCCAATTGGGCAAGAGTCGTTTGCGAGCCTGGGGAAATGATCTAATTGTTTTCAGCGTGTCAGTCGAAGGAAGTAGGATACAGGGCGGGGAATGTCAGCACTGGTGAGCTTACCAGGACATGTTCATCTTTAAAAGGTGGCATGATGAGCACCCGATTAATGCTCGGGGTCTGAAGGCGCTCCTGATTTGTGGGTGCGATATGAATTGCGAAGGGGAGCACGCTCAACGGTGGACAAAGAGGAACGCGTCCAAGACTCTACAAATTGCCAAGCCTCAGCCCTATGACTATCAAATTCATGAGGCCTTTAACATTAAAGATACCCTTATATACAGTAATCGTTGCATACAAGCACTCCACGGGTGACTTCTCTCTCATCAACAGGTCTCAAGTATTTCTGTGGAAGTCTTCAGCAGGAAATTAGATCACATAGTTCGTACAACCCTATTTCGGTAATCTTGGTCTGGCGTAACACATGCAATTCTAACAGGATGACTTGCAGGTTACCACTATTACAATAGCAAATCTAAAACACAATCTATCGATCAATTGAGTTCCGAAGCGAGAATGCGTCTCAGTCTGCGCCCCTTTGTACTGCCAACGTCTGTCTTTCGATAGGGAGAAGTGTTAATGCTCTTGAGACCGGGATTCCTAATCCAACTGTATTTCAATTTCTAGTCCATTTTGAGGCCCCTCCATAACGTACCCAGCCACATACACCGGCGTTGGTATTCCTCTCCTCGCAGTCCCATACAATCTCTATGCTAGTCACAGTGGTCGTGCAGCTTGTTGTCGAATTACGATCTCGAGTCTCTTTAAACATAAAATGCTACCCTCCATATCTTCTTTCATTTACGCCAGCACCATTTCACAAGATACCAATACATCTAGCCTTCTTACCACTGCCACTTTCCTACATGCCAAAATTGACCAAAATCTTCCCTCATCATGTACACCTTCTTCCAGACAACAGCCCTCGTAGCTCTCGCAGCCACAGCAACCTCCGTCAACGCAACCGCACCCTCATCCTCCCGATCCTCCCTATCCGTGATGCCATCCCTCCCAGCCTACGTCCCAGCTGTCCCACCCGTAACTCCATCACAACCGCTTCTGACATTCCAATACCGCTTTTGTAAGATCCCCCACCAATGATCATTGACATACACGACTAATTCCTCCCAGAGAACGCTGACTCGCGTGACCACGGTACCAGCCCCAAGGACCAGTCCCCAAGCGGAGGAACCAACCCGTGAGCTCCAGCTTCCAGCACTCATTCCCCGTCTCTGTGAACTCCGCTGACAACTCGTCCTCATCCCAAAGCCTCACAGGCTCTTCCTGGCAATGCTACACCCCACCTCAAGGATGTTCCGCAATGAGAGTCGAGACCGACAACGACTTCAAGTGGCTGGGCTGTTAGTCATCCCATCCCATTCTCCCATTACACGAGACAATGAAGCTGATGTATTGTTGCGCAGCGATGTGCGGTGGGATAAAACCCTATCCCGACAGCGCCTGTCTCCGACCGGACCTTGCTTCCTCTCCGCAGCCGGGTTACTGCTCCTTGCCTCCGCCTTTAAGGTACGTCCATCTCATCAAATCGTGTCTCCAAGCCAAAGCTGACAATTTTTTTGCGTAGCGCTACTATTGGGTCTTTGTAGGTCTTCTCTGATCTGCTTGAATTGCCCGCCTGCCCTCCTGATATTTCACAAAATGTAGCCGAGTGGAGAAGTACTGCTAGGAGAGATCCAGGAGAGGAATGGCCGTGTCCTACGCCTTTAGTAGCTGGGGTCATGTGACAGTAGTAGGGTCAATTTAGGCCCTAGATTCCAGGAGATCTAATCAGTAATAACCCATCAGAGCAACGGCGGGAGACACCATGATTTTTGTCGCTCCCTACTAGAAATCTGCTGTGTAATATTGTATTTCTCCATCCGATTCCCCAAAAGAATGATAAATATTTCGCTTGTGATCCGAAATGAAGACTTTTCTATTGAACGATTGAGTGAAAATCAACCAGCTGACTCCCTCCACCTGGCAACGCCTATCGCCTACCAGAAAGCCTCAGAGAGGCAGTCTTCTAACCCACATATCAAGGAAACCAGCCAAGAACACCACACCTTCCCCCCTTTTGCCCCCTTTGCCCCCTTTCCCAAAGCAGTCCCACCGTCCCATCCTCACGAACGCCGATGCACCAACCTCCCAGCCACAAACACCATCTTCGTATTCCGATCATCCCCGCCAATAACCCACTTCGCCACCTTCTCCTCCCACGTCTCCTTTCCCCACAATTCTGGAACACCCCTATCCCCCCCATCACCCTCTCCTCCCAAATCACCCTCATCTCCCTCATCGGCGTCCGATACCGAGCCGTCGATCTCATGCAAACGAATGAGTTGCGCGTCCCACTGCATACCGATCTCGAAGGCACCGATTTTGTGCCCGAGGTTGAGACAGTTGGCGCCGCCGCGCGTGGCTAGGTAGAGTGTTTCCTCCACACTCAATTTCTTCCTATCCGCGACACTCACATCACCCTCGTTCTTGGCATTTGCCGAGGCTTTTTCCGCCGTTTCCACATTGCCGATGGGCAAAGTCTCCTTTTGCGGCTCTTGGCCAGATGACGTAGGGTCGTATAAGCTGGCGATGATTCGGCTCACCATGCCCGCCTCCCTGGCTGCGACGAGGATGCTAGAGCTGTATCCCCCACTGACGTCCGTGCCGAGGCCGACTTCGATGCCTGAGTCTAGGAGTTCGCGCACGGGGCAGATGCCGGAGCTTATGCTTGTGTTGCTGACGGGGCAGTGGGATATTTTGCTTTTCCTTGCTTTGATTAAGTTTCTCTCGTCGGCGGAGAGGTGGACGCCGTGCGCGAGGACTGTGCGCGGGGTGAGTAGGTTGTGGGCGTCGTAGACTGCAGCGTAGGAATTTTGAGCCGGGAAGAGGGATGCGACGAGGGCGATCTCGGAGGGGCTCTCGGAGATGTGCGTTTGGATTTGCAGGTCTTGTTCTTTGGCGAGTTGGCCGAGAGAAGAGAGAAGGCTTGAGGTGCATGAGGGAGCAAAGCGAGGTGTTATGATTGGGCTGATCAGCTGGTTTGCCGGATCAACTTTCTTAATGTGTTCAATTGTAGAAAATGTGTCGGAGATAGCCTGATTGGCTGAAGAGTCGCGGTAGTACTCGGGATTCATGTCGCTGTCCATGTTACACCGGCCAATAAATGCTCGTTGCCCTTTCTTGAGACAGATGTCGGCCAGGATGTTGGTGGAGGAGACGTGGGTTGTGGCATAGTATGCTGCTGTAGTTGTGCCGCAAGAGAGAGTTTGGGAGATACAGCGGTTGTAGACCTGCCGGGCCTTGGAGTGTGAGGAGAGGGAGGATTCGAGGGGGAAAGTGTAGGTGGTTAGCCAGGAGAGGAGGGTGGTCTTGCCGATTATGCCGCTATTAGGGTGTTGGGAGGCGTGGATGTGTGTGTCTTTATGAAGGATAATTTAGAGTAATGTTTGAACAAGAGAAGGGAGAGTGAAATGGGGTTCGTCGATGTCGTGTCTTAAAATTACAGTCGTTTTTCTGCAATATGCTATGGGCGAAAGCTACCTTGTCTACACGCTTTGAAGCTTGTCCTTTTGCAGAGCAGGAAATGGCATATACTGGATCAGATAGAGTGCTGAGAGGCGGAGCGAAGGCTTTAGGAGGAGTGCATAGTAAAAGTCCAATATGCATATTCATGCAGTCATGGACATCACTCTTGTCCGAAAGGAAAAACCATGGTACATCCCAAAGTCCTTTTGTTGCACAGCAGAACGAACTTAAGAGATGAAATTTCCATCAAGAGAGTTGTCGGACTCACCAACAAACCCAGGAAACCACCAAACCCCCTCTTTATCTGCAGCACTCCTCCCGGCCCTCACCACCTCGCACCCTTCCCAGCCTAGATATTTCGCCACGACTTTCGCCGGCTGGTCAACGACTCCATCTTCAGGTTCTAACTGTTCGATATGACGAATAACGCCCTCCTCGTCTACAGCTATGGCATATTTCTCCAAAACGGAAAGCGAGCCTAATGAGGGAGTGTGGACGAAGTTACCGGTGTAAATTGTCTTCTTGAGTGGTGGAGGCATTATGGGGGAAGAATAAGGAGAAGAAACGAGGCATGGGTAGGCAAGTTGGGACAATAGACGAAATTATATATCGTTGTTGGTGCTAATAAAGGAGGTACATACAATTGGCGCTATCGAGACGGCAGACGCCGCTCTCCGAATTCATCTATCTAACTAGATCGGAATCTTAAATCACTCCTTTTTTCGCAGCCGACTTTCTGTCGTATGCCATACGATCATCCTGTACTTTCCAGTTCTCTTTAGTTTGCAAAATAATTGCAATCTGATCTACGGCGCTTTCGGCGCAATCTCAGCAAACCCAACAGTCTTATTTGCGTAATTGAACACCGCCATCTGTGCCTTCATAAACGCGTAGCTCAAGATGCCAATGCCTCCCGCCGCCACATTGCTCTGTACCAGACCCTGACAGACTAAACGAAGAAAATCACATTATCAGCTAAGGAAAGCTCGCTGAAGGCGCTAGATAGGTGGTACTTACCACCCTGACCAATGTTCTGGAAGCTCATCTGCCCACCAGGTAGCGTGACCTTCACTCCCTGCCCAAAATGAAAGACCATATCCTGGGGATGCGCATCGCAAGGGTAGACCCATGAGCCGCTAGTGTTAGTGGCGCCTTTTACGACGCTATAGTAAGCGTTCACAGTGTCCTCGTCTAGGTTGATAAATTGGCTGCCCGTGTCGATGATCATGCAGCTTTGTTGCACGCGCTGGTAGCCCTGGAAGAGGACATTGAGACTCGAGACAGTCCAGGAAAGAGGGCTCTAGTAATACTGGCATTGTGGCCGCAGGTCTGGGCTTGTGTATTTGACTGGTCCGATGTATTGGGTAGAGTCAAGTGCGCCAAAGCTCCAGTGACCTGTGCCAGTTGTTGCGCTGACATAGAGCGTGAATAGGGGACTTGGGAGGTTGGGGAGAAGGTTCTTGAGGAACGACGGCCATCCATTAACTTAATTACAGTCAGTGCAAGAATAATATTAGAACCGTTTGTTATGTCGACATACTTCCGCTTTCTTTTGGGCCCAGTCCCAGGATGCCTTGGAAGTATGGAGACCCGTACTGGGCGCCGTAGGGTACGACACCGACGGCTTGCGAGGCCGGATCGGAGCCACCAAGAGCTGCGACATCTGTACCTAGGGTTCCGCTGAGATCGCCGGCAAGGTATAAAGAAGTGAAGGGAATGCGTTGGTCTTTGAAGGTCACGCTCTTCGAGGGTTGGAATACAGTGGTGTTTGGGATCAGAGACGGGAAAGCTGGGCTGCCCTGCTGCTCGGCGAAGACAACTCTGGTCGAACACTCGTAAGAAGGAATATGACCGGAGCAAAGAAGGTGATGTCTTACAGACTGTCTGAGCCTGTGTCTAAGAAGACTGCCAAATTCTGGCCGCCGGTAGTGATCGGCGCCCAGTGACCTTTAGAAGAATCCTTGGGGTAATTAGATTCCAACTTGAAGGCCTGCGGAAAGCGCTTATCAAGTCCTGCGGCGATGGCGAAGCTCATCTCTGGTTCAGAAGGAGACTCAAGATCAAGGCCTGTTGGATCCTTTGAGAAAGGAGAAGCCTGTGACAGTGCCGAAAGGGCAATTATCCCAATGGGAATGAGGGACTGCATGACCACAGAGACTATAACAAGATAAGGCAAATAGATAGATAGAGAAGGAGCCAGACGTAATTCAATGTCCCTTGAGCTCCTCAGGACAGCTTCATTCTATAGCTAACAAAGCCAATAGTGTCAGAAGCGATATAGACGCTGCGACCGTTCTAATCGCCCGTGTAGGCAAATTTAGTGACCAATAAGGAGGCTGTGTACCTTGGATTCAATACTGATCCCGTAGTTCACTACGGGTCGCATCAGAACTTGCTTGAGGACGTTATAGTCAGATAGCCAGTCTTGAGCATGAGGCTCTACACAAGGGCGGCGGGAGCAGACTCTCCGAGTTTGCGTCCCGTGTAGCATCATCAGCTCGAGGACGGTATAGAGAGCCAGCCAGTCTTAAGCATGAGGCTCTATGCAAAGGCGGCCGGAGCAATCTCTCCAACTTGGCGACCCGTGTTCAATTTCGCCACAGTCTCTAGATCGAGGTCTGATGGCTCTTGGAACAGTCATGCTTTTCCTATAAATACCTTAGGGAAAAATCGAGCGTGCGCGTAAATATACACACTTTCACGCGAGACTTGAGAGGCGCTCGTAGCGTTGCCACGATCTAATCTAATCAACCCCAGATTTTAGATCTCCCTTGTGCGCAGAGGTCGAGTAGAGTAGACTAACTAGAAATGATTAGCGGGGGATATTGCAGGTGAGCGTATTAGCGTCTATGGAGGTGTTGGGGAGGGCGATTGAAGAGGTGCTTACTATACTCAGAGAAAGTAAGTATGCGTATAGCGGCGATTATTGAAGAGGATTAGCTTCGAGACGGTGGACGCTGCCTTCCGTCTTTCACTATCGATTCCATTTGGCCTAGACTTAAGAGAGGACTTCTGAAGTAGTATCTGTCGACAAAAGGTTGCTTGATTGGACGCTAAGAGACCAGCTTCATTGTATATCCTTGAACAAGTCCGCCCCGCCTAGCCCACCTCCCCCTCCGATCAAAGGCGGCAATTGTGGCGGCGGACTGATTGATCTTGGCGGCGGAGGTGGTAACTCTTTCGACTCTTTCCTCTGCATAGCCCCCATACTAATATCAGCGTCGCCATTGCCATTCGTATATTCAGCGCCATGGACATCATCCTCCTCGACTGGCTTTTTCTCTAATCCAATTTTCTCATTATCCAAAGCATTCGCCAAACTAAGTGAACTTTTCCTCCTCCAAAACGTCCCGCTTTTCCTCTTTGATACAATCGGTGAGCTCTCGCCAGGCACAGGCGTTTCCTGTCTGGGTGCTTCTTCTTCAATAATAGAATCATCCCCACCGCCATTCAGACCTGGACTACCTGAATACTCATTCAGCCCTTCGCCAGTGTTACCAGCTGTGAAACTAGTCCCGAGACTGCTGCTGCGTCTCCAGAAGCTACCACTCATCTTCTTCCGTAGGCTAGGACGCGTGGAGGATGCGAAACTCTCAGCGCCTGGCGTCTTTGGCCTGGAGTCTGGGCTATCCGGCGCTGTATTGCTGTAGGAGCGGCGTAGGGCTTTGAAGGATAGCAAGCCACGTATACCGCTTCGGCGTTTGGAGGCTTTGGAATCTGGTGTGCCTGGAGAAGGACCGGAGGCGTAGGCTTCGTTCTGATATGGGTTGGTCTCAAGACCTGGAGGTGGAGAGGGGGTTGATGGGAATGCACCCGGCATGTTTGAGGCGGGGGAGGAGAAGGCTTCAGAGGATAGAGGAGATTTCTGGCGGAGAACTGGTTTGCGTTGTGGGGTCATTGGGGGTGGCAGACGGTCTTTGAGGGGTGGGAGTGGTGGCGTTGGAGATGCGATTACAGTGCCTGCTGCGAGGGGTGAAGGGGTTGGTAGAGGACCCAATTGAGGTGCTTGAGGTCTTGAAGCACCGTATGAGGAGCGAGACATGGCGGAGTGGGCACTGCTAATTGAGGCACGACGATCTGATGCCATTGTGACGGTAGGTGTTGGTATTTGTACAGCTGGGCAGGTGGTGAATGGTGGGGTTGAGAAGATGGTGCAGATTGTATGGTACAGAACAAAGACAAACCCCAGGCAACTCTTCTGAACGACAGTGACGGTCAATATGAACAAGAAGAAGTATGAAGTGGATGACGGTGCGAAAGAAAAAGAGATGTGGATGGAAGTTGACACCGAGCTCGACCGGCTAACAGCATTTGGTTGCAGGATCCTTGGGCGCTCGGCATTTAGGAAGAGGTCACGTGCACAGGGCATGGAGTGGAATGTCATGAATGGGAGTCTACCATTGATTTATGGAGTCTGTCTTCGAGAAGACAAACTTACTCAAATTTTAGAAGAGGGTGATAGGGACAGAGCATTATGGATTCCAGCCCTCTTCTCTCTGTGTATATTGAGTGTGCTTATTTCTGCTTGCCACACACTGCGCAACACTGTTCCGGCTTTGGCCTTCCGCTCAGTGTATCTACGATCTTCTTGTACCGCAGCCAGCTCTCATCCTTCGGTCTCCTTTCTTTCCAGTTCGTCTCCTCCCTTTCCAATCTTTCCATCGATCCAAAAACAACACTTGCGCCTTTGATCCCAATTACAGCCATACTGTCATCATCTGCCATAATGTCTTCCCCAGACTGCCCGGCGTACCCTTCGAGTTTCTGGATACACTTGACCGCGAGACGGACTGCGCGAACACGATCCATTGGTGAAGGTGTACCGCCTTGTTGAACGTGTCCTGGAATAGCGTAGCGAGCTTCAAACCGACCTCTGGATTCTTCCTTGATCATGTCCGCTATCACTTGCGTCGTATAGGTTGATGAAGAGTGCTCGTTATTGAGGATCAGTTTACCAGCACGCGTTTGCCCAGTATCCTTTGCGAAGCTATCGCGTAGATGTTGAATGTCGCGTGCGAGCATCTGGATGTCAATTCCTTCTTCTGGGGTGTACACCGCTAGAGCACCAATAGCCAGACCAGCCATGGTCGCCACATAGCCCGATCGACCTCCCTGAGTTTCGACGACAAAGATTCGGCGACGGGAGGCTGAGGCAGATTGCTTGATAGCGTCACAGTAGCCGACTAAAGCATTGAGACACGTATCACTCCCCACTGAATATTCAGTCCCGGGGACGTTGTTACTGATGGTAGCCGGAAGGAGAACCATTGGGATTCTGAAGGCAGGATAATCATGTCTGCCTTTTCGTAACTCACTGAGTGCCGTAAAGGCCTCGAATCCACCAATAATGAACAAGGCATCAATCTTCCATTCTCTGAAGCAATCTGCGGTTTCTCCCATTCCCACTTTCGATGGGAGATCCCTGTTCGTTCCAATCTCAGAGCCACCTTTGCTGATCCAGCCTTCGACTTCGAGCCAATCAACCAGACGGACCGAACCTAAGGGTTCATCTCGATGATGGCGGACTAGGCCAGGGAAGCCATTGTGAATAGCCCATGGCTTGTGGCCTCTCGTTAGGCAATATGCTACAGCTGCTCTTGTGGCTGAATTCATACCGCCAGCAGGAGCACCGACATGGATTATCGCAATGTTCATGTGCTGTACAGTGTGAGTCGTCGACAGCAGCGTTGAAAGCGTGATGTGAACATACCTTCTGGGGATGCAGCCTAAGCTCAGGCTGATCTGTAGCAGTAGTGGTCATGTACGCATCGTAATATTCAGCAAATTCGGCACCCCGAAGGTCTATAGCACGTTGGAAATCTTTCTCACCAATTGCTTTTGCAACTTCTTGAGTAGATGCGACTGCTTCGACGAGGGGGTTTCGAACAATCTTGTTTTCTGTAATTGCAACGAAGTTGGAAGGATCTCCAGGTTTTGCTTCGAGAACAGCCTGAACCGCCTCCACGCCCTGCAGGGTAGATAATTGGCGGTCATAGGCACATGCATGTCCACCCCGCTGGACATGTCCTAGGGTGGTGATTCGAGTATCGAGTTTCAATCTCTCCGACAAGAGGTCTTTGACTTTGATGGGAGATATCTTCTTGAGTTCTCGATCATGTGCACCTTCTGCTACAATAACAATTGTCTTCCTTTTACCCAATTTTCGATGCTAGAGGCAATCAGTCACACAGACAGTGAGGGCATTTCACAACATACCTTAGCAATTATGTCGCACATCTCCTTTTCCCAGTCCATCCCTGGAGGCTTTTCCGGAATGAAGATGAAGTCTGCTCCAGTGCTGACACCAGCCATCAAAGCAAGCCATCCACAATGCCGGCCCATGACTTCGACGACAAAAGCTCTTTGATGCGAGAAGGCAGTAGCGTCAATGTAATCCACAGCTTCACAAATCCTGCCCAGAGACGAGTAACACCCGATGGTAGCGTCGGTGTCTGCAAAGTCGTTGTCGATTGAGCCCACTAAGCCAACAATATTGAGATGCTCGAAAGTCATGCGCTGTTCTTGCGTGATGTCTTTCTTGTCCACCAGCTCTTTCAACAGATCAGGCCATTCTTTGCGAAAAGTATCTGCTCCAGTCAAGCTTCCGTCTCCGCCGCAAATGACCAAGGCATTAATGCCCTTATCAATCATGTTCTTGGCAGCTTGCAACCGGCCGGGTCGTTCTCTGAACTCCTTGCATCGAGCGGTTCCGATCAATGTGCCTCCTTCTGAAAGCCATCCTCTGACGTCTTCCCATTGCATTTGCTTGATCAGGTCCCCGCCCTCCACTAGGCCTTGATATCCTTCGTACACGGCGTACGCCTCGCAGCCTTGATCAATTGCCATTCGTACAACAGCTCTGACTGAGCCATTCATGCCGGGTGAGTCTCCTCCGCTTGTCATTACCGCAATGCGTTTCCTGGGCGTCCTCTGGGGAATGCCGTTGGTTCTTGGAGCCATAATTTGAGCTCTGATGCGAGTGATGAATAAGAATAGTCGTGATAACAGGGTCTTCAAGGAGGTAAGTATTATCAGCTAAATAAAAGTGTAGTAATCATGATTAAGGAGAGGAATCAATCAAGAGGGTCTGAGGAGAAGTATAGAATATTCTGTAAGAGAGACAGAGAGAGCTACTCCAACAAAGAGCCTTTCACAAACCCACGAGCGCTGAGCGACGGGACGGAGATAAGATAGTATGACAGCACTAAGAGCGGGCGGAAATACATCCGCTAGGGCTCCACTAATAAACGAAGAAAGTGACATTCCTGACTCGTTCTGTCATCTTCGGGATGTAAGCCGTGGCCAACAGCCTTACGCAGAGGAACTTGGGGGATGCTGACTATCAAGTACTGTGTGGCTCCTTACGATGGCTGACCAATTGTCACTTTCTCTACAAGCCTTCCCTGTCATCGACAAGGACAAAGAGTCTCTTCAATACCTAATTGCACGCGTCAATGAACAGAAAGGATCGTTTCGAAATGTCACCGAGGAAAGCCTTGAAGAGGAGATACGAAACGCTGAGGAGGGGAAAATCGATCCTGAAGACGAAGATGTAGTCGAGACGATCGAGGTCGTCAAGGATGCCAAAACGAAGAGGGACGAGGTCTACCAGGCGAGAGGGGAGATTCTCAAGCAAATTGCGTGAGCTATTCAATGCTTTTGGATCATACGTCTCGCTTATGAAATCCAGGCAAGCTGTTCAGGAAAGCGCCTTTGCCTTAGACTTTGTGTCTCTTCTGCTATCGAAATATACACCCGGACCAGTAGGGCTAACTATGTCCCCTTTCCTCAAGCAGGCTTTACCAATTGGCTGTCTTGGTTCCGAGGCTGTTCAAGCCCCCCAAGTATCGGATGGAGAAAGACATAACCAGGAGATGGTCTCGCTTGGGTGGAGGATGCAATCCTTGAATGGAAGCGTAGACTCTTTGCTGAAGGCTGCAACAAGACTGGAGTCGGAAATGGAACGAGAAACTACGTATTGGGATCAAATTCTTGCAGTGAAAGATCAAGGATGGTCTCTTTGTCGTCTACCGCAAGAAAAGCATACACTGGGTGTTCGATACGGTTTTGGCGAGGCCAATGCGGATTTCCGAGATCGGGGCCTTGCAGCACTGCGTCGAGATGAGAATGGCAGAGTCAGATTGGATCGTGGGACGAGATCCACCGGAGATCAGACGCTCAGAGTACGTATACTACAAAAAGGAGAGATCATTGCGTCAAGCACCGACAGTATAGAGAACGACCTCGAAGAAGACTCGTTGGAGCAGCAACTACTGCATGCGCGGAACAGTATATTCGACGAGGAGCTACACCACGAGCTTCATCGGGAAGCTAGGAACCTCGCCAATCAAGAGGTTCGCTGTGCTGGTTCGAAGATATTCCTCCCCTACGAGCATGACAAGCAGGTTGAAATTGATCTAATATCGAAGGAAGAGGAGGACGTCGATGAAGACATTGGATCAACATCTTACTCCCAGATTATCGCATTATCACTACGCATATTACTATCTCATGCTCATCGGCAGAATCTACACAATCGATCTCAAATTCCTCCACCGCTCAAGGAAGGCCAACGACCTCGGCCAATTTACGCCATCTTGAAACCCATCGTTGAGATATCGCAGCATCGTTCCGGGATTGCATCTGTCATGGAGTTCTTGGACCGACTCGAGAAGAGCTTAGCGGCAGCAGGACTCAAATTCTCTGCCCAAACTCCCACATCTTCTTTGGACCACACTTCCCTTCTAGCCTCTGCCAGCAGAAAAGACCATTCAGCGGTCCAGGCAGTACTTCTGAGGCTTACAGCACCCTTGAAAACATCCATCACGCTAGACCTCCCACCAGAAGCTATCTTTCTGAAGATCGATATCCACACAACGCTCTTGCCTCCAACTCTCGGCACCACTTATCACGCCACTGTTATTCAGTCTCCATCTGAACATCCAATCAGCACAATGCCATCCTCGATGCAATTCTCATCATTATCCTCCCTGAAAGAGTATCTACAGCGTCTCACCGCGTTCGCCGTGAAGGAAATAATCTTGACGAATTGCCCCGACTGGCGCTCTAATTCCATCTATACCAGCTCACTGACCCACAGCAAGTCGATCAATTCTGGAAAGGACCTCATCACAGTCGTGTGCTCGCACGGACAGCTGAGTCTGAATTGGCAACAGATGGTTGGACTAGGTGATCAGGCGAATTGGGTATGGTCCTACTTAGGCCTTACAAGCCCTGAAGGGCACACACATCAAAGATCTTTACTCGATGTTGTGAGCGAGATTGAGGCAAAGTAGTAGACTACGCTGCATATAGAAGTGTTTCCGGGACTGCCGATTTCCGAGCTGTGTTCCTTGATCACGCATTGCGTACCAGAAAAGGAATTTGCTTCATATGATTGACATCGCAAATTTTCCACCTTTCTGTATCTCAAACCTCGGCAAAGATTCGCTCTGCATTATTGAAATCGTCGCCTGCCCGCCTTTTTACTTCATCGTTTGCTCACATGCCGACTTCCCCTCTTGCCCAACTCCTGACGACCTACATTACCATTTTCTCGCTCTACTCGTAGCCTTACGATTTTGGTGACAGCCAATGGTCGACACTTCTTTGCTAAGCGTGATAGAAAAATGTGATAGCCGGGCTTCAGGGGAGAGAAGGATGGCCAAGCCGAATGCAAAGTTCTTGGGTGGGTGCTTTGTCTCCTACAAGCCTACTTTCTCCATTCGCGTTACGATAGGCGTGACCTTGATTTGCGATCACTTTTCTCGCACGGTGGTCGCAACAGAGTCACTATCGATCTACTATGTGATCTAACATCTATGTAGGTTGGTACGTAGATATAGTAATTCGAGGAAAGGTTCTTGTGTTCTGAAATACGCTTTACTGCTTTCCAGACACCAGTTGCCTAGGCAAAACAATGTAGGGCATCGGCTTTACCACAAATGTGTCAAAGAAAGCTGATGAACACTTGCTTAGACAATTTCAATACAGAAAATGTAGTCTGACACGGCTATACGATCGAGTCTTTCCAAGAAGGTAGCTCGATGGGGGCTCTGCTATTGAACTTTAGGAATGAAATGGATCTTGCGCGCTTCGGAGAATCGTTGACCGTCGCTCGAGATCCTGCATTGATACATCGAAGGAGGCCAGAAGGTTTCATTCGCTCACCCTGACATTGGGCTATTATCGATCACGTTAACACCAGACTTTTCCTCAATATTCGATGAAAGCATGACTTACACATCCTGGTGCGTCGCAAAGGTAACACTGTGGACCATCTGCGTATAACTATCAAGAGGTTCTGGGAAGGTGGCTCGCTTTTATATCCACTCCGAAATTACGTGCAGCTGTAGGCTTGCTTTGCTGTGGATGATACTAATGGAAGAGTCCATGAACCTGAAACGAATGCGAGTTGGATGTGGGAAGCCAGTGCGCTGGGCCTTGTTGCGATGTAGACGGCGTAATGTAGCAAGTATCGCCGAGACGACTTTGCTAGATGAAGGGGACGTGACATCTATGTCCTCGCGATTTTGGATCAGCACATCGACTGGCCAGGTGCCAGATGCACTGGCAGATTGCGTTCCCCCTATTCCCGCCCTTGGAGACAAGCTCCCCATCTTGCTTCCTCCAAGGCTTGTTCGAATCCGATTCCTCCGTCGTTTCCTCCACTTGATGATGTGCAAGACCCAGCATGAAACACCCCCGGTCTTCTCCAAAAGCCCTTATTCAGCGTTCCACGGTCATTTATGTTAGGGGGCTATGCCCCATCAAATCATCAATCAGGATGTTTCTCCCTAATACCATTTCCCCTTAATTCCGCCGTATGTAAAATCAGGCCAACAAGCCGTGAGCTGATGGTGAGATGCTTAGCGGTCTGGAATGGAGGCTAAGAGGCCAAATCCTCCAAGCTGAAGCTGCGACATTGACCTCAACCGCCACTGTGCAAGGACGTTGCGAGCTGAAGCAAATCGCCAATGCTTTGGCAAACATATTGTCGCCGCAAGCTACACACAGCCTCAGGACTGCAGATCCAAACGACCCAGACGAGACTTCCTTTGATTAGATGAATGCTTTCGCGATAGCGGCTCATGAGGCAGTGTCTTGGGGTTGGCTTATGTGTTCGAGGGTTTCACACACAAGCTACGGCTTGTATTCTCTGGGATCTGGTCAATGAATCGCCTTGCTAGCATCGGATCGCATCGGATCGGGCGTTGTCGCTCGTGGATGAAGAATCGTAACTCTTTTGAGAGATAGCATGCAGCAGGGCTAACTTGGAGATCCCTGCGGGGTCTTCAAACAATGGTAAGGGTTTTTCAAACAAAGGCAAAGCAGGAATACACCGAGGTACTCCAAAAAATCGTCTCTTCTGAGACAAGATGAAGAAGGAGACAGTTCGAACTATGCTCCCTGCACACAATAATTGCCGATCAAATCCAGGAAACAGAATGGCACAATATTTGACAAGTACCAGGTCCATGCTATCTTACTTGCAACCCCGTATTTCTTCTCGACGCAAGCGATATAAGGATAGACCGCGGATGAAATCCAGGAACGTCAGATCACGCTATTGGCATAATAAGGCAGTCGTGGCACTGCACGGCATCGAAACATTTTGCAACAGCACGCATGGCTAGCTATATTGGGTCAAGTGGGCACCGAGATGGAGCAAACTTTGAACTTTTGAACATATTAGCTCGAATCTCCAATGCTGTCAAACTCAGCTATGATGCGTTGGTACCTTATCGTGAATTTGTTCAAATCTCAGTGTTCTCCCAAATTCTCTGATTATGTACTCATTCGACCATCATTGTGTCTACGACCAGCGATTTTTCACTGCTAGATACGAGTCAGCACATGTGCAAAAAGTTTGAAGCAACGTACTCCCAAGATCTATCATTTAATAACCCTACAGCCATGGAGTCGGTCCCAGCGTTTTGAACGCTGGGCAATGACTTTGCAACAGCCAACATCACCGCAGTCGTAGGCTATTCCGAGATCACCTGCAAGGTGCTGCCTTTCTTCTGTATGTTATCTAACGAATCTCTTGAGGTATGGATTGACAGGTGTTACAGCTGTCGCCGAGCCATACGCCTCCAGTTACACATACCATATTATCGTCCTGATTGTTTCGGCGGTGACTACCGTCCTCTGCCTGATCTTAACGGTCTCCTTGGTCAATTTGCACCTCGCGAGCTGGGAGAAGCTACATGAGCAGAAAAAGTGAGTCGCGGTCTTATAGGAGCTCAATAGAAGCTAATGGCCTCGGAAAGAATCGTCCGTGTCATTCTCTTTCCTGCCATATTCGCATTCTTCAATCTTTGCGGAGTCTGGTTCTACGAACAGTCATGGATTCTGCTACCCTTCCCCGAGCTGTACGAATGCTTTGGCCTAGTCGCAATGTTCTATCTCATTGTCCTCTACGTTTCGCCTCATGACGAAAGTCGAGAACAATACTTCCACAACGTCCAGCGTCTTCGTGCATTTGGGCGTAAGAAGGGCACAGTCAAGCAGGACAAGGGTAGCTTTCGATGGTCTCGGGTCAGTTGTAATCTCACGGCCCAATTACAACATCTGGGTGCCTATGCTGACTGGTAGAAGCTCGTTTGGCTTCTAGTGCTTCAGGTCCTTCCCGTGAAGATAGTCGTCAACCTGCTCGACTGGATCCTGTCGGCTAGGATGTGTCCTTTGAAATACCAACTCAGCAAGATATCATGGGCGATTACTATCGTCGAGTCCGTCTCTACTACCATCTATATCACCAGCGTCATCACCTTTGCCAGACGCGTCGCAGCTGATCTCAAGGGGACCAAAACTCGTGCCAAATTCATCTCCTTCGGGGGTATTGTGGGTGTTACCTTGACGCAGACACCGGTCTTTATTGGTGTCGCTTCCTATGGTGCCTTCTATCGAACAACACATGTTTCGGAATTCGACTTTACGGTCGGCACACCAGCGTTTATGACGTGCTGCGAAATGTTCATCATATCTATCGTCTTTCTTTGGACCTTCACTTCCACGCCCTATCTGAATTTCATGAGTTCCATGCCGAGACGCCGCAGTGTTGATGGTGCCCTCCTGGAAGCCTTGAGTATTGGAGACATCCTCAAGGGTTGCTGGTATATGACGGAAATCCTCTTCTGCTGCGGAGGGCTGCTACATCCAGAGCCTGAGGAAAAAGGTCTGCAGATTGACAGCGACAAGGCGATAGGGGGTAAAGCCGCTGGACGCGAGTATTCATCAATATAGGAAGGAATAGCGTAGAGATTGTTGCGAGATCAGGTGGGCATATGAGTTGATGGGGTTTCTTAGAGTATGAGTGAGGTCCTTGCGAGGAAGGCAAAGCGAAGGCAAAGCAGATATGGAGCAGCTAAGTTTCATGACGTTTCCGAGCAATATTCTGATCTCTTTAAGTCTTTGCTATACACCGCGTCCTTTACCTTTCATTTATTTTCATGTAGTATGCGCCCGATCTATAGCCGTTAGCAATAGCTTTCAACAGTGAGCTCTTCCAGCAGAGTATTTTACAGACTTATCATTGCAAAATACACACGGAGAAGCTGGGAAGGAGCAGAGTAGATAGGAATGTTAGTTGCAGCCTTACCGACGCAGGTAGGAGCGGAATATGTGAGACGTAAAAAATTTCCCTTCACACTGCTTTTATTTTCCAGGACTAACCAAAAAAGGCTATGGACAAATGCGTACCTTATCTATGTTTTCGTCTTATTGTCAATAATTGAGTGGGTAAGGAAATTAAGGTGGAGTACAGATTACCGAGCCTAGGTAATATATTACGATCGGATACCATTGAAAATTACCTTACATTTTCACCTAGCGTACTCGCCAAAGCTTCAAATGCCAAGAATTTCTTCCATCGGTCAGGACATTTGAGCTCCACGCTGCAGCCCTAGAATTTGGTCCACCAGTTACCTACGCTGGCGGTCTGCATCTTTATTCCAAAACCTCCTTTGTTATCCAGACTATGCATCAAATCGCTCCGCACAGTATCTATCATGGGTTCTCTCCAAGCTACAGATGACTGTCGGCTATTGCGGTCCACACCAGAGAAAGTCACAGAAGCTGTCTACGATAGCAAGAAGTATGACATTGTGAGGGAGGGTCTGGCTGAGATCCTCGTCCCCCACCATTCTGAACCTACGTCTACGAGCGGGAAGCCATTTAGGACGAAGAAGGAGGATGCACCAAAATCGCAAACGGTCTTCTACAACCCCATACAGCAGTACAATCGCGACTTGAGCGTATTGGCCATCCGGGCTTTTGGAGACGATTGGAACGCTGTACAAGACAATAAGCGTCAAAAGTTTGCCCAACAGCAAGTATGGAAGCTCCGAGGCAAGAAGAGGAAACGGGATACAGAAAATGAGGGGGATTCTACCAAAGCTCATGTAGAGAATGGTATATATGTCGTGGAGGAGAAAGAGGGAGGTAATGACCCGAAGTCAACAGATACAAGAGGAGGTGATATGCCGACGACCGTAGCCGAAGCAACTTGTGAGGAGCCCACATCAAAGAAGAGTGGGAACACATTTCGCATTCTCGACGCACTCTCAGCCACTGGTCTCCGTGCTTTACGCTATGCCAAAGAAATACCATTGGCAACCTCAATAACAGCAAACGACTTATCCGCTTCCGCCAAAACCTCAATCGAGCTGAACATCCACCACAACAACCTTTCTGAAAAGATCCGTCCAATCCTTGGTGATGCCGTCGAGCACATGCAGCATATAGCTCTGAAGACCCATGGTGGCTCAGGTCACTACCACGTTGTTGACCTCGACCCTTACGGCACAGCGGCCCCCTTTTTAGATGCAGCAGTCCAAGCAGTTTGCAATGGAGGCCTTCTTTGTGTCACTTGCACAGATGCAGGAGTCTTTGCTTCGACAGGATATCTGGAAAAGACGTACTCGCAGTATGGCGGTTTACCCCTCAAAGGACCTCATGCACATGAAGGAGGCTTAAGGCTGATATTAAACTCCATTGCCGTGGCAGCTGGACGTCACGGCCTGGCTGTCGAACCGTTACTTTCTCTCTCCATCGATTTCTACGCTCGCGTCTTTGTACGTGTACATAAATCGCCAGCCGAGGTCAAGTACCTCGCTGGTAAGACAATGATCGTGTACAGCTGCGATGCTGGTTGTGGTGCATGGTCAATCCAGCGATTGGCTCAGACACGAGAAAGGACAGCTAGAAATGGTGATCCTTTCCACAAATTCACAGCTGCGTTAGGCCCACCAGCCAGTCCTGATTGCGAGCATTGCGGATTCAAAACCCATCTTGCAGGACCAATGTGGGGTGGTCCACTTCACAATCCTCACTTTATCCAACACATTCTCAACATGCTTCCGTCGATGGACAAGGAAATTTACTGTACAATGCCGCGCATTGAAGGCATGCTCTCCATGGCGTTATATGAGGCTCTCCGTGACCCACTTCCACACACTTCCAAAGCCCCAGGCAACGAAGGCACTGCGAGCGTAGAAAGTACACTAACGGAACATACCTCAAAAGACAAGTCTTCTCACAAATCCTTCCATACAGATGACTCCAATCCATCCTCGAACGTCACCAAGAGACCAATACCTCCACTTGACCCAGTCTTGCGGGACAATCATCCTTTCTTTATTCTCCCCTCGGTACTTTCAGGAACGCTTCATTGTGTCAGCCCTCCGGAAGCTGCATTTCGTGGTGCATTGCTACATCTCGGGTATCGTGCGACTCGATCACATACTAAAGCGGGAAGTATCTGCACAGATGCTCCTTGGAGTGTGATCTGGGAAGTGATGAGAGAATGGATCAGGCAGAAATCACCGATCAAAGAGGGCGCGATCAAAAAGGGCACAGCGGGATGGGGAATCATGCAAAAAGACCGATCGAAGGTGGTACTGTTGGATGCAAAGGCAAATCTTCACGCCGCGTTGGAAAGTGAAGACTTACAGACATTGAAGGAGAGGACGTATGCGGCGTTAGGGAAGATCGCATCCAAGAGCAACAAAGAAGTAGTGGCGCGAAACAGTGACAACGATGGTCGTCAAGAAGGAGATGACGTAGATCCAATGACCCAGGTCAGTCTCCACACTGTGCCCGCCAATCTTATTATCGAATTCGACGAAGAGCTCGGGAAGGAAGCGCCGAGCAAGCGGATGGTCCGCTTCCAGGTCAACCCGCCGGACTGGGGCCCCATGCATCGTGCCAAAGGCGTGCCCTGACGAGTAGAGGACATTGGGTATAGGTACATATCAAGAGGCTCAATTTCTATGCTTGTCCGCCTGGGCTTTTCGACCAGGCGCAGACGGAGAGCTATAATCGGTATCATGTATCGAATCTGCGGTTCAATGACACGGGCCGACGCCTTCGCTTGTGGCACAACACCGTCTAAGCATCAAGATTCAATGAAACAATGCGTGAGGCTCTGTTGAACCCAAGTCGACTACTTCATTGGAGCATCGTTTTCCCTAAAATTGATGCAACTTCGCTTTGATCGTGGAATGTACAAGGTAATGAACATCGATCCGTTGCATCCGAACGTGCTGGAGATTCGGGTCAGGTAGCATGAGTCAGCTTTAGGTGGCAAGTGGCGAGACATCTGAGGGAGGAATCTCATGTGCAGAAGATGACGGTCGCGTTTAAGGAGCTTCGGAGTTATCCACGTAATCATACCCAGACATGAATTGCCGACCGAGGGGATGATGGCACTTTGAGATCTCAAGTCTTTTGCCCATACGAGCGAGATCGACGTATAGCGTAAGGCTAGGTACTGTAGAGATGTTTTAGCTCGGCCGAGGTTGATGGAGACGTCACGACTTCCCTTTCTTCTCTGGGAATAAAGACATACCGGCTTCCGCTACTTCCTTGTCATCAATGCGCAGCCAATGGCCATATTCACATTGCAAATCAAGCCCATATCTATGCTTATACTGTGCATCTTGAGATCTCGCGCATCGTTCACCGCCATTGATCCAATGCCCCAGTTCCAATGAACCAATGATTGAGCTGCTAAAACAATCCCTCTTCATTTCATTGGCTTCAATAAAGATCCAGCTCCATAGAAAAACGCGATAATTAGTTTTTTCTCTTCCGCGAGTTTGAAAGATCTGGCGTGTGCTCAACATAGCCAGACGCCGTTTCCCCATCAGGCGTTCATGGCGAGGGAAATCCTTTTCCCCACCCCCTGCCTGACTGCCTTCCGAGATGGCGAGTTGCTCGTGCATGCATTACGCGTTGCCCGCTACTTCCGAAGCCATGAATGCTCCTACCTTCCTTGCCACTGACGGTATATATCATCTCACCGTCACTCCCTCGCCATTCCTCTTTTCATTCCCACCTCTCCATTCTCTTCTCTACCAAATCCTTGCATAGGGAACAGACTCTCATCATGTTCACCTCCTCTTCCCTTGTTGCCATTCTTGCTGTGGCTCCGGCTGCTTTCGCCGCACCAGCACCCCAGGTTGCTGGTGGTGGAACCCCGCCAACTACATCATTTGGCCCGGACGTCCAGGTTTCCGCCTCCGCCCAGACACCTGCCGCACCACCTTACCCGGTGATTGTTGGGCAGAATGGGTATAGCAGTGCTACGTATCATGGACGTGAGTCTACCCCGAATATTTTTCTTCCGCCCTGATTGACTGGCTTTCACTTTCGATGCAATATCAGTAATTGTCTAACAATCCTCAGCTTACTCTGGTACCCCTACTACCACGGGCGCTGCCCAAGCCCCTACCACACTGGCGGCCTCCATTCCGGCTGGACCCCTGAACCCTACAGCAACCTATTACAACAGCGCTGGTGTACCAATCAACGCCATGCCTGCTCCTTACACACCAGCCGGCGGTCTCGGAACCAATGGTTCTCTGCCGCGCTACATGGTCAACAGTGACTTCGATTTCGAATCCATTGCACTTGGCTTGTACCAAGAATGGATCGAGCTTGACCTGTTCCATGATGGACTAGCTAGATTCAGCGATGATGAGTTCACAGCTGCAGGTCTCGGTCCGGAGGCGCGTTCTTTGATCGAATTCATGGCCGATCAAGAGAGCGGCCATGCCACTCTCCTTACCAACATGCTTGGCTCTGCCGCACCCAAGGAGTGTATCTACAATTATCCATACACTACCGTACGAGAATGGCTCGACTTTATGCAACGCCTCACTCGATTCGGTGAATCCGGTGTCTGGGGTTTCATCAACCACCTCGACTCCCGCGAGGTCGGGCAGCTCCTGGCTCAGTCAATTGCCACCGAGGCTCGCCAGCAACAGATATTCCGACAAATGAGCGGCCTCACTCCCATGAACGTCTGGTTCGAGAACGGCTGGCCGCAGTCGTGGGCATGGACCATGCTTGCTCCATACGTTTCGTACTGCCCAGAGAATACCACACGTCTCGCATGGCAAAATTTCCCCGTCCTTCACATCTTGAACAACGCCAACATCAACCGTTACTCGCCCAACGACACAGCTCAGGACGGCAGTGAAACCGTCGGCCTCCGGATCGCTGATCCCTCGGTTTCGAACGTCACCGGTAGCTGCGAGAATTTGAACGTCACTGGTTACGGCTGCGGACCCGCTGTGGCCCACAACAAATCCGAGCCACTTTCCTTCCCAGGCAAGAAGATCCTCTTCCAATGGGATGCACCAGGCTCGGCCGTCGGGCCCAACAACTCTTACGTCACCTCCACCGCCGCCGGCGCTCCCGTATTCGTTGCTTGGAGCCAGCAGCTCAACCTCACGTACAGCCTACTCGTCTCGACTGGCAACAACACCGGTTATACCTACCAGCCCGAGGGCTTCGTCTACGGCACCGATGGCATCATCAACGGTACCATGGCCGTCATGTTGACCGATCTCGACCTCTTCGTCACCCCTTTCAACGCCTCTATGCTGAACCCTCACATTGTGGCCCTGGGCTTGTATGCCGCTGGCTAAACACCTTTAACTGCATTCGCTTAGGATATCGGACTAGACGGGGCGGATGGAATAATAAACTGCATTTTACGGAATAGCATTATGGCTTATGGATGATCACACACGAAAAACGAAAAGTACTTTTACTGTACATAGATATTATCGTCGTAGACGTAATGCTAATAGTTCTTGCACGCAAATATTTTTGTTTCCCGGATTACTCTCTTCAGAAAGGCCATTTCGATTCTCATCCCGCTTCAGTAGCATGTGAGTAAACACGATCCTTCCATTCCTAGAACAAGCCTTTCGTATATCATGTCATGAGGGTAGGTGGATGGGTATGGACATTGTTGCGCAGTCGACCTATTAATGTAATGATACGAGGAAAATACATTATTGCAATAACGCCCAAGGAAGGTATCTGTCTATGCTACGGCTCGCTATGCAGCGTGCCCAGACTACAGCTGCGTGTTCTTGAGCGCCAACGACTTTCAAGCGCGCCATGAGTCCAGTAAGCAGGGCATTATTCCTGATAAAAGGGAGGGGCATTTATTTCATCAATAAACCAACGTATTCACAGTCTACCCTCTCGCCATCTTATCTTGTCGTAAGCATGATTCATTCCTTCCCCCCCCTCTTTCACCTCCCCTACCCCTACCCCTCCCTACCTATCCTCCACACGCCAAACCCAATATCATCTACCCAATCCGCTTCCCCCCCTCCGCTTCCATCCCCTCGCACCC